>Ga0210409_10003371_pt1 | contig 17986 bp, 9 predicted proteins | sample IncBWH17MmetaG_FD_161649 | JGI IMG/M metagenome (GOLD analysis project Ga0210409, IMG submission 161649) | Forest soil microbial communities from Barre Woods Harvard Forest LTER site, Petersham, Massachusetts, United States - Inc-BW-H-17-M | ecosystem: Environmental > Terrestrial > Soil >... | reverse complement strand
CAGACGAGTTCGGTGGTCTTGCCAGTTCCGGCGGCTGCCTCCACAACTAGAGTTGTATCGAGCGATGTGCGGATCCGACGTCGTTCTTGATGATCCACGAGTGGTTTCACGGCAGGCCTCGGAGTCGCGTCAATTCGGAGATGGCTTTTTGATCCTTCGTCTTCACACGGATTTCCTCGTAGGGCCCACAGACCACTCGGAAATCGCACCAGCCACAAGCTTTTTCGCGTGGTGCCGGCGGAAAGAAGGGCTGCTCCACAGCGCCATTAATGATCCTGAGAACTTCCTCAGCTGTCTGCCGGGTTTGAGCGACTAGCGGGACACTACGTTCCGCGAAACCGCCGGCTGCCGTACAGTAGTAAAGACGGCCTTCGACGACTGATTTCCTCATCAATGATTCGATGGCGAGCGAGTAGAGAGTGGGCTGAAGAACTTCTCCTCCACCAACCTGGACAGTGCTCGCGGTTCGAGCTTCCCCGGATTTGTAATCAGTTACGCGAAGATTTCCATCACTCGATCGGTGTTCGATTAGGTCAACTATTCCGCGAAGCTTGAAACCACCGGCGATAATTGCCACATCGGCGAAGCTTGCAGGATCACGTTGCAATCCATCGGAAATTCCAAACGACAGCTCAAAATGGGTTGGGATCCAGTCCGAAGGATTTTCAGCCATCCGTTTGATCCACAAACGGAGATCGGCTCGCAGGCCCTCGATCTCGTCATTCCAAACTCTCGGAATGGCAGGGAAGAGAATTTCCCGATACTCATTCTCGATCTGCACGACAACTCTGTCCAATCGCTCTAATGCCGGAGCTAGGTCAGCCGCCGAGATCGGCAGTTTGTTTTCGTCCCGCAACTGTCGCAAAACCTCTGCCTGCACGCGATGCAGGATTGCCCCCCGCGTCAATGGGTCCATCTGCTCGATGCTCACCGCTTCTTTGCGTGGTTCGATTCCTTCGATGGCGGCCAAATAGAATTGATATGGGCATGCGGCGAATCTCTGGAGGCTGGAAGCGGAATAAGGGCGAACCGTCAGTCGGTGTTTAGAAAGGAGCTGGATCGTCTCCTCTGTCGGGGCACAGAGTCCGTCAAGTTTGCTCCACGATTTGCGATGCCATCGGGCAAACCGAGTTCGAAGTGAACGAGCCATGTTTTCATTCAGCTCAAGCAGATAACGAGCTCTGCCCTTGCTTTGCTCGGGCGGCAAGTTCAAGAGAGAGCCTAAGACGGAAAGGTCATGCTCTACTGGATCAATCGCACGGTTGGGATCAGCTGGTGCCGGCCAAGCTAAACGGGCGCGGCCTTCCTCGCCGGCTCGGCATTCGAGGGTCTCAATGCGGGAGACCTCACCAGTGATAGCCCGGTCCACGTCGAGGGCATAAAACGATGGCACGCGTGGGCGCGCCTGCACAACATCCAATCGCGGGTATGAAAGATACAGCCGTTTTCGCACACTTCCGACGCAGAGCCGGAGAAGCAGGCGCTCTTCCAATACTCGTTCGGCCTGATTTCGAAGCCCAGAATCGAGTTGACTTCGGAGATCGTCCAGGAGGATTGGGTCCTCTCTGGGCCTTTGCGGAAAAATTTGTTCCGCCAAACCAGGCAAAAAGACAACCTCAAAATCGTAGCCTCTAGCTTGTCCGGGCGTCGCGACGAAGACGCGGCCATAGCGGTAGTCGGGTGAAGATACTTCAAGGGTCGAAAGGCGCTCGAGCAACACATTCCGCACTTCGAAGAGGGAAACAGGGCCGACGTCCTCCATCGGCACCATTTCAGCCAGCATTGATAAAACGCGTTCCGGATTGCGGAGGACCGTAGGTGCGAGCGACTGCAGTATCGTGAGCCACTGTCCCCAATGGGTCTCTGTTGGGAATCCGGAAAGGATTTCTATGAGTGGAAGAGCAAAATGCTTCAGGTGAGAGAGCTCGCAGAGATCGCGCTGAATCGCGAAGGCCTTGGGAGATTCCGGCTCTTTCGCGGCTACCTCGCCGAGCTTCAGGCGAAATTCTGCCTCCAAACCGATTAAGCGCCGTTCCCACCGATCCTTCCCACCAATCACGGCAGCATCAACCAGCAGCTCTTCCCAGTTCCACGGGGCACGAAGCGTTCCTGCTATCTGGGGAGAATCATCGGAGTCAACATCGACGCCATTGGCTGCTTTCTCCAATGGCTCGCTATCGTTGGGAGCAGGTGCCGTCAGGCCTAGGCTCAGCATTTCGTCCTGGGCAGCCGTCCATGCGGGCTTTCCCTTTGGAGGCCCTCCAGCTTCATCTAAAGCCGGGACCTGACCTAAGGAGAGATATTCTGCGAATCGTTTTGCAGAAAGTTTCTCATCGGCGCACGCTAAGAGAGCTAAGAACGCGCGCCCCGCAGGATCGGGCCGACTGGTACCCACAGAAAAGAATGCAGGAATACCGGCGCGCCGCAGCGCACTGTCAAGCAGTCCTGAGTACGTGGCAGGTGATCGGAGAAAGATGGCGATTTGATCGAATCGGATACCGTTACGTGCTTCTTCCAAAATCCGACGAGCAATTTCTACGCACTCTCGACCTTCTCCGGGGGCAGAAAACATGCGGACCTGATCGTCCCGTTCTCCGGAAGGCGGTTTGGCTTCTGAGAACAGGTACTGGCGGAGCCGCCCCAACGGTGATCCCTCAGTCGCACATTGCTCAATAGATTTGGCTGCGCCAGGCAACATCTCGACGACAGCCACGCTTTTCTGGTCTTCGACCGGCACCGTAACCAACACCTCCGGGGCCCTCGTTACGAGCGCCTCAACGAGTTCGTATTCTGCCTTCGAATGGATCGCGACATCGAGAAACAAAACTGGTGGATTCGCGAGCGAAGCTTCGGTGTCGCGGAGCGTCGAGGCCGCTGTCCGCATCAGGGCAGCCGGATCGATCAGATGGGCGGCCACCAGTTGTCCTTCGATCGCTGCAAGCAGCGAACTCACATCGGGAGCGGGAGGCGGAAGATGCTCAAGATTGACGGCTGCGATTCCGGCCGCCCTCAGTTCTGAGGCCGTCGTGCGTACGGCCTTTGCGAAACCAGGAAGCAACGCAACGGGCGAGAAATAATGAAGAGATCCATTACCGTGAGCGTTATCGACAGCTCGCACCACTGTGGCCTCCATACCCAAGGCACTGCACGGTACCTGACCTTTCGCAGCAAGTCGCAAAGCGGAAATCCGAGCCGCCAATTGCACCAAGCTGAAGCGATTGATACCAAAGGTTGCATGCTGCAATCGCGCAAAGTGGCGTACAAAGTCATCAGCGGCCGCACGAGTGGCACCGATAACAAGAATCTCAGCGGAATTCGAAAATCGAGACAGAAATTGGGCTGCAGCAGATAATCGATCTGAAGCTGCCGAGGAGATTAGGACCTTTAGCATAAGATTTGCGCCGCAGCCGTTAGGAAGTGAGATCACGATGTCGACAGCGGTTGCGCCATTATAGTCTTTTCAGCCAATTCCCCGGTCATCTCCCTGACAAGTCACAGTGCTCCGCGCCAGTTCCGCTCGGAATCATCCACTGAAGTGACCAGGGGCGCTGATAAACGCTAGAATCGCGCCATCTTTTATTCGCTTACGCTTGCGCCTTTGAGAAGGGGCACTTTGTGTATGAACAAAGCAGCTGTTCGACTTCATTTTGGATCGTGTCGAAGATACGGCTCGATGTTCTGGCGAGAGAAGTGATTCGGCCCGCGCTCGAAGCGGAGAAGATTCCGTGGTACGGCTGGCGGACTAGCGACGAATCTTCACCGGCTCGGCGTTTCCGACAAAGTCATCCAGCAGATTCTGCGTCCCGCGAATGTGACCACCACGATCAACATTTACGTGAAGATGGTCACGCAGGACGCAGAAGAAGCGATGAGGAAGTTGGAGTCGAAGTGTTCTCTAGTTGTTCCCCAATTGCCCTTCGAGTCAGCGAAATTGGAAGCAGAAACGGAGAACGCGAGTGCGTGTAAGACCTTGCCGCTAGAAGCGGTTAGGGGAGCCTATAGTCAAAAAAGTCGCGCGTAGGGCTGAACTCCTCAAAGGCCACCGTCAAGGTTTCAGGCGTGCTCTTGATTGAGGCCGCTAACAATCCGCGACCGGTACACAAACTGTGCCACCAGACTCAATATCCCAAACAGGACCACCACCTCGAGTCTCCCCGTGCACAGCTTATTTTTGGCTCAGTCAGTGCGTCATGGCATAGACGACGTAGTTGATGCCGATGCGAATGCCAAGAGCGGAGAAACGCTCGGGATAGGACACGCGATCGGACCATTCCCATGAATCTCCAATATCGGAATTGTAAGAGATGGCGACCATGATGTGACCTTTGTCATCGTAGATGGCGCGCCAGTGGGCTCCCTTTCCATCGTCCGGCCCCTGCGGATAGTCCGGCACTTTGTAGCCGCGGCGCAAATGTGCCTCACCTGGAATCTGATAGCGGTCGTCGAGATTGAACAGCGTGTGAAATATCGGGTCGTTATCAGGAATGTCGACGATCGGACGATCCGGAAAAACCATCCGCATGCGCTGGACAAACATCTGCCATTCGTAAGCGCCGTGAAAATCGTCGGCCATTAAGAATCCGCCCCGCAACAGATAGTCACGCAAGACATCTGCCTGGTGTTGGGTGATTCCCCATTCGCCCACCTGGACGGCGTAAAGCCACGGCCAATTGTAGACCTCGTCGCCATCCTCGAGATTCACGTCCTGCTCCACCGATCGCGCGTCGATGCGTGTGAGGCGGTGGACAGCAGCGGAAAACGCACGATCGGCCGGCGGCCCATCTTGTGTCCACAGTGACATGCCTTGCCGCCAATCGCCGTCGAAACGGCCGCGATAACCGTCATTGGGGCCGGGTGGGTACATGAGACGGGCGAAAGCCCATTCGCCAGGTCGCTGCCAGTCTGGGGGCAACGGCGTCGACTCGCCATATTCCACGGATGGGTATTGGTGGAAGGGGCGTTGGGCAAACATGGCAGCTACGAGGCCGAAGCTAAAGCAGAATAGAAAAAGAAGTTTGATGAGGCCTCGATGGGACTGTTTCATGGAAGCTCCCCCTTCGGCACGCGCGTCGCCTGTGGATTCTTACTCAGCCGTTTGTAGTACTCGGCGACGGATTCCTGATAACCCGACGGAACGGCATAGGACTTTCCTGTGCGGGCTTGGATCGAGGCAGCATCGCGTTGCAACTGGAGTTCGAGCCTGTCAACGGAGCTGAGCACTTCGCGGTGCATTTGCTCCACCATCGCCGGGTTGCCTGGAAAGCGGCTTGGATCGAGCTGCTGCATCTGGCGCGCCAGCTCCGCCACCTGTTTCGCAGCCTCCGGATCATTTCGGACCATCTGCCGGAGATGGTTCAACGCTCGCATGCTCTGCCAATAAGTTCGCTTCGTATCGGCGGGGTTGTCCGAGACGTCCGTGGGAGCAGACCACTGTCCCGGTTGGCCGTAGCGATTGTTGCCGGTGTTGCCGCCGCCGTAGCTGACATCCCCGCTCTGTCCCTGCTGTCCGCCCCGCTGACCGTCTCGAGATGACGCCACCGCTTCGAGCTGTTTACGCAGCCTTTCCACCTGATCGAGCGCCGTTGCTTCGCCGCCCTGTTCCATGCCCCGTTGTCCCGGTTCGCCCTGATCCACTTTTTTCTGTGCCTGTTGGAGCTGCTGGTTCAATTTCTCGAGACCCTGTGCGATCTCACTTTCGTTTGAGTTCGGATTGATTCCCCTCCGCAACCAGTCCGCTGTTCTTTGCACGCGATTGTCAAGATCGGACTCATCCATCTCCGTCAGCGCGTCGCGCAACTCTTGGGCAACGCCCGGTTGGCTGGAAGCCATCGCGCGCGCAGCATCGCGGAGGTTTCTCTGCAAGTTCGACAGGTCGTTGGAGAATCGCTGCCGCTCCTGCGCCAGCCGATCGCGCTCATGAAGGCGTGCCAACATAGCATCTAGATTCGTCGCGCTTGGGTCGGCCTGCTGGCCGGCGAACTTGTTGATGCGGTCAGCTTGGGCGTGCTCCTCCTGCGTTAACCGGCCGGCCTCGCGCGCGAGAGACCCCACCCTACCCGAGGCGAGCTGCTGCTGCGTGCCGGCCAGTAGATTCGACGCCTGACGCAACTGGTCCGCGGCCTGCGGCTTGCTGTTTCGCTTCATCGCGTCGGTGGCTTGTTGCAGGCGTTTTAGTGCTTGTTCGATCCGCTGATCCCCGGATGCTCCCGCTGGTGCGCCGGAAGGTTGGTTGCCGACCTGCTGGCGCGATGATTGCGAACCGCTCTGCCCTTGAGTTGAACTCTGCTGGCCGTTCCGTGCCAGCTGCTCCATTTGGCGCTGCAGCTGTTCTGCCTCGCGCCGCAGTATCTCCTGCTGCCAGCGTTCCTGGAAACTCTGCTGCGGGTTGTGCTGCTGGTTGGACAACTCCTCCTGGCGTCTGGCCAGCGCATCGAGCTTTTCGAGCGCGTCCTCCACATCCTTCTCGTGTTGCTCGGCAGGAGAGGCGCTCTGTGCCGTCTCGTACTGATTTTTTTCGGTGTCCAATTCCAGGTCGAAGAGACTAGCCAAGTCGCGACCTGCGTTGCCACCACCTGCTCCACCACCCCCGCGCTGGCCGAAGGCAACCTCGATATTCCGGAAAGTTGCCTCCGCTCGCAGCAGCGCCTGCAGCGCTTTCTGCTCCAATGGAATGGCATCCTTCCACTTCATGCCCTTCAACTTTTCCGCCGAAGGCGCCATGGCCGCAGCGGCATCCTGCATGTCCTTATCGAAATCGGTGAACTCCTCATTCGCCTCAGAGATATCGCGGCTCTGCATGCGGATCGAAAGCGCCGCAACCTGATCGCGGAGCTTCTCCTGTGCCTCAGAGAGGAACTGCCCCGCTGCCGCCGCGTCTTTTGGAGTCGCCGTCTTATCGTTTTGCTGCTTCCAGGTCGCGGCAATCAGTTCTTTTTCGCGCTTCGAAATTTCCGTCTGGTTGTTATTTCCGCCGGCTCCGCCGGCATCGCCGCTCTGTTGGGATTGCGAAAACTCCCACTCAAAGGGTACGACCTGAATGAACGCAATGTCCGTGCGAGCCTCGCTGTGGCCGTCTCTAGCAGTCGCATAAAGGCTTACCAAATCGCCGGGCACCAGCTTGAAATCTTCCAGCGGAAACGTAAAGGAACCATTGGCGTTCTTTGCGCCAGGCGATTTGAGCAAGTCCACATTGCGGTTTGGCCCACCGTTCACGGAGTAGTCAAGATGCAATTCATTCAGGCCGAACCGGTCAGCCGCCTTCACCCCCACCGTGACTTCTTCGATGGGGCTCGCCCGGTAGTCGCCGCCCGGGCGTTCGATCGAGATCTCCGGCGGCAATGCCTTGTCTGTCGCGATGAAATAGTCTTCCGAGAGCCGGACCTGCTGCCCTTCGTCAGTCTCGGCCAAGTGGTACGCGCCGTCCTTCTCCAAATGAATCGAGCCCTTGTAGCTGTTGTCGGGGCCGCCCGTCAGAAGAATAACTTGGCCGTCGTCCAGCTTGAGCTGGCCATCCTTCAACGGACGGTCCGTCTTTACTTCAATCGCGGCGTCCGTTCCTTCAATTGCGCGCAAATCACCGGAATTTTCTTCAGTCGCCGGCTTAATCCCAGTCCAGGCCGGATAGTGATAGGTAACACTGAGGTCCTTAACGGATGGCAGATCCACCACGCGCACTCTAAAGCGCGAAGAGACGAGCGGCCCGGCGGTTACGTAGTATTCGACGTTCTCCGGCAGGCCGGCGAAGACGAATTGGTAGGTTGCCCCTCCGCCGGAGTCCGGTTCGACCTGCATTGTAGCGGGCTCCCAAACGTTGGAGCTCTGATACCGCGCGAAGAGTCGTGCCTTGCCCGGCCGCAAGCGGGTCACGTGCGCAGTGATCAACTGATCGCTGTTCCGCCGTACGGTGACGTTACCCGGAGTCACTGCGATGGTATAGAGCGGAGCAGCGTGCCCGTTTGTCCAAAGCAGCGAAGCGCCATACCCCAGGTAACCCGGTCCGGCGGCGATCATCCACGCCAGCACGGCAAGACAAGCAAGCCCTGCGCCGCCGAGCGCAAACAAACGGTTGTCCGCAACCAGCGAAGATGGTTGTGCGCCTCGCGTGCGCGCCAGGGTATCGGCCGCCAACAGTTCCAAGAACGGATCGTCGTTCTTGCTTGCACGCTCCTGGAAAGTCGTCAGCCGCTGTTCTAGGGCAGGATTTGCGGCTTCGGCGTTGCGCACTGCCCACTCGCGGGTTGCCCGAATCAGCGGCACGGCAATGGCTAACACCGCAGCGACCGCAAGTGCGACGAAGATGGTCAATCGAGCTGCGGTGACGCCATGCGCCGGAAAAGCAAATTGGTTAAGCACGAGCACCATCGCGACGGTCACGGCAAGCGCCGTAGCGGTAAAAATTGCTGCACCACGCAGCCACGCACCCAGTCTCAACCTTTGCTGCAGCTTGGCAATGTAAGAATTGAGCTCGCTGTGGTTGCTCATACTTCCTCCCGCGGCGTGCCCATATGGCCGCTGGCGAAAACCGTCTCGACCAAAGTGATCAGCAACGCAAGCAGCATAACGTACCACCATAGGCTTACGGACCGGTATGTCGATTCGATCGGCGCGGCGACTGCCGTCTGCGATGCCCCGCTTGCGGAACTCCGACTCCAAAGCAGTTGCACATCCTCAGCCAATGGTTCCAGATCCGATTCGCGCCGATCAGGATTTACAGCAATGACCGCATCGCGTCCATTCGCAAATCGAATCTGATAGAATCCCGCGCGCTCCAGGCGGAACGATTGCATCGTTCGCGCCTCGCTCAGCGACAACGGCCTTCGCCCCTCGGGATCAATCACTTCTATACTCGTTGCCGCACCGACCGGTTCAGTCCCCGAGCGCAGTTTTACAAACGAATCCACCAGACTCGATCCGCTCAGCCGTTCGCTGCCCGAAAGATACCGCGCCGTCCGGTCCACGAAAGCCACAAACACCGGATGCAGAGGCAGATCGTTGGTCAGGTTTTCAAGTCCCGAAGCGAGCAGCACCGCGTGTCCTTCGCCCAATCGCTTGTCGAGCAGAAGAGGCGTGCCGTCCACAAGCCGTGCCGCCACGCGTGCCTGTCCCACCTCCAGCGCCGCGGCATAAAAGATCTTCACGTCTGCCCAACCGCCGTTGTCCTGCCCCGGTTGCTCTTGCGCAAGCGCGGGATAGCTGAAGTCCACCTGCCCGACGGTCGCCGGATTGCCTGTGCGTGCATACTCATGCACATCCTTCAAGGCGCTGCCCCACAGTGGAATCCGCGCGCTGTGCGCCGCCGCGGTGCCCAGCGCGATCAGCACGTTGCCGCCTTTCGCCACGTACTGCGCAAGCGCGTGCTCGAAGATTGACGGCAGTACCACAGCATCTGAGAGCACCGCGAAGGCGTACTTCGATGGATCCAGGTCAGTAGCCTGCTCCGCAGCCACGGATTGCACCACAAAAGACCCCGGCGCCGCCGCTTCCAACGCAGACGTAAAGTACAGCGCCGAGCGCGTCTCGCCCGCGGCGTGCACGAACAGAACTCGTTCCGGATCGGACCGTCGCACGGCGAACACGCTCGCATCATCCGCCGGGAAAGCGTCTCCGCCCTGGATCCGCACCTCGCATCGGTTGAACCCATATCCCACCTCGAGCGGCGCAAACTCAAGTGTTGCGCGACCGCTCGCCGGCACATCTACCTTTCGCGCCGCAATGACTTTGCCATTTACCACCAGCGACACCGCCTTCGAAGTTGCCGGAGTGCCGAACCCAGCCACCACTGCCTTTACGCGAGACCGCTTGGGATCTTTCGGATCGGATAATACCGCCGGCGCGTCCACGCTCTCGACTGTCCAGTTTGGCGGTGCCGTGCCCTTCGCGACAGGTTCGAACACCAGAGTCACGTTGTTTGGTAGAACCATGTCCGCAAAGTTTGCGGGCATCGCCGTCCGTTGCATGTCGCTGAACAGGTGAAGATCGATTGGTCCGTGCACCGTCTCGGAGAGTTGCCGGATGGCGCGCCCCAATTCGCCAAAATTCGCGCGCCCATCACCCGGCTGTACGCTCTCCAGAGCCGCGTGCAGTTGCGCTTCCTCTGCGATCGCCTGGGTCAAGACGCCGAATTGGCCGCCGAGAACCATGATCTGCGCTTTCTGCGCATGCGGTTTTGCCGCCAACGCTGCCAGGGCCTGCTGCTTCGCGTCCGCGAACCGCGTTCCGGCGCGCATGCTGAACGAGTTATCCAACACAATCAAAAGCAGCCGTCCTTTTACGTCTGCCGCGGCATGCCGTACAAACGGATTGGCAAATGCGAGCACCACCAGCAGCACCAACGCAAATCGCAACGCGAACAACACGAGATGCCTGAGCCGGCGGTAGCGGGTCGAGCTCTGCGCACCTCGCTCGAAGAACATCAGCGAGCCTACAGGCCGCGGCGTACCTCGGTGCTGTCGCAGAAGGTGCAAAAAGATCGGCACCCCCAGCGCTGTCACCCCACCCAGAAACCATGGCGCGAGAAAGCCCATTAGTTACCCTCCTGCCGCAGCGAAAGATACTCACGCAGCGCATTATCGAGAGGCTGATTGGTGACGAGCAACTGATAATCCATACCCGCCCCGCGTGCGCGCGAACGAAGCTGTTCGATATGCGCATCTACCTTCGCGCGATAGGTAGTCTTCGTATATTCGGGAACGACTTCGATCTTTCGATCGGTTTCGAGATCAACAAGAATCGCCGATCTGTTGAGCACCGGCAGAACCTCTTGCGGATCGAGAATATGAAACAGCACCACGTCATTGCCGTGAAACCGCAGCGGCGCAATGGTGCGTACGATGGTTTCAGGCTCCTCATAAAAATCCGAGATCACGATCGCAATGCCACGACGCTGCCGACAGGTCTGAAGGTGTTTGAAAGGTTTAGTAAAATCAGTCAAAGCGCGTGGCTCGGCGTGGTCGAGTCCCGCGAAAAGCCGCGCAAGCTGTCCCGGACGCGTGGAAGGTTTGATGTACTCTCGTACCTCGTTGTCAAAAACGATCAAACCCGCCGCATCGCGCTGATTGTGGATGGCGAGATAAAATAGCGACGCGGCGAGGTAACGCGCATAGTCCATCTTCCTCGGCGGACCCGAGGTGTACTGCATCGAGTTGCTGGCGTCCAGCAGCACCGTGAGCTGGCTGTTCGTTTCTCCGCGATAGCGCTTTAGGTAACAGCGTTCGGTTCGTGCAAACAGGTTCCAGTCCACATGGCGCAGGTCGTCTCCCGGCGTGTAGGCGCGATACTCGGCGAACTCCTGGCTGAAGCCGAAGTCTGGCGAGCGGTGCAGACCGGCCACAAAGCCGTCTACTACCGTCTTCGCCACCAGGTCTAGCGAGGAGATGCCCGCGAGAACATTGGGATCCAGGAATCGCTGCATCAACTCTCCATTGGCCTCTGCACATGCGCGATGAGCTTCTTAAGGATCTCGTCCGCGTCGATCTGGTCGGATTCAGCGTGGAAGTTCAGGAGAATGCGGTGCCGCAGTACCGGCACCACCACCGAAGTGATGTCTGCGTAGGTTACGTGATAGCGCTTGTGGGACAGTGCCCGCGCCTTCGCTGCCAGCACCACAAATTGCGCTGCGCGGACACTGGCTCCGTAATTTACATATTTCTTCACGAATTCGGGCGCGTTTTCGCTTTTCGGCCGCGTGGCGCGCACCAGACTCACGACGTACCGCGAAAGTGTTTCAGCAATGGGCACCATGCGCACGAGTTGCTGGAAGTCGAGCAAATCTTCGGCTGTAGCCACGGCTTCGATCTTGGTAACCCGCGTCGCAGTCGTCCGGTCGATCACTTTCAGTTCGTCTGCGGCGCTCAGGTCCTCCAAGATCGCATTGAACAGGAAACGGTCTAATTGCGCTTCGGGTAGCGGATATGTTCCTTCCAATTCGATTGGGTTCTGGGTCGCCAGTACAAAGAATGGCGCCGGTAACCGATAGAGATGCCCGCGCACTGTGCAGGAGTGCTCCTGCATTGCCTCAAGAAGTGCGGACTGAGTCTTCGGAGGCGTGCGGTTAATCTCGTCGGCCAAAAGGATGTTGCCAAAGATTGGTCCTTCGACGAAGGTCCACTTGCGATGTCCGGTCGTTAGATCTTCCTCGATGATGTCGGTGCCGGTGATATCGGATGGCATCAGGTCTGGGGTGAACTGGATACGCCGGAACTGCAGTCCCAGCGCTTCGGCGATCGTCCGCACCATCAGCGTTTTTGCGGTGCCCGGCATGCCGGTCAAGAGGCAGTGTCCACCTATAAAGATGCCGATCAATATCTGGTCCAGCACTTCCTGCTGGCCTACGATCACCTCGCGCACCTGCTTCAGGATTTCCTCGCGCACCGCGTGGAATCGCTCGATCCGTCTCTGGAGAACAGCTGTGGCCTGATTCAATCCGGCAATGGATACCATCGATTTCCTTCCTCTTCAGTTGGATTTTGCGGGCGTCCGTTGCAACTCCAGCAACAGCTTTTGTGCTGGCCGGTAGCCGGGAGCGGTTTCGAGCGCGGCCAGGACACTTTCCTGCGCCTTGTCCCTCTGTCCAGCGGCAAAATACGCTTGTGCCAGATCGAACTCGGCGCCGGCCTTGTCCACAGGATTCGAGGCAACACGAGCGTTGTATTCGCGGATTGTTCCTTCATACTGTTTTTTCGCAAACAGCAGATCGCCCAATCGCCGATGCAAGTCCTCATCCTTGACCGGGTAAATGTAATTCACGCGCTCGAGTGTTGCTGCCGCTTCGACCGGTTGTCCAGCGGTCTCTTCCAACGCAGCCAGACGCTTCAGCACCGCCGGCATCTGGCCTCCCTCGTGTTCATATGCCGTGAGAATGGCTGCCTCAGACTTGTCGTCGCCTCGCGCTTTGTCCGCGTCGGCCATTAGCACGTAGACGTTCGCTTCGTCTGTATATTCCGGATACATCGCCAGTATGGCCGGGCCCTGCTCCAACACGATGTCGTACTGTTTCTGTTGCGCCGCGGCAACGAGCGCCTTCAGCTTTTGCCGCCACTCGTCGAAGTGTGCGGCCTCGGTCCCATATTTCTTGCCGATCCAAGCGAGATACTGCTTGTCGAACTCGTCCGGCGCAACTCCGAGATCCTGCTCGATCACCTGCGGAGTCGTCTGCAACTTTGCATACGAGTGGACCATGTCGAGCAGTTTGTCTTCACCCCACTTCTCCTTCACAAAGTCGCAGATGCTGCCGGCCTGGAAGTAGGAGACGATCACCTGTGACGGGTACTGAGGAGAGACGAAGCCGCGATTGAGAGTGGCCACCGGCAACAGTTTCTTGTCGCGAATGGCGAGCAGCACCTCCGGAGTCGGGCGGTTTTTCCACTCCGGCGAGCGCTCGCCTTCCTCGTGCACGGCCAGTCCTTCGGTGAACCAGCGCGGTACGCGATGATTCGTGGCCGTCAGAATGAACACATGACTCATCTCATGCCAAAGCGTCGAGCCCCAATTGAAATCCCCAGGCTTGCGTGCTGAGGGGCTATCCATCGCCACCACTTCACCGAATGTAACCCCAAGGGCCCCCAGTCCCGGCATCCCCATAGTTCGCACCGCGAAATCCTCGTGGTTCGGATAAACCTCCACCTGCACGGGGCCAGGAAGCTTCAAGCGGTATTTCTTTTCGTAGGTGGCAAGAATCGTATGCAGTTCCGCCTGTATGTACGGCAGCAGCAGCGCGGCTTCCGTTTTGTTCAGCTTCAGAATCGTGGCGTGGTCACGAAACGTATCGAAGTTCTTATAGCTGTCTAGCAGCCGTAAGCTATTCACCGTCGCGGCATCGCGATAGCCGTTGTTGTAGCTCAGCGCAAGCTCCTTGAACGGTTCATCTTCTTTGCCCAAGCGCATCAGATCGATTCCCAGCGCCGAATGTGCCGCCCACAACCGCGGATCAGACTCGATCGCTTTGCGGTAATACGTGACGGCGTCCTCATAGCGATAGTGAAGCTCGAACTGACGAGCTACGTGAGCGTAGGCCTCGCCATAACCCGGATTGATCGCCTGAATCTTCGCAAACCAGGCATCGGGAGAGCGGTCAGCGATCAGTTCGATGGCCGCGTGAATCGCCATCGCATCGAGCGCATCGTTCTCTAGCGCCATGGCTTTGTCGGCCTCCGCCGCGGCCGCAGCACGATCGTCGTTCGCGAGAGCAAGGTCGGCCATCAATTCATGCGCTTTGGCCAGCTTCGGGTCGAGTTGGATGGCCTTCGCCAAATATTCCGCGGCTTTGCCGTCGAACCCGTCCGCGGACACCGTCGCCAGTCCGACGTACGCTTCGGCATTCGACGGATCCCTCGCTAGCGCTTCACGGAAGAGACCGGCCGCATCGGTATCATTGAAGCGTTCGTGCAACAACATCCCCCAGCGCACGTTATAGAGAGCTTTGCTGCCAGCGGACTGCGTCGCGAGACGGAACTGTTCATTCGCCTGCTCCCAAGCTTCCCGGCCCCAGAAACCCTCGGCGCGGAAATATGCATCGTCGCTTCGTGTCAGCCTCTCGAAGCACGTTTGCGCTTCCGCATGATGTCCGTCCTTGCGCAGTGTCCAGCAGTCTGCGGGGACAGTCGCCTGCGCTGCCGCAACGAACGCGAGCAGGAACGCCGGAACGAGAGCGAGGACTCTCATTTGTCCAGCTCCTCCTGCACCCTGGCCAATTCCACCAGGGCGTCCATCAATTGCTTTTTGTAATCCTCGGGATCCATTGCCGCTTTCCGGTACTTCAGGGTGTCAATCTTTTGCTCCAGTTCGTCTTTCTTGTTGAGCAGTGCCCGCTTCGCCGGATCTTTGGCGGCCTGTTGGCTCGGGCCCAGGCGCAACAGTGTAAAGCTCGACATGAGCATCCCCTGCCCGTTTCCGGCTTCGTGCACCGGCTCACCCGTGCCCACATCGTTGAAGACCGCGTGCTCGGTCGCGAGCCGCTTCTGCGAATCGTAAAATGCCGCGGTCTTCTTCGCGGCATAAGTAAACGCCTCCATGGCACTGATGGAATCGCTCTTGTCGGCGTCCGCTGCCGGGTCTTCGAGTGCTTCAACCCAGTACCGTGCAAACACGGTGGCGTTCTTTTCCGTTCCTGATTTGGTCGCGGCGATCACTGCGCGCCCCGGGCGCTCCAGAACCCGCACCGCGCCTCCGCTCGCGCTCGTTGTGTCCACCACAAGCTGACGCTTTGCAGCAATGCGATCGCACATCCTGGCGATCTCCGCCGCAGTTACATCCGGGCCCACAAGATTGAACTTGTACTCGACGCCGTCGAATGAACCATGGCCAATCAGGATCAGCGTAAAGTCGTCGTCCGCCTTGGCGTCTCGCGCCACCGCTCCCATGGTCTCCGTCAGCTGCGTAGCCGTGGCCTGCGGCCCGGTCAGCGTGTAGACGTGCGCTGTAGGGCTGAAGATCCTATCCAGATCCTTTGCCGCTGCCATGAAGCGCTGCTCGTAATCCGGCTCACCACCCAATCCCGCCACGATCACGTAATACGTCGCGGCGCGCGCATGGATCGCGACTGTACACGCCATCGCCAGTAGCAAAGCGCGTTTCATATCACGCCCCACTTCCGGCGCAGCAGCCACTCGCCTATCGGCAGCCCGAGCAACAGCACGAACACGATTGGCATATCCCAGAGCTCCTTCGTGCTGCGAACTGAGATGCCCGCTTCAGAGTAGGAGATATCCCGCGGAAGGTTCTTCAGGTCAGACGATTTCCAGTAACGGCCGCCGGTCTCCGATGCCAGCTGTTCCAGTAAATGCCGGTTCTGCTCGGTGTGGAAGTTCTCTGCGACTCCGTCTTCACGTTGAAACGTGACCACGTCGCGCCCGAGTTCCTGTGGCTGGCTGCCCGCAGATTCCGCTATGACTTCCGCGACATAAGTGCCTGGCTTCTCCGCGGTCCATTCGGTTTGATACAGTCCCGGCGTTTCCTCCGAGGGTGTCAGGTCAACCAATGCATTCACGTCTTCTGGTCCCAGAATGTGCGCCGTGACGTGTGCGTTTGCAGCCTGCTGAAACTGCCGGTCGCGCACTTGCGCCGTCAGCCGCGCCTGCCCTTCATCCATTAGCAGCCGCTCCGACATCGACGCGACAACCGGACCCGGCGACTCCGCGATCAGCCAACGGAGAAGCTGCTGCCAGAAAAGATTGTGCGACGGATCACCTAGTGCTTCGCTCATCTGCCACCGCCAAGTGCCGCCTGTTGCCATGATCGCCGTGCGGCCGTGGCCGTAGCTCTCGGTAATTAGCAACGGCAATTTGCGCCGGCCCGCGTTCAGATCGGCAAGCACGGTGGCGCCTGGTTTGGGCGCGCCGGCGTCTTCATAGTCAGCCAGATACGTTAGCTTCTTCCAGCGCTGCGCGTTCTTCTCCGGATCATCCAGGATCTGCGTGATCGGCGAATCCACGCCTTGCGGTGTCAATTCGACAGTTGCAGCGCTGCGATGGAAATTATGATTTCCTGCCGGCAGAAAGGTCGGGAGCAAATCGTTCAAGCTCGATGCTCCCCAGCCTCCATCGCTCAGCGAATAGCGACCGCCCAGGAACAGAATGCCACCGCCACGGTGATCAACATACTCACGCAAAAGTTGCTGTTGCAGTGGCGTGAAATAATCGGCGTCAACCGAGCCAATAATGATGCCTGCATAACTGAACAGATCCTCCGGCCGCGCCGGAAAACCGTCCGCTAGCTCACTCGGATCGCGAATACCTTGCCGGTAGATCTTGTTTTCACTCGTGCGCAGCATCGAGACCAGCTGCACCGTCGAATCGTCTTCTTCCGCGCGCCGGATGAACTTGTATTCCCAGCGCGGTTCACCCTCGACATACAGAATCCTGCGCTTTGCGTCGCTCACGAGGATGGGCCGCGTCACCGTATTGTTCGCCAGGTTTTCTTCGCCAGGCAGCGGTTCCACGCTAAACGTCAGACTTTTCGCGCCCGCGGCGCCGGTGGGAAAGAAAAGTGGTTCCGTCTGGCCGCGTCCGTCCGTTAGCAAAGTGATTTCGCGCTCCGCGAGCGACTTCTCTCTGTCTCTCACGGTGAGCTTCGTCTTTTGTCCCGCGTAGCCGTGTTGTGTCAAGCTGATCGTCGCGGCGATACGCGCATTGGCCGTCGCGCTCGCCGCCACGGTGACGTCCTCAATCTCCACGTCGTGCGCGGGCTCTTCCTTGCCGAAGCCCACCGCGTGTACGGGCAGCCGTCGGTTGCGCAGTGCCTGCAGCGCATCCAGACTGATTCCCGAACCGCCCGTCCCCGCAGTATTTTGGCTGCCGTCGCTGAGCAGCAGAATGCCTCCTACCGGCACGTCCGCAGTCTCCGTAGCCAGCTGCTTCAACCCGTCGCCAATATGTGTGGCCGCTTCCACCGGTGCAATCCCCTGCGCCCCATCGACTCGTGTGAGTTCCCGACCCAGTCGGTAGACGCGGGTCTGGAAACGTTTTTGAAGCCCCGGGAGAACGCTATCGCTCAGGGCCGCAAGCGCCGCGGCTTCGCGTGTCTTCCCGTCACTGTCCGCGATGCGCATGCTGCGTGAATCGTCCACTACCACGGCAATAATGTTCTGCTGAGAGTTCAACTCGCTTACCATCATTGCCGGCTGCCATAGCAGCAACAGCACAAGCGCTATCAGTGCCGACTGCAGCCCCCAAATCAGCCACCCGCGCCAGCTTCGCAGTTCAGGCGTTGCACGACGCAGCCTCCAGCGGATCAATAGTGCAAGTCCCCCCGCGACCGCAACAATCAATACTGCCAGCGCCCATGCCGGCCAACCACCGAGCAGCACGAACCGTCCCTTCGTGAATACCGGAACCGGGTACTTGAATAAAAACTGAAACATCCACCCTTCTAGTCCTACTGGTCCTAATCAACTTGTACTATCGTTTTCTACAATGATTCAATCTCTTGTCGGACCTGCCGCCGACACTAATGCGTCATGCCATAAAGGATGTAATCCAGACCCACTCCGACG
>Ga0210409_10003369_pt1 | contig 17992 bp, 11 predicted proteins | sample IncBWH17MmetaG_FD_161649 | JGI IMG/M metagenome (GOLD analysis project Ga0210409, IMG submission 161649) | Forest soil microbial communities from Barre Woods Harvard Forest LTER site, Petersham, Massachusetts, United States - Inc-BW-H-17-M | ecosystem: Environmental > Terrestrial > Soil >... | reverse complement strand
TATCCGACCGCCATGCGCTCCAGTGGTATCGGCTGGGCACTCGGTATAGGACGAATTGGCCAAATCGTGGGACCGCTGATCGGCGGCTTTTTGTTGTCGCTGCAGTGGGGAACGAGTCAGATCCTGTATGTGATCGCTCTGCCTTCCGCGGTTGCCGCCACTGCCGCATTCTTTTTGAGCGGCGCGTCGCAGCGGTCTGGCTTCGGGACAGGCTCGGAGGCGGTGGCAAAGTGATTTCGGAAACTCACCCCGCTAAGGCGATGGACAAGCAGGAAGCGGACGTCGACGACCGTCGAATCGCGAGAATCTCCAGCAGGGAACTCGAGCGGCGATGGAAGCTGGTGCGAGACCACATGAAGGAGCGAGCCCTCGGCGCCTTGATCGTTCAGACCGAGAGAGATTTCACTGGAGGATATGTCAAATGGTTCACGGATGTCCCGGCATATTATCCGCGAACGGTTATTTTCCATGCTTCGGACCTCATGACTGTGGTCGAGCACGGCCCAGCCGGGCGGCGGCGGAGTCTAGGAGGCAAAGATGCCGAGAATCCCGGCGTAGCAGAGGTCATTACGACCTCGGCGTTTCCCTCGGTGCACTACACCCAGACCTACGACGCGGAAGTGGTCTCCGATGTCTTAAGCCGCAGAGGATATCGCAGGATAGGATGGGTTGGAGTCGCAGGAATGCCGCATGGATTCGTGGCCCATCTTGAAAAAAACCTGTCCGGCGCAGAGATCTCGGACGAAACCGAGTTCATCGATCATGCCAAAGCAGTCAAAAGCGGTGAGGAAATTGGTCTGATTAGGAAGGCGGCTGAAATGCAGGACACCGTCTTCAACAAAGTGCTCTCCCACATAAAACCTGGCATGCGCGATATTGAAGTAGCGGCGCTCGCGCAATACGAGGGCCAGCTTCTGGGAAGCGAGCAGGGGATTTTTCTCGGCATGTCTGCAAAACTAGGACAGCCTGCATTTTTCGCTCAAAGACACTTTCAGGGACGCACCCTCAGACCTAGCGACCACATTTCCCTGCTCATCGAGAACAATGGCGCGGGCGGGTTTTATGCCGAGATCAGCCGAACCATTGTCTTGGGAAAGGCTTCGCAAGAGCTGATCGACGGATTCGAAATCGTCAAAGAAGCCCAGCAACACACACTGCGGAAATTCAAGCCTGGGGCATCGTGCAAAGAAATATCTCTAGCTCATAACGAATTCATGAAGCAAAAGGGCGTACCCCCCGAATCTCGGGTTTACTCCCACTCGCAGGGATACGATTTGATCGAACGCCCGTTGATCAGAGCTGACGAGACCATGAATCTCGAAGAAGGCATGAACATGTCAGTCCATCCAGCCTACGCGACGAGTTCCATGTTCGCGCACATTTGTGACAACTACCTGGTGGAAGAGAACGGCGTCAGCGAGTGTCTTCACAAGACATCAAAGCAGATCTTCGAGCTATAGCTCGAATGGGCTTGCGCAGGCGAAGGCGCTAGCGCCTTCGTCAAGTATCTACAATCAAGTAGCCATTCTAGAACATCAACTTCAAGCCAAGCTGGATGGCACGGTTACTTCCTGATCCGACGACAGGATTGCCACCCGCCTGGTCGGGCGTCGCACAGCCGCAGCCGAATATACCGGTTGACGAGGGATCGTCAAATGCGCCCGGACCGTAGCCACTCGTCCCTCCATAGGGATTCGCGAAGCTGGGGTGGTTGAGAATGTTGAAGAACTCGGCCCGGAACTGGGCTTTGAACCGCTCCGTAAACCTCCAGTCCTTGGTGATCGACATGTCCAGGTCGCGGAAACCCGAGTCGCGAAACATGTTACGGTTCATCGTACCGAAGGATCCGAAAGGGGGAGGAATCATGACCGAGCTACGCTGCGCATAACAGCCGAACGTCTGCAGCGAAGCTGTCGCCCCGACTGCCGCGGCATTACTCAAGCAAGCGGCCGGCATATTCGAACTGCCGGGAGCGAAGTAAGGAATGGGGTTCGGTCCGGAGGTAAAATCGGAAGGTTTCCCAAAAAAATCCCAGCGACCGGTGTTCTCGTTGGTCCCATCGATGTTGTCCACGGTGTCGTTTACGGTCCACGGTTGAGCGGACTGTAGAGTCACGATGGAATTGATCTGCCAACCTTCCAGCATCTGCGCGAACGACTTCTTCCCGGGAATCGCATAGGTCAGCGCCAATGTGAAACGATGACGAATGTCGTAGTCGCTACTGGCATATTCCGACTGGGGATACCTGCTGTCTTGCGGCAGGAATTGGTTCTGGTTGGTAGAGGAATAGTCGAGGGCATGGGAGTAGGTGTACCCGAGAAGGAAGGACAACCCGTGGGTAACGCGCTGGGTCAGGGTTACCTGCAGACCGTTGTAGTTGGACCCGTAAAGGTTCGACATCATGTTGATGAAGCCCAGGTATGGGAACCTCGCGGTGTACGGACCGGGATTCGCTGTCTGGCTTCCCAGCACTGGCACCGGCTGGTTAATGTCCCGGATGCCGATCAGGTTCGCGCTGTAGTTGCCGACATAAGCAACGTCCAAAGCGAGGTTCGGGGTAAACGTGTGCTGGACCCCAAGAGTCCACGTGCTGATAAAGGGAGTGTGGAAATTACGGGCAATCCCGAGCAGGTTGCAAGGCGAAGGGTCCGAACCCACACCATCCCCGCACTCGATCGGGGCTTGGGGAAAAATGGGGGATCCGCCCACTGAAGAACCGTTCCAATTGAGGTTAGGAATTACCACCGAACTCACGGCGATGGTGCCAGAGGCGGGGGTGGTGACACCGTTCACCACAATGGGGGCGCCGGTAGGAATAGTGGCCAAACCGATGGTCGTGGCGTTCTGCACATTCTCCTGCACCAGCAATGTCTCCATCGAGATGGTGTCGTAGACGATGCCGCCCCCGCCCCGGATCACGGTGGTGCCCCGGCCGGTGACATCCCATGCCATACCCACCCGCGGCGCAAATTGTGTGTAGTCCGGATTGTAGGGGGTACTGATTTGGTGGCCAACCTGTACCAGCCCAAGATTGGGATCGAAATTGCCGAGCAGGTTGTGGTCCTCCCTTATCGGAGTCTCGTATTCGTAGCGCAGTCCGAGGTTCAGAGTAAAGTTCGGAGTGACGCGCCAGTCATCCTGGAAGAAGACCGCGGACAACCACTGGGTTTCGTGGCGCTGAGGATTGCCATACGTGATTTTCCCGAACGTTGGGGCACCGGCCAGAAAATCTTCGAGAGATGAGGACGTCGAAGTAGGAGTGGTGAAAGCAGCTCCGCCGTTGAAGAAGATCTGACCCTTGCTGCCGCGGAAAGAGCCTTCGTTTACGCTGAAGTGGCGTAGCTCAGCGCCAAACTTGAAGGCATGCTTGCCGCGCAAGTATGACACGTAATCGCTGCCCTGCCAAACGCTGTCAGCCCCCTGAAACTTCGGCCAGTTTACTCCGCCACCTAATGCGTTAAATGGGGCAACGTTGATCTGCGGCATTCCCAACCGCAGCGGATCGGTCACGCCCGTGTTGAGACCGTAGGCAGTCGCGGGCACGTTGTGGTCTTGGGCCAAGTTGGCCTTGTTGTCGTAGACGTAGCCAAGCCTGGCCTCGTTCACCCATTTCGAATTCGGGGTCCAGGTCCAGTTTCCTCCCCCGGTGATCGGTTTCTGACTTTGGGTCGACAACCACTCTGGCTGGAGGAAAGGCTGGTCCTGCGCCACCTCAAAGTCACGGCCCCAAAAGACCATGCCATTCAAATTGTTGCGCTCGTTGATGTGGTAATCGATCTTCCCGAGGACGCTGTCCGAGCTGTTGCTGTTGGGGAAACCGATTGTCACACTCGACGAAGTTCCCGAGTTGGTCGGGTAATACTTCAAAAGGTTGAGGCTTTGCGAACTCAACGTCGTAATTCCGTGCAAGGCTAGATCAGCCTTGGCATCCGGGATGCTGATGCTGGGATCACCCACCGACGCGGTAGTGGGAGCCGACACAATAAACGAATTGCCAACGGTGTAGCGCTGTCCTTCGTAGCCTACGAAGTAAAAGAGTTTGTCTTTGATAATCGGCCCGCCGCCGGTAGCCCCGAACTGCTGGAAGTCCAGTGCCGTCTTGGGCTGGGGCGGTGGATTGAAGTAATTGCGCGCATCGAACGAGTCACTGCGGCCAAAGGCGTAAGCCGTCCCATGGATAGCATTGGTACCCGACTTCAATCCCACCGTGACGATGACGCCTGGTTTCCAACCGTATTCTGCCCTTGGGTTGATCTGGGTGTTGAATTCCTGGATGGCGTCGATCGGGATGGTCGTCACCGCATCTCCCGTCAGCCCCGGTGCGTTGATAACGCTCAGAGCGGAAAAAGGCTCATCGTTAGTCATGCCATCCACAATGTAGGCGTTGGATTCCGGACGCACCCCGTTGGCGCTCTGGTCCCATCCTCCACCTCCCGGATAGATCATTACGCCCGGGCGCAGAGTGAGCAGTTTCTGGTAGTCGCGGCCGTTCAAGGGCAGATCATTGATGGTTTGATTGTCGATGGTTCCACCCAGAATCGCGCTGGTGGTGTCCACCAGCGGAACCTCGTCCATTACTTGAACCACCTCTGAAATCTCACCGGCCGGAAGAACAAGGTCGATACGAACGTCGTTGCCAACCTGTAACTGGATATTCCCACGTTCGATCGATTTAAAACCCTTGGCTTCGGCGCGAACCTTATACGCTCCTGGAAGGAGGTTCGGAGCAAAGTACTGGCCGGATTCGTCCGTGGTCAAGGTTCGCGTGATGCCTCTTTGCAGATCGGTGACGGTCACCGTAGCACCCGCGACGGCCGCTCCGGTTTGGTCAGTGACGCTTCCCAGGATTCGTCCGGCGTTGCCTTGGGCGAACACCGGCAGAGATAGCAGGAATACGCCAAGATTCGCAGCGAGTACTCGAATAGTGCCCCAAAGGCTGCTCCGCACAGACCGGTTTACTCCTCTCGCGAAGAACACCATAGCGCCTCCCGTCCAAGATGGCAGACTGCAATGCAATGGCTACATGAACATGTTCACAATTCCAAGAGAGTTGAACTCTATTCGAGGAGCAATGTCAAGCATTTTCGCACAGACCGGTCAGGCAATTGCGAATGAACGTTCTGGGAACCTTTGGAAGCAAGAGGGGGCCCGGCGGCTTCTGGCCGGGTCCTAACGTGACACGGAATCGTCCCTCTCGCCGGACTGGTATAGAAGATGGTACAACTTTCTGGGGGCAGGTTCTGCGCGAATCGCCATTGCAGGACCGATTTGGCAAATAGCTCGATGACCAGTTTGCTTATTCTTCTGGCAATGCCACGAGAGACCGCAAAGCAGTACTATTCCCGTCTTGCTGGGACGTTTCCGCAGCTAACGATTCATCTCGTCGACCACCACAGCAAGGTCGGTCCCCACATCAGCAGCGCGGATATTCTGTTGACCTTCGCTCCCATGATCACCGATCAGGTCGTGCGGGAGGCGGTTAACCTGAAGTGGGTTCAGGCGCTGGGAACGGGCGTGGACAACCTCGTCGACTTACCATCACTACGAAGTGATGTCATTGTCACCAACCTTCAGGGCATACATGGCGCTCCCATGTCCGAAGCGGCCATTATGACTATGCTAGCCCTGAGCCGTGATCTCCCTCGTGCCATCCGAAACCAGGTTCATCATCTTTGGGAACGCTGGCCCGTCAGTCTCCTCGGCGGCAAGAAAGTGGGCATTGTCGGAATCGGGGCTATTGCCGAAACGCTCGCTCCCAAGTGCAAGGCTATGGGAATGACCGTGGTCGGCATCAGTTCCGTCCAGCGAACCGTTGTCGGTTTTGATCGAATGTACGGAAGGGATGAGTTCATATTCGCCGTACGCGATCTCGACTATCTCGTCGTACTCACGCCGTATTCGCCCGCTACGCGCCACATCGTGAATGCTGCGATATTCTTGGCCATGAAGCCGACCAGCTACTTCATCAATCTGGCGCGTGGTGGTGTGGTTGACGAGGGCGCACTGATCCAAGCGCTGGAGAACGGCCAGATCGCAGGGGCAGCGCTGGATGTCTTCAGTCACGAGCCGCTTCCCGAAGATCACCCGTTTTGGTCGATGAAGAACGTGATTGTCACACCTCATCTGGGTGGCTTCTACGACGGATATGCCGATCGAGCGCTGCCTGTGGTCGAGGAGAATATCCGCAGATTTCTCGCGGGTGACACGACGAACATGATCAATGTCGTGAAACGCTGAAGAGCAGACCTGCGAAGCGGAAGACATTGTTGGATCGCGGAGCGCTCGACGGCAGGGTGGGGAAAGATGGAGGACGCAAAACCATGGCAGGTGACGGCTTCGGCTGCTTTGCGGAAGATCTTTACGACGAGGGACGCGCCCGCATTTCCCGGCGGGAGTTTCTGAAGTCGGTCGCCGTAGTCGGAGCCGGCACGATACTATCGGCGAGCAGGTTGATGGCGCAAACCCACTCGCCGACGGGGAGCGCCAAACCCAACCGCATTGATGTGCATCACCACATCCTGCCCCCGACTTACATGTCGCGTGCGCGCGAACGAATTCTGGCAATTTCCGATCGGGACCATACCGCGTTGCTGAACTGGACACCGGCGAGAGCCCTGGAAGAAATGGATAAGAACGGCATCGCTATCGCGATGACCTCGCTCGGGCTCCCGGGCGTCTGGTTTGGGGGCGCAAAAGCGGCGCGCAGCCTGGCGCGAGCCTGCAATGAATATGCGGCACAGATGGTCAGGGACTATCCGGGGCGATTTGGTTTGTTTGCGGCTCTGCCGCTGCCCGATCGAGAAGGCAGCCTGCGGGAAATCGCCTATGCGATGGACGTACTCAAGGCGGATGGTGTCGCGCTGGTCAGCAGTTATGACAATAAATGGCCTGGAGATCCCACGTTCACTCCGGTGTTCGAGGAGCTGAATCGTCGCAAAACAATAGTGTTTATTCATCCCGCTGTGCCCGGCTGCTGTGGCCATCTCATGCCTGGCATTCCTCCTTCGACCATTGAATTTTTGTTCGATACATCGCGGGCGATCACCAGCCTTCTCGTGAACGGAACACTTTCGCGGTTTCCGGACATTCGCTTCATCTTCTGCCACGCCGGTGGAACCATGCCGATGCTGGCCGCCCGCACCAACGCGTTTGTCCAGCGGCATAAGGAAATTGCCGACCGGGCGCCCAATGGCGTCCCCTACGAACTGAAAAAACTTCATTACGACGTTGCCAATTCGACCAACCCGTCGTCCATGGCCGCGTTGATGAATCTGGTCCCCACCTCGCAGATGCTGTTTGGGAGTGACTTTCCCTACGTGCCCGCCGCTGTGACTGCCAACGGACTGGATCATTTCGGACTTTCTGCAAGCGACCTTCAGGCAGTCAACCGCGAGAACGGGATGAGATTGTTTCCTCGACTGAACTTGACAACCAACCTGACGGGGATACACTGAACCACTCGGAAAGTGGACATGTTCATTTTTCGTGGAAGTCATAACCTGGGGGATTGAACACCTATGGGTTTCCGCAGCACTTCAGCCGTAGCAGGCATTTCACTTGTTCTGGCGGTTTCTCTGGTTCTCGCCGGATTTGCGCAGAACACTCCAGCCCAGTCCGGGTACCATCTATTGAAAACTATTCCTGTCGGGGGGACTGAAGGCTGGGATTACGTCACCATGGACAGCGACGCGCGCCGTCTCTACATCGGACGGGACGATCACATCGACGTGGTCGACGTTGACTCTGCCGCCGTCGTCGGAAAAATTACCGGTTTGTCGCACACCCACGGCATCGTCCTAGCGCCCGACCTCGGTCGTGGATTCACATCCGACGGAGAGTCGAACAGCTCCACCATCGTCGAACTGAAGACCCTGAAGAAAATCGGCACGGTCAAGACTGGTAAAGACCCTGATTCGTTTGTCTACGATGACGTCACTAAACGCGTTTTCATCATGAATAGCGCTGGAAACGATGTGACCGCCATCAACGCCGCGGATGGCAGCATCCCCGGCACCATCGCTCTCGACGGCCAGCCTGAGGCAGCAGTGGCGGATGGCAAGGGGAAGATTTTTGTGAACATCACGGACAAGGACCAGATTGTCGAGTTCGACGCGCGGACGCTGACGATACTACATCGCTGGCCGCTCGCTCCTGGTCAGGGACCGTCCGGCCTGGCGATCGACCGGAAGAATCGCCGTCTTTTTTCGGTTTGCGATAACTTGATGATGGTGGTCATGGATGCAGACACGGGGAAAGTAATCGCCACGCCCGCCGTCGGCGCGGGCACCGATGCCAGCCTTTTCGACCCTGACACTGGCAATGCCTTCGCCTCAGCGGGTGGGTCTGCAACGCTCACGGTGATTCGCGAGGATTCGCCGGATCAATTCCGTGTGGTGGATAACGTTTCTACGCAATCCGGTGCGCGGACCATGACCCTCGATACGAAAACACACAACGTCCTTCTCGTCACGGCAAGGCATGGCCATGGTGCGACGCACTCGCAGGTGCTGCCAAACACGTTTGTAGTCCTTGTCGTAGGCAGGTGACGGCCAAGAACGTGTCTTGAGGCAACTGGGAATGCATACTATGAAAGGGAACCAAATCAGGAGACGCGGATCTCTTACTGGCTTGACCGCATTATCATTGCAGCATTCCCGTCCCGGCGATAGCTTCCGGAGCGGAGCAGTTTCTTACCCATTCTTAGCGCGGGCTGGAGCCCGTGGAGCTGCAGTTCGAGCAAGCGCCTCAACTCAGCCAACCCCCGGCGCGGGTCTGGCCTCGGGCCGGCAATCCACCATCGAATTGCGCCCGAGGAAATAAAAAAAATCTGACGTGCGACGATCGACGCTTCTTCCTTCGACCGGACGCGTCGTTGCTGTTGGGCGGTCCGTACAGCTTTTTCGATTCCTGCGATAAGGCGGCCGCGAATCCCCTGGAACGTCGCTGCTTGCTTTCCCTCCGAATAAAATGTCAACTCCTTCAGGAGTATGCGGGAGAGCGCGGGGTTCTTGCTGAAATATTCGTAATGGGGCTTATAGATGTCGACGAGTTGATCGACCAAGGAGTGATGCGACTCGGCCGCCCTAAGGGCCTCGTCGGTCACGGCGGCAAGTTCCTCATTGAAAACGAGAAAGACCAAGTCGCGCTTATCCTGCGCATAGTTGAACAGGGTGCCTAGGCCGACGTGGGCACGCCTGGCGATCTGGCGTAGCGTAGCAGAGTCGTATCCATGCTTGGAGAAAAGTTCACGCGCAGCCGCACGGATCCGCTGACGTTTCTCCAGCTTATTTTGTTCCCGGAGCCCAAGCTCCAAAGGGAGTATATGCATAGCCTTAACTTAACATGTCCATCCCTATACGCGATCACCACGATGTTTCTTGCAACGAATCTCTCATGGCGGCAACAGGCCTTATATGACACGATAGTCTGCCGTCACCGGCGCGATTCAGAGCGATGTATTTCTCCGCCTTGACAATATCAATGAACATGTTCCAAAGTGTACGTGTTCAGCTATTCGCTCTCGTGTGAATAGCCGTCACACGTCGATCCAAGCCGCGGCGGTCAATTGATTCAAGAAGGAGTTAGGTCGTAGCCTGAAAGGGATTCGCGCGAGAGCTAGCCAGATGCGGTTCTATCCTGCCCGCGCTGCAGTGAACCCGAATCCCAGACTCGGCGCCGTCCGTTGTGTTTCGTGGAACTCGTCCTCGACGCCGAAGGGCTGCTAACCAACTCACTTTCGTGCAGGAGACGAGATGACTCACAACAGGCGAGTCGCCTTGATTACCGGCGCTGCCACCGGCATCGGACGGGCCACAGCGGTGGCATTGGCCGAAGCCAGCTTTGACGTGGTCATCAACTACAGCCGAAGCGAATCTGCCGCGCGCGAGAGTGCCAAGTTAGCAGAGAACGAAGGGGCAAAGACTCTGCTACTGCGCTGCGACGTCAGCGACGATTTGTCCGTGCGCAAGATGCTTGACGCTGTCGAGCACGAGTTCGGACGCCTGGATGCACTTGTAAACAACGCCGGCACCACAACCGAGGTCAAGCCGCAGGATTTCGATGCATTGACACCCGAGGAATGGGACCGCGTTTTCGCGGTGAATGTCCGCGGAGTCTTTCAAGTCACGCGTGCCGCAGTGCCCCTGCTGAAAAAAAATGGCGGAAGTGTCGTCAATACAGCAAGTATTGTCGGACTACGCCCTGGTCCACAGCCCTTGCCTTATGCCGCGAGCAAAGCTGCGGTTGTGAGCCTTACCAAACTATTAGCGCTCAATCTGGGCCCAGAGATTCGCGTCAACGCGGTTGCGCCGGGCTGGATGGAAGGGGATTGGATGGCGCGAATGCTCAAGGACAAGTATGACGACCTGATGGCTCGTCGCGCCAAGAACACTCCGCTGCGGCGCTGTGTAACTGCGAAAGATGTCGCCGAGGTAATTGTTAACCTGATAACCAGCAATCGTCTGGTTAACGGCGAGGTGGTTGTGGTCGACGGGGGCTATGCAGCCACCACTTAGAACGAGGTAGAGGCAAATGCTGGAAGGCATCGTTCCTTTTCCGCCCGAATTTGCTCGCCGGTATCGCGAGCGCGGGTATTGGACGGACAAGTCGTTGGCGGCAGAATTTAGGGCCGTGTTCGAACGTTACGCGGATCGCGTTGCGCTGATCGATCGCGAGCGATCCATCACGTACATCGAACTCGATCGCCTTTCCGATAATCTTGCTTTGAATCTTCTGGATCTCGGATTTAGGACCCTGGACCGAGTCGTTGTGCAACTGCCGAACGTCGCCGAATTTGTTGTTCTTTACTTTGCCCTGCAGAAGATCGGGTGTATCCCGATCGCGGCATTGGCGAGCCATCGCTACGCTGAAATCAGCCAGTTTGTGGAGCTTTCCGGCGCTATCGCCTGTGTCATTCCAGATCACCACCACGATTTTGATTATGCTCAAATGGTCGACCGCATCCGCGGGGAAATCCCAGCGTTGAAGCACGCGATCATTCTAGGTGCTCCACGGCGAGGGTTCAGTTCACTCTCGGAACTGATTGCCAAGCCGGCGGCACTTCGTGCTTCGCGGTTTTCCGAAATACGTATCGATCCGACCGACCCAGCCGTCTTTCAGCTTTCCGGTGGCACCACCGGGATTCCCAAGCTGATTCCGCGCACACATAACGACTACGCATACAATTCCAAGGCTGCCGCCAGCGTCTGCGGAATCGACGAGCACGCGGTGATCCTGGTTGTGCTGCCGATCGCACACAACCTGCCTCTGGCGTGCCCTGGCATCCAGGGCTGTTTGTTTAATGGCGGCAAAGTTGTCATCAGTCCCAGCACCAAGCCGGAAGACATGTGTGGGTTGATCCAGAAACATCGTGTCACCCACCTGAAAGTTGTTCCTGCGCTCCTGATTCGGCTGCTGAACGACCCCGCCTTGACGCACTATGACCTGTCCTCGCTGAAGATCATTCAAAGTGGCGGCCAGAGCCTGCAGCCAGAGACGCGGCTACTGGCAAATAAGCTCATTCCGAACGCATTCGTCCAGGAAAACTTTGGCATGTCCGAAGGACTGTTAATGTTCGTCCGCCTCGACGACCCCGACGACGTATGCCTGGAAACTGTTGGACGTCCAATTTCTCCGGACGACGAAGTGCGCATTCTCGACGATGACGGTAATGACGTTCCGGTTGGCGAGGTGGGCGAACTCTGCTGCCGCGGCCCGTACACTCTGCGTGGCTACTTTGGAGTGCCTGAGTACAACGCCTGGGTTTTCACCCGTGACGGCTTTTACCGGTCGGGAGATCTGATGCGTCAACATCCTTCGGGAAATTACATCGTCGAAGGTCGCAAGAAGGACCTGATCAACCGGGGCGGAGAAAAGATCAGCGCCGAGGAGATCGAGAACCTCATTCTGTCGCATCCTTCGGTGAAGAATGTTGCCTGCATTCCCGTCCCGGACCCGGACCTTGGTGAGCGCATGTGTGCCTGCGTCTTGCTGCGCGATGGAGCACACTTGAGCTTTGATGAATTGAAAAACTTTCTGCTGGGAAGAGAGATCGCCAAATATAAGCTTCCCGAGCGCCTGGAAGTTCTGCCCGACTTCCCACTCTCAACTTTTGGCAAGGTTTCCAAGAAGAAGTTGGTTGGAATGATTTCTCAGAAGATGGCCGCGGAAAGGCAAGCAAGTGGTATATACACCTAAGCCATTGTTGCGAGTGATACTGAACGCCCAATGAGAATCGTTGACGTCCATTGTTATCCCAATACCAAGGAATGGATTGCCTGCCAGCAGCCCTATGTCGACGCGCTGGCCAGGTATTGGAATCGAGCCTGGACAGCGAAAGACGAGAACGAAGTGATCGAGGATTTCGCCGATGCTGGCGTCGAGGCCATTCTGGTGGCGCTGGATCTCGAAACCACTGTTGGCACGCCCCCTTGCTCGAACGACTACGTATCAGCAATGCAAAAGCGCCATCCGGAGCGGATCATTCAGGCATGGGCAGCGGTTGACCCGTTCAAGGGTCAACAAGCTATCAGTGAAGCTACGCACGCTATACAGAAACTGCACATGCTGGGGTTTCACTTCCATCCGATCATTGGGCATTTCGCGGTGAATGATCGGCGAATCTACCCGCTGTTTGAAGTGATTAACGAATTGAATGTGCCCGTGTTGGTTGACGTCGGGACAACCGGTATGGGAGCCGGGATGCCCGGCGGCATGGGGGCTAAACTACGGCACGCCCACCCATCGGCGATCGATGAACTTGCCGCTGACTTCCCGAATTTGACGATTGTCGCCGCACACCCAGGTTGGCCCTGGGTTGACGAGATGACCGCGGTCGCGTTGCACAAAGGCAATGTTTTTTGGGAAGTGTCGGGTTGGGCTCCGAAATACTTCCCGCAGCAGTTAAAGGCCGATATTCGGGGACGGTTAAAAGACAAAATCATGTTCGGCAGCGACTATCCAAGCATTCCGCATGCCCGCCTGCTGCGCGAATGGGGCGAACTGGGCTATCCCGACGAGGTCATGGAGCGGGTGTTCCATCTGAATGCGGAGCGGGTGCTGGGGCTATGACTCGCCGAGACGTTGCAAGCGACGTTTCTACAGTACAGTAGAGACGTAGCTTGATGCGTCTCCCTGGCTTTGGTGTTTGTTTTGCGAAAGAAGGCTTACAGCTTCAACAGCCGCGCCGCATTCCCACTCAGAATCATCTTACGCTGTGCAGTCGCGAGATCGACCTGCTCAAGAAACTGTACCGGGCGGTCATAACCCATGGTGAAGCAATAGTCGCTCCCCAGCATGATTCTCTCCGCTCCCACCTCCTTGATCACGAACTCCATAACCGCTTTCGAGTGTGTGATCGTGTCATAGGTGAAACGCGTGAGATACGTGCTCGGTGCCTGCGGCAGATTCTTTAGCTCCGGGCGCGTGCGCCAGCCTTGGTCGATCCTGCCAATCAAGATTGGGAGAACACCACCCGCGTGTGGCAACCCGATCTGAAGTTTCGGATGGCGATCCATCACACCGCCAAAAATTAGGTGGCAGGCGGCAATTGCCGTATCAACTGGATTGCCGATCAGATTCGAAAGGAAAAAGGGTTTCAGGCGATCGCCGCCAATCGTCTCCACGGGATGCAGAAAGATCGGAAAATCGAGAGCTTCAATTCGTGCCAGAACCGGTTCGAACAGAGGGTCGTCGAGATCGTGGCTGCTGATGTTGGTGCCCAGATACACGCCGCGCATGCCGGGCAGCTTGCTGGCCCGGTTGAGTTCGTCGAGGGCACGGTCAGGATAGAGCATCGGAAGCGTGAGAAAGCTGACGAGGCGTGTGGGATATTCCTGGTGCGCGGCGGTAGCCGCATCGTTCCATGCCTTGGCGAGCTTGGTAGATAACTCGGCGTCACCCCAATACAGCATTGGGGCAGTGAGTGAAATCGCCTGCACCGTGACGCCCTGCTGATCCATGTCAGCGATGCGTGCCTTCAAGTCGATGAACTTCGCAGGCAGTGGCCCATTGCTTCCGGCGGGGGTCTTTATAAAAAACCCCTTGTCTGTCATGTGGTATTCCGCGTCGAAGCGCTTGCCTTCGCCGGCCACGAGGTCGAGGTAGGCTTCCGGGAAATAGTGAGCATGAATATCGATCACCGGGCCGTCGGGGCTCACGGCGCGCGGCGGTTGGGTCTGGGTGAGCGCGGTGCTCCCACCCATCGCGGCGATCGCTGCGGTCGCCAGTCCTGTTTTCAGCACCTGCCTTCGTGACACTCCCTGTTCGCTGCCGAGTACCGCTCGGGTCGTCATCGTCGTGCCTCGCTTGAGTCGAGTAACGTTAGCTATCTAAACTTACTTATCCCCGCTGGAAAATTCGAATACGTCGTGCTCCGGAGTTGAAACCTCTACTCCCGTGCCGGCCGATTGCACGTCTCCGCTCACGACGTGCAGGCGATTACCGATGACACCCACGGCCAGCCCGTGACGCGAAACTGGCATCGGAGGCATTTCAGTCCATGTGTTGCTTGCGGGATCGTAGGCTTCGAAGGCGCGGAAAGTGGCCATCATGTGAGGATCCTGATACTCGCCTCCAGCGACATAAATACGTCCGCCGTAGACACCCGCGCCAAGTGCGCTGCGCGCAATCGGCATACGCGAGCGCGGGCCACTCCACTGATCAGTGGCTGGATCGTATTCCTCGACTACGGAGACATCCGAGGCCAGACCGATGAATGCCGCCCCGACCCGCCCGCCGATCACATAAATTTTCCCGTTGACGGCGCCAATAGCGGCATGGTTGCGCGGTGTCGGCATCGCACTGCGCTCGCGCCAAGTATTTGCTGCGGGATCGTACTCTTCGACCGTTCCCACCGACATGTGAGGGTGCGTAGGAAATACCGCTGTTTCCTTTGATCCTGGAATCGTGCTAGCGCCCCCGATCACATACATCTTGTCGTCCACTACCGCCGCCAGCGCTGAACCACGCTTGCTCGGCATCGGTGCTAAAGCTTTCCAAGTGTCCGCCGTCGGATCGTATTCCCATGCGTTATTGATCGGGACCCACGCCGGCGGTCCAGATTCCGGCAGCACGAATCCGCCAAAAGCGTATATCTTCCCGCGGTATTCGGTGAAGGCGACGTGGTGGGAGGGCAGTGCCATCGGCTTCTTTTTCGCCCAGCTATTAGCGGCGGGATCATATTCGTAGACCATGCCCACGGGCTTCCAGACCGGCGCGAGGCCCGCGAAAACGTACATCTTGCCTCCTGCAGCCACGCCCGATATTTCCTCAGCGGGTTGGGGGAATGGCGCCTGCTTCATCCATTTTCCCTGGGCATGGGCGAAAGTCGTCGCCAAGGCAAGACCAATAACCAACGTGAAGCGATGCAGACCAGCCGAACTGCATAACCTGAACATCGTTTCTCCCTTTCAAGAAGCGGCCGGACTCAGGTCAGGCTCGCACCCTTCGAGACAACCACAATTAGCATAGTTTGACGGTGCCGCGGACAGAAGCATCTCCCGCTGCACGTTAAGACAGCCTTAAATTACAGAAATTACTGACCGGCAACGGTCGCGCTTCGTGGGACTGTTGCCAGAATGGTCAGCCATTCCGAATGAATTCCGCATTCAGCAACGCGTTACCAAATCACCTTCAAAGCAAGCTGAATCTGCCTTGAAGTGGTTGACGTGGAGTCCAGCAGACCTGAGGTTGGCCCCACGGGAGTTCCATCCCCATTAAATATCTGGTTGTTGGTCGTCGGCGGATTAAAATTTGCGCGATTGAGGACGTTGAAGGCTTCCACTCGAAACTGAATGTTGAACGCATCAGAGATTCGTTCGATCCGGTTGTTCTTGAACAGGGAAAGGTCGAAGTTGACCAAGCCCGGGCCAACAATGCTGTTGCGCCCAGCATTGCCGAGGAGGTTCGCGCAGGTGCCGGCAATTGGCGTACCGGCCAGAAGGCCAAAGGGCTGACAGCGTCCCGCCAAGTCTGGAGTTTGAGCCGGAAGCGCAAAGCAATTCAGGTTCAGGTATTGGATACCGCCATGGACCGGGTTGCAACCGTGCACGATATCCGGAAAATCGAACGGGTCGGTGCTGTTGAGTCCGAGCGGATCCGGCGCGATGGTGGCGGTAAAAGGCATGCCGGTACTTGCCTGGAAGATCCCGCCGAACTCCCAGCCACTCGCGGCCCAGCTCAGCACACTGGAAAGCCCTTTAGGGTTCGGGAGGTCCCAGATGTAACTGAAGACAAGGTTTTGTGTCTGGTTGAAGTCAGAAGGTCCGCGTCGAATAGCCGAGCTGAAAAAGGGCAGGCTAGAGAGGCCATTCCGAAATTGATCGCCATCGGTGGAGCCGGAAGCACTGTCAATGGTTCTCCCCCAAGTGTAAGAAACTTGCCCAGAGACGCCATGACTCAGTCTCTGTTGAACCTGGACTTGCATCGCATTGTAGTTAGCGTCGGAATTCCAGAGGGTCGCGGGTACGCGGCCAAAGTTCGGATTGATGGTCGGGAGTGGCGAGGCGGGAGGGAGGGGCTGCAAGGGCCAGAGATACCCTTCCGCGGTCAGGGTCATGGGCAACACAATCGAGGAATCATCCGTCTGCAACAAGTTATGCACGGCACGTGAGCCCACGTAAGCGATCATCCCAGTGGTGTTGGCTGCAAGCGCGCGTTGTATGTTGACGTTCCACTCCATTACGTAATTGCGTTTGGGATGCTGATCGATGTAAGCCGCGCGCTGCGACGTGGCGCTGGCCGAGAGGGTTTTGTATGCTGCGTCCGGGGACGACGCGGGACCGAACGACCCAGGGGCCAGATTCGAGCCGTTCACCGACTGGTAAAAAGGCACGGTTCCGTCTACCGTGTGTCGCAGATTCGCAGGAAAGATCTGCACATCGAACATTGAGAAGCCGCCGCGCACGGCGGTCTTGCCGTTGCCCGTGGGATCCCAGGAAAAGCCGATCCGAGGTTCAAAATCACGAAGTGAAGGATTCGCGAACAATGGCGAACGCACGATTACGGCAGGGGCGGTGAGACTTGGCAGGCTTGCCAGCTTGCCGTTGATTTCGTTGGGCACGGTAGCCATCTCATAGCGCAGTCCCAAGTTGAGCGTCAGATTGGGTAGCAGGTGCATGTCATCCTGCAGGTAAGCCCCAAAGAGTGTTTCTCGAATCCTTCGTGGCGACACCACACCGGGCGCATCGGCAATCAGAGACTGGGGGATGTTCTGGAGAAAGTCGGAAAGAGAATTAAACTCAAAGTCTCCACCCGGCTGCGAGGGGGTGGATTGATTGTCGATGATTCGCTCCACGTTGGCGCCGAATTTCAGGCTGTGGATTCCCTTAGTGAGAAACACGTTGTCATAGATTTGCCACGAGTTCCAGTTGTACTCCGCGGGAGCTTGCGTACTCACGCCCCCGGTGAAAAACGTCAGTCCCGGTACGCCGATAAACCCCACTGTGTCACCCGGCACGTATCCGAGGCTAACGTCCGCTGCGAGTGGATTGATCGCCTGGCTGCCTGACGGGGCAGCGGCAAACTCACGGTGATAGCCCAGCCGGAAGGAATTCATCAGTGAGGATCGGAACACATGGTTCTCTTCCAGGCTAACCAACTGCCGTCGGGTCCGAGCGAAGATGAGTTTATTATTGAATTCGTCGTTCTGCGAAGACGGAGCATTATCGAACATATAGACACCCGACAGGTTGTCTTGGTCCGAGAATTTATGATCGACTCGGGTGGTAAAGTAATTTTCGGTGGTAATTGCCGACCCCGCAAAGCTGTAAATTCCTACGTCCTGCGAGACCGGACCGTTGGGCAGAGGGTAAAAAGCCAGATAAGGTTTTACAAGTGCATTGACGGTTATATTGCCGGTGCTCAATTGGCCATTGCGGGCGGCGACCGACGGTACGGTGTCGAGCATGCTTAAACCGAGCGACTGTCGCAGCCCCTCGTAGTCACCGAAGATAAACGTCTTGTCTTTCTGGATGGGGCCTCCCGCGGACGCCCC
>Ga0210409_10003368_pt1 | contig 17998 bp, 17 predicted proteins | sample IncBWH17MmetaG_FD_161649 | JGI IMG/M metagenome (GOLD analysis project Ga0210409, IMG submission 161649) | Forest soil microbial communities from Barre Woods Harvard Forest LTER site, Petersham, Massachusetts, United States - Inc-BW-H-17-M | ecosystem: Environmental > Terrestrial > Soil >... | reverse complement strand
GACCGATTTCTCTGCCGGCAACCATGTCCCAGATTTGTATTCCGACGAGGGTGCCAATGGCTACGAGGCGTCCATCGGGCGAGAGATCGCCCATTCTCCAATTGGCAGGTTCGGGGCCGCCGGTTAACCGGCGATAGCCTGTACTGTGGGCCACTTCCAGCAAAAGCGCCGTCTCGCCCGACACCGCGTACGCCAGAGTGGAATCATCGGGGCTGAAATGAAGATCGGTATCCGGGGTGCGATAGACAACCAACTGTTGTCCGCTGGCGACATCCCACAGGCGCAGCGTGTGATCCCAGGCTCCGCTAGCCAGCAAGTCGCCCTGATGGGAAAACGCCAGCCGGGCCACGCGCCGCTGATGCCCCTCCAGCCGAGTCCGCAGACGTCCCAGTTGTGCGTCCCAAATGTTAATCTCGCCATCTTCGTTGCCCGTCGCCAACAGTGTGCCGTTGTGGTTCCAAGCCAGGAAAGTGGGCTTGCCTGGCGCCACAAGTGTGGCCATCACCTGTCCCGACGAGAGGTTCCAGATGCTGACGCTGACATCGAACTGGAGAGAGGCAAGCCTCTGGCCATCCGGGCTGAATCGAAGCATGTCGGGCTGGCCCTCAACTCGGAAGCGTTTCAGAACTCTGCCTGACTCAAGTTCTTTAATTGAGACCGTTTCATCCGGGTTAACGACGGCGATCGTTCGACCGTCCGGGCTGAAATCAGGGTCCGCTCCACCGTCCAGAGTGAGTATCACAGCACCGCGGGCGAGGTCCCAGACGCGGCAGTACTCTCGTCCATCGCGCGTGGCGCTGGACGCAGCTAAGTAGCGGCTGCTCGAGTCGAATCGGCGTAGTATAAAGTCATCACCGGCCTCTGCCGGTTTTAACGGCAGCAAGATGGTCTCCTGATCATCGGCGATGCGGCGGACACTGATGCCGGAGCGGGTTTGCTGGGCAAACAATTTGAAGGAATCGTCAAAACACAGGTTTTCAAGAGCCCAATGCGAAGAAAAATGCCAGCTCTTTTGGGGGCGCAAATCCGGCAACGCAAAGGCCGCGACCGCCGCATCGCTCAGTTCGATTGAACGACGAATCGCCGCGGCCTTGCTAATCGCTTCGAGACTTTCGAAGCGGTGGCCGGCCCGGCCGCTGAGCTGCTTGGCGCGCGCCTCACCCAGCAGGGCGTCATAGAGGTGCTGCTCCGCCGTCGTGCGCTGCTTGGCTTCCCCTGCCCGAGCCTGTTCGGCTTCGCCACGCAGCCGGCCTTGATCGCGCTCGGCGCGCCGCGCGCGGATTGCCTCCCAGGTGCTGCCCACGATGCCCAGCACCAGCGCCACGGCCACGGCCGTCGCAGCCGAGAACGCCAGCTTATTCCTCTGGACCAGCTTTTGGAACCGATACAGGTTACTGGGAGGCCGCGCGATCACCGGTTCGCCCGTCAGGTGACGCTGCAGGTCCATCGCCAAACCGTTGGCCGTCTCGTAACGCCGGGTCCGGTCCTTCTCCAGGCACTTCATCACGATCCAATCCAGGTCCCCCCGCAGCACGTGGATAAGCTCTTTGTTGCGCGCCAGCCCGGCGTGAGACGTTTCGCCCTTTTCAGGGTCGCGATCGGCAGGCTTTGCGTCTTGCTGCAAAGCTTCTCCCCTCTGTTTTGCCGCTCCGGCTCGAGTCAATTCCAGCGTCAGACGGGAAGAAGGCCGCAGGGGCTCTTTCTCCTGAATGGTCCGGCGCATTTCATCCAGGCCGACCAACAGCAACTCCTTGGCATCAAAAGGCGTTCGACCCGTCAGCAGTTCGTAGAGCAAGACCCCCAGCGAGTAGATATCGGTGCGAGTATCCACATCCAGGCCTTTGAGTTGGGCCTGCTCCGGGCTCATGTAAGCGGGCGTCCCGATGAATTGCTCGAAAGCCGTGAAGAGTGTTTGGTCCGTCAAACGTCCCTCCGTGGCCTTCGCAATTCCAAAATCAATCACCTTCAGCACCCCGACACCATCATGACTCGTGACCAGCACGTTGGATGGCTTGATATCCCGATGAATGATTCCCTTCTGGTGCGCGTGTTGAATCGCCCGGCAAGCTTGCACCACCAGCTCCAGCCGTTGTGGAGTAGAAAGATTATGTTGCTCGCAATAATCGGTGATCTTTATCCCCCGCACCAGTTCCATCACAAAGTACGGCCGGCCTGTTCCCGTCGTTCCGGCATCCAGCACCCTGGCGATGTTGGGATGGTCCATCAGCGCCAGCGCCTGCCGCTCAGCTTCGAAGCGCGCCACGACGTTGCGCGTATCCATGCCCAGCTTGATGATTTTGAGGGCCACCAAACGCCTGACCGGCTCGACTTGTTCCGCCATGTAAACCACTCCGCAGCCCCCTTCGCCAATCCGCTCCAACAGCTTGTAATGGCCGATCGTGTCACCCGGCTTTTCGGCGATCACCCCGCCCGGTGGTTCGCTGCGAGGTCGCTCGGGCAGAATACCTTCGCCGGCCTCATGGGCCTGGAGCAAAGCCTGAACTCGATCCAGCAGCGTGCGCTCCTGGCCGCAGGCTCCAGCCAGAAATGCAGGTCGTTCCTCAGGGCGAAGTTCCAGGGCCCGGAGGAACAGAGCCTCGATTCGATCAATGTTCTCTCGCATGCGTTGCCAAGGTTCGCGGGAATAGTGGCGTTTTTATATCGTCAAATGGCTCAGCGCAACCCTGAAAAACCATGCTCGTGGTATAGCGCGCTCATGAGCGAACCGTTTTCGCATTTTGAAGACAACAGATACCGTCTTGAGAGAGAGCAGGAACCAAACTGCAACGCATTGAAGGAAAGCGAGTTGAAATGGTCGGGGCGGTAAGACTTAAAACTCACGACCTTCTGAACCCCCATCAGAGCAATTGAGCGCTAATTTTAGGGAAGACTTCCTCCGCGCAGTTTCGCACCTACACATCGGAAAGCAAAGAGTGTCGCGTTTTTACAATAATGTCGTGTTTCTACAATTCTTGAGCATTGCACGAATGGAGTTGCGGTTGTAAACAGCTATCATGCTCCATATTAGTGGTATTGATTCACATCCGCATCGGTTTGCCTTGCGGGAGAATGCCCACCCTCTAGCACTGCGATGACTCTATTACCGCCAGTAGTTGTTGGACCGCTCTCGGAGTGCAGTTCGAGAGTCAAGGTGCAAGGTCAATTGATCGGTGCCACCGTCGATATTTATTCCAATGGCGCGCACGTCGCGACTGGAACCGCGACCTGGACCGACCAGACATTTCCATTGCTCCCGGGCAAAACGTTGGCGCCCGGCGCCTCGGTCGCCGCCACACAAACCACGGGTGGAACGACCAGCCCGAAGTCTCCCTCGCCGATAACGGTGCAAAAGAAACCCCCGGTAATCGGGGGGGTCGCAGCCAAGTCACATATCTATGTCTGCGGCCAGTGCATCTGGTTGGAAGGAATGGTGCCGGGGGCAAAAGTCGACGTATCCGTGGGTGGTGTGCCGCGCGGTTCAGGTATTGCCGATGATGGCTCGGCACGCGTTGGTCTGTCGGTTCAGACTAGCCCCGGGGATATTCTCGTTGCCCAGCAGACAGCCTGCGGAACTCCGGGCGCCCCTACCAATCTGCCCAAGCCGGACCCGGTGCCCGGAAATGGGAAGCAATTGGCGCCCCCCGTGGTGGTGGGTCCGCTGCGGGCATGCCAGCGCGCCGTCACGGTTAAAGATGTTGTGGATGGCGCACAGGTGGTACTTACGGAAGCAACCACAGCCGGCTTCACCGAGAGCGCCTGCTTCGATCTGTCGGAGTTGTGGTTCCCGACGCCGCCGCTGACCCTGGGAGATAAAGTGACCGCCCTTCAGCAGATGCCACGGTGCGAGATCAAGAGCGCGGCGTCTGCGCCGGTTGTAGTTGGTCCCTCGACTCCTGTTCCCGTCCCAACCGTCGTCCCGCCGCTCTGCGCCGGGAGCGTCACGGTGCGTTTGACGGGCCTGCTGCCAGGCTCCCCGGTGGAGATTTTTCAAAATGGCGCAAGCCTGGGACTGGGATCGGCCCCGGCCTCGACGTTTGATTTTGGAACGCCGCCGCTGGCTGCCAACGCCATGATCACAGCCCGACAAGAGCTCTGCACCAACTGGAGCGCTCCCTCAGCCGGAGTAAAGGTGGATCCGCATCCGGCTTCGTTGCCGACGCCGGTCGTGGCGAGCCCGCTGTACGAGTGTGGCGCGGCGGTGCACGTAAGCAATCTGCATCCGGGCGCTACGGTGTACGTGTTTTCGACGTTCCTGGGGGCGCCGATCGGGTCCTCGGTTGTCTACACCACACAGGCCGACGTGCCGGTAGCGCCGCTACTCATCAAAGGTGACCACATCTTTGCCGAGCAAAAAGGGTGCGGATTGGTCAGCTCAAAATCAGCGGCAGTTCTGGTGCAGCCGACTCCCAAGCCAGGCCCTCCCGTCGTGCAGCCGCCGATCGAGACTTGCATGAGAAGTGTGACCGTCGGCAACGTCGTGCCAGGCGCGCACGTGGACCTTTACATCAATGGGGGATGGCGCGGGAGCGCCGTCGCCACCGCGACTACGGTAGAGATTCCGACCCTGTTTGGGCCCCTCAACGTGGGGGATGCAGTGACGGCGCGGCAGATGATCTGCAATATGATCGCCGGCCCGGGCGAGCCGGTAATCGTGGTCAGCTCGGCCGGCTTCTACTACGTTACGCAGCACTTCGATGCAGCGCGGACCGGATGGAACCCGTTTGAAACCACGCTTACAGTAGCGAATGTTTCCTCACTGAAGGTGAAGTTCACGCACAATATCGATGGCACCGTGTATGCACAGCCTCTTTATGCGCACCATGTCAATGTCCCCGGCTTCGGCGCGCACAACCTGGTCTTCGTCGCGACCGAAAACGACACCGTCTACGCGTTTGATGCGGATACGAACCAACCTCCGCTTTGGCAGCGCTCGCTGATCCCGGCCGGGGAACAAATAGTCGGGGTGGGTGACATAGAAGGTTGCGATAACGTGGCACCGGTCATCGGCATCACCTCCACGCCTGTGATTGACTGCGCGTCCTACACCATGTGGGTTGTGGCCAAGACCAAGAAAGTAGTCGGCGGCAACACGACATTTCATTTCAGGCTTTATGCGCTGGATATCAGCACCGGGGCCGACCGCGTGCCTCCGGTCGAGATTAGCGGCTCGGTTCCCGGCACGGGCCAGCCGAATGACGGCCACGGACATGTGGTCTTCGATCCCCACTTCCATCTGAATCGACCTGGACTGCTCTTGCTTGCCTCGCGTGTCGGGGCGGCTCCCAATCGAATTGTCTTTCTCGGGTTCGGTTCGCATTGCGACTTCCACATTGGCGCCTATCACGGCTGGGTGTTCGCGTATGATTCCGCCACGCTGGCCCGCATCGGCGTTTTCGCAACGACACCGGATACGGCGGCCGGCGCACCTTCAGCGGCAGGAATTTGGCAGGGCGGAATGGGTCTCGCCGCCGATGCGCAGGGCTTTGTGTACTTCACCACCGGAAACGGGGACTTCACAGCGAATACAGGAGGGGGGGATTACGGCGACACGGTGATCAAGCTGACCCCGGCTCTCGGCGTGGCCGATTATTTCACACCCTCCGACCAACCAGCACTGCTCGCCGGTGATATCGATCTGGGTAGTGGAGGCGTGCTCATCCTTCCCGATCCGCCGCCCTCTGCCGGTCTGCCTTCCACCCTGGTAGCGGCTGGAAAAGACGGCAATATATTGCTTATCAACCGGAATAGCATGGGCAAATACACACCAGGGGGACCGGACAAACTGGTGCAGTTCCCGGCTGTGCAGATGAAGCCTGGGGCGGCGATCACTGACCAATCCGGAGTATGGGGAGGGCCCGCCTTTTACCGCAATTCGCAACAGCAGCAATTTATCTACTACTGCGGCAACGAGGGTTATCTAAAAGCGTATCTGTTCTCGGGCACGGCGCTGGCGCTGGCGATGATCGGCGGCAACCCGAATCAGTCTCCACAAGCGTTCCCCAGTGAAGGCGGCGTTACGCCGAACGTATCGTCGAACCACCAGAACGCCGGGACGGGAGTAGTTTGGGCGATTACTCGCAGCAATCCTCTGCGGCTGCAGGCGTTTGACGCTACAAACCTGACACACCAACTTTTGAACCTGAACTGCGGCCCTTGGAACAATCCGAATGGCGGAGCCTTCACGGAGCCGACGACAATCCAAGGCAAAGTTTACGTTCCGAGCGATGGTCAGTTGACCGTCTTCGGTCTGTAGGAAAGCCCGACAACCACATAAATTGACTTATGGCCCGATCAGCGAGGCCGCAATACCCCGCATCGTCCCTAGGAATTTCCTAGGCCCCACTTACCGTTCGTTCATCGACAACCAAGCCGCCCGAAGGCTAAGTTCGTGCTTGAGCCTGACACATCGCCTCCAGCGGGACCCTTTCCTTAGGGGTTGAAACCGACGGGGGGGCTTGCTGGGTCAGACTCACAATGCCATCTATCATGACCCCGAACAGAATAACCAACGCGGAGCAATCGCTCGATATTGAACGGATAGCGACCACGATAGTAGCAGCGGATATGACGGGGCGAATGGCTATTGTCCGGTGCAAGAACTTCAGGTGTCTAGCGATCTTCGGCAAGGATGGAGTGTGGAGGGATACTCACGGCAACAGTCTGGACGTGATTGAAGTCATGTCGGCCTTTTGAGGGGGCGCTTTGCTGTTCCAACCTGCGTCAATCCGTGATCACGTGGAGGCCCACGATGAACAGGATAGCTGCGGCCACCAGACTTGCTCCGGCGATAAGCAGGGTCGCGAAGTGGGCCCGGACTGATGCGAAGATTTCCAGCGTAGCCTGCCGGAGTGCCGCGTCGCGCCACCAACTGCGCAAGACTGTAACGCAACCGAGAAGCAAAGCGACCAATGGCAGTGTAACGAGGAAAATGTCCAGGCCGAAAAAAGGACGGGCGCTGAACCAATCGACTACGCGATTGGCGGTTCTCGCTGGTTCATATTGCGAGGGTTGGAGGTTACGCACAAAGAGGGCTGTCATGAACAGCGACGCAGGGAACAGAAGCAATACCTCAGTTAAGGCGATAACATTTTTGGCTGTTTTCATGTTTACTTTGTAGCACAAAGTGAATGTCCTGTCAACGAACCGCTGCGAGGCCAGGCAGCGCTTACTTACGGAAAGCGATCACTTTGGCTCGATCACCTTCAAGCCCTGAACCTGGACGAAGTGCTTCTTGTTGAACGTGGCGACGTCGCAGCCCCGCTCCATTGCCGTCGCCGCCACGATGACATCATAAAAACCAATCAGCTTCCCGGCAGATTCCAGTTCCGCCCAAAGGCGAGCGTGTTCGTAAGCCGTTTGCTCGGTGTAGGGGATAACGGGCAACACGTTCAGAATCGTCCGAAGGTACTGCTGGCGGCGCGTCTTCTGCAGGCCGGTTGCGCGTTCCACGCCATGCCAGAGTTCGGCCAAGGTGATCGCGGCCATCTCAAACCGCTCGTCCGGGCGGGCCGCTACCCATCCTTTGAGGTCAAACGTTCCTTTCCCGCCACGAATGACGACGTCCGCATCCAGCATTATCGCCATTTGTTAACAGGTGCTTTGAGGGTCTTGCGAGCTGCCGATAAATCGCGATGCCAGTCCCTGGCTTCACTCTCCGGCAGCTCGACCTCAGCAAGGGCCTCCGCCAGGTGGCGACCTTCGCAAACCTTGTCCGCTTTGTCAGGCACCAACCGGGCTACGGGCGAGCCGTTCTTAAGAAGAACAAACGTCACGTTTTGGTAATGGGCGCGATTAATGCAGTCGGCGAGGTTGCGAGCCGCTTCCGTTACGCTAATCGTCATTTTCTTCACAAAATCAGATTATCAGAGTTTAATGGATTGTCAACGCCACGGTGTTCTTCTCACGCTGGGTTCGATAATACGCTGCTTCTACGAAACAAATGCACCAGGGGGAATCAAATCCATGACGCTGGCTGGCTTGGCTGCCGCCGTTCTGTTGATCTTCTGGCGCCGGAAGCAAAGCTGGCTTACATCCACTCTAATTTTAGGTCGAGCATTGCCGCCCGGAGATATGAGCGCTAGGCTTCAAGGGTTCTTGGGATTCGCGGAAATGAACCAGGTCAAGCACACTGTCCCGGAGGAAAACGGAAAACTAAGCAGCGGTCATCACCTGCCCGTCCTCAAACGGTTGCGCGAACGAGCTTCGAAAAGCTACGGTGAGGTTTTGATCTATGCGGCCCTGGCTCTGTCGGTTGCGGCCGTAACAATTGCAGTCGTTATAGGGGGATCCGATCGAGAGCCGTATTATCAAGGCAAACCGTTTAGCTATTGGTTGGACCGGCTTCCTGTCACTTATGTAGGTTCAGGAGGGGGGCGGGCCCAACCGATTTTGGTTTATTCGTCTGCCTACAAAACCCCGGCCGAGGTCCAGCAGGCTTATGAGAACCTTCAGCATCAGCAGGAGCTCGCTGTAAAGGCGGTCACCCTGATTGGTGGGAGATGCCTTCCTTTGCTGATCCGACGACTGCAAAGCCAGGATTCGGCCCTGAAAACGACGGCGGGTCATTGGGCCATCAAACTTCACCTGATTGATCCTTCATGGTTCCGCACGGCGGATATGAAGCGAGGTCAAGCGCTCACGGCGATTGTCAATCAGGGCTACACGGCAAAGCCCATTTTCCGTGATTTGGCGGCTTTGACGCACCATAATGACCCGGCAATCAGAGCAGCGGCCAAATATGCTCTGCAGTATCTACGGCCCGAAGAATTTGAACGCTTGGAAAAGCTGCAGAAAGTGAATAAATGAAACCGGGTTCGGCGTGTTCCACAAACCGTTCATGATCCGGTGGGACCGTCGCTCAACGGACGCACTGGCACAGTCCTTCAGACGCGTCAACATCGGGCAGAGCATCTGGATATCGCGCATGAAAGTCGGCAAAATCGGCAAAGCCGAGGCCCTGCTGCGTTTGGTATATTCAACTATTTGGCCAATTTCTTGCTGTTTCAGGTTTTATGTTCGAGCGCGAGTGGGAACCTGTAACGCGGACGAAGTTGGCTTATTTCGCCTTTGGGCTAGGGCTTTTCATGATACTCTTGTTGCGTTCAGAACCGGGATTTGTCTTCGTCCTAGACCATGCGAACCTGCTTTTTCACGAGGCGGGTCATCCGATTGTGGGCTTATTCAGTGCGCGGCTGGAACCCTATGGTGGCACGCTCGGGCAACTCGTATTTCCATTCGTGGTGGCAGTGAATTGCTGGCGCACAGGCCAGAGTTTCGGCTTGGCGGCTGCCGGCATCTGGTTCTTTGAGAATTGGTTCAATATCGCCCGTTATATGGCGGATGCTCGGCGGCTGGAGCTGCCTTTGGTGGGCGGTGGTGACCATGATTGGAACACGATCTTTGCGCGCTGGGGTCTGTTGCAGCAAGACACTCGCATAGCCTGGGCCGTGAACCTCGCCGGATGGATTGGGATAGTCCTCACGTGTGCCTGGGTATTATGGCGTGGCTGGCACGCCAGGAAGGCAAGCTTGTAGGAAACCTGAGACAACCGGATGGGGGACGGTTGGCGTCGAAGTAAGCTGCGGGATGAACAGCGTGCCGACGAAGAACGGATGCCCGGCCAATTCAACCACTCGCGCCACCCCCTCATCGTCTGACCCAACAATACGCAACGGGCCAGACCGGAGCTTCTCCGTGTAGGCCGGATTAACACCAAAGTTGCAGAAGTATTGCTCCTGAGCACTGGTCTGCCCGTAGAGCTGCGCAACCAGCGAACCAGGCTGGAATCTGACGATCATGCTGCGCCCAACCAGGGAACAGGCCAACCGGGAGATAAACAGCCGTGAGGCGTTGGGGTTGGACTCCTCGTGTTCCGCGTCGGCAAAGCCGAGAACGTTCCGGGCATACTCAAGGATGATGTGCTGAAATCCTCCGCAAGTGCCGAGCAGTGGAATCCGACACTCGCGTGCCGTGCGGATCGCCGATAAAGCTCCCTCCATACTCCTGTAAGGGCTCGAGGGGGCGATCCAAACACCATCGAAGCTCCGCAACCGGCTTACCCCGTCCGGTGTGGCCAACTCTTCGGTTCCTACCCAATGAGACTCGACAGAAATGCCCAGCGCAGCCGAGGAATGGAGGATGGCGTCGTTAGTGGCGATATGCGAGGAATTGTTGGAATTGAAATCGCCAACGATGGCTAAGCTCGCTTTCATTGTCGTCTCACGAACCGGATTGTGGAACATACGCCAAGGTCCAATAATACTTGAGAAATTCAACCTCCACGTTTGAACCGATGGCATTGATCGTCTGGCGAATCTGGGCTTCTGTGGGAAAGTTCTTGAGCACAACGTGGGTGTTTCCGTCCTCGAGCGTGCGGCTTTGGTAGGTGTTCCCGTCAGAGTCCGTGGTCGAGATTGGTGTGCTACTGCCCTCGAAGTAGGCATTGTCGATGAAGACCGAGGTCGAACCGGAAGCGAAAGCCCGGTGCTGTGCTCGTGATCAACTACGGCGCTGGCGACCCTGGGTGTTGTTGCTGCCTATCTAATTCTCTGCGGAACGCATCTCGACGCTCGGTAACGTAGGCTTTATAACCGGCAGGATCGATAAAGGGATTCGGGCTTCCGGCTTTCATTCTTTCGTATTTCTCCTTCAAGCCGAAATACGAACCGTGCGCGCCCAGGAAAAGATCAACCGGCAGGCTCAACAAAACAGTGAAGGTCTTTTCGTAGTCTTCTGCGATTCGTGGATAGTTCTTGTTGCCGACGAGAACGTAGCCAGTATTCACATTGGGGCTGCCAATAATCACTGCATTCAGTTTCCTCTCACCTTCCTGGACCTCCATTGTCCAGGTCGTGCATCCGGGCGTATGACCGGGCGTCAGACGGGCGGTGAGCTTCGATCCACCTAATTCGACCGTATCGCCGTCATGCAGGACGCGATCCACCTTAGCTCCCGGCTGACCCTCGGCGGTGCTTTCCACCGCCGCTACATCGGGCTCCATCACCATAAGACGAGCACCAGTTTCCCTTTTAATCTGGCCCGCGGCGGCGTCGTGGTCATCGTGAGCATGGCTGATGAGAATGATCTTGGTGTCGCGATAATCGAACCCAAGCTGGTGGGTGCTGTTCTTAATCAGAGGAAGATCCTGCGGGAAATCGGAGTTGATTAGGATGTTGCCCTTCGATGTTTTGATGAGATAAACGGCAAGGTCCGCAGTGCCAACGTAATAGAGGTTGCCAGCGATTTTGAACCCCGGAAATGCGAGATGCCAGTCGGGCTTTTGGGCGGGGACCGGCAATGTCACAAGAACCAACGGCAGAAGCACGAAGCGCGGCAGCTTGTTCATATTAACCAGTCGTTTAGTCCGATGGCAGAAGCGCCAGTGCTGCAAAGGCCGTCGCTGCATCCGACATGAACATCCGCCGCCAGGGTTCACCCTCGTCGCCCTCATGTTCACGATCGTGATTGAGCGAATACGTCCGCCAGCATTTCCAGTGGCTTTTATCGATCTGCCATTCCCGTTGATTGGCCTGCAGCCAGTCCGTGGCCCGCTTCACGTTCGGATGGTCGGAGCGCAGTCCCGCCTGGCGAAGCGCATAGGCGATTAGGCCCGTACCATACGCATCCGACTTGGACAGCAGAAGGACATCGGGCTTCCCCTCTGGCCCATAAGGCGGGTTGGCTTTGGACCACCTCCACGGCCCCAACAGGTACAGGGACCAACCGCCATCGGGATTCTGTTTACCCTGAAGGTCTCTCGCCAACGCATCGGTCTGGTCGCGGCTCAGCAAACCCGCTAGACGAGTGGAGGCAAGCAGCATCCAAGCCTTGTTGTAGAAATTCTGCTCGGCATAGTTCCCCTTCAAGTAGGAGCGCAATTTGCCGACGCCGCTCGACATGTTTTCGCCCGTGCTGGCTGTGTAGCCAGCAGCTGTTCCCACCGCCATCGCCGCCAGGGCCGCGCCGTAGTAAGGGCTGTCGGTGGTCTCGTAAGGTTCAAGCCCGAAGTCCAGCCAATCCCATGCGCCGTCAGTGCGCTGCTGCTTCCAGAGTTCTTCGAGCGCCTTTTGGGTCGACCCACTCGGCGCCTGACGATTCTGGCGGGCATCCTCACCGGCCAGAATGCAAAGGTTGAGCACCGCCTCGGTCCCGCATGACTGGTCATCCTTACTTTTGTAGAGTGGTTCGTGACTACCATACGTGTCCACCCGGTGACGCGTTTCGTCGAGCAGCCTCGCTTCTTGGGGCGTCGGGTTGCTCATGCCGCTCGCTTTGCGCAGCACTGGGCGCGCCAGCGCATACGCGAGTACCGTATGGCACGAAACGCACGAGGTAGTTCCCTGGCCAGTTCGCAGCTTTTTTGCTTTCTCGAACCATAAATCCATTCGGTCATCCAGGTATTTTGCCGCCGCTTGCTGGTCCCAGACAGTTGGCTGATGCCGCACGATTGACACCTGCGAAATCGGTTGAGATGGCACTGGGTCGGCCGAGGCCGTGAGGACTGAGGACGTGCAAACAGCAAGGAACGGCAAGGCAAATACCGATCCGAAGGATTTCATGGCCTATCGTGTAGCCTTCGCGAAGCTGTCGGTCAAGGCTCCTCAGCAAATGATGACGAGTTGGGCATCCATGAACTCGACTGGCCTCTAACGACAGTAATGCGCGACCGCCGCCCACATTGGCGGTGCTCCAGGAGAACCTGGAGTCCCTGCTCTTCCGGCCGCGAGGGGCCTAATGTTTCCTGCTGTGTTCGGACCGGACCGGGCGCTCGGCAAAGAAGAGCACGAGGCTCACCAGGAGCATCGTTAGAATGAACTCAGTCATAACGCCAGCACGCCCGTTCTAACCCGTTGGCGCTGCGGAGTCAATCCGTTTGCGTTGGATATGCGACGCCTGTCGAAATCGGCGAGCAACTGTAAGGCGTTGGGCGATTCGATCACTTTATAGTGATGCCTACCGATTCGATGTCACAGTGGCCGGACTTAGCGAATGGTCGCGGCAATGGTTGGGCCACGCCTTTCTCATCGATGGTCCGGCAGCGCAAGGTGTATTCGCCAGCAGCCAGCCCTGGCAGCAATGCCGCCCAGTAAGCTTTCGTAAGCCGCATCGGCCAGTGGCGGGGTCGGCCAGTCGCTTTATCAAAGCCTAAAGTGTCCGCAGGTATCCTCCCGTCCGGCACGCCGCCCCAATGTTTGGGCGGCGGCAGGATTTGCGCATCGGTCCAGGGGGCCTTGATGAAGAATCGGTCATGCTCGGGTGACTCGGTGGCATTCGACTGCACCCAGACTTGGACCTTTGACAGCCCGGACGTGCCGACCTGGGCGTAGCCCGTAACCGGAAAGGGTTCGCCGGGTTTGACTTGGTCCGGCACCGACAGGGTAGCGGCAAAGGTCTTGAGCGTACTGTCAACGTCATTGTTCCCCTCAGCGTAAGTGTCGTTAGCATGGTACAGATTCGTGAGCACAACGTGCGTGAGCCACTTGATTGACTTGAAACCATAAGCTTCGGGCACCACCAGGCGGACCGGGCCACCACGTACGCTGTTGAGCCACTCCCCGTTAAGCTTGTAACACAGGATTACCGGTGGCAGGTCGAACGGGTCTTCCAATACCCGGTCAATCGGTAACGAACTGCGGAACATCTGCTTCGGGTCGTCGTTATGGTATCCATAATAAAAGACCCGGCGCAGATTACTCTCCGGCTGTGCAAGCCAGACAACCTCGCGTAGCGGGACACCCTCCCAAATACCGGTGCCGAGCGGGCAGCCTATGTTTAGGCAAGTCATTGTTTTGGGAAATCGCACGGCATATTTTTTTGCCAGTTGCATGAGTCCGGCGAAATCGAGCGAGGTTCCTTTCTTCTGCGTGAGTGCGTGGTGGATGGTCGCCGGGTAATCGGGGTCAGAAATGACTTCGAGTGTCCAAGTCTCTCTTGTCAGACCGACCATCCTCTTTTGGTCATCTGGCAGCGAGTGTGGCAACGGCTTGCCTCGGGCCACTTCGCGAAAGTCTTCCTGTCGCGTAAAGTATGGTTCGAGCGAGGCGAGCGCCTTGGCCAGTTGAGGGGCTGGTTTAGCGCCAGCGGCCAGCGGACGATACGCCAAGGCTGCCGCACCCGCTGCGCCCAGCCGGATGAATTGTCGCCGTGTCAACTTTGGCTGTTCAAAGCGGAAGCGGTTTGCGTTTTCCGTGACCACGACAAGAGCCAAAAAGACGGTAACGCCCTGAGTTGTCAAAGCAAAAATGACGATGCCTGGGGGAGCGCGGGGGAGCGCACTTTTTTACGGCTTTTGCCAGAGTTGACGGTGCATAGGGTTCTGGGCTACAAGACTCGATTCAGAGCACTAGTTGCCGAAACGCCATCCCAGCATTTGCCGCTGAAAGCCATTGTGCAAACCATTCTACCATCCGAGTTCAAACGCATGATGGTCCTGATACTGGACGGCTCGCCTCATGTCATCGAAGATATGCACACCAGCGGTACCGCCCAGACGAGACACAAACTGCACACCCGCCTGCGCCACCTCACAACGGGTCGTATGATTGACCGCGTCTTTGCCGAGAACGAGCGCGTGCAGGTGGCTCCGCTAGAAACGCGCCGCGTGAATTACAGCTATGCTCGAGGCGAAACGCACATTTTCATAGACGCACAAACGTTCGATGAGTTCGAGTTCAGCAGCGAGCAACTCGGGGAACGCCGCTGGTTCCTTAAGGAGAACGAGGATTACAAAGCATTGCTACTAGATGGCAGACTGCTTGACCTTGTCCTGCCGCCGCAAATAGCGCTCAAGGTCGTCGACACCGCTCCGCCCGCGCGAACCGACTTGAACTCGTCATGGAAGGAGGCGAAGCTCGAAACCGGCCTACAAGTCATGGTTCCACTGTTCATCGCCAAGGGCGACATAATCCGCGTTGACACTGCCGCAAAGAAATACTTGGGCAAGGAAACCCTGGAGAAATAGGACCAGCTGCACGCAAGGGGTTGCAGAGCCCGAGTGTGTCCAGGAAGAGCCTTAACGAACTTTTCCCGCCCCGATTTACGCATTGGTTACGCCAAGACGGGCCTAGACGGGCCCTGTGCATTCAAACGCACATTGACAAAAGATAGCGCAGGAGGATAACTACGTGAAGAAGACCAAAGCAGCCTGAATGAAGGCGACTGTGGCTTGGTGCGTGTTGACCAGGCCGAGTCAGGCGAAGTTTGGTCATTCCGCAAATAAAAGTGTTGAGTGATGAAACCGACCTAAAAACCCATGAAAATGAACTTGCACGCTAACCATTCAGCGCATGCCTTTACCCTAATCGAATTGCTGGTCGTAATCGCCATCATTGCAATTTTAGCAGCCATGCTCCTGCCTGCCCTGAGCAAGGCGAAGACAAAGGCGCAGGGGATTCAGTGTTTGAGCAACACCAAGGAGTTGACCCTCGGCTGGCTAATGTATGCTGATGATAACAATGGCAAGCTGGTGCCCAACCAAAACGAGGACGGCAACGTGAACCCAAGTTGGGTCAAGGGGATCCTCAGTTGGGCGGCCAACAACCCCGACAATACCAATATATTCTTCCTGACCGGTGCCGGGGGGTTGCTTGGGCCTTACCTCAAGGCGCCTGGGATTTACCACTGTCCAGCAGACGTTTATACCTGCAGTGAAGCCGGCCAGCAAGTGCTTCGAGTCCGCAGCATCTCCATGAACGGGTTTGTCCAAGGTGGCGCCTACGGGCCAGCTCCAACATCCACCTGGTATCCGACGTGGAGAGCCTACAATAAGATGTCCGATATCACGGTGCCGGCGCCCGCGAATCTGATTGTATTTGTGGATGAGCACCCGGACAGCATTAATGATGGTTGGTGGATAACCCAGGTAGGCTCAAGTCTCAGTGTCAACCCCGGGGTATGGGAAGATCTCCCCGCCAGTTATCACAATGGCGCGTGCGGTTTTAGCTTTGCCGACGGCCACAGCGAAATCCATAAATGGCTTGTGGGCAGCACCAAACAACCGGTTAAGAAAGTTAGTTACAACGGTTCGATAGCGGCGCCAGGTAGCCAGGACATCATGTGGCTCATTCCGCGTGTCTCAGCCCCGGTGAACGGAGGTAGTGGGTACTGAAAACAGTTCCCATTGCGCAAGAACGTGATTTAAGAGTTTGGCTCTGTCTCAGGCTTCGGCTTTGACTTTGACCGCTTTGATTGGGCACGACAGCGTGTTCATGACCAAAACCGCCGGTGAAATTTGGGTGCATGTAGCTGATCTCAAACCGAAGGAAGGGAATTTTGCCTTTAGCGCAAATTGGTTTGGCTGTTACACCTGGGACCCTGTGAACAATATCTTTTATGCGTCGGCCATGGGAAACCCGGTGTATAAACTTGAGCTTGGGGAATCGACGAAACCTTTCCACATCTAGCCAAAGCCATGTTCAGGGTTCGTGACGTCCGTTCTTCAAGCAGAACGGACGTCTAGTCGGCTAAAGACGCGCGCTGGCAAGGCAGGGTAACTGGCGCCGGGTCAGCATCGCAGGACAGGCACGCTAATGACTATTGACGTTTCCGCCTCTCCCATCCGACGGAGAGAGACGGAATTGTCGCGAACGAATCGGGCGCGTGCGTCAAAAATCCAGATGCCCATGCATTAACCAAGTTGCTTTGCCGGTGAGGTCTCCGGACTGGCCCGGTAGCGTATTCGGATCGATAAGGTCCGTGTTCGGCGGGTAAACGCCTGTGAGGCCCGGAAAATCTTCGGAGCCTGGACTCAGGGCTAATGCGGCGATCCCTTCAACAATCTCGGCGGTGCCGCTCGCGCCCGACAGCTTGCCTGTGCCTCCCGTGAACGTGACATGGTAGTGAAAGTCGAGGGCGGTTCCTGCTGGATTTGCGGTGGCAGCGCCCTCCGCCGAGGCCGTCAAAGTGCCCATCCCATTGAGGGGGGTAATGGTGAAGGCACCACCAGTTATCGGCCAGATATCACTTGGCGGGGTTGGGACCGAGATAGTGGCCTCGGCATGGAACGTACAGTCGCCCAGGAGCGAATTCCAATAGACCCCGTCCACCGTGTGGGAATACTGTTGGGGAGTCGTACCAGGGATCGGAGTCAGCACAAAGGTGGTCCCTCCATGGGCGGAAAATTCATTCGACCCCGAATGTTTCGAATCCGCGCTCGCGTAGATGGCGCCGAGGGCCAGAGCCGCGCATCCGAGAGCGAGGCCGAGGATTTTGGACAGACTAAGTTTTTTCATACTGCTTTTCCTTTCTTCTTCGGGAACTGGGTCCCGTATTTGTTGCTATGGTGATGAGATGTTACTGATTGCTTGACTATCTGGAACTTTCGGCTCGGGCTAGGTGCGCGAGTCCGTCTCAGGTATCACCTACTTCAAACGATCTTTCGCGGCGCTGTTACAAAGAATCTGGAAAAAGATGATTCAGGAGGAAGCGACGAAGGAGCCGCAGATACTCGCTAATCAACGTTCATCAAGGGGCCCCAAACGCGGTCAACAATATGGCTGCGGTTTTTCCCAACCGACGCCTCGGCGACATCTTTTCGCCTCGCGGTCCCGGGTCTTCCGATTAGCGTTCATCAGCGTCTATTAGCGGTTCAACTTATATTCTTAGTTCGCATATCTTCTTGCCGGGACACCCGGATTTTGGCAGCATTCTCGTGCGTATGGCGGTGCCCGAGCTGGATTTTCCGTCGCCAGAATCGCTCCCCGAAGGAGACGTAGGCGCTTTCCCGACTACTCATTGGACAGCCGTGCTGTCGGCGGGCCACAGCGACGCGACTAACGCGGCCGAGGCGATGGAGGCATTGTGCGCCAAATACTGGTATCCCATCTATGCCTTCGTTCGCTGGCGGCGCGGCGTTAGCCATCACGAGGCCGAAGATTTGACGCAGGCTTTTTTTGGGCATCTTCTGGAAAAGGAATCTTTGAAAACAGTCGCCCCGGAAAAGGGCCGATTCCGCAATTTCCTGCTGGCCTCGTTGTCGAACTTTTTGAGTCACGAGCGGGAT
>Ga0210409_10003367_pt1 | contig 17998 bp, 17 predicted proteins | sample IncBWH17MmetaG_FD_161649 | JGI IMG/M metagenome (GOLD analysis project Ga0210409, IMG submission 161649) | Forest soil microbial communities from Barre Woods Harvard Forest LTER site, Petersham, Massachusetts, United States - Inc-BW-H-17-M | ecosystem: Environmental > Terrestrial > Soil >... | reverse complement strand
TTGCCGCCGCGCATGTTGGCGGCGATCGCCGTGCGTCCGAGTTGCGCGCCCGCGATCTTGACGCTCGCCGCCGAAAGCCGCAGGTCGATATCGAAGTCGGTCAGTCCGTCGAGTGAAATCGGCAGCCGGTTCCAGTTGCGCTCGTTGGTGGCGAGCACGCGAACGCCGGAGACATAGGGCGTCAGGTCAAGCGCGTCGGCCGCGAGCGTGCCCTGAACGGCGCGATGGCCGTCGGTGGCGAGCGTCAGCGCGCCTTCGGCGGTATTGCCGTCGAGCTCGACGTTGACACTGGACAGCGAGACCACGCCGCCGCCGATCTTGCTCTGTGCGCGCAGCGCGAAACGCCCGAAGCCGCCGAACGGCAGCTTGCTGGCGTCGGTCCAGTGCATGGCGTCGCGCAGCGAGGGAGAATCGACGCTCAGCGTGCCTTCGACCTTGAGCGCCGGCTCATAGCTCGCCGCTCCGTCGAAGGCGACTTTCAGCGGCGCGCCGGAGAGCCGCACTTTGAGGCCGGAGCGGTCGCCACTCAGCGCCGCGAGAAAATCGCTCAGCGTGAGGCTCGCCTCGATCGGCTCGTCATGCCAGACGAAGCGGCCGTTGGCGCCGAAGCTGCGGGAGATCGACGGCCAGGCGAGTTGAAACTCCACGCCCTCGAGCCGGTCGGTGAGGTCCTTGCCGCCATACTCATTGTGGACGATGACGGTGCCTTCGTGGATGCCGATCTCCGAGAAAGAGGCGGTGCGGCCAGGATCGGGCTCGAGCGCGTGGGCCAGCGATTGGATGAGGCCCGACCAGTTCGACTCGCCGCCGGGCAGGAAGCTGACGCTGATCGTCGGCCGCACGAGGGTCACGTCGGCAATCTCGATCCGCCCCGCGAGCAGCGGGAAATAGCGCAGATGCGCGATCAACTCGTCGGCCACCACGGCCGGCTGCCCGTTCGGGTCGTTGCCGAGCAACACGTTGTGGAAGCTCACCGTGCCGGAGGGGAACAATGAGATCGAGATCGAGCCGCGCAGCACCGGCTCGAGGCCGGTGACGGCGTGAATCTCGCGGTCGACGGCATCCCGCACCGACGCGGCAGGCATGAGAAACGACAGCGCGACCAGGGTGGCGAACGCCGCGGCGATCATGGTTGCAACGGCGATCGCGAGGCGCTTCAAGCCAGTGGCCGCGGTCACAGGACGCCTTTCCAAAGTCTGGTAGGCCAGTCGGACTGGGGGTGTGGGTAGGCGTCCAAGCTGCCCGACATCTGTGTCGCTTTCGTGGCCGGGCCAGCGGGATACGGCACAATTGTTGCCGGCCGGCCACACCGGTCAATATCAACCCCTGTCGGGGCCGCCATGGGCGCCGGGGCCGTCCGACTTCTTCCTCCACTCGCCGCGGGAACGAACAAAGAGGTGGAAGCGGTTTACCGGGCTGCCGCGGCCCGCCGTGGCGCCTGTTCCCGCGCCAGCGCCACCTCAGCGATCATCTTTTCGATGATGGCCTCGCCGAACGAGCTGAAGTCCTTGGCCACCAGCACGAAGGCACCGGGACCGCCGACGACATTGGTGCGGTAGTAATTGTCCAGCCCGCCCGGCGGATTGGTGTGGTCGGGATTCCACGGCAGCGGCGTAGCGCTGAGGATGACGAGCCCGTTGATGGTAATGCCCTTGGCGACGGCTTCGTCGCGCGCCAAGGTCACGTCGCGGCCGGCATTGTTGGTGCCGTCGCCGGAGATATCGATGGTGCGGCGCACCGATTCGAAAGGGGCGCGCGCGAACTGCGCCATGGCGAACTCGATCGCGCCGCTGATCGAGGTGCGGTCCGCGAACGAGCGCGGCGCCTCCAGCAGCCGATCGCCGAACACCTTCGCCGACTCGGCGTCACCCAGCGCTGTCCAGTCGATCAGCACCCGCTGCGAGCCGACGCCCGACCACTCGACGTAGGTCACGCCGATGCGGCCGTTATGGCCCGAGCGAACGGCATCGAGCACGCGCGGGTTGGAGACGGCGGCGGCGTAGCCTTCGCGCTGCAGCTGGAATTTCGGATTGTCGATGCTGCGCGACACGTCGGCTGCGAGCACGAGGAGAAGGTCCACCTTGTCGGCGGCCGGTGCAACGGCCGGCCGGAGCGCGGCGGCAGCAAGGACCACGAACAACAGGGTTTTGATCGCGCGCATCCGCGGTCCCTCACCGGCTCCCGCTGCTGTCACGCGTTGGCCGCGGCATGGATCGCGGCGCGGACGCGCTGGTAGCTGCCGCAGCGGCAGATGTTGGTGATCGCCGCGTCGATATCGGCGTCGGTCGGCTTCGGCTTTTCCCGAAGCAGGGCCGCCACCGCCATCAGCATTCCGCTTTGACAATAGCCGCATTGCGGCACGTCGAGATCGAGCCAGGCTTGCTGCACGGCGTGCAATTGGCCGTCGGCCGGCGCCAGCGCCTCGATGGTCGTCACCTGCTTTGCGCCGACGCCGTCGACCGCGACGAGGCAGGAGCGCATGGCGACACCGTCGATGTGCACGGTGCAGGCGCCGCACTGGGCGATGCCGCAGCCGAACTTGGTGCCGGTCAAGCCGAGCGTGTCGCGCAGCACCCACAGCAACGGCGTGTCGGGCTCGACATCGATCTCGTAGGTTCTTCCGTTGACGGTAAGCGCCGTCATGGTCGTCTTTCCGTTGTGCGCCGGCCCACGGTCACGAGGCGCCGGCCTGCGTTGAGGGCAAGCTTACTCTGTCGCCGCACCGATGCGAAGCCGCCGCGGCGTAGGAGATCGGAACGATATTGCGGCAAGTGGCTTCTCATCCGGGAACAACTAGGAGTTTGCCATCATCGTGGCGAGGGTCCCGGGGCGTCTCGCACCAAATGGGAGATTGAACATGGCGCGCAAATATTCACCGAGTGCGTCGAAGGACGTCAAGGGCGCGATGGAGAAGCGCAAGCGCGGAACGCTCAAGAGCGGCAGAAGCGGCAAGAAGGTGACGAGCCGCAAGCAGGCGATCGCCATCGGCCTTTCCGAGGCGCGGCGAAAGGGCAAGAAAGTTCCGAAGAAGCGCGCGAGCCGGTAACGGCCGCGCAAGCCGCGGCGGCTCGTCGAACGGTCCGTCTTACATGCGGCGGTAGTCGTAGGGCGCTTCGGTCCGCACCGCCGCGAGAGCGCCGACCTCGCCGTGGCGCGGCGAGAGATGGCAGACCGGGTCAGTCGCACGTGCGTCGCCGGTCAGCGCGAAGGCCTGGCAGCGGCAGCCGCCGAAATCGATCTCGCGGCGCGCGCAGCTCCGGCACGGCTCCTGCATCCAATCGGTGCCGCGGAAGGCGTTGAACGCCGGCGAGTTCGCCCAGATGTCGGCGAGCGAATGCTCGCGCACGGACCAGAATTCGAGGCCGGGTATCGATTCGGCGGCGTGGCAGGGCAGCACCTTGCCCGCCGGCGTGACGTTGAGCGAACGCCGGCCCCAGCCGCCGACGCAAGGTTTCGGCAGCCGGGCGTAGTAGTCGGGCACCACGGCGTCGATCACGATCTTGCCGTGATGGCGCCGGCGCAATTCCTCGACCTCTACCGCGGCGCGCTCAACCTGCTCGGCGGTCGGCATCAGAGCGGTGCGGTTCTTCAGGGCCCAGCCGTAGTACTGCACGTGCGCGATCTCGACGCGGCTGGCGCCGAGCGCCAGCGCGAGGTCAACCATGGCGCCGATGCGGTCGATGTTGGCGCGGTGCATCACCGCATTGACGGTAAGTGGAATCTTCAGCTGCACCACCTCGGCTGCGAGCGCGCGCTTGCGGACGAAGGCGCCTTCGTAGCCCGCGATATGGTCGGCGGAGGCGCGCTCGCTGTCCTGGATCGAGATCTGCACATGGTCGAGGCCGGCATCGGCGAGCTTGCGCAAAGTCTCGGCCGTGATGCCGACCGCCGACGTGATGAGATTGGTGTAGAGGCCGGCGGCGCGCGCCGCCGCCGTGATGGCGACGAGGTCGCGCCGCGCCCCCGGCTCGCCGCCGGACAGATGCACCTGCAGCACGCCGAGCGCCGCGGCCTCCGTGAACACCCGCGCCCAGGTCTCGGTATCGAGTTCGTCGCCGCGCCGATCGAGCGCGATCGGATTGGAGCAATAGGGACAGCCGAGCGGACAGCGGTGCGTCAGCTCGGCGAGAAGCCCAAGCGGCTTGTGGAGCGCGGCGCCGTTTCCTGCTGCGCCGTTCCCTGCCGCACCGCTCTCTGCGCCATTTCCTGCCATTTGGCGTTTTCTCTTCCCATCGCGGCCGGCTTGCGCTGTACGGTGCCGGCCGTCCAAAAAGTCCCTGCCGCCCAGGGAGCTATTGGGCGCGCGCACCCGGCACAAGGCCGGCCGCGCGGCCGCGTTGTCACAATTCCAGGAGCCGCTTGTCGGCAAGGCCGCGCAGCAGCACCGTCACGTCGGCGAGCACGCGTTCGCGCGGCGCCGAATAGGTTGTGGCCAGCTCGTCGACGATTGCGGCGAATGTCGCTTCGCCGGTGCAGCGTTTGACCACCTCGACGGCGATGGCGTCGGCCTTGAACACGCGCTCCGGCGCCAGCAGCACCCAGCCGCCCTGGGCCTCGTTGTGCACGAGCCGCACCCCGCGCGGCAGGCGCGGGCGCGCGTCGTCGGCGATCGGAGCGGCCGGCTCGTTCACGCGCGCTCCTGATCCTGTGGCAAGAACGCGCCGGGGGGCACCTGCCGGGGCGCGACGTAGGCATGAGAGAGCGCATCGAGCATTGCCCACAGCACGTCGCACTTGAATTCCAGCGCCGCAAGCACTCGCTGCTGCGTCTCGGCGGTGCGTGCGTGCTGCTTGACGTAGTCGAGGGCGAAGCGCGAATCGCGCTCGGCCTGCGGCGGGCGCTGCGAGAAATAGGCGAGGGTCTCCGCGGTCACGAAGTCGTAGCTCTTGAGCATGCCCTCCATGCGCTCGCCGATGATTTGCGGCGAGAACAGCTCGGTGAGCGAGGAGGCGACTGCCTCCAGCAGCGACTTCTCGCGCACGAAACGCACATAGGCATCGACGGCAAACCGCGTCGCCGGCAACAGCCCGCGCAGCGAGGCGACGTAGTCGCGGTCGAGGCCAAGCCCGTCGGTGAGCTTGAGCCACCGGGCAATGCCGCCTTCGCCCGCGCGCGCGCCGTCGTGGTCGACGAGCCGGCTGCGCCACTCGCGGCGCGTCGCCGAATCCTCGCAGCGGGCGATCAGGCTCGCGTCCTTGATCGGGATCATCGCCTGGTAATAGTAACGGTTGAGCGCCCACGCCTGGACCTGGCCCTTGCTGCATTTGCCGCCATGCAAGAGCTTGTGGAACGGGTGCAGCCGGTGATAGCGGCGCGCCCCGATGTCGCGCAGGCGCGCTTCCAGCTCCTCGGGCGTGAGAAGGCCGATCGCATCTTTCGCGGCTTCAAGGACCGGTTTGTCGTTCACAGCACGATCTCCATTCCGTCCTCGGCGACCTCGAAGCCCGCGGCCTCGACCTTGCGGCGTTCGGCCGAACCCTTGATCAGGATCGGATTGGTGTTGTTGATGTGGGTCAAGATGCGCCGGCCGCGCAGCCCGCCGAGCGCCGCGAGCGTGCCGTCGGCGCCGTCGAGCGGCATGTGGCCCATGCGCCGGCCAGTCTTGTCGCCGGTGCCGGTTAAGATCATCTCGTCGTCGACGAAGAGGGTGGCGTCGAACAGCACGACGTCGGCGCGGTCGAGCCGCTGGCGCAAGTCGCCGTTCACGGCGGCGGCGCCCGGGACGTAGAGCAGCCGGCGGTCGCCGCAGGCGACCTCGACGCCGACATTGGCCCCGGTCTCCGCGGCGAGCGCGGGATCGTCGTCCTCGAGATAGAGCGCCACCTTGCCGGGGACGGAAAACAGCTCGACCTCAAGGTCGCCTGGCAGCGCAAATGGCACGTTGCGCGCGACGGCCTTGCGGGTCACCACGTCGCCGGCGAGCACCCGGAAGATCGGATTGGCGTCGAGCGCGGCAAGCGTTTCGGAGGTGGCAAGCACGGTGAAATTCTGGCGTTCGCGCAGGACGAGGAGGCCGGCGACCTGATCGACCTCTGCGCCGGTCAGGACGACGGCGGCGATCGGCGTGTCGCGTGTGCCGGCGCGCGGCTGCAACGCAGGCGTCGCCTGCACCTGGGCGCGCAGATCGGGCGAAGCATTGAGGAGGACCCAGCGCTCGCCGTCAGTGGAGACGGCGAGGCTGGCCTGTGTGAGCGGCTCGACCCGTGTGTCGCCCGCCCAAGCGAGCCGACACACCGGACACCGACAATTCCACTGTGGAAACCCGCCACCCGCCGCTGCACCGAGCACGATGGCGGTTAGACGCCCCATTCACGGGGATCGTCGGAAGATACAGAAATGCAGATCAGAACTCGGCCGGAAGATAGCCGTTGATTTCGAGGCCGATGCAGATCTCAACGAGGGTAGGAGTTGTCCAGGACATGGTCGTTTCCTTCTCTTTATGCGCGAGGTCCCACCGGCTAGGCCAGTTCCGCCTTCGCATGACTGCAAAGTAAGGGGAAAAGAACGGGCCGGCAATAGGAGTTTTGCCCGACGTTTGCCGGGCCTCCTTGCGACGGGCCATGGCCCGCAGCGCGCGGACCGATTGCCGCGCGGTCTTTTCACGCCGAGTGAACCGGGGCATTGTGGGGAGACTGTCGCGTCAGGGGCGAACCCGGCCCGCCGGGAAGCGCGAACGAAAAGCCGTAGAGGGAGGAACTTTATGGGTCATCACCTTGCATGGCCGCTCGTGCGGCGCGACGTCGCTGGGCGCGGCAATGTCGGGCGCGGGGCTACTCTGCGCAACATCAGCGGCGGGATCGCCGCCGCTCTGGTCGTAGGCGCTCTTGCCGTTGCGCCGCTTCCGGCTTCGGCGCAAAGCGGCGAGCCGATCAAGATCGGCTTCAGCATGGCGCTCACCGGGCCGCTGGCTCCCAACGGCAAGCAGGCGCTGCTCGGGGCGAAAATCTGGGAAGAGGAAATCAACGCCAAGGGCGGCCTGCTCGGCCGCAAGGTCCAGCTCATCAACTATGACGACCAATCCAACCCGGCGACGGTGCCGGGAATCTACACCAAGCTCCTCGATGTCGATAAGGTCGATCTCGTGGTCGGGCCCTATGCGACCAACATGAACGCGCCGGCGATGCCGGTCGTCATGCAGAAGGGCAAGACCTACATCAGCCTGTTCGCGCTCGGGTTGAACAGCGAATTCCACTATGCGAAGTATTTCTCGATGCTGCCGTCCGGCCCGACGCCGAAGCAATCCTTCAGCGACGGCTTCTTCCAGATCGCCGCGGCGCAGAATCCCAAGCCGCAGACCGTCGCGCTCACCGCCGAGGATGCCGAGTTCGCGCGCAACGCCTGCGAGGGCGCGCGCGACAGCGCCAAGGAGTACGGCTTCAAGATCGTCTACGACAAGACCTATCCGCCGGGCACGACCGACTTCTCGCCGATCATTCGCGCGCTGCAGGCCGCCAACGCCGACCTCGTGATTGCGTGCTCCTATCCGCTGAGCTCGGTCGGCATCCTGCAGTCGGCGAACGAGCTCAACTTCACGCCGAAAATGTTCGGCGGCGCCATGGTCGGGCTGCAGGCGACCGTGTTCAAGGACCGGCTGAAATCGAAGCTCAACGGCATCATCAACTACGAGACCTGGGTGCCGTCGCCGAACCTGATGGCGCCGGCCGAGGCGTTCTTCAAGACCTACCAGGCGCGGGCGAAGTCCGAAGGCGTCGATCCGCTCGGCTACTATCTCGGCGGCTGGGGCTACGCCTATCTGCAGGTGCTCGGCGAAGCGGTCGAGGGCGCGAAAAGCATCAACGACGACAAGCTCGCCGACTACCTGCACAACAACGAGTTCAAGACCATCATGGGCGACTTCCGCTTCGGCAAGGACGGCGAGTGGACCAAGTCCGCCATGCTGACGGTGCAGTATCACGGCGTCACCGAAGCCGCGAACCTCGAGACCTGGCGGGGCATGGACTATCAGACGGTGCTGACCCCGGCCGATCAGAAGACCGGCGACGTCATCTATCCGTACGCGAAGGCGAAGTAGCTTTTGGATTGACGCCATTCCGGGGCGCCGGCTCTTGCCGGCGCGCCCGGCGCACACCTGAAAGCCTATGCTGCTGCCAACCTCCCTCGTCGGCTCCTACCCGCAGCCCGAGTGGCTGATCGACCGCGCGAGGCTGTCGACGCAGGTGCCGCGCGTGCGCGCCGACGATCTCTGGCGCGTTGCGCCCGAGCATCTCGAAGCCGCGCAGGACGACGCCACCATCCTCGCGATCCGCGACCAGGAGCGCGCCGGGCTTGACATCATCACCGACGGCGAGCAGCGGCGTGAAAGCTACTCCAACCGTTTCGCCACGGCGCTCGACGGCGTCGACGTGGAACGGCCGGGTACGACGCTGAGCCGGACCGGCAAGCCCATTGCGGTGCCGCGCGTGGTCGGCCCGATCCGCCGGTTGCGGCCCGTCGGCGTGCGCGATCTTGCGGTGCTGCGCGCCAACACCGGCGGCGCGGTCAAGGCGACGGTGCCGGGCCCGTTCACCCTGAGCAAACAGGCGCAGGACGATTTTTACGGCGACGCCGAGGCGATGGCGCTCGACTATGCCGCCGCCCTCAATGCCGAGATCAAGGATTTGTTCGCTGCCGGCGCCGACATCGTGCAGATCGACGAGCCGTGGATGCAGCAGCATCCCGCGGACGCACGGCGCTACGGCCTCAAGGCGCTCGACCGGGCGCTCGCCGGCGTGACCGGCACGGTCGCCGTGCATCTGTGCTTCGGCTACGCGGCCCTGGTGCACGACAAGCCGTCGGGCTACTCGTTCCTGCCCGAGCTGGAAAGCTCGAAAGCGCAGCAGGTCTCCATCGAGGCGGCGCAGCCCGGCCTCGACTGCCGGATTCTGCAGACGCTGCCGTCGAAGACCATCATCGTCGGCGTGATCGACCTCGCCGACATGAAGGTGGAGACGCCGGCGACCGTCGCCGGCCGCATCCGCCGCGCACTCGACTTTGTGCCGGCGGAACGCCTCGTGATCGCGCCCGATTGCGGCATGAAATACCTGCCGCGGCCGGTCGCCTTCGCCAAGATGCAGGCGATGGCCGACGGCGCCGCGCTGGTGCGGCGGGAGATCGCGGGTTGATAAAAATCGCCGTTGTGTAGCCCGGATGAGCGAAGCGATATCCGGGACAGCCGTTCCGCCCGTCTCAGCCCATGCAATGTCCGGGGCCGATTCCCGCGCGTTGTTCCGCGAACGGCTTTGCTGACTCAACTCCGACGCTCGCCGTAGGGATGGCGTCTGATTTCGATACCTGCAACCAGCAGGTTGGTGCTGAAATGCCCCTTGATGCGACGCCAGCGTCCGGGGAAATCCGCGTCCCCGTCAGGGAGCGTCAATATCGCATGCAAATGATCGGGCAGAATCACGACCGCGTTGAGGCCGAAGGGTCGTTCCTGCCGAGTGGCGCGAAACGCCGCACGAAGCGCGCTTATTTGATCGACCAGAACTGTCGATCGGTGATCCGCGAGCGTTAGCGTGAAGAAGAACTTGCCAACTTCAAGGCGGTTGCGTCGATACCGGACCATGCGCCGAGCATATCCCGGATTTCGCTTCGCTCATCCGGGCTACGTTTGTTTAGTACCGCAGCAACCCCTCCCGGTCCCGCACCCACCCCTGCTCATCCGGCACGGCCAGCGCATCCAAATCCGCCGGCGTCGCGTGCGCATCGTCGACCCATTCGCGCAGCATCGGGCCGCCGTTGATGACGTCGATCGCGCGCTTGCCGTGTTCGTACTCGTAAGCAAAGTCGCGCCACAGCAGATAGTCGGGATTGAGGCGGCGGATCGCCTTGAAGGCTAGCGCCTGGACGCGCCAGGGCTTGAACGCCGCGTGGCCGTAGTCGGGACCCTCGGTGTGGATCTGCACGCCGCTGTTGAGCTTGCCGGCGTGCTTGTGGAATGTCGGCTCGAACCAGCAGTCGCGCAGGCGGCAGCCGCGGAGCCAGTGCGGCGCGAGCGCGTGCATTTCCTTGATCACCGCGCGCGCGTCGATGTCGGGCGCGCCGAACAGTTCGAGCGGCCGCGTGGTGCCGCGCCCTTCCGAGAGCGTCGTGCCCTCGACCATCACCGTGCCGGCATAGGCGCGCGCCATGAACAGATTCGGAGCGTTGGGACTGGGATTGACCCAGGCGCGCTCGCCGAGCGGCCAGCCGAAGCCCGGAGCGGCGTCGGGCTGCCAGCCCTGCATCTCGATGACGCGGTACTCCACATCGAGCTTGAGTTTTTTGACGAACCACGAACCCAGCTCGCCGAGGGTGAGCCCATGGCGCATCGGCAGCGGCCCGGCGCCGACAAAGCTCTCCCAGCCTTCGCGCAGCGCCAGCCCTTCGACCGGCCGGCCGACCGGATTGGGCCGGTCCAGCACCCACACCGCTTTCCGACGTTGTGCCGCCGCTTCGAGCACGTAACGCAGCGTCGTGACGAACGTATAGATGCGGCAACCGAGATCCTGCAGATCGACAAAGATGACGTCGAAGGCGCCCATCATTGCATCAGTCGGCTTGCGCACTTCGCCGTACAAGCTGAAGACCGGGATGCCGTGCACCGGATCGTGAAAGTCGGGCGACTCGATCATGTTGTCCTGCTTGTCGCCGCGTAGCCCGTGCTGCGGACCGAAGGCGGCGGCAAGCTTGATGTCGCCGCAGGCGGCAAGGGCATCGAGCGAATGCGTCAGGTCTGCTGTCACCGAAGCCGGATGCGCCAGCAGAGCAACGCGCCGGCCAGCGAGCGGCGCGCGCAGCGCGGGTTCGCCAATCAACCGATCGATGCCGAATTTCATCATCTAGCCAAGCCAGAGTTCAGCGACACGAATTCAGCGGACCAAGCTTTCTGTGCTCCCTCCCCCTTTGTGGGGGAGGGTGGGGAGGGGACGCGTGTCCCGCGCTTGTGCATCAGGCCGCGCAGGCATCGTGCTAGACCGGGGGAAGTTGATAGGCGAAGCCATCGGAATGATGGAAGTCCGGCTTGCCCGGCGGATGCGCCAGCGCCCAGTAGGATTTGTGCCCGCTCGTCTCCTCGATCACCGCCGCGAGGCCGAGGCGCAAGATGGCATTGGGCGGCAGGTTCGACAGCTCGTCGAGCTCCAGCGCGGCCTCCAATGCGAAGCGGTCGGGGCTCGATTGCACCTCGATCAGAGGTGTGCGCAGCGCGCTCGCCGCGCGTATCCGGCTGCGGTAGCTGCTGAAGCGATAGGCCGCCCATTGCGTCGACGGCGCAAAGTTGAATTCGTAGTACGCGGCGCCCGGCAGCGTGCGCAGGAAGGCCTCGAAGCAGGTGTGCCGCCACAGCTCGTCGGCCCGCGTCGTCGCCACGACCGGCGGCAGCTGCAGGTCACGCATCCTGCCGGTCACGGCGTAGGACAACAGCAGGGTGCTGTTGCGCGGGCGCGAGACTTCCACTTCCAGCTGGGTCGCCGCGAAGGAAAGCGAGTTCGGATGGAGCCGCAAGGCCAGGCGCATGCGGGGATTGTAACGGCAGGTGTCGGCTTGTCACAGGCACGCTCTGGGCGAACAACGGCGCGGCTAGTCCGTTTCCCGCGGCGCTGGCAGGATCACCTTGCCGGCGACGCCCCAGCCGATAAGTCCGGCCAAATTCCCGGCGAGGTCGAACTCTGAATGATCGGCGCGTGCGGTCTCGGCCGCGTCGGCGAGCGTCCGCCCGGTGGCGAGCGCGAGCAGGAACGCGGCGCCGCCGCGCAGCAGCAAGCGCACCTCGACATCGAGATGCGGGCGGATGACCAGCGCATCCTCGCCGCGCCAGTCCTCGATCGCGGCGAGCGGTTGTTCGCCTGAATTCATCGCCCAGATGGTGACGATGGGATGGGGCGAGCGGATGATTTCGGTGGAAGGGTGCAGCGCGATGCGGAGCCCGCCGGCGGCGCCAGGGTCGAGCGCCGCGAAGGCACCCGCGTCGACCTGCACGGCGTCTTCAGCGTGATAGGCACGCGTGCGCGCCGCCTCGAGTTCTGCGACATCGGCAAGATAGGGAAGCTCGCGGGCCGGCGCGAAACCGGCAATGAAGGAAGGAAATTCGTCGCCGTAGCCCGCCAGCAGCGGCGTGCGCGGCGGCTTCTCTGTCACGAAGGCGCGTGCCATCGCCGCGAAAAACTCTTTGCCGACGATCTTCTCGGTCGCGGGAAAGCGGCTCCTGAGCGTGTTCGCCAGGCCGGCCACGACGTTGTTGCGGTAGACGGCAAAGCGCCGCGTTGCCGTTGGCGCATCCGCCGCGGCGACGGCATCGGGAATGGGCGCCGCGGCGTCGAGCAGCGCGCGGGCGAACGAGGCTTCGAACGCCGCCGCCACGGCCGGTCCTACGCCGCCGCCGACGCGCGCGCGGCGCGCGCAAGAATATCGTCCGCCGCGACCGCCTGCGCGAGGAGCGTCGGCCAGTCGGGAATGTCGTTGTCCCACTCGAGGAGAGTCGCGATCGGCCCGGTATGGGCGATGACATCGGCGTAGAGCGCCCAGACCTCGTCAGCGACCGGCGATCCGTGCGCGTCGATGAGAAGCGCGCCGTCGGCATCGTCGGTTTCGCGGTCATGGCCGCCGAGATGGATTTCCTTCACCCGGTCGAGAGGGAACGCGTCCAGATAGGACCGAGGATCGGTGCCGTTGTTCTTGGCCGAGACGAACACGTTGTTGACGTCGAGCAACAATCCGCAGCCGGTCCGCCGCGCGAGCTCGGCGAGGAAGTCGACCTCGGGGATCGCGCTTTCGGCGAGCCGCACATAGGTGGACGGATTTTCCAGCAGCATCATGCGGCCGAGCGCCGTCTGCACCGCGTCGATGTGCTCGGCGACCCGCGCCAAAGTCTCGGGCATATATGGCAGCGGCAGAAGATCGTTGAAATAGACGCCGCCGTGCGACGACCAGGCGAGATGCTCGGAGAAGCTCTCCGGCTCGTACCGCGCGCAGAGGATCTTGAGCCGCGCGAGATGCTCGCGATCGAGTGGCGCGGTCGAGCCGATCGACAGGCCGACGCCGTGAATCGACAGCGCATAGCGTTCGCGCAACGCGCCGAGCTGCGCATGCGGCGGCCCGCCGGCGCCCATATAATTTTCAGCGTGCACCTCGAAGAAGCCGAGCGGCTGCAGCGTTGCGAGGATGTCGCGAAAATGCGCCGGCTTGAAACCGACGCCGGCGCGCGCCGGGAGACGGGACGTGATCGACATGCGGCTCCCCTATTCGCCAGGGAGTGAACGGTAGTGCCGCGTACGGCGCGTGCGCCGCGCTGGCCAGTCAGGACTTGGTCGGCTCCAGCGAGCCCGTGCCGTTCGGAGTCTTTATGTTCGCGCACGTTCCCTTCGGGACGTACTTCCAGGCATTGCCCTGGTAATCGGCGCTCGAAGTGCCGGCGCAGGTGGTGCCCGCGCCCGCGGCGCAGTCGTTCTCACCCTTCAGGGCGATGCCGAAGCACTTGTCCATCGTGGCCTGCGGTGGTTTCGGGGCGGCGAATGCCGGCGCCGCGATCATGGCGAGGGCGGCGACGAAGGAGCCGGCGATAGTGGCATTGGCAATGTTGCTTTTCGGGTTCATGAGGCGATCCTTTCCAAACCCTGAGCGGGCAGGGCGCCCAAGCGCCGAAGCGGCCGCGGCGGGCCGGAACATCCGGCTGCAGGCGGCCTGCATAGCACAATTGGTTAAAGCCTTTCTCGGCAAATCGGGTTGAAAGCACAGCGGAGCCGAATCACGTGCCGGTGACGGATGGCTCACCCCAATCAACACGCCGTGACTATTTCACCTTCATCGCGTTCGCCGCTTCCCAGTCTTTTCCGGGAGGCGAGTGGAGAAACTCGCGGCAGCGGGCGAGCAGGATGCGCGCGGGCTCATCCGCCGGCCGCGCGGCCAGGACCTGCTGGAACAAATTCGTCGCCCCGGCGAAGTCGCGCGCGCGGTAGGCGGCGAGGCCGCGCTCGTAGAGTGCAGCCCAGACCGGCGGGTTGGCTGCGCCTTCGGCGATACCGAGCAATTCGTAGATCGCCAGCCCGCCCTCGCGCCCATAGACCGTGAGCCGGTCGAGCTCGCGCACCTCGATGCGGTCGCCGGCGAGGCGGCGCGTTTCCTCGCCGATGATGATGTCGGTGCCGTACTCCTTGTTGGCGCCTTCGAGGCGGCTCGCCACGTTCACGGCGTCGCCGATCACGGTGTAGTTCAGGCGGAACTCCGAGCCGATATTGCCGACCAGCACCGCGCCGGAATTGATGCCGATGCGCACCTTGAGCGGCCGGCCGGCGTCGTCGGACAGTCCCGATTGGCGCAGCGCCTGCTGTGAGGCGAGCGCGGCGCGGCAGGCATCGACGGCGTGATCGGCGTTTGCCGCCGGCGCGCCCCAGAACGCCATCACCGCGTCGCCGATGAATTTGTCGATGGTGCCGGCGTGGCCGCTCACCTCGCGCGACATCAGATCGAGATAGCCCGACAGCAGCGGCACGATCTGGTCGCCGAGCCGTTCGGAGAGCCCGGTGAAGCCGGCGATATCCGCGAACAGGATCGTTACGGTGCGGATTGTGCCGCCGGGGCGCGGCTCGACGCCCTCGCTCAGCAGCGTCTTCACCAGGTCCGCGGGGATGTATTTGCGAAACGCCGCCAGCCCGCCCGCCATATCGGCGATGGCGTTCGACAGGTTTTCCAGCTCGGCGATGCGCGAGGGCCGGCGCCGCACCTGATCGAGCTCGAAGCGCTCGACGTGCTTGAGCTCGTCGGTCACTGCGATCAGCGGTGCGGCGATAATCCGTCGCGCCAGCCACGCGGAAAGCGCGCCAGCCGCGAGGATAAGAATCGCGAGCCCGACGAGCAGACGCCGTATCGTCGTTTCGATCGGGCCGAGAAACTCCGCCTCCGGAATGACGGTGGCGAGCGTCCAGCCGGGAAAGGCCAGCGGGGTCAGGGTGACCGCATAGGCCTCGGCGCCGGCGACGAACCTCACGTGGCGAGCGGTCTTCTTGTCGCTTTCGTCGGCGCTGCCGGCCGCCTTGAAGGCGCCCTGCGCGACCGGCAGCAGCGGCTGATCCGAGCGCTGCATGTTGGTCTCGTCGGCGTCGGGATCGGGCGCGGCGACCGTGCTTCCGCCGCGGCCGAGGATGAACGCAGCGCCGGTCTTGCCGACCGAAAGCTGCGACAAAAACTGCGCGAGCCGCGTGTTTTCGATGATGACGGCAAGGACGCCCTGGCGTTTCTGGTAGACATCGATAGGGCCGACAAAGGCGATCGAAGGACGCAGGCCGACAGGGTGCGCGGTGACCTCGAACCAGCTCGGCTCGTCGCTCGCGATGCCTTTCTTGTACCATTCCTGATCGGTGACGACGAAATCCGTGCCTTCGAAGCCGCGCTTCTCGAACTGGATGTCGCCGACGACCACCTGGTAGGTGTCGACGCGCCGCTTCACCACGCCGTCGACCGGCGCGATCTCCATCATCTCCAGGCCCAGATCGCCGAGCTTGTGCGCGGCGAAGAAGTCGCCGTTCGGCCAGCCGAACGCCACCCAGGAGATGCCCGGTTGCGACTGCAGCTGCGAGAGAAAGACGAATTCGCGCTTGTCGGCCTCGCGCGTGCCGAGGACGTTTTGCACGAACAGGGTGCGTATGGCGGTATGCGCCGCGCGCGCCTGGGTGGTGATGGTCTCGAGTTCCTTCCCCACAGCGGCGACGATCTGCTCGTTGATCGTCGCCGCAAGCGTTTGGCTGTTGGTTTCGGCGGTCCGCCACCACAATACGTGGACACCGACGGCGCTGACGATGATCGATGCGAGAACGAGACCGGAGATCGCCAGGCGAATCCTGATGCGCATGTCCGGTTGAGCCTCCTCCGCGGTGCGAAGCATAGCGGCGCGTCCGCCACCGCGGAAGCGGCCGCCGGCGGCGCCGCTCGTTCACGCCGATTTTTCAGCCGCTGCGTTCGAGCGCCTTGCGGTCCCATTTCGCGAGATCGGCGGCGGCGGCGTAGGTTTCCTGCAGGAAGCCGAGCAGCAGCGCATCGGGGTCGCGCGCCGCGCGTACCGCGTCGTACGGCAGGATGAACTGGCCGACGTTCTTGTCGTAGAAGGCCCCCGGCGTGCGCAGCGGCGCGTCGCCGTAGCCCGCCGGCTCCGGATAGGCGTAGACGTAGAACGCGGCGCGGCCGTAGCCGCCGTTCCCCGGCCAGAAGCCGCAGCTCGAGACCTCGTGCGAATAGGCTTCCGCCATCACCCAGCTGGCGACGTTGGGCGTGACGCCCGTGGGCGGCGGCGCGGTGCGGCCGGAAAAGCGCGTGACCGCGAGATCGAAGCTGCCCCAGAAAAAGTGCACCGGACTGACCTTGCTGATGAAGCGGGCGCGAAATTCATTCAGCACCCGCGCCGCCTGCACCAGCACCTGCTGGAAGCGCGCGGCATATTCCCGATCGTACTGCGCGTGCGTGCGATCCTGCTCGAACGGGACCGCATTCGCGATCTCGCTCGGCATCGTCCAGATATGCACGCCGATGCTGAGGCGGCGCAGCCGGTCCATGAATTCGGCGTAGAAATCGGCGACCGCCATCGGCCGCAGCGGGAAGCTCTCGGTGCGGCCGTCGCTGGTGGCGATGCCAAGCCGGTGATCGACGAAATCGAAAACGATATCGAACGTGCCCGCGGCGCAAATATTCGCCGGGGCGGCGAGCCCGCGCGAATTCACCTGGAAGGTGACATTCCACCAGTGATTGACCAGCGGCGTCGTGGCGAGGCGCGTCTTGCCCGCGATCTGCGTAAAGCGGTGGAGCGTCTCGCAGGTCTCGCTCCACGCCGAAAGCGGCAGTTCCGGCCAACGGGAATTCCCGGTCATCGGACCCTCGTGTTCGACAATCGGGTCGAGCATACACCGGTCAGCGCGCGGTATTCATCCGGCCCTGCCGGTCACGGGAGCACGGACCACTGGCAAATATCAGTCTCAGTGGAGCTTTGGATTTGACGTTCCCTTCACGCGCTAGCGGCTCGGCGGGCAGCGAATGTCAAATCCGCTCCACTGGCGAGCGCCCGGCGGGTGTTCGCGACGGCGGCCGGATGCCGCCCGGTTCACGGCCGGGCCGGGCGCGAGAATGAGCCGAGCGCAGTGCGGGCGGCGGAGACCGCGTTCCACACCCAGGGCGTCTGCTTGATCAGGCGCTTGAGGCGGCGCCGCGCGGCCGCGGCGCGCGCGGCCGGCCAGCCCCGCCAGGTCGCGGCGGCGGCATGGTCGTACAGTTTCAGGCTGCTGTCGCACCATTCCAGCTTGTAGCGCTCGTCGCCGATGGTGAAGTCGAAGCGCTGCAGGCCGCGCTCGATCGCGTATTTGAGAAGCTCGCGCAGATGCAGCGCGCCCGGCCCGAAGTGGGCGGCGCGGCTGTCTTCGCAATAGCTCGCCAACACGTGATAGTAGCAGCCGCCGAACACGACGCCGAAATTGGCCGCCACCGCATCGGCGCCGACCTGCAGGCGCGCGACATGAACGAGCTGCCGCGTCCGCGGATTGGTCGCCAGATCGAGAAAGAACTCGCGCCAGCCGGGACGCGCGAACATGTCGGCGACTCCCTTGCGCACGAGCGCCCGGCTTTTCTGCTCCATCAGAATCTCGAGCGTGCGCCGGGCGTCGGCCGCTTCCGCGGCCGTCGCGAACTGGACGTCGCCGTGTTCGGACATGTGCCGGCGCTTGGCGCGGTCGCGCCGGCGCGTCGCCGACGAGCGCTTCGCGGTATAAAACTCTTCCCAGTCGCCGCCGAGCTGCGTGAGATGCGCGCCGCTGGCGTTGGGCGAAACGTCGAGATAGGTGAACGGATTGCGCTGGGCGCCGAGCGTCTGCGGCATCTTTTCCAGATCGATCCAGTCGTGGCGGAAGAGCGGATCCTGCTGCAGCCGCAGCCGCAGCCGCAGCTCGCGCCAGATCTCGAGGAAGCGCCTCCACTCGGCCTCGACATTTGCCAGATCGCCGTGAATGCGGAGGTTGAGATCGTGCGGCGCGTGGCGCCCGGCCTC
>Ga0210409_10003365_pt1 | contig 18005 bp, 13 predicted proteins | sample IncBWH17MmetaG_FD_161649 | JGI IMG/M metagenome (GOLD analysis project Ga0210409, IMG submission 161649) | Forest soil microbial communities from Barre Woods Harvard Forest LTER site, Petersham, Massachusetts, United States - Inc-BW-H-17-M | ecosystem: Environmental > Terrestrial > Soil >... | reverse complement strand
TCCCGTGCCTTTCGACGCACTGGCCGTCTGGGTTGATTTCAATTACCTCGGAAGTCTGCAACTCGGCTCCTACTCGAATCCCTACAAGACCCTGTCGAATGGAGTCAGTGCGGTTTCCAAAGGGGGAACCATTGCTTTCAAGACCAACGTTCAGCCCAGCGTCTCGCATGAAACCATGACGATTTCCAAACCCATGACGCTTATCTCGGTGGGCGGGTCAGCGACCGTCGGACAAAAATGAGCCTGTCTCGCCACATCAACCAGCAAAATCAAACTCAACACATACTATGATCACGATGAAAAAATGGATCCCTCTCACACTGCCCTTGTGGCTGCTCTCGTTGGCCGTTCAGGCGCAGAATTATTCCATTGACTGGGACGTAATCGCCGGCGGCGGCGGGGTTACCTCCGGCGGCAGTTATTCCGCTAACAGCACGATCGGCGAGCACGTCGCCGGCGGGTCGCTTGCCGGAGGCGCCTATTCACTGGCGAGTGGTTTTTGGGCGCTCTATGAGGTGGCAACGCCCGGCACGCCGGTTTTGACCATTTTCGTGACGGGGACTAACGCAGTCGTGCTGGCCTGGCCCGTTTCATCAACCAGTTGGACGTTGCAGCAGAACACGGACTTGGCCGCCGGAACGTGGATCAGCCTCACCAACGGGGTCAATTCCGTCAGTGGCCAGAACCAGGTCATCCTGCCTGCTCCAAGCGGCAACCGGTTTTACCGGCTAAAAAGTCCCTGATCGGGTCGAAAGGAAATTTATTATATGAAAAGAAGTATTACATCGCGCAGTACGATCGCGTTTGCTGCCATGGCCGCGATGTCTGTTTGTGTGGGCAATGCTCAAATTGTAGGCGCGTTATGGCAGAACCAACAAACAGCGGCCGAGAATGCCGTTCTAGGGTATGGACAATCGGGCAACTCACTTTACCTGGGTACTCCCGACGCGACATTCACCAGCTCAGGTTTTAACTACAATCCAACCGATTCGGGAGCAGTATATACGCTGTCGAGTTTCCTTAACAATCCCACCTTCAACAATCAGTCCCCGAAGTTCTCAACACCTGCGGCTGGATATGGTCCTAATGCGAGTTTGAACAACACCTACTTCTACTTTACCGGGTCGATTTTTCTTAATGCTGGGACCAACTACTTCTTGGTTGGCGACGACGACGGTGTGCAGCTGAAAATCGATGGGATCGGATTGGTGGTCAATAGACCAGGGAAAACTGCTCTCCAAGAGACGTTTTTCACAGTGACAGCTTCGTCTGCTGGCACTTATCATTTTGAGCTTTCTTATGGCGAGGCCTACGGACCGCCTGCAGCGCTTGTGTGGGAGATCAATTTCGAGACGGTTGGCAGCATTATTACAGGAACGAACGCCTCCACCGGGTTTGTCATCGGCAAGACCTACCTCAATCTGCAGAACTCGGCCGGCCCGCCGGCGCCGCCCACCTTCCCGCCGTATAGCTTTATTGCTACCACCAGCCTGTCCTCCAACCAGAGCGCCAATGCTGTCACTTTAACCCTGGCATCAGGCGGGACTTCGAATCTGTTGTACACCATCGTGAACCCAGGAGAATATCTCTTCGGTGCCAACAAAACGAACGTCGCGCAGTTCGAATCGACTTTCCCGCAGGGTGACTACGTGTTCCATGTCAATTCCTCCTCGTCCAACGAGCAGGTTACCGTGACTTTGCCGGCAAGCATGCCACAGCCAAATGCGCCGCATATCTCCAACTACGACGCCGCTCAGAACATGAATCCGAGCCAGGCATTTACGCTGACTTGGGATCCCTTCCAGGGCGGTACTGCTTCTGATTACATTCTGCTAACGGTTGGCAATAATGCCCCGTTCGGCCATAACGCGTTCCAAACCGGAAGCCCTGGAACCAGTAACGTTCTGACCGGGACTGCGACCTCAGTAACCATTCCCGCAAACACACTCGTACCCAATTCAAATTACGTGGCGATCATCGGGTTCTACCATATCGCAGGGACGAGCAATGCGACCTATACCGCGGGCGCGTATCGGCTGACAGTCACTCAGTTTCACATCAACACAACTGGCACGGCATCCAAGACGCCGCTCGTGAGCAACCCATTGTGGAGCGGCGGGGGATTCAGCTTCGATGTCGCGACTTCGCCAGCCGAGGTATTGAAAGTACTTTTTAGCACCGACTGCACGTTGCCTCTCTCGCAATGGCTTACGCTTTTGGAGACTAACAGCACGGGCACAAGTGTTCATATCACCGTTCCGCCTCAGCCAGGGCAAACCGGGTTTATCCGCATACAAAACTGACTTTAGCAGTCGTCAGCTGAACCCATCAAGACGCGATTAACCACTTCGAGCAGTTGCTCGACTCCGTATGGCTTGCTCAATTTCGTGAGGAGTGCAGGCTTGATGCGCCCGAGCGCTTCGTTATCGCGGTGCATACCACTGGCGATTATGACCGGAAGACCTGGCCGGAGTTTGTGGATTTTCTCAACTGCTTCCGGGCCGTTCAGGAAAGGCATGTCCGAATCAGTAATGAGCAACTTGATCTCGGATTTCCGGGCCTCGAAGCACGCAATGGCTTCCAGTCCATTTGGTGCCGTTAGAACCTGGTAACCGTAGTTCTCCAGTGTCGTTTTGGCCAATTCGAGCAGCACCCGTTCATCCTCGACAACAAGAATCAATTCGCGATGGCCGGTCGGCAGCTTCCTGGATTGTCGGTTCCTCGTCGATTGGCTATTGCCGATGGTTGCCGTAGCCGGCAGAAATACCCTAAAGGTTGTGCCTTTGCCCAATTTGCTTTGTACCTGAAGGAACCCGCCATATTTTTTTACAATGTGGGCGACAGTCGATAACCCGAGCCCAGTGCCTTTATCGGGCGTTTTGGTCGTGAAGAAGGGCTCGAAAATCCGCCGTATCGTTTCCGCAGACATGCCCATGCCGGTGTCGGTCACACCTAAGAGAACGTAGTTGCCGGCGCGGGCGTCCGGATGTTGCTTGGCTTCCGCAGCGCTCATGACGAGGTTTTGCGCGACCAGAGTTAGTTCACCGCCGCTTGGCATGGCGTCTCTGGCATTAACACAAAAGTTCATCAAAACCTGGTGCAATTCGGTTGGATCCCCTGGAATGGTAAAAAGGCCAGAAGCCACTCGACTGCGGATCGAAATCGATTTTGGAAACGTGTCGCCTATGATTTTTACCATCTCCGTTATCGCGTTTTCGATTTGGATCGATTCGGACTGGGTGCGCGAACCTTTGGCGAAATTGACGATCTGTTTCACCATCCCGGTGCACCTGCGCGCACTGTTCGTAATCAGTTCTACAACAGCCGACCGATCCGGATCGGCATTGGAACTTTGCTGGAGCAACTCAGAGCCAATCAAGATGGGCGCAAGAGCATTGTTCAAGTCATGCGCAATTCCACCTGCCAGCGCGCCCAGGCTCTCCATCCGTTGGGACCGAAGGAACTGTTCTTCGAGTTTCCGCTTTTCTGCGGCGTGTTCGCGCAAGCGCTGTTCGACTTGTTTGCGCTCGGTGATTTCTGCTTTGAGCGTTTCATTAACTTTCAGCAGCTCCGCCTGCCGTGATTCCAGGCTTTGGGCCATGTCATCGAAAGTTCCGCCGAGTGCGATTAACTCCGCCGCACCTCTCATGGGCGCGGTGCGCGCAGCAAAATTGCCGACCGCAAGCTCATTGGCTGCGTTCACCAGGGAGGCCACTGGCCGAAGGAAAAACTTTTGCGCATAGAGCCAAAACCCTGCCGTGACCATGACGGCAACCAAAACCAGCACCAATAAATTCCTGACGAGGGCCTGGTTGACCTGCGCCATGGAGACTGAAACGGGGACGCTCACGCACACAAATAGGCTGTTCGTCTGGCCGTCGCTAATCGGAGTCACGGCGTGCAATCTCCGAACCGAGTCGATGCCCGAGGTGGTGAATACACGTGTCGTTCCGGCCAGAATTCTCTTAACCACTTCATTAGTGGCCAAAGGGTCACCAATCCTTTCCTGGACCGAAGGCTCATGAGCCAAGACCCGGCCATTGCGGTCGAGGACGAGGATCGTGCCTCCTTGTGGCAGTTGAATATGAGAAATAGCCTCGGAGAACCTCGACAATCTAAGAGAAGCAAAGATTACTCGCGCCTGCACTCCATGCTGATCAAACGCTGGATAAGCAACGTTTAGGGATGGCACGTGGGTGAGACCACCCGCTTGAAAGTCTCCGACAGAGAATTTTCCGCTCCGGATTACTTTTTGAAAATAGGACCGGTCAGAAAGATTGGCGCGGGCATTAGTGGTTGCACCGCTGCAAAACAAGGCCCCATTGGTTTCTATGAGCCCGAAATTCACATAATCCGGCGATAGTTTTAGCAAATTACAGAAACTGAACTCGCAAAACTGGCGATTAGTCCCCAAAACCAGGAAGTCAAATTGGGTCAAAGTCCCCAATAGCTGCCGGGCGTTTCTCATGATGTCCTCCTCGTTGGCTGCGGCTAGTCTGGAAAGCCCCTCCGCGCCATCCTCGATTGCGGCGGTTTGGATGTGTCGTTGAACCAGGTTACTATAGAGTACCAGCCCAAAGGCGGGCACAACCAATAGGAAAACAAGCAGGCTCAGCCGCGTGCGGAACCTTTCAAAGAAGGGTGGTCTGGGCATAAACCGTTCACCATTTGTTCCATTTACCCTACCAGACTCTATCGTCACTGGGGATCGATCCCCTAGCTCATGCAATTTTCACGCCAAGTTCGAAATAAATAGTCCGGAAGCCCACCGAATTTGGACCAGGAATAAAAGGTGGATGGGGTAAAACACTTAGGGTCTAGACCTACCGCGTTCAGATACAAACCCCGTTTTCACTTGAAGGGCCAGCGCCTGCTTGGGCAAGCTTAACCAACAACAACGTCACCACCCAAAATGAAATACACTATGATCGCGCTCCTCGGCTGCGCCGTCCTCATCTGCGGGTGCGCCAGCGACAAGGACGGAGGCGCGAAAACGTCTCAACCACAACAAGAAAAGAATCCCGAGATTGGCATGACCAAAGAGCAGGTCCTCGCGATGTATGGGAAGACCGATAACATCCAAGCTTCGAGTGAAGGCGAAACTTGGATTTACCACCTAAACATGGGGGAGGCATTCATCCCGTTCAACTTCGGGTACCGGCCCAAGATGCGTATTATTGATTTCGATAAAGACGGAAAAATCGCCCACTGGAGTTACAGCAACTAATCTCCACGGTTGACTGGTCAGGACAAAATCAGCGTATCATTTTACCCTGTCTTTACTGGAGAATTTACGCGTTCAGCTTTCCCATAATCCTTCACTCGCCTCCGACCAAAACGGGTGGAGTACTGTATGGTGGGCGAGACAGGACTTGAACCTGCAAGGGTTTCCCCACGTGGTCCTAAGCCACGCGCGTCTGCCATTTCGCCACTCGCCCGAGTGAACTGCTTCCATTGTCTTTAACATCAAATCCGCAAGGGCGAAATCAAAATTGAAAAGACTATGAGGGGTTTTCTCCCCACCGGCGTATTAGGTGTGTCTGGTGAATAAAACAATTAATATAAAGAAAACTACAATGAAAACACTCAAGAACTTCCGTAACTCCCTTTTCCTCGGCTGTCTCGCGCTGGGTACCCTTGGCTTGTTGACTCCCGGTTTGACCTTGGCCGAAGGCAAGGGCGCCTCAAAGCTCATGTCCGCGGCTTCGACCTCACAAACTCAGGCGCAGGCCGCGTCCACAAACCCGTCTCCCATGTGTTCCCGGTGCACTGACGGCTACTCTAAAGTGGCGGATACATCGGCGAAAGGGATGAATGCGGGCACGATGAGAAACGTTGCGGTTCACCTTTGCGCGTCCTGCCAAACCAGGATCGTCTCGGTTGGGGCCGGCAAAACAAAGACCGACAAAGCAGTCCATAGCTGCGGCAACACCGTCACTGCACAAGCTTCCTGCTGCATGGCCGCCAGGTAACCCTTTAGAATGGGGCACCCGCGGCCCCGACCACACCATCGGCCGCGGTGCCCGCCATTCAACCTGAAAACCGCGCTTTAAAGAAGACAAATAACCTCGGATGGACACGGATAAACACTGATTAGGAACCGCTGCGGAGCGCTCACCGTTTGGGTGAGTGCCTTTGCTGATTGAAGTGCTTCCTTATCCGTGTTCATCCGTGTCCATCCGTGGTCTAATGCCGTTTTCAGGTTCAAGGCTCTCCCTCTTTAGCCCCTAATTCGCGTCTATTCGCGTTCATTCGCGGTTGTCTCTCTTGCCTCCTATTTCGCGGGCACCGTAGCCGGCCGAGTAGAGGGTTCAGTCGGGTCACACTGCTCCACCAGTTGGCGGTAGGTTTCCCGAGCGTGGTCATAGGCCTCCTTGGCGTCCGCCATTTCATCCAATTTGATGAATTTCTGTTTTTGTCCCCAGCACCGGTCAACTCCTTCCAGGCACCATTGGGCGCTGCGCCGGGAGGCGCGGATGGGCTTGTCGTCGACCAACACGAAAATCGGGTTGGTATGTGACGAAGGCAATATTCGAATGGCCAGCCAACTGCTTTTATCGATCCGGGTTTCGAACGAAAGATCCTGCAACGCGCCATTGGCCTCGATCGTTTGACGCGCCACGGGGTAGCCGTTAACGATTAACTCCACTGGTACCTGGCGCGTGTCGCCGATCCGGGCCCGCTCAATATCCCAGTAAGGCTTACCCGAGTAGGGGCGTTTGCGCAGCGCGGGGTTGGAAGTTTCATCGAGCAACGCCGCCACTTTCGCAGTGATATGGACCGCGGCGGGACCGGCCAATTTGAGTTCGCTGCCATTCTCACCCATGTTCGCCGCGTTGACCTTAAAATCCAATAAGTGACTGCGCCCGTCGCTGACGTAGTTGCGGCCCTGGCGAATGCCTTCGCACCAGGCCGCGTAGGACAATTTATCGTCCAGTTTCACGTAGGACCGGCCCAAACCCACTCGCTCGCCGTAGATGCACGGGAAATCCGTTTCTCCGCTGATGCGCGTCCGGAAACCCACGTTGAGCGTGTGATACCACATATTGAGCTCCCAGACGCTGGGCGTGTCGACCATCGAAAGAAAATCAACCGCCGGAACCAGCTTGCCGTCCGGGCCGGAGACCTGGTGGGTGACGTCGACAACGTATTCGTTGGCGCCGATGCCGCTGTAGGGCGGGACCACGAAATTGGGCAACTCGTCCGTTTCGACCTCCAGGCCCCAGCCTGAATGGGCAGGGCCGCAGACCGCCCCTTGCTTTTTGGCCCAGCGCAGTGTGTTCAGGCAAAGTGTCGGCCAATGTTTATCCGAATCGCCGCCGGGATAGATTTCATCTTTGAGACGCAACAGCACCAGGTGCCCGGATTGGTGAGAGCCGAAGCCCGAAACCTCGATATCGTAATGGAGCAGGTAGGGATATTGGGAAACGCGGTCGTCCTCGCCGGTAAAAAACTGTTTTTGGAAATCAAAGCAAGGACCCCAGGTCAGGTTGCAGCCGATCTTTAGATCCTCGCCCTGACAATGACGGTACATATCACTGGCCAGCACGCCTTCGGTCGGCTGCGTATAGTGAGCACAACCCGCCGCGTGGATATGGTGGTCGCCGGACCACCAGCCCATCTTCGAAGGATCGATCCAACGCTGCAGCGTAAAGGTAGCCGTCTGCGCGTCGCTTCCGACCTTCAATGGCTGGTGCTGAACTCGGTACTCCGGGCCCCGAGTGCATTCGACGCTGTAATCGCCCTGCGGCAGGAGCAACGTTTCACTATCAGCCCGATAAACCTGAGGCTGGAAGGCAAAATCGGGAGCCAGGCGCTTGGCTTGCGACGGATAGACTCTTTGTTGCGGGTCGCGAATAATAAACATGGCCATGGTGGGCCGGCCGTTCTCGTCCAGCACTTTCAACTTCACTTCGTGGGCGGCGAGGCAGTTGAAGAGAATGTCGATTTCGCTGCGAAACCCCAAATCCTGTGTGCCTTGGCCCACATTGAATTCCAACTTCGCTTCGCGCCGTCCCGCGTCGCGGCTGTACAAGGAGATGGCCCGGTATTCCAGGCCCAGGCCGCTGAGTTCCTTGCGCAAGGGTTGCTTGTTGAAGAGCTCCATATCAAGCCACCGTTCAGCGGCCGCCACGCTCCGCGCCGAAGGCTCGTTTTTGCGGAAGTAATTGTCCGAGACGGTCCTTTCCGCCTGCGAGTCATGGACCGATTGCGCCTGCGGGCTAACGGCCCGCAGCTCAGCGGTGGCCCCGGCATCGTTCTGGACCTTAATCAAAAACGTGCGCCAACCTTGCCCGACCAGTTCGGGCTTGGCGGGGCCTTGCGCCGCTTTGACGCGCATTTCCGGGTTGATGCTCAAACCCACCAGGCAATGGGCATCCAGGACTTGCTGAACGGCTGCACTCCCCGCGTCGGGGTCTGGATTCACCAATGCCGCATCGAGCAAGCGTTTTTCGTCCGTCGACAGCGGTGCTCCCAGGTAATCGAGAGCCTCGACGACCCGCCGGACCTGGGCGCTGAGGGGTTGAAACTCCACGCCCTTTACCAAAGCCAACCCGGCTGGATCGGCGCCGGCCCGGCAAGCCAGTAACGCGGCAAAGGTCAGGATGGGGAACGTCCGTTTTGCAGAGGCCAGCATTGGCCGGCACAGGTTTTGATATTTCATAAGGCGCTGAGGAAATGCCGGGCGAGGCCGATGTAAAGAGGCGGCACGCGCTCAGCAGATCTTAGGAACAAAGCAAATTAGACTTAAGCCTGCTGAGTTTCAAGCGATGTCCCTACCAGACGCATTTAATCATACCGACCGCACTTCCAGGCTCAAAACCTCGCCTGGTTGGCTTTCGACCCAGACCTCAACCGGGCGGCAGCAAACCTCGCAATCAGTGGTGAAGCGCTGCCGGGCGATGCTTGTATCAATCACGAGGTCGAAGGATTGCCCGCAAAACGGGCACTGAATGGTTTCCGAGATTTCCATAGGAGCAAATTCGCTTCGCATCCAGGTTCGGTCGCATCGGACGAAAAGTCCAAGATGAATCGCAAAAGAAACCGATGATTTAGCCCGGATAATTCGCAGCCACCAGGCTCGACACCAGGCGCTCTCATTAACACCCCGCTTCAGCGGGGTGTTACGTGCCGGCAAGACCTCAGAAACCGTTTCAACGGTTTCTCGCATGCCGGGAAAACCGTTGAAACGGTTTCTGATCCTCTTTGGACGCCAAACACCCCGCTGAAGCGGGGTGCTAATGAGAAACGGCGGCCGTGGAGGTTCAGCCGCTCTGCGAATATCCGGGTTAGGGAGGGCACGCTGCGCGCTGCGCTGCGCTGTCGGCGCCGCATTCAGAGGCGCAACGCGGACTCCGATTCGGGCGTGCTCGAGGATTCGTTCCGCCCGCTGGACGCGGGCGGGGACATCGCAGCGCGATGTCCCTACCCACCGCCGCCCGATACGTTTAGTCGACATCGAAAGTGGGAAGTGCCTGAGAGATTTGACCTTGCCGAAATGGTGTATTAAATTAACGCAAAGAAGCATAGGTTATGCCCAATCCCCTGCATGTGTTAATCGTTGAAGACTCTGTGGACGACACTTTCTTCATTGTCCGTGAACTTCAACGTGGCGGATACAGCGTCGATTTTGAGCGGGTCGAGACCCCTGCGGCCATGCAAGCTGCTCTCCGGGACCGGACCTGGGATCTGATCATTAGTGATTTTTCGATGCCTCTTTTTGGCGGAGCCGCCGCGCTGGCGCTTTATAAGCAAGTGGACCTGGATATCCCCTTTATCCTGGTGTCGGGCACCATGGGGGAGGACATCGCAGTGGAAATGCTCAAGACCGGGGCTCACCATTACGTAATGAAGGATAACCTGGCCAAGCTTGTGGCCGCGGTGGGCCACGAGCTGCGCGCCGCGCAGGAACGCCGGATCTATCAGCGCTTGGAGGCCACCCGCACATACCTGGCGTCGATTGTCAGTTCCTGCAACGATGCCGTTATCGGGAAAACCCTGGACGGAACGGTAGTAAGCTGGAATGTCGGAGCCGAAAAACTTTATGGCTATAGTGCCGCCGAGATGATTGGCCGCTCCGTTAAGGTGCTTTTTCCTCACTACCGCCCGGAAGAGTTGATGGAAGTGATGGAGCGCATTAAGCAGGGAGAAACAGTTGAACAACTCGAAACCGTGCGATTGCGCAAGGATGGAAAGCCGGTCGAAGTTTCGGTTGTGATCTCGCCGATTAAAGACGCGCAAGGACGGATCATCGGAGCTTCCAGCATTTCGCGTGACATCAGCCAGCGCAAACAAGAGGAGAATGAGCGCCTGGCCTTGATCCAGGAGCTCACCGCCGCGCTGTCGCGGACTGGCTAAAGGCTGTTGCAAAAGTATGCCGCACTCGAAATCCGAAGCCCGAAGGACCGACCCGCCGCGCTCGCGCGACAGCGCGGCGAGAGCCCGAAAGAAGGCCGAAGCTCGAAATCAAACGGGCGCTTCACTTCGGGCTTCGGATTTCGGCCTTCGGGCTTCGGGTTTGTGGTGTTGGTGACTTTTGCAACAGGCTTTAGCGAAAGACGGCAAACGGATTGACTCGCGGGACCGAACAATGGGGACTCGCGGGAACTCGTCCTTCCGGAGGAAGATATTGCCAGGAAAAGTACCGAGGCACTAAGCGCCCAGCAGACGTTTCTTTCGGAATTTTATTCAAGCAAAAGCGTTTTATTGACATTTTTCTGGATGAAGTTTTTCGATGAGCTATCGTCTTATTGTCAGTATGAAAAAACTAACTTTGTTAACTGTTGTTCTAATCGGAGCCGCCTCGGCTTCTCAAGCTGGGATCCGATTTGGCCTGGGAATTGGCCTGCCATTGCCCATCCCTGCCCCTGTCGTGGTCTCATCGCCCTCAGTATACCAGGCCCCGGCGGTTTATGCCGCCCCTGCCCCCGTCTACGCGGCACCAGCGCCCGTTTACACGGCGCCTGCGCCAGTCTACACCGCACCGCCTGTGGCCTACCCGGCTCCGGTCGTGTGCGCTCCACCATTCGTCTACGCTCCGGCACCTTCGGTTTACGTGGGATTTGGCCCCCGCTGGTACGGACCCGGGTGGGGTTACCGAGGTGGATGGGGCTATCATGGCGGCTGGGGCTACCGTGGCGGGTGGGCTCGTGGTGGCGGGGAACATCGCGGCGGAGGGCACAGGTAATCTAAGATATTACCGGCCGATTCCGGTCAATTTGCTAAAGCCGAGACGAAAGTCTCGGCTTTTTTGTTGTACTACCCGCGTTTCGCGCATGCCATTCGCTGGCGTCGACCTCGCGCGAACTGACCGGCAGCCATTCCGCTCAATCGAGCCCGCTTAAGAATCGCCACGTCTTGACGTACTTCTGCAGTCGGGGAAGGTCTTTTTCAGTAACTTCGGGTAAACGGCGGAGGTCCATGTTATCCTCCGGGTTGAGTATTGTACACCTGGTTTTTAGAATCGTGCGCATGAGCAAAACCAACCACGGGTTCGAAGGCTTGCTATCGCGGTATTTCGAAGAAGTCCTCGAAGCCGAACCGGTATTCGCCACGGTGAATGCGGGCCTGGCTTCCGGGGAAGGCAAGCTGGGCAGCTTGGGCACGCGTTTTCACAAGCGGAGCGAAAGGGCTCGCCGGCGGACGCTGATAGCGCTGGAGCGACAATCACCGCGCGAACTCTCGCCCGAGCAGCAGTTGGATAGGTTGGCATTGCGCAGCAAGCTGCTCAGGGAGTGTGAGGACTACGTTCGCGGACGCCATACCCTCGAACCCAACGCCCCGGAGCATTTGTTGGGTATTCTCTTTCACGAACTGCGGCGGGCGCAGGATGAGCCAAAACGCGCCGCCGCAAACCTGCGTGCTCTGCTGCGGCAAGCGCCGGATTTCCTGGCTGAAGCCGCCGAAACATTGCGCACGCCCGAGCGAGTTTGGTTGCGTGTTATGGAGCAAACCATCGAGGGCGGAGCGGCACTGCTGCAGGGAGTCGCGGCATTTCTAAGCAAATCCGGCTCTCGCCCCGGCGATCCCGTGGCGATTGAGCGCGTCCGAAAAGCCATGAACCGTTACCAGGACAAAGCGAAAGCTCTGCCCGCGGCGCCGACGGGTTCTTTTGCGATCGGCGCCACCGCCTTGCAACGACGGGTCAGGGATGAATTGGGCTTGGATTATACACTAGGCGAAATCGAATCGCTGGCCTGGAGCGAGGTGGGGCGGGTGAGCCAACTTCTCAGATCGGCCTGCGCCCGCTTCGGCAGAGGCCGCACAGCCGACCAGGTGATAGCGCAGGCCAGGAGAGCCTGGCGGCCCAACAAGCCGTTGTTGGAACTGTATCAGGCGGAGACTCACCGAATCGCGGAGGGCTTTCGCGCAGAGCGTGCCGTCACTTTTCCCGAGGGCGACCAATTACAAGTCCGCCCCGTTCCCGAGTACCTGCGCGCGCTTATTCCTACAGCTGCCTACAGCCAACCGGCCGCGTTCTTACGCAAACAGGTGGGGATCTTCTGGGTCAATGATCTCAGTGTCCTGAAGCGAACCGAGGCCGAAAAGCTAAACGAGCAACAACAACATTTTGGAATTCCCCTGACCTGCGCGCACGAGGCGTATCCAGGACACCACTTGCAGTTCGTGACCGCCAACAGCCATCCGCGCAAATGGCGGCGCTTGTTTACTCATGCTGTCTTTTACGAAGGCTGGACTCTCTGGTGCGAGCAAATGATGGTCGATCTGAAGATCGACCGCTCCCGTTGGCTGCCAGTCCAGCAATTGCACGACGCCTTGTGGCGTTGTCACCGGATCCTGGTCGACCTCCACCTGCAAACGGGGCGCTACACTTATGAGCAAGCGGTGCGGCATCTGGTGAAACACCTGGGCTTTACCCGTGCCAGAGCGCAAGCCGACGTTAATTGGTACACGGCTCAGCCGGCGGTGCCCATGAGTTACTGGCTTGGGCGTTTGGAAAACGAACGGCTGCACCGCCGGTTGATAGTCGGGCGAGGTTGGAGTTTGAAGCGATTCAATGACTGGCTCATCAGTTTCGGAACCGTGCCGCAAGCCTGGATTGAAAAATACGGATTGGATTAGCCGCACGAGGCAACACAAGCCTCACGCAAAGAGCGCAAAGGACGCTAAGAAATTCGGTGAAGGAAATTGGCAGTGGTCTTTTCAATCTCCTTTGCGGCCTTCGCGACCTTTGCGTGATGCCGCGAATCGTTTCGGATTAGACATCTCACGGGACCCAGGCTGGCTTCGGGGGGGCCAAAATCCAGTTTTCAATCCGGGGCCCTGAGGTATCTTGGCGCTCATGGACTTATTGCCTTTTCAAAGCTTGCCTGCGTACCGGCCTCGTCGTTTCATGCCGCAAAATGTGGATTTGGGCGTTTGGGACCAAGTCGCGCCACTATTCGACCGGCTGGAAGCCGAAGCTGCTCAGTGCACTACTCCAAAGCAGCTGGAGGGATGGTTACTGAACTGGAGCGAGGGGGGCGCCGCTCTGGATGAAGAAGCTTCCAAGCGCTACATCGCGATGACTTGCCATACGGACCACCCGGAGGCCGAAAAGGCGTATCTACATTTCGTGGAGAACATCGAGCCTTGCCTCAAGCCGCGGCAGTTCAAGCTGGCGCAGCTCTATGTGCAGCATCCCGCCCGGCGACAGCTGCCCCAGGACCGATACCAGGTCTTTGATCGTGACACACAGCTTCATGTGGAACTGTTCCGGCCCGAAAATATCCCGCTCGAGACGGAGGAAGCCAAGCTCAGCCAGCAGTACCAGAAGCTCAGCGGCTCATTGACGGTTCGGTTCCGTGGCGAAGAGAAAACGCTTGTGCAAATGGGCCGTTACCTGGAAGAACCCGATCGGCCGTTGCGCCAGGAGAGCTGGGAGCTCGTGGCTAACCGGCGCCTGCAGGAAGCTGAAGAATTCGAAGCCATTTTTGACCGCCTGGTGCAAGTGCGCCAGCAGATTGCCAGGAACGCCGGGTTCGACAACTACCGCGATTACGCTTTCCGGAAGTTGGGCCGGTTTGATTATTCACCCGCCGACTGTGAGAGTTTCCATCAAGCTGTGCAGGAGGAGGTCATGCCGGTGGTCCGCGAATTGCAGAAGGATCGCAGGCGCCAATTGGGGCTGGAGAAGTTGCGGCCCTGGGATTTGAGCGTCGATCCGCTAAACCGTCCGCCACTGCAGCCTTTCGAGAGGGTCGAGGACATGGTCGCGCGCACCCAGGCCATCTTCGCGCGGCTTGATCCCGAGCTGGCCGGCGGATTCCAGCAAATGCGGGAGCTCCATTTGCTTGATTTGGACAATCGCAAAGGCAAAGCGCCCGGGGGTTACCAATCCTCGCTTCCGGAAGCGCGGGTCCCTTTCATTTTCATGAATGCCATTGGTGTTCAGCGCGATGTGGAAACCATCCTTCACGAGTCGGGCCATGCGTTCCACACACTCTGCACGCGGCCGGAGGATTTATATGCTTATCGGAGCGCGCCCATTGAGTTTTGCGAAGTCGCCTCGATGAGCATGGAACTGTTGGGCAATGAATTCCTCGAACAATTCTATCAAGCGCCCGAAGCCAATCGCGCCCGCCGGACGCATTTGGAAAGCATCATGACCATTTTCCCGTGGATCGCCACCGTTGATGCCTTTCAGCACTGGATTTACACCCATCCTAACCACACCCGTCCCGAGCGGGAGGCCGCCTGGGTGGAACTGATGGCCCGTTTCGGCGGCGAGGTCGATTGGCAGGGATACGAGCCGATGCGCGCGCGGCTCTGGCACCGCCAGCTGCATATTTTCATTCACGCCTTCTACTACATCGAGTACGGCATCGCTCAACTGGGTGCCTTGCAGGTGTGGGCCAATTCTCGGCGAGACCGTGCCAACGCGCTCCAGAACTACAAAAATGCGCTCAAGCTGGGCGGTTCCAGGCCGCTGCCGCAATTGTTCGCCGCAGCAGGCTGCCGGTTTGACTTCAGCCGGCCAACCATGGCGCCGCTCGTCCGACTGGTAAGGGAAGAGTTGGCTAAGCTTTGAAACGTGAAGGTCTTCGTCACTGGAGCCACTGGTTTTGTCGGGCAGGAAGTTCTGCATCGGCTTCATCAAGCCCACCATTCCATCCGCATCCTGGCCCGTAGTCGCAATTCGCCGCTCGTTCGAAGACTCCAGGCGGAGTACCGCTTGGAGGTTCAGGACGGCGACGTGCTTCGACCTGAATCCTTGACGCAGGCCATGAACGAAACTCAGGCCGTGATTCACCTGGTGGGGATTATCAGCCAGGCCGCCGAAAACGCTTTTGAGAACATCCATCTCCGAGGAACGCAGAACGTGCTGGCGGCCGCGAAACAGGCGGGCGTCCAGCATTTCGCGCACATGAGCGCTTTGGGGACCAGGCCCAACGCCGTTTCGCTCTATCATCAAACTAAATGGGCCGCCGAAGAAGAGGTCCGACGAAGCGGTCTGCCCTACACCATCTTTCGTCCCTCGCTTATCTTTGGCCCGCGGGATCAGTTCGTGAACCTGTTCGCCCGGATGAGTCGCTTCTCACCAGTCCTGCCGGTCATGGGGAATGGCAGAGCGCGCTTTCAGCCCGTCGCGGTTGAAGTGGTGGCTGCCGCGTTCACCCGTTGCCTCACTGAGCCGGCTTCGGTTGGCCTGACGTTGGATTTGTGCGGACCTGAAACCTTTAGCTTCAATCAGATCCTGGATGTGATTCTGCAGACGATGGGACGCCGGCGACTCTTGTTGCATATCCCCTTGAGCATTGCGCGTATCCAAGCCGCAGTCCTGGAATGGGTCTTCCCAAAACTACTCCATCAGGCACCTCCGCTGAACCGGGATCAACTTGTTATGCTGCAGGAAGACAACTTTGGGAACAGCCCACCGGCAACGGAGTTGTTGGGATTACCACGAGTGAAGTTCCGGGAGGGGATTCAGGAATATCTAGCGAGGCGGCCCCTCAGACCGTTGCCCGCGAGTTCAACCGCGAATAGACGCGAATAGACGCGAAAAAGACCGAACTTGCGAACGCGGCAAACTTGATCTGTTGCTACGAGTTTTGAACTTCAGCACAGACTTTTCTAGTCTATCTGTATCTCTCAGAACTGGGACGCCAACGGCGTCCTTCATACCAGCCTGGGGCAAAGCCCCAGGTGTTTTCGCAAACAAAAACATTTTGAGCGCCAACGGCGCGGCTCATCAACGCCCATTTCGGCAAGCCAGTGCGACCTGTGAATGAGGCAGGCCGTTGGCCTGCAAGGCTCATCTGCCCCAGTTCCTAGGGCTTTGCCCTAGGTTGATATGAATGACGCCGTTGGCGTCACCGCCCTTACACTTCAATCCCGTAAGCCTTGATCTTATTATATAAGGTCTGGCGGCCGATCCCCAGACGCTTGGCCGTTTCGAGCTTGTTGCCGCCCGTCTCCTTGAGCATTTGGACAATAGCGTTACGCTCGACACCTTCCAAGAGCGTGAAGTTGGTATCAAAGGACTCTTCGCCCGATGTGCGCACTTTCGTGATGGAAAGGTCAGCCGAGTCGACTTCGTCGCCCTCGCACAGGAGCACGGCGCGCTGAACTTCATTTTGAAGCTGGCGGACGTTGCCCGGCCAATCAAAGCCGGTCAACCGTTCGATGCCAGCCGGATTAAAGCCTTTGATGACACGGTTCGCCTGTGAGGCAAAGCGCTTAAGAAAGGCATTGGCAAGCGGCATAATATCCTCCCGGCGTTCCCGCAATGGGGGCAGGTAGACCGAGATCGCGCTGATGCGGTAAAACAAATCTTCGCGCAGTTTGCCGTCTTTAATGGCATCCTCGGGCCGGCGGTTGGTGGCCGCGACGATTCGGCAGTTGGTCTTGTAAGCGGTTTTTCCACCGACCGGCCGCACTTCCTGGTCCTGCAGAACCCGGAGGAGTTTGCTCTGGGTATCGATGGGCATCTCGGAGATCTCGTCCAGGAACAAAGTGCCGCCCTCGGCCTGGCGGAACAAACCCTCCCGGTCGCTGTGCGCCCCGGTAAAGGCGCCTTTAACCGAACCGAAAAGTTCGCTTTCGATCAGTTCTCGCGGGAGGGCCGCGCAGTTAATCTTGATAATACGGCCCTTGCTGCGCGGGCTGAACGTATGCACCAGGTCGGCGATGACTTCCTTGCCGGTGCCGCTTTCGCCGGTGATGAGGACGGCGACGTCGCTGGGCGCAATCCGCTCGACGGTGCGAACCAGGTCGCGCATGGCCGCGCTTTGGAACACCGGCGAGGCGGTGCCGCTCATCGTTTCCAGGGCCCGCCGCAGGTTGCTGTTCTCGGCGGTCTGTTCCTTCCGCTCCAGCGCGCAACGCACGTCGGCGAGCAGCTTGGTGTTCTCGAATGGCTTGGTAACGAAATTGTAGGCCCCGCGCTTGCCGGCTTCCACCGCCATGCTGACGTCATCATAGCCCGTCAGCACGATCACTTCCGTCTCGGGCCAGCGCTTTTTGAGCTGGGGCAGCAATTCCAAGCCGTCGGCATCCGGAAGTTTCACGTCCAAAACGACTACGTCAGGTTGCTCGAGGCCGAAGGCTTTCTGCAACGCGGCGCCCGTCTCCGCCTCGGATACCTGGAATTCGTCTTCGAAGAGCGCGCTCAGGATGGCGCGCAGGTCTCGATCATCATCGACTATCAGGACTTTGCCCTTCATAAATTATTATTGCTGCGTAAAGCGCAAACCTGGGCGAAGCTTTGGAAAATAGCCCGGTGAGCCGGAAACCGGTCCACGAGGCGCTCAGGGTGGAACTGCACGCTCAACAAAAACGGCAACCAAGTTCCCCCCGGCTTCATTTCCAAGCCTTCAACCATCCCGTCGCCGCTGGTGGCTGTCACCCGCAATGGGGAGGCGACACGAGCGACAGCTTGATGGTGGGTGCTATTCACACCCAGCTTGAGCCTGCCGGTTATCTTGGCCAGTAATGAATCCGGTGTCAATCGCACATCGTGGACGATTTCATCGCGTTCATCGTTTCGCCCATGAGCCAGCGCC
>Ga0210409_10003362_pt1 | contig 18014 bp, 17 predicted proteins | sample IncBWH17MmetaG_FD_161649 | JGI IMG/M metagenome (GOLD analysis project Ga0210409, IMG submission 161649) | Forest soil microbial communities from Barre Woods Harvard Forest LTER site, Petersham, Massachusetts, United States - Inc-BW-H-17-M | ecosystem: Environmental > Terrestrial > Soil >... | reverse complement strand
CAAGGTCCTTGTTCAGCGATCAAAGCGACTTTTTCATCGAGCAAAGTGACTCTGTGAGACGTACAAGCTCCTTTGTCTCGAGTCGAAGCTCCTTTGATCGCTGACAAACGCCCTTTGCAAGACGAACAAGCACCTCGTCCGTCTCAACAAGGTGCTTGTTCGGCGATCACAGCGCCTTTTTCGTCGAGCGAAGTGACTTTGCGAGACGTACAAGGTGCTTTGTCTCGAGCCCTAGATCCATTGATCGCTGACAAAGGTCCTTTTTGAGCACGCAAAGGAGCTTTCTCCGCGCAACGAGGCGCCTCGCCCCCGCAACGCGGCGGTTTGTCTCGTGTCACCGGTGAAGTCCGGGGGGCGTCACGCACGGTTGGCGCCCGACGCGGCCGCTGCCGCGATGACTCGCGTCTCGCTGAGGGCGGCGATGATCTCCGCCACCTCGAATGGCTTTCGCACCCAGCGAATCCTTCCGGTATCCAGGCCGTCCGGAAGACCGACGACGCTGCCGCTGATGAACACCAGTGCGACGTCAGGTGACCCGAGTCGAAGGGCGCGCACGGCGCCCGGAATGTCATCTGCAATCGGAGAAAGGTCGACGAGAGCCGCGTCGTAGCGCTCGGGCGCACGCTGGCTCAGCTCGCCGACGGAACGGGCCACCGTGACTTGCGCCCCACGAGCACCCAGCGCGGACTGAAGTAACGCGGCGACGTCACCGTCGTCCTCCACGACCAGGACGCGAGTGCCAAGGAGCAAACGCGGTAGGGAGCCTCGGGCCGTCCAGGGAATGCACGGCCACCGGAGTCGGAGGCGTCCGCCGGGCCTTGCAGCACCGCGCAGCACTTCGAGCTCGCCACCCGCGGCGCGCGCCAACGCACGGGCGTGTTTGAGTCCAATGCCGGCTCCTCCCTCGCGGTGGGTGACGCCGCTGAACACGTGGTGTGCCTCCGAGTCGGGGACACCGGGACCTTCGTCTTGAACCAGAAGGCTCACGAACGTTGCTTCCGCGCTTGCCTCGACCGTGACTCGACTACCGCGCGGCGCCCAAGCCAGAGCGTTGAGCAGCAAGTTGGTGAGGATGTGGATCGCGTCCGCGGCGAGAGGAATGCGGATGCCCGGATTACGGGCTGGGACCACGAGCGCTACACCCGCGCGTTCGGCTTCCACAGAAAGCGCCTCGATGACGTCGTCAATCACGGCGTCGAGCGCGTCTTCACGATCGTCGACGGTCGATTGCGCGCCGATGGCCCGGCGGGCCAGGTCGCGAGCCTTCCGCGCGCGCTCCTCCACGATCGCAAGCGCGCGCTCGAGGCGCTCGGGTGAGTTTCGGTGGGAGCGTGCCTCAGCCAGCCACCCGAGCAGTACCGTCAGGGCATTCGACACGTCGTGCAAAGCGCCCGTGACGTCGCGGTGCGGATCGCCGGGCGGTGGCTCGCTCCAGCGAATGGAGGGGCTCGATTCGTCGACGTCTCGCGGCACCTTGGAAAACTACGACATCTGTGCGTTGCGGTCACGTCTTCCGTTGGATCGATCAACTACATGCCCCGACCGAGCGAAACGTTTTCCTGACTCTATTCGTCGATGGCACGCGATTCGCCGATCGTGTCGCCAGCGAGAACCTCGATCGCCCTGCGCGCTCCCTCCAGAGTGATGTCCCGGGCCTCCACGATCATGGCGGCGACCTTTTCGACACGATCTCCCAAAGCGCCCGCAGCAACTGCCACCGTCCGAGCATGGAGCCCCATGTGTCCGCGCTGGATCCCTACGGTCGCCATCGCTCGCAACGCGGCAAGGTTGGAAGCCAATCCCACCGACGCCGCGATGCAAGCGAGCTCCTGAGCATCTCGAACGCCGAGGATCCGGAGTGACAGCCGAGCTGCCGGATGCACCCGCAGAGTCCCGCCAACCGTTCCAAGGGCCAGAGGCATCTCCAGCATTCCAACGACAAAGTCGTTATCCCTGCGCCATGTGGCGAGCGGCGCATAGCGTCCGTTTCGCGCGGCGAAGGCGTGCGCTCCTGCCTCGACGGCGCGCCAGTCGTTCCCGGTAGCAATGACCACGGCATCGATGCCGTTCATGATTCCTTTGTTGTGCGTCGCAGCCCGATAGGGGTCGAGCTCCGCAAAGCGAGACGCATTGACAATGCCCTCGATCACATCGGCTCCGTCCATTTCATCCGTTACGAGGACGCTCGCGGGGACGCGACACCGCACCCGAACGCAGCGCTTGTCGCAAAGGTTGGACAGAATCCGCAGCCCGACTCGAGCTTGAGCAATCGCCGCAATCCGATCAGCGACAGCCTCGGCGACGGTGTTCACGAGGTTCGCGCCCATCGCGTCTTTGCAATCGATGATGACATGCACGACGACGACGTCGTCCGCCAGTACACGCGCCTGGACCCCGCGAGCGCCCCCACCGCGAGCGACCAGTCCACCGAGAGCGCCGTTGGCGAGCCGCAGGATCTCCTCGCTGGCGGCCTCCACTCGAGCCGCCGCGTTCGTGGCACCCTGGACTTCACGCAACTGCACCTGGGCAATCATGAGCGGCGGGTCCGCCTCGGCGATGAAGCCGCCCCCTTCGCGCACCATCTTCGCCGCGTTGGAGGCGGCAGCGACGACGCTCGGCTCCTCGATGACCATGGGGACGACGCGGTCGTGCCCGTTGACGCGAACGTTGAGCGCCATCCCGTAGGGCAGCGCATATGTACCAAGCACATTTTCGACGAACTTGTCCGCCGTTTCTGCAGCAAGGCCGCCCCCCTGCAGCGCCTGTGCGATGTCACCGGGATCGGTGCCGGTCGTGTCGACGACCAGGCTGCGACGCTCCTCGATGGTGATTCTGTGGAAGCCGGGTAGGCGGGACGTTCGCGTCATCGGGGCAATCCTTGGTTTTTCATGACGGCAATTCGGGACGAAGTCCACCGTGCTCGATTCCGACGGCGAGCGGGCGCATCGAGAGAGCGCGAGCGCGTACGGCAAAGGTTTCAGAGGGTGCGGCGATGCCGATCCACACGCACACGTCGCCACCTCCCGCGCCCGAGGGAAGGAACGCGGCGCCACTGCGTTCTGCAACGGTCGCAAGCTCGGCGAATGCGGGGAGGACAATGGGTGCGTCGCACGCGCGACCAAGCGCAGCAAGCAAGTTGCCGAATTCACTCGCCCCACCAATGAAGGAGCCGACGTCGCTTGCCTCGACCGCAGCCGAGGCGCGAGCGGCCGAATCACATAGCTTGCGGAGAAGTTCGCTCGCTTTTGGGCTCTTGCGCCCCGCGTCGAATTGGGCGCGGAGATCGCTCGTCCGCGAGCTCCTGCCAGAGTCATAAACGGCGATGCGAACGCCGCTGGGGACACGAAGCGTGCGAACGGCGACATGCCCGTTGTAGTCGATCGAGTAGCGCAGCATTCCCCCGTGTACGCTGGCGGCGACGTCGACGCCGCTGCCGCCGCCTTGCGCGCGCGCATGCGCGGCGCGTGCCGCCCGGAAAATTCGCGCGCGTGTGATGGGAGAGCGAAGGTCTTCTCCACGGGCAAGAGCCCGGGCGCCGAGGGAGGCAACGAGCGCCGCCGCGCTGGAACCCAGGCCGAGCTTTCGTCCGGTTTCGTCGCGCAATGCATGAACGTCGGCGCGAGGCGCCGCGGTGTCGTCTCCAAAGGCTGCACGGACCTCGAGAGACGGTTTCTCGTCAGTCTGGCGCGCATCCGCCACCGCATACCGATCGACCGCCGTGACAATTGCCGGCGCTCCCTCGAGCACAGCGTAAGCGCCCGTCAGCAGCAGCTTGCCCGGCGCCATCGCTCTCATAGCGGATCCTCGGGATTGACGAGGCGAGCCCCTTCCCCAACGGTCCCCTCGACGATTCTGCAAATCCCCGGCGTCGCCTCCAGGGCGGACCGGATGCGCAGAGCATCCGCCGGCCGCGAGAGGACCTTCACGTGGGGTCCGGCGTCGATCGTCGCATACGTCTCGACCCCCTGATTGCGTAACGCCCATACTGTGCGCAGCGCCTCGACCGTGGTGGCGTCCCAGTAACAGACGCCTGCAGCAATCGCGGCCGCATGCATCGCGAGGGCGCTCGCCTCCGCCAGCTCACCCATGGCAACGAAGTCTCGCGTGAGCAATGCGGAGCGCAAGCGCTCGTGCAATCGTGGCGCCTCGGTCAGCCACGCGTCCGCATAGGGACTGCGCTCCAGCGTCCGGCGCATTCCGTCGCTCGAGGACAGCGACTTGGGCGCGTCGGTGGCGATCGCAATAAGCACGGCGAGCGGCAGGTGCTCCGCTGGAGCAACCGGACGCGCGGAGAGTTGATCGGGTGCTGTCTTCCCTGGCGCGACGTCGGGCAATTCGACGAAACCGCCGAAGATACTCCGCGCTGCGCTCGCGGAACTGCGGCGCGCGAGATCGCTCACCCTCGACGCGTCCCAATCGAGCCCGATGGCGCGCGTTGCCGCCAATGCCAATGCCGCGAAGCCCGATGCGCTCGAGGCGAGTCCACTCGCCGTAGGGAAATCATTGTCCGAGATGACCTCGGCGTGCCGCCGGTCGCCCGCAGCGCTTCGCACGCGCTGCAGCAGTTCGGTCACGCGCGTTCGCGCCGCGCCGCGTTCCTCGCGCCCGCCGATCACGACGCGATCGTCGGAGCAGGATGCCAGAAAGCGTACGTTCGTACGAGTGGACAGACCCGAGACGGTGATCGAGAGGCTCGGCACCGCCGGAAAGTTTCCCTCGGCGGGGTGTTTGCCCCAGTACTTGCTGAGCGCGAAGTTCGGATGGGCCAGCGCAGTGGCTTCGCTCACGGCGCCGTCTCGCTCTCGAGCATACGCGCGCGGGCCTCCTGCTCGACCGAGGTCGCAAAACCATCGAAGCCGTCGCTTTTCCACGCTGCGACGACCGCGTGGGCCACGGCGGGCGATGGCACGAGCGCGACCACGCTGCCGCCCCCTCCTGCGCCCGTCAGCTTTGCACCCAGGGCTCCTGTGCTGCGAGCCACCGCGCAAAGGCGGTCGATGTCAGGAGTCGATATGACGAGCGAACTGAGCGCCGTCTGGTTCAGATCCATGAGCCTTCCCAACGAAAACCGGTCGCCGGCCAACATCGCCACCCGGGCGCTCTGAACGAGCGAGCGTACGGCTTGAAAGGATTTCTCGACGAGCTCGGGGTTGCGCGATCGCAACTGCGCCACGCCCTCCACCATCGACCGGGTGCTGGATGCGGTTCCGGTGTGACCGATGCACAGGTGGAGCGTGCCGCCAAGGATGGGGACGGGCTCGATGGAGGCGCCTCGACGGAAGAAAATGCACCCGCCGCGCGCGGCGACGGCCGTGTCGACGCCGCTGGGATTTCCATGAAAGACGCGCTCCCATGCCATGGCGCGTTCCTGGAGGGCGGCTTCGGGCGCTTGCGGGTCGATGGCGCGGGCAATGGCGACGCCCACGGCCGCCGAGCAACCGAGGCCGGCACCCGGCGGCAGATCGGCCTCGACGTCGACTGCCATAGGCGATAGCGCCAAAGCGCTCGCGCGGACCGTGTCGAGCAGTGCGCGGAATCCGCGAGCGAGGTCCGAGCCAGATTCTTGTTCGCTGACATCGATGTTCCAGCCACGGATGTGGAGTCGACTTGGCCCTGCAGTCATCGGCGTCGCGCGAGCCCGAGCACCGCGGTCAATCCCCACGGCGATGGCTGGGACGCCGTAAACGACGGCGTGTTCACCGAGGAGGATTACTTTGCCACAAGCCCGGCCGACCTTCATTTAGCGATCTCTCCTTGTGAGAGCGACGACCGCATCACGAAGGAGCGCGGCGCCGCTGGGACTGACACAAGCCCGATCCAGCGCGGACTCGGATTGTCGTACCAGCGTCGCGATTCGGTCCTCGACTCGCAGACGGGCTCCCGAGGTCTCGAGGCGCGCCGCCGCCGCTGCAAGTTCGTCGTCTGTCGCGTCCGTTTGTCCCAGGATGCGCTTTAGCCAGTCTTTTGTGTCGGGGTCCCGCATTGCCTCGACGACGAGCACCGTTCGCTTGCCACGCCGTAGATCCCCGCCCGCAGGTTTGCCCATCGCGGCCGTGTTCCCAAAGGTGCCGAGGAGATCGTCGCGAAGCTGAAATGCGATGCCCAACGGCTCGGCAAAGGCGCAAAGTGCGGTCACCTGAGTGTCGCCGGCACCGGCCAGGCACGCCCCCATGACGATCGGGCTGCGCACGGTGTAGCTCGCCGTCTTCAAGGCGTAGGCCGCCTCCACGTCGCGGCTATCCCCCGCGGTTCCGCAGATGTCGAGCAACTGACCGTGCACGACGTCTTCCTCGACGCGCCCGAGCTCGCGCGTCGCCCGAGCGAGCCGTTCAGCGGGCAAATCGATCTCCAGCATCGACTGGAGCGCCCAGGCGGCGGCCAGATCCCCCGCCAGCACGCTCGCAGCATCGCCCAAGCTTCCGAAGCGTGCGCGCATCATGGCGGGAATGCTTGGCCCGCCGCGCCGAAGGACGTCCCCATCCATCCAGTCGTCGTGGGCCAGCAGATACGCCTGCAGGAGCTCGAGCGCCGCCGCGGCGGGCCCGACCGCTTCGAGGCCGCCTTTCCCGTCGCATGCCTCGTACGCCGCAACGAGCAACACGGCTCGCATGCGCTTACCGCCGCGAAGCACGAGTTGTCGCACGGCGTCCGCCACCGCGCCCACGTCCGCTCCACGGGTGTGGGCGCTGGCCACACGATGGTCCAGCCACCAACCGAGGCGAGCGTCTACATGCGCTCGCACCCTTCCGGCGAACTGCTCGAATGCCGTCGTGTCCTGCATGGTGCACGGATAGCTTGCCGCGCTGGCCACGGACCCGCACACCAAAGAGGACATCGTAGCCAAGCGCAATCCTGGAGCCTATGAGCGAAAGGCTCGTTAGTCAACGATGGTCACGACGTATTGTTACGAAAGATCGAGCACTTTCACGTTTCTTTGAAGCCGTTGTGATGCGAATGCGCACCGCGCGCTACTGCCGATCGGAGACCCAAGCGATAGACTGGCCTGATGGGCGGCATAGGTGAGCGTAAGAGCGACCACCTCGCCCTCTGCGCGCGCGAGGACGTGGGATTCCGCGAAACCTCGACACTTCTCGAGTGCGTGCGCCTCGTGCATGACGCGCTGCCCGATATGGCGGCAGCCGATGTCGATCTCTCCGTCAACCTCCTTGGCAAAAATCTGCGAGTACCCCTCGTTATTGCGTCGATGACGGGCGGCACCGAGGAGGCGGGACGCATCAATCGCGAACTTGCCAGCATCGCAGAGGAGCGCGGGCTTGCATTTGGTCTCGGAAGCCAGCGTGCCATGCATCTGCGCCCCGGGACCGATTCAACGTATCGGGTGCGCCAGGCCGCGCCGACCGCGCTCGTCCTCGGCAACCTGGGCGTCGTCCAAGCTCGGTCGATGACCACCAGCGAAATCCGCGTTCTCGTCGAAGACGTCGGAGCCGACGCCCTCTGCCTGCATCTAAACCCGGCGATGGAACTGGTACAGCCCGGCGGAGATCGAGACTTTTCCCAAGGACTCGGCACCGTTGCGCGACTCGTACGCGATCTCGGCGTTCCAGTCGTAGTCAAGGAAACGGGCTGCGGAATTTCCCCCGGGGTCGCGCGACGGCTGCACGATGTGGGAGTTCGGCATGTCGACGTATCGGGTGCGGGTGGCACCTCGTGGGTGGGGGTAGAGGCCAAGCGCGCGGAAGCTGCGGGCGACGAGCGGGCTCGCAACCTCGGGGAGGCATTTTGGGATTGGGGGGTGCCGACCGCCGCTTCCGTCGCACTCTTGGCGCCGATCGGCTTCGATACGATCTTCGCCACGGGCGGGATAGCGACCGGGCTCGATGTCGCTCGCGCAATCGCCCTGGGCGCCACCGCGGCGGGAGTCGCTCGGCCCCTGCTTCGCGCATTGTCCGCAGGCGGGCGAGAAGGTGCGATGGCCCTCCTGGGGGCAATCGAAAGCGAACTTAGGGCGGCCATGTTGCTCACGGGGAGCCGCGACGTCGCTGCACTCCGCCGCGCTCCGCGTGTGGTTGTTGGGGAGCTAGCATCGTGGATCGCACAGCTAGGGTGGGAGCGCGAAGATCATCGACAAAAGGTGATACGCTCGAAAACATGAGCGAGAAGAAGGGCCGGGGTGGCTCGCGTCGTAGCGACGAGCCTGGCCCGAGCGTGGGAACGCAGCTCAAAGAGAGACGAGACGCGTTTCTGCACACGTTCTTTAAACGAGGTGCCGAGCTCACAGACGAGCTCGTGCAAGAGAACCGCCGGCTGCACGAGCACGCCAGCAGGCTCGAAGAGGAGAATGCGTCGCTGAAAACGCAGCTTGCGAGCGACCGCGCGATTCGGGATCTTCTCTACAAGATCGACCAGCTGGAACGGGAAAAGGCGCGCCTATTGTCGACAGTGCATCAGCAGGAGGAGCTGACGAGCCGCGTAACGAATCGGTTCCAGGAGATCGAGTCCGAACTGGAGAGTTTTGCCAACCTCTACGTTGCGAGCTTTCAGCTGCACGCAAGCTTGAAGGCGCGGAACGTCGTAAAGAACGTCAAGGAGCTTCTGATTCAGCTCGTCGGCGCTCGCTCCGTGGCCATCTACTTTGCCGATGAGGAGGGGCGGCGTTTGACGCCGGTCACGAGCGAAGGAGTCGACCTGGCGACCTTGCCAATGATCGCGGTTCACGAAGTCTCGTCGAGCGCCGGAGCCGAGGCCGTCATCGAGCGGACATTCCTTACCGGTGTTCCGCACGTGGCCGAAGGCGATATCGATCTCCCGCCCGCGGCCTGCGTCCCGCTCCTGCTCGAGGAGCGCGTGGTCGGCGCTATCGTCGTATATGCGCTTTTGGAACACAAGACGCGCTTTGTCGCCGTCGATCGCGAGCTATTCAAGCTTCTCGGCGCTCACGCAGGAGCCGTACTGATTTCAGCAAACCTGTGGGCCACGCAGGGAGGGAGGATGCCGAGCGCAGAATCGCTCCGGGCGATGTGTGCATAGGATTTGGCCCAAGGTGACCCCGACCGTATAAATGCCTGAGGCAGGACGCCAACGAGATGACCGCTTCCAACTACTCTTGTTTGGTCGTTGAGGACTCGCCGATGATGCGGCAGCTTCTCGTGTTGGCGCTATCTCGCGTCAAGGACCTGCGCGTAACCGAGGCGGACGACGGCGTGGACGGCCTGCGCAAACTGGCCGGCGGCAAGTTCGACATCATACTCACCGATATCAACATGCCCATCATGGACGGCCTCAAGCTCGTGAAGCGCGTTCGCAGCGACCCAACGCACAAAGAGGTTCCGATCATCGTCATCACGACGGAGGGCTCGAACGAGGATCGTCATCGCGCCTTGCAGCTTGGCGCGAACGCCTACATCACCAAGCCCATCCAGGCGCCGCAGGTGATCGCCAAAGTCAAAGAGCTGCTCAAGATCGAGGCGTGACCCGCGTCAAGATTTGCGGCGTGACCACGGAGGAGCAGGCCCTCGTCTGCGTCGACGCCGGAGCCGATGCCATCGGTGTAAACTTTGTGCCCTCGAGCGTGAGGCGCGTCGACGAGATGACGGCGCGAGCGATCGTTCGAGCTGTGAATGGTAGAGCCTTGGTAGTCGGCGTCGTGGCAGATTTGACCGTGGGAGCCATGCGCGCTCTGCGCGAAAGAACGGGGGTTGGTTGTTTGCAACTACACGGTTGCGAGTCTGAAGCGGATGTCTCGGCGCTACTTCCCCACGCCTACAAAGCAATCCGCATCGGGGCCGCAAGTGATGTCGCGGTTGCGGAAGCCATGCCGGGCGAGTACGTGATGGTCGATTCGGGTGGAGCGGAGGGCGCTCTGGGCGGAACCGGACGCAGCTTCGATTGGACCCTGGTCGTGCGACTCGCTACGAGACGCAAGCTCGTGCTCGCGGGCGGTTTGAAGCCCGAGAACGTCGCGGATGCCATTCAACAAGTGCGGCCGTGGTGCGTCGATGTGGCGAGCGGCGTCGAGAGCTCGCCGCGGATCAAGGACGTCGACAAGGTACTCGCGTTCGTGGAGGCGGTGCGGGGTAGTGACCTGAGTCCGTGATTCGCAAACGAATCGCGGACTCAGGTCACTACCTCCGCCCCTCATCGGGCTAGCGCCCGATGACGGCGTGTACAGTCCGTCCGACGCACGGCCCCCACTTTCCATCCGTGCATGTGCGCTTGCCGGGCTCACAGCTGACGTAGTTTCCGATCTGTACGCGGGGGCCCTGACAATTCAATGTTGCTCCCTCGTTGGCGCACCCACATCCTTCGGTCGGGACGGAGCAGTCAGCGGTGACCGCTTCGGCGACGACGTTGACAGAAGCGCTTTCGTCCGCGACCGTTCCGGCGGTTCCACCACCCGATTCCGTTGGTTCCGGCGCTCCTCCGCAAGCGACTCCGCCGGCGGCCATGACAACCAACGGTAATAGTCTCCACAACAAGCGACGTTCGGTCCGCGCGGCGTTTCTCACGATTCTCCTCAATCGTGAGTACGGCGCGCGGACCGCGCACCATTAGGCTCTCTCGCGCCCGATGGCCCGGTCGCAGATGTAATCAGAGGGCCGCTTGCCGCGCAGGTTGGGTCATGTGCGAACGAGAGCGCGGCCGCTCCCCTCGCGCTCAGGCGGCGAAATAGGTGGTCGCGCGCTTTTGGCCCTTTTTCTTGAGCTTTCGCTTGGCCAATCCCTCCGCCAGGACGCGCGGCATTTCCTTTGGCTGCATGTGCAGCCGGGCCCGAATTTGCTCCGCCCTCAGCCCCTCTCGTCGACCTTTGACAAGTGCCACCACATGGTTGACGGCTTTCTCGATATCGGCTTGCGAGCGGCGCCGGAGGCGCGCGCTCCCTTTTTGCCGCGCTGGCTTGATGGCGGCCATGGCCGGTCTGCCGCGCTTGGAACCCCCACCCGTACCGGGCAGAAGCTCTTCGAGCGACGTCGAGCGGACGGCATCAAGCACTGCACTGGCAAACGAATCAGCCAGAGATGCGAGCTGGGAGCGAAAGGCGGTGGACATGGGGAGGCGCATCCTAGCTCAGGCCCTTTCCGAGAATCAATCGCGGGGGCAGACATGCGCAAGTGCGCCCAGTATGTCGCCAGACTAGTCGATGACGATAATCCTGCGGGCGGCGAGCTCTCCAAGGATGGCGAGCGCCTCCTCGCGTCTCATCGCACACGCATCGAGAATCATCTCCAAGGTGTAGTTACCGTCCACCAGCGAAATGAGAAAGCCCGCCCGGTGGTCCAGCCGCATTTCCATCAGATCCGCCAAGGGCAGGGCGAGACGTGGAACGCCGGTCAATCGGGCATGGCGCAAAAGGACGCCGGAAGGCGGGTCGTCATCCCTCGCCTCTGGCGCCGGCTTGTCTGTCTTTGGCGCCTTGTGCCGCACGTCCGTCGTCGGAGTCTGCGATTGCGTGTGGGACGCTCCTACACCAATACGCGTTTGCCGGCGTGACATACCCTCCCACTATCGGCGCGTTGGTGTCTGGATGCAAGCTGCACCAGCAGAGGTGGGTGCGTATAAACTCTCGTCCACCAGCCATGCCCTTGTACGCCTTGGATGCCTTGAATGCCTTGAATGCCAGCCTTGCCCTTGGACGCCCTTGGATGTCCTTGCCCTTGATGCCCTTTCAGGCCATTGAGGGGCCTTGAGTGCCTTGTCGGCCTCGCCCTTGCTTTTGCGATCGAGCGCCGAGCATCGACGTCTCGAAGAGGCGCGTGACACCGGCAAGAAGTGGCGGCGCTGGGGCACATATTTGTCCGAGCGGCAATGGGGGACGGTACGCGAAGACTATTCCGCGAACGGCGAAGCTTGGGAATACCTGCCCTTCGACCATGCTGCGCTGCGCGCGTACCGCTGGGGCGAGGATGGCCTGCTCGGCCTTTCGGACAACCGGGGCCTGGTGTGCTTTTGCATCGCGTTGTGGAATGGCTCCGATCCAATCCTCAAAGAGCGCCTCTTCGGCCTTTCTGGCAAGGAGGGCAACCATGGCGAGGACGTCAAGGAGCTCTATTGGTATCTCGACGCGACGCCGACTCACAGTTACGCGTCGGCGCTCTACAAGTACCCGCAGCGCGCCTTCCCTTATGACGTGCTTCGGGTGCGCTCGCGCGCAAGTGGCAAGGGCGACCCGGAGCCGGAACTCATCGATACAGGCGTGTTCGACGAACAGCGTTACTTCGACATACTCGTCGAGTATGCGAAGGACGACGCCGACGACGTCCTCATCCGCATCACTGCCACGAACCGGGGTCCGAGTCCCGCTCCGCTGGTGCTTCTGCCGCAGCTTTGGTTCCGAAACACCTGGGCCTGGTCCAAAGGAGCGGCGCGGCCGACGCTATCGACGCTCGAGCCGCTCGGGGACGTGTGCGTCGTCGAGGCCAACCAGGAGCACCTCGGACGATTTTGGCTTTATGTCGAAGGCGCCCACGAACTCCTCTTCACAGAGAACGAGTCGAACGCCGAGCGGCTTTGGGGAGTGAGCAATACGACCCCTTACGTGAAGGATGCGTTTCACGAGGCCATTGTCCACCACCGCAGCGACGTGACGAGCCCAACGGGCAGGGGAACGAAGGTTGGAGCTCGCTTCTCTCTGTGGATTCAAGCAGGCGAGAGCGAAACGGTGCGACTCCGCTACACCAACCGCGCGCGTCCTCACGCATTCGTCGACCACGACCGGATTTTCGAACGGCGCCGGCGCGAGGCGGACGAGTTTTACGAGGCCATTTCGCCTCGGCAACTGAACGACGATGAACGCCGCGTGTTCCGACGAGCAATCGCTGGTCTGCTCTGGAGCAAACAGTTCTACTGCTTCGAGGTCGAGCGCTGGCTGCGCGGGGATCCGACACAGCTCGCCCCGCCGCCCGAGCGCTGGCACGGACGCAATCGCGACTGGCGGCATCTCTACAACAGTGAAGTCTTATCGATGCCCGACAAGTGGGAGTATCCCTGGTACGCGGCGTGGGACCTCGCTTTTCACTGCATTCCGATGGCACTCGCCGATCCCGAGGTCGCCAAACAGCAGCTCACGCTTTTGGTGCGCGAATGGTACATGCACCCGAGTGGACAGATCCCGGCCTACGAATGGCAACTCGGGGACGTGAATCCTCCGGTGCACGCGTGGGCCGCGTATCGCGTTTACCAAATCGAGCGGCGTACCACGGGCAGAGCGGATCGGGCATTCCTCGAGTCCATTTTCCTCAAGCTGATGCTCAACTTCACCTGGTGGGTGAATCGGAAAGACACCTCAGGACGAAACGTCTTCGAAGGCGGGTTTTTGGGGCTCGACAACATCGGGGTTTTCGACCGCAGCCGGCCCTTACCAGGCGGGGGCTTGCTCGAACAAGCGGACGCGACCAGCTGGATGGGCATGTACTGTCTGAATATGCTCGACATCGCGCTCGAGCTTTCTCGCGAGAACCCGAGCTACCAGGACGTCGCAAACAAGTTTTTCGAGCACTTCCTCCTCATCGCGCACGCGATGAACGACATGGGTCGCCATCATGGAAGCCTGTGGGACGAAAGCGACGGCTTTTACTACGATGTCATACGACGCGAGAGCGGCGAGGTTCCGCTGCGCGTTCGATCGCTCGTCGGGCTCACCCCGCTTTATGCGGTGACGACGCTCGAACCAGATACTCTCCAGCGTTTCGGGGCGTTTTGGCGCCGTGCGCGCTGGTTCATGGAGAATCGCCCCGAGCTCTCCGAGCATTCCCCTCTGATGGAGGTCCCCGGCAGACGCGAAAGGCGGCTGCTGTCGCTCGTGCCTCGCGAAAGGCTCGCCCGCGTCCTCAGTCGGATGTTGTCGCCCGACGAGTTCCTGTCGCCTTACGGTGTACGTTCGCTGTCGCGGAGACACGCGACACAGCCGTACGAACTCTCCATGGCAGGTCAGGACTTTCGTGTCCAATACGAGCCCGCGGAGAGCCGTACGGGGCTGTTCGGCGGGAACTCGAACTGGCGCGGTCCCGTATGGGTTCCGACGAACTATCTCCTCATCGAGTCGCTGCAGCGGCTCTACCACTATTACGGTGACTCGTTCACCGTGGAATGCCCGACTGGATCGGGTCGTATGATGAACCTTTGGGAGGTAGCGAGCGAGCTGTCGCGTCGCGTTATCGCCTTGTTCTTGGCGGACGCGAACGGCCGCCGTCCAGCGAACGGCCGAGCGAATGCCGTTCAGCAGGGTCCGAACTCGCAGGATCACGTGACCTTCTTCGAGTACTTCCACGGCGACACCGGCGAAGGACTCGGGGCGCGCGCGCAGACCGGCTGGACTGCTCTCGTCGCGAAGCTTCTCGACCAGAGCCGACTCTGGAAGTCGTGACACTCGACCACTTCTCGCGCGACAATGGCCAACGGTGAATGCCCCGGCGCGAGCGCACGTCACACCATGGTAGGCACGAGATGTTCCTTGCAGGATTTCGAGCACACATGAGGCTGACCTCCTTGCCCTTTGCGGCGGCGGCGCTTCTGTTCGTGGGTGCGCTCGAGCCTGCGCGTGGGGCGGAGCCAGACGTGTCTCTCGCTTCGCTCGAGCATGCGGACTTGTCCAGGTTTTCAGTCCGCTCTCTCGCTTCGCTCGAGCATGCGGACTTGCCCCATCAGATGGGCGACACCGACATGGGGTTTCTCGATGTTTCCTCGGAACCGAGCGGGGCGAAGATCCTCATCGACGACGCTGATCTCGGGCAAACGACTCCGCAGCATCATTTACCGGTCCGCGTCGGACATCATCGGCTGACGCTGGTCACGAGCGATGGCGCGCACAAACTCACGGTCGGATTCACCGTGGAAGCGGGGCAAACGAAGAAGCTGACGCTCTATCTCGCGAAGTGAATCAGTCTTCGTCCGGCACCCCGCCTCCCATACGCGCCAAGTCTTCCTGCTTCACGCGCTCTACATTGAACTTGCTTGCGCGATCGCGCATTTGCAAAACGACCTTTTCGGCGGACGGAAGCTCGCCTTGGATCCACCGCAACGGGTTGATGCGCGATACCACGAAGGAACGAAGGTAAGGGCTCGTGAGCCCCCGCTCCTTGAGCCTGCCAACTGCCGCCACGACGTTCTCTTCGAGCTCGAGAACGAGCCCTGCCAGTTTTTCGTGGACGAGCAGCGAATCGCTCAGCGGCTCGGCAGAGAAGTGTTCCGTCCGACGCAGTACGGGATGGTACGCACCGCCCGCAAAGCGCGGGTGACGCTCGTAGCAGATGCCGAGCGTCACGAGCGCCGGGTCTTCCAGGTAGAATGCGAAGTCGGACTCCGCCTTGGAACCGTCCTGTGCAAGCAGGTCACGGAAGATGCGAATGACCTCGAGTGAGCGCTCTTTGAGGTTGTGAGCTTTTTCGGTATTGAGGGCGAGTATCTGCCAGGCCACCTCGCGGTCGGGGACGACCAGAGCCGTGATCGCCCGCGCACCAATGCGGCGCATGGCCTCGAGGCGGTGCCGCCCATTGGGAGTCCAAAAGCCGCCGTCGGGGGCGGTGATGGCGATGATTGGGTCGAGAAAGCGTCCGATTCGGGCGATTACGTCGGCCAACCGCTTGTGGTGCACGTCCGACAAATCCCGTTGGAAGGGGGTCGGTTCGACACGGTCGAGGGGCAGTACCGCGAGAACCAGGGGATGTCCTCCATAGGGGTCGTTGTAAGCGCCGATGACAGCGCCTCCTTCGGCCTCCACGCGCCTCACCAGCGGTTCTTGCGACGCCGTGTCCAGTAGGGACTGGCGCGGCTCGAGGCCGGTCGACTGCGCTTTCGCCTTGCGGACTGTTCGCCGCTTCGCCCCGCGCCGTTGCGCGCCGTCCGTTTTCTTTTTTGACGCCACGTGGCGCGCCTAAGTTAGCTTAATCTCGGCGCGCATGCGCCGCGGATCCCTCGCGTTTCTCGCGCCGCTGCTCGTCCCCGCCGTCGCTGGTGCCCAGCCTGTTCACACATGGGATGCGGAGGGGGACGAGGCTCCGGCTGCGACCTCTTCGGCGCCCTCCCTCGGAACTACCGCCCCCAGCGCTCCACCGGAGCCGCCTCCGTCCACCATCGGCACGCCGATTCCGGGATCGACGTCCACTCCGTCGAATCCGCCCTCGACTCGCTTGCCCTCGCCGCCCGCTGCGACCCCGACGTCGCTGGGCTTCAAGTATCTGCTCGAGGGAATCGAAGTTCGGGGCAACACGACGACGCTCTCACGGGTGGTACTCCGCTATGTGCCATTTCGGCCGGGCGACGTCCTCGACGTCGACGATCGAGAGATCGAGCTGACCAGGTTTCGGCTGCTGGGCACTGGCTTTTTCCGAGATGTGCAGCTTTCGCTGCGCCGCGGGACTCGGCGCGGGAACGTGATCCTGGTCATCACGGTCGTCGAGCGGAACACGATCATCGTGGATGGAGTGTGGCTGGGCATTTCCGCCGATGTCGACCCCAATGGCTACGCCCGCCCGCTAACCGCGTACGGAGGCGCCAAAGTCACGGAGACCAATCTGGGCGGAACGGGCGTCGCTCTTGGCGGCGCTTTCGCAGTCGCCGACAGCCAACTGGCGCTCCGCGCTCGGCTCGCCGATCCACAATTTTTGCGAAGCAACTGGGTCGCCGAGACCGAGGTTCTGTACAACGCTGCGCGCGACTTCTTCGGCAACCGAGACGTGCAGGTCGGCCAGGGTACATCGCCGCCATCGTCTCCAGCCTTCGCAGTCGCGCAGTACAAGCGGTTCGGGGGACGCATCGCGGCTGGGCACGATCTCAGCGTCTCCTCGCAAATCCTGTTCGGCTATCGACTCGAGAAGATCGACGTCGACGATTCGCTGCCTCGCGCGGCGAGCGACTACCGGGGGTTGGACGTCGAACCTATCGATTTCATGCTCATTCGCGGGTCGAGCATCCTCTCGACGGTGGGTGCGACCTTCATCAACGACACCCGCGACGAGCCTTTCCTTCCGAGCAGGGGGCACCAAATCGTTGCGAGCGCAGAAGCCTCGCTCACGCCGCTCGGCAGCGACTATCCCTACGCGAAGCTGACGCTGCGCGCCTCCAGGTGGTTCCCCTTGCCGTGGAACCACGTGCTAGAGCTCGAGGGCTTCGCTGGAGGTGTCTTCGGCAACGCGCCGCTCTTCGAACGATTTTACGTCGGCGATCTCAGTGATCTGCTTCCGGACCGAGTCCTCGATCTCAACTTCGATCGGCGCCCTCCGCTCAACTATCTCGGAACGGACATCGTCGAGGTCCGATACGGCAATTACGCCGCCAAGATCGACGCCGAGTACCGCATCCCCCTCTACCGGGGCGCCCGTTCCATCTACGGGGTGGACCTGTTCGGCAGCTTCGGACTGTACGGCCTGGCCAACGAAGCGGACCTGGTCAATCCCGCTCGCGGGTACAGCGGATTCGCCACTGTTCCGATCGATCTGACGTTCAATGCAGGACTGCGGATCGAAACGCAAGCCGGCGGATTTGTCTTTGGCATCTCCAACCTGGTAGGCCTCATCCCGATCCGGGGGCCACAGCAAGGTGCGGCGCGGCCATGAGCGGACTCACCGCCAAGGCGCGGCGCGCAGCGCTGGTTTTCTGCGCCATAACGCTCGTTGTGGCAATGATGTCGCCGCGTGCGCGCGCCCAGCGAATCGCTCCGCCGCAGAGTCGGCCGGAACATCCCGCCGCGCTGACGCCGCGACAAGCCAACTACGCGTGGGATCGCGATCTGTTGCGCGCCAGCTTTTCGTACCGCGATGTTCTTTCGGATGCTCCGCTCGTGCAGAAGCTCTCGAGCGGCCTCCCGATGGTGGTGGCCATGCGCGCCTATCTCTATCGCGAGGGGGAGGATGTTCCCGTGGCGCTTGCAGCCCGGGTTTGCCGCGTCGTCTACGACCTATGGGACGAAGTGTATCGCATTCACCTGATCGAACCCGAGCGCGAGCGCGATCAGGCTGCGGTCCTGGACGGAGTGCTGCGGCTGTGCACCGAGGCGCGCGACCTGCCGATCGTTCGCCGCGGGCTGCTCACCCCGGGGCAGTCGTATTTTCTCGGCGTCGTCG
>Ga0210409_10003361_pt1 | contig 18014 bp, 19 predicted proteins | sample IncBWH17MmetaG_FD_161649 | JGI IMG/M metagenome (GOLD analysis project Ga0210409, IMG submission 161649) | Forest soil microbial communities from Barre Woods Harvard Forest LTER site, Petersham, Massachusetts, United States - Inc-BW-H-17-M | ecosystem: Environmental > Terrestrial > Soil >... | reverse complement strand
TGAGGCATTCGACAGTTTCGTCGGCGAGCGACTCGCCCCCCGCCTGCAGGGGCTCGGCGACCGGGGTTTTCCGGGCCCCCCGGACATCTGGGAGTTCCCGGTTCACACCTCCAGACGGCGTAGCGCCACGGAGCCTCGGGCGGGCCCAGGACGGTTACCTCGTCTCAGCGCCTGAGCATCACGTATACGACCGTGATCGCCAGCGCGATCTGACCGAACGAGAGCGCGGTGCCGAGGTTCACAGCGCCGAGTGCGCCCGCGATGGCGCTCGCCAGGACGAACGAGCCAACGATCAACAGCAGGTTGCGCGCCATCGTCAGCACGCGCCGCCGGTGCGTCGCGACAGATGGCCGCTCATGCGATTCCCCGCTCGAGCACGGCGACGAGCGCCGGGACCTCGAGGCCCGGGTCCTGGCCCTCGAGCAGCCGCTCCGCGTCGACGCGACCGCCGAGGCCTCGGAGTCCGCCTTCGCCGTGCTCCGCCGCGAACTCGCTGAGTGCTGCCGCGCGGCGCGCACGCAGGCGCCGCGCGTGGATGTCCACCGCGGCGCGGTGCTCCTCGAGGGCGCCGGCCAGCTCGAGAACGCCGGTTGGCGGGGACAGCGAGGAGACGGTGAGGACGGGTGTCGCCGCGGATCCGAGCGAGCGCAACGCCGCGCTGAGGTCGCGCCGCGTCGACGTCGCTATCTGGCCGAGGTCGGCCTTCGTCACGACGAGCACATCGGGGATCTCCATGATTCCCGCCTTCAGGAACTGGAGCACGTCGCCGCTGCCGGGCTGCACGACGACGGCGACGGTGTCCGCCACGTCGGCCACCTCCGTCTCCGCCTGCCCGACGCCTACCGTCTCGATCACGACCAGATCGAATGCGGCCGCCAGCGCGTGGGCGGCGGCGCGGGTGGCGCGCGCGAGTCCCCCAAGCCGTTCACCGGCGGCCGTCGAGCGGATCAGCACGCCGCGGTCGGCCGGGTCGAAATCGATGCGGGCGCGATCACCGAGCAACGAGCCGCCGGAGCGCCGGGAGCTCGGATCCACGGCGAGCACCGCCACCGTCCGCCTCCGAGGGCCGGCCTCGTGCGCCGTGCCGCGCCACACGTGGAGCAGGGCCGAGAGCAGCGAGGACTTGCCCGCGCCCGGCGGCCCGGTCAAGCCGACCAGGTGCCCTGGCGCCTCGGCGCCGAGCGCCGCCGGCGAGACCTCCCTCATCAGCTGCGCGGACTGCTCGCGGTCGGCGGGAGCGCTGCTCTCGAGCAGGTTCAACGCGGCCGGCGCCGCGCTCAGGTCCCGTTCACGCAGGCGCCTGCCGAGGGCGGCTCCGTCCGCCGTCACGCCGGGCCGCTGGCAAGAGAGCCGTTGCCCGCGAGCGCCGCCCGCCCGGCGTCTGAGTCCACCAGCTCGACTATGTCGCGCATGATGCGCGTGATGTCGAAGTCCTTCGGCGTGTAGACGGCCGCGACGCCCGCCTGCTCCAGCAGCGGCACGTCCTGGTCGGGAATGATCCCGCCGACCACAACCGGCGCTGTCACGCCCGCCTCGTGCAGAGCGTCGATCACGGCCGGAATCAGCTCACGGTGGGAGCCCGAGAGGATCGACAGGCCGATCACATGGACGCCCTCCTGGAGCGCGGAGGCTGCGATCTGCGCAGGTGTCAGGCGGATCCCTTCGTAGACGACGTCCATGCCCGAGTCGCGGGCGCGCACGGCGATCTGCTCGGCGCCGTTGGAGTGGCCGTCGAGTCCCGGCTTGCCCACGAGGATCTTCGGACGGCGGCCGAGCTTCTCCTGCAGGCGCGACACCTCGCCCCGAAGCTCGCTCAGCTCGCCGTCGGGCGGCGTCGAGGCCGCCTCGCCAACGCCCGTGGGCGCGCGGTAGCTGCCGAACACCTCGCGCAGCGTCTGCGACCACTCTCCGGTGGTGGCGCCGGCACGCGCCGCCGCGATCGTGGCGGTCATCAGGTTCGTGTCCGCGCCGCCCCGCGCCGAGTCCGCCAGCGCGGCGAGCGCCGCGTCGACGTCCGCCTGGTCGCGCCCGGCGCGCCAGCGGCTCACGGCCTCGATCTGCTCGGCTTCCAGCGCGGGATCGACCACGAGGATGCCACCCTCGGCGTCCGCCGTGAGCGGTGAGTCCTCGGACTCGCTGAAGCGGTTCTGACCCACCACGATCTGCTCGCCCGACTCGATCCGCCGGATTCGCTCGCGGTGGGAGTCGACGAGCGCCGCCTTCATGTACGGGACGGCCTCGACGGCGCCGCCGTGCTCGGCCACCACGGCCATCTCCTCACGCGCACCCTTGAGCAGCTCGGCGACGAGTCCCTCCATGACCTTCGAGCCCTCGAAGATGTCCGGGTACTCGAGGATGTCAGTCTCGAACGCGAGCACCTGCTGGATGCGCAGCGACCACTGCTGGTCCCAGGGGCGGGGCAGCCCGAGCGCCTCGTTCCACGCCGGCAGCTGGATCGCCCGCGCACGGGCATCGCGGCCAAGCGTCACGGCGAGCGCCTCGAGCACGATCCGCTGGACGTTGTTCTCCGGTTGCGCCTCGGTGAGGCCCAGCGAGTTGACCTGCACGCCGTACCGGAAACGCAGGTGGCGCGGATCCGCTACGCCGTAGCGCTCGCGGCCCAGCTCTTCCCAGAGGATCGCCATCGTGCGCAGCTTCGCGTGCTCCTCGATGAAGCGCACACCCGCGTTGACGAAGAAGGAGATTCGCCCGAAGACCTGTTCCATCACGTCCTGCCCGCGGCCGCCGACGCGCTCGCGTGCCGCGTCGAGGACCGCGATCGCGTTGCTCATGGCGTAGGCGATCTCCTGCACGGGCGTGGCGCCGGCCTCCTGCAGATGGTAGGAGCAGATGTTGATCGGGTTCCACTTGGGGACGTGCTCGACGGTGTAGGCGATCATGTCCGCGATCAGGCGCATCGAGGGCGCGGGAGGAAACGCGTAGGTCCCGCGCGCCAGGAACTCCTTGATGATGTCGTTCTGCGTCGTTCCCTGGAGCTGATCCTGGCTGACGCCCTGCTCCTCGGCGACGACGATGTACAGCGCCAGCAGCCAGGCCGCCGTGGCGTTGATCGTCATCGAGGTGTTCATCTCGCCGAGCGGGATCCCGTCCATCAGGGCGGCCATGTCGCCGCGATGGGCGATCGGCACGCCGACCTTTCCCACCTCGCCCCGCGCCAGCTCGTCATCGGCGTCGTAGCCGGTCTGCGTAGGGAGGTCGAACGCTATCGACAGGCCCGTCTGGCCCTTCTGGAGGTTGCGCCGGTACAGCTCGTTGGAGGCCTTCGCCGTCGAGTGGCCGGCGTACGTGCGCATCATCCAGGGGCGGTCGCGCTCTGGCAGCCTGGGGGGCTGATCGCCGCTCATGACAGCAATTGTACGGTTGCGCCGCGGGCTTTATCCTGCGGGGGCGTGAGCCAAACGGTCGAGAAGCCACGCGTCGGCGGTCCAGGGAGCGGGCTGGGGGGCTCGTGGCGGGTCATCGTGCGCAATGACGATCACAACACCTTCGACCATGTCGCCCGTACGCTTGCGCGCTTCATCCCCGGCGTTAGCCTCGAGCGAGGACACGAGATCGCGAAAGTCATCCACACGGCGGGGCGGGCGGTCGTGTACACCGGCCACAAGGAGGCGGCGGAGCACTACTGGCAGCAGCTGAAGGGCGCGGGGCTGACGATGGCCCCGCTCGAGCAGGGCTAGGCGCTCTCCCCCGCGGCGACGCCGTTGCCGCCGCCGTTGCCGCTCGTTATCGGCTCTGGCTCCACGGCGCCCGCCGCGGTGACGTCCCACCAGGCGTAGAGGACCGGCACCTGATACCAGCTCGAGTGCCGCGCACGGAAATCACTCATCTCGGGACCGTCCCAGTAGCGTTCCCAGTCGAGGTACTCGGCGAACGACGCGAGCTGCTGGAACTTGTAACGGTCGTCGCGCGCCCGGTAGACGGCGTAGGAGCTGGCGCCATATCGAAGCGCCGTCGCGGCGGCCTCGTTCAGTGCCTCCTCAAAGCCGTCGGCGCGGAAGCCCGTCGCGTACCAGGGGACGATCACCGTCCCGGCCATCAGGCGCCGACCTCCGCGTGAATCGCTCCCGGACCCTCCGCGGTCTTGCCCTGGCCCTCGGAATCGGCGCCCACGAGGATCGAGATCTTCCCGAGGTGCTTGTTTTCGAGCATCAGCTGATGCGCTTCGGCGACGCCCTCGAAGCCCAGCGTGCGCCACAGCACCGGGCGGATCTGGCCACTCTCGATGAGCTCGTTGGCCTTGGTGCACTCATACGCGTTCGCGAAGTGCGAGCCGAGGATCTCCTTCTGCTTCATCCACAGGTAGCGCACGTCGAAGTCGAGGTTGAAGCCGGTGGTTCCCGCGCAGATGACCACCTTTCCGAACGGCTTGACGGTGAAGACCGACGTCGGGAAGGTCGCCTGCCCGACGTGCTCGAAGACGATGTCGGGCGCGTCGCCGAGGATCTGCTGCACGCGCTTTGAGAATTCGCGCGAGACGCCGAAGCGCGCCTTCTCCTCTTCCGGCGTCTCCTTGCCGGTGCGCATCATCCCGGCGAACTCTCCGCGATCGATGTAATCCACGGCGCCGAGGCGCTTGACCAGCTCGCCCTTCTCCGGGGAGGAGACGACACCCACGCTATGGGCTCCCGCCGCCGCGCACAGCTGAGTCGCGAACACGCCGAGGCCGCCGGCGGCGCCCCAGATGAGCACGCGCGCGCCCGCCTGCAGCTTGCACCGGTTGATCAGCATCCGGTAGGCGGTGAAGTAGACCAACCCATAGGAGGCGGCCTCCTCCCACGTCAGGGCTGCCGGCTTGTGCAGCAGCTGCTGGGCCTGGACTTTCGTGAACTGCGCGAACGAGCCCCACGTCGTCTCGTAACCCCAGATCTTCTGTGAGGGGGCGGCCATCGGATCGAGTCCATGCACCTCAGGATCCTCGTATGAGGCCTGGTTGCAGTGAACCACCACCTCGTCGCCCGGCTTCCAGCGGGTCACGCCGGCGCCGACCTTCCACACGACTCCCGAGGCGTCGGAGCCGCCGATGTGATGACCGTACTCCGGATGGTCGCCGTAGCGCATCACCGACACGGGCTTGCCGAGGGCGGCCCAAACGTTGTTGTAGTTGACCCCAGCCGCCATCACGCGCACGATCACCTCGAAGGCGCCCGGCTCGGGTACTTCGATCTCCTCGAGCTGGAAGGCGTCCTTGGGTTCGCCGAAGCGCTCCTCGCGGATCACCCAGGCGGCCATCGTGCTCGGCAGCTCGCCCGGCTCGACATCTATTGATGAGACTTGTTGGAGATCGATTGCCACGTGCTCTAGGACCTCGTTTTCGGGGATCGAAAGAGACCCCATCCTACCCGTGGCTCGACCGCACGGGCGTGCCGCATGAGTGGACGACGCTAGGAGGACGAGCGCTGCCACGGAAGCGGAGCGCAGCGCTCATGAAACAGGCTGTCAGGGTTGAGGCCCTGCGGCTCGTTCGTCTGATAGGTCCACCGTGCGCCGTGGCTTTCCAGTACGAGCGTAGGCTCGTCCGGGCCGATACGTGCTCCGCAGCGCGTGCAGATCCATTCCACGGCCTCCCATAATGCCCGTTGAGCGCTCTGCCCATGCAGACCACGCGTTGCATAGGCACGCTCCTAGCCGCTCATACGGGGTGTGCCACCTCGAAACCCCACCGGGACTGCGCCTCGCCGCGCTGGACTGCAGCGTCAGATCTCTGGGTTGGCCTACGTGCCGACCACTTCGTCGGGCCTCAGCCGCTTACGACCTTTGTGGTCGGTCCGACCTGTACCGAGGCACTCGCGGCAGACGATCCACTTGCCCTCTGGCTCGTCCTCAAACCACGTCCAGCCTGCGCCCTCGCAGGTGGCGCAGCGGTCCTTGTCGGGGATCAGCCGGTCGCTTTGCGTCATCGGCCAAGCCTACATCGCACCGTGGGCGAGGGGATGCTCTGTCAACGGTGACGGGCGCGAGACCTCGACACCTACTCAGCCTCTCGGCCCCAGCTCCCACGTCGTGATAGGCGGCCGTGCTAGAGCGCTGGCCCCGCAGTGGACGCTGTTTGCCTCGGCTCCGTCTCCTCGTCCGCGCCTGGGGCGCTTTCGGCGGCTTTCGGGCTTCGGCCGGCGTTCTGGCCGCAGGGCCAGCTCGTTGCAGACGTTACTACCATCGGCGGCCCTCGGCAAGCCCGGGTTCGGCGCTGCTCTATTGGCGTCGCGAGCTTCTAGACGCGCTCGAGGAGATCCAGCGCCCCAACGTGGGACAACCACGTAAGCGGCGCCTCCCTGCAGATCAGCGCCGCCGGCGCTCCTCGCCTGCGAGATACTCACCGTGCGATGTCGGAGGAGTCCACGACACCGGGCCCGGTCGAGCTCACGCGCAGCGTTTACGCACATCTGAACAGCCGCGACCTTGACGCGATCGTGGGCATGATGGGCCCCGCCTCGGTCTGGGACGGTTCGCAGTGGGATCTCGGGATTCACACGGGGCCTCACGCGATACGCCGGTTTTTCGAGAGCTGGTTCGGAGGTCTCGCTGAGTACGGGGTGCGGGTGAGGGAGATGCAGGACCTCGGCAATGGGGTCGTGTTCGTCGTCCATGTCGCCCACCGGGCTGCGACTGACGGGGGATACCTCGAGCTGGAAGCAGCACCCGTCTACCAGTGGGTGGAGGGCACGCTCGCGCGAATGACCCTCTATTCCGGCAACGACGAGGGCCGTGCGGCCGCCGAGCAGCTCGCCCGGCTCACGCCAAGCGGAACGGAAGCTCGACGACCTCGGCCGTGACGCCGCGGTCGCCCACGCTCACGACGCTGCCGGGCTCGGCCTCGCGTCGCACGAGCGCGAGCGCGATCGGTCCGAGCTGCGGAGAGAGGGCGCTGCTCGCGACCTGCCCCACGGCCCGCTCCCCGAGGCGTAGCTGCTGCCCTCGATCGGCAGGCTCGGACAGGCGCAGCCCCCGCAGGTGGCGGTTGGGCTTGCCCCTGTAGTGCAGGCGGGCGACGGTCTCCTGCCCGACGTAGCAGCCCTTCGTGAAGCTCACCGCCCGGTCGTTGAGGCCCGCCTCCTGGGGTATTACGCTCTCGTCGAGATCGACTCCATAGCGCGGACGGCCGCGTTCGATGCGCAGGCACTCCGCTGCACGCTCGCCGACGGATATCGCGCCGCGTTCACGCAGCGCTGCGGCCAGCCGATCGGTGGCGTCGGCCTCGCAGAGGAGGTCGATTCCCACGTCGGTGCGGACCGCGAGCGTCTCGATGCCCGCAACGTCGAGGAGGCCGTTCGCGTGCTCATCGCCGGCCAGTCCCGCGGCGCCCGCGATCCGCTCGGCCTCGGGTCCGATCAGCGAGAGCAGGCCACGCTCGAGCGTTCGCTTGTGCAGCTCCACCTCGTAGCCCACCGTGAACTGCCGGATCATGTCGAACAGCGCCTGCAGCGCGACCCGCTCGGTGTCGAGCAGCAGTTCGGCCGGAGCGCCGCCTGCCTGGAGGATGCGCAGATCGCCGAGCATCTTGCCCTTGTGCGTCAGGAAGGCCGCGTAGCAGCCCTCGCCGGGAGCAAGCGTCCCCAGCTCGTTGGTGACCTGACCGTTCAGGAACTCGACTGCTCCCGCTCCGGTGAGCGCGAGCTTGCCACGGTCTGAGCGGTCGAGGAGCCCGCAGCCCTCGAGCAGCGTCCGGTGCTCGCTGATCAGGCTGTCGGCATCGACCGTCGCCGCTTGTGCGCTGCTTGTCACTTCTTCGAGAATAGCCGCGGTAGGCTGTGCCTCGATGGGGCTTGCGGACATCTTCCAGCGGATCACCGATTCGCTGCCGGACGATTGGACGGATCTCGAGCTCGACCTGCGGATCGCCGACGAGTCACGCTACGTCGAAGCCGCCCTTTATCTGACGACCTGCAACGCGCAGCCCTACTCGCGTCACGACTGGCACTGGCGGCTGCTCGTCGCTCACCGCTTCGGACACGCCGCTTCCGCTTCGGCCGTGCATTGCGCGCTGCGTCTGCTCGACGAAGCCGGGGTGGACGGGGAGATGGTCCTGCGCGAGGTTCGCACCGGGCGTGCCGAGGTTCAGCAGATGTGGGGCCGTCCGGAGTCGGCCCGCGAGGAGTTCCGCCGCCTGCGGGCGCAGTAACGATGCCGCGCGTCCTGGCGCTCGTTCCGGACCTGCTCTTCGGATCGCGTGTGCAGGGCACGCTGCAGGCAGCCGGTCACGAGGTCGAGCTGATGGGCGGGCCGGAGCGTCTGGCCGAGCGCCTCCAGGCCGAGCCGCACGTCTCGGTTCTGATCGTCGATCTCACAAGCGCTGACCTGGACGGTCCCGCTCTCGTGCAGTCGCTGTCGGCCGCCGGGATGCTCACGGACCTTCGGATCCTCGGCTTCTTCTCACACGTGGACACCGAGACACGCGAACGCGCTGAGCGGGCGGGCTTCGACCTGGTGGTGCCCCGCTCGCGGATGGCCCGCGAGGGAGCCGGCCTGGTCACGCGTCTGGCGGGGCAGGCACCGCCCGCCGTCAGGTGAACGCGTGAGTCAAGGCGGCACGCAGGCCGTCGCCGTGAGTGCGAGCCTCACGCGGGATCCGGCGCTGTCGGCGACGCGCTCGCACGAGCTGCGCGGCGAGACGCTCCTCTGTGCTCTTGGCCTGGGCGTCCTGGCGCTCCTGATGTGCGCAGGCCACATCCGCGATGGCGGCTTCTACTACGACGACTGGAGCCTGATCGCGCTGGGCCGCTTCCCGGGCTCGGGTGGCCTGCTGCACTCGCTCTGGCTGGACTACGGTCAGCGCCCGGGGCAGGTGCTCTACTACGCCGCGCTCGACAGCATCTTCGGCTCTGCGGCATCGCCCCGTCTCGCGCTCGCGGCCGTGATGGTCGTACTGCAGGGCACCCTCCTATATGTCCTGCTCCGGAGCCTCTCTGTGAGGGTGCGCGATGCCGCCGCCGTCAGCGCCCTCGTGCTCACCTTCCCCTTCAGCGACAGCGTCTGGCTGTGGGGCGTTCTCTCGCTCACGAGCCTCGCGATCTCCGCCGCGCTCGCCGGCGTCGTGCTCGCGCTGCGCGCGCTGAGGAGCTCCGGACGCCGTGCGCTCGCGCTGCACGCGGCCTCGCTGGCGCTGTATGTCGTGAGCATCCTCAGCTATGAGGCCTTCGCGGTCGCGGGTTGCCTCGCGGGACTGCTCTACGTGCACGTGGTCGGTCTGCGGCGTGCTCGCGTGCGCTGGGGCCTCGATGTGCTGGTCATCGCGGGTACGCTCGCAATCGCGCGAGTCGCGCTGCCGATCGACGTCGCGACGCCCTCGCACGTGCAGTCGCTGGGTGGCATGGTTGACCATGCCGGGCTGATCCTCGCCAGGGGAGCCAGGATCATCGGTGCCGCCGCGCTTCCCCTCCCGGGGCTCAGCCCCTGGATCGGTGGCGGCGCACTCGCGGCCGTGATTGCGGCTGCCGCCGTGCTGCGGCTGCGCCTGCCAGGCGGGCACCCGGCCCGCCGCGAGCTCGGTCGCTGGCTCGCCGGCGCCGGCGCCGGTGGGCTGGTGGCCCTCGCCGCCTGGGCCGTCTACGTTCCGGCGACGGACCACTACACGCCGACGGCTGCCGGCACGGTCAATCGCATGAACGCCGCCGCCGCGATAGGCATCGCCCTGCTCGTCTACTCGTGCATCGTCCTGGGGTCGCGCGTGCTCGGCCGTCTCATGCGTGTGCCCTCGTCAGCCGCCTCGTCCACGGTCGCCGTGCTTACGCTCGCACTCGCCGGCGGTTATCTCGCACGGTCACTCGCCGATGCGCGCCCATGGGATGCGGCGGCCGCCGAACAGCGGCGCGTGCTGGCCGACATGCACTCCGCGCTTCCGCGCCTGCGCAGCGCATCCACGGTCTACATGTTCGGTGCTCCGGCGGCAATCGGCCCGGGCATCCCGGTGCTCGGCACCACCCTCGATCTCTCAAGCGCCATGCGCGTCTCCTACTCCGACGCGGATCTCACCGGTGTTCCGATCGGTGCCTCGAGCGCCATCGCCTGCGGGCCGGCGGGGGCGCGCGCAGGAGGGGTGGCGGCGGCCTACGGCGATGCCTACCTGCTTGACGTCGCCGAGCGCCGTGCGATCCGGCTGCTCGACCGCCGGCAATGCCTCGCCCTGGCCCGCTCGAGCGCCTTCGCCTAGGAGGCCGCAGCCCCGGCGCTCGCCATGCGCCTCCGCAGCGGGTGATCCGGCGTGGCGCCGGGGCCCGGCAGCGCCCGCACGTCGCGTACCGAGAGTCGTGCGCCACACGCGCTGCAGATGCGATGCTCGTCGACCGCGCCGCCACAGCCCTTGTGCTCCAGCACCACGGGCGGTCCGGATTGCGGCGCGGCGTAGCGGTCGCCCCACTGCAGCAGCGCTACGACCGCCGGCCACAGGTCCAGACCCTTCTCGGTGAGCCGGTATTCGTAGCGTGGCGGGCGCTCCTGGTAGAGGCGCTTCTCCAGGACCCCATGCTCGAGCAGCCGCGTCAGCCGCGTCTGCAGGACGTTGCGCGCGACGCCGAGGCTGCGCTGGATCTCGTCGAAGCGGCGCAGCCCGAGCAGCACGTCGCGGACGATAAGCAGCGACCACCGCTCGCCGACAACCTCGAGCGCGCCGGCGACGCTGCACACCTGCTTGTCGTAGTCGTTTTTCAACATCGCCAAGAGCATAACGCACCGAGTTGCATCACGCAACTCATCTGTGCTACGGTGCGTTGCATGATGCAACGGAAGTGGCGCGTGTCGCTCATCGTGTGCGTTGGGGTCTTCATGGCGAGCCTCGACCTGTTCATCGTCAACATCGCCTTCCCATCGATCCAGCACCACTTCGGCGGAGCGTCGCTCGCGTCGCTGTCGTGGATCGTGAGCGGCTACGCGATCGTGTTCGCCGCGCTGCTGGTTCCCGCCGGGCGGTGGGCGGACGCGTTCGGGCGAAAGCGCGCGTTCCTCTCGGGACTCGGGCTGTTCGTCCTCTCGAGCGCCGGTTGCGCGCTGGCGCCGTCCGTCGGCGTGCTCGTCGCGGCGCGCCTGCTGCAGGCTGCCGGAGGGGCGCTGATGGTGCCGACGTCGTTGGGGCTGATGCTCCCCGAGTTCGGCGCACACGAGCGTCATGCAGCGATCGGTCTGTGGGCGGCGACGGGAGGCATCGCTGCGGCCGCGGGGCCGCCGCTCGGTGGCCTGCTCGTTCAGGCGGACTGGCGGTGGGTTTTCCTCGTGAACGTGCCCGTGGGTCTGATCGGCCTGGCGCTGGGAGCCCGCACGCTCGTCGAGCGCCGCGAGGCGGACGCGGCGCGGCCGGACCTGCTGGGAGCGGTCGCCCTGATCATCGCCATCGGCGCGCTCGTCGTGGCGATCGTCAAGGGTCAGGAATGGGGTTGGGGCTCGCCCGCGATTCTCGCCCTGGTCGCGACCGCGCTCGCGCTGCTTCCGACGATCTGGTGGCGTGGAAGCCGCCACCCGGCGCCGGTCGTGGACCCCGCGATGCTGCGCGTGCGCACATTCGCGCTCGCGGTCGGCGCATCGGTGCTCTTCTTCGGCGGCTTCGGGGCGATGCTGCTCGCGGGGGTCCTGTTCCTCACCTCTGTCTGGCATGAGAGCGTGTTGACCGCGGGGCTGATGATCGCGCCGGGACCGGCCACGGCAGCGCTCTTCGCGGTGCCGTCGGCCCGGCTCGGGGCACGTGTCGGCTACCGCATCCCCGGCGTCCTCGGCGCGTTGCTGTTCTCGGCCGGATCGCTCTGGTACATCACTCGCACCGGCCAGGCCCCCGCCTATCTGAGCGACTATCTGCCCGGGATGATCATCACCGGCGCGGGCGTCGGGCTCGTGATCCCGACACTCACGGGCGCCGGCGCCTCCTCGCTCGCACCCGAGCGCTTCGCCACGGGCGCCGCGGTCCTCACGATGGGCCGTCAGATCGGGGCGGCGCTCGGCGTGGCCGTTCTCGTCGCTGTGCTCGGCACCGGGCAGGCGACGCTCGCGGACTTCCACTCGGCGTGGCTGATCACGGTCGCCGGGGGACTCGCCGCCGGTCTGGCGCTCGCTGCTCTCGGGCCGCCGCTGCACGGCAGCGCGCCGGCTCCCGTGCTCGCCGAGGGTGCAGCATGAGCACGGTCGGTCAGCTGCGGATGCGCAGCTTTGACTGGCAGGACCCGGCCGCGACGGCCGCCGCCGGCATCGAGCTCTCGGGCCTCGAGGTGATGCGGGCGATCGCCGACGGCGAGCTGCCGCCGCCGCCCGTCGCGCAGCTGATGGACTTCTCGATCGTCGAGGTCGGCTCTGGCAGGGCGGTGTTCGCGGTCGAGCCGGCGGAGTGGATGTACAACCCGATCGGATCCGTCCACGGCGGCGTCGCGGCCACGCTCCTGGACTCGTGCATGGGCTGCGCCGTTCACACGACGCTTGAGGCCGGAGTCGGCTACACGACGGCCGATCTCCACGTGCGCTACATCCGCGCGATGACCAGTTCCACCGGGCGCGTGCTCGCGGAAGGACGCGTCGTGCATGCCGGCAGGCGCATGGCCACGGCGGAGGGCCGTCTCACGACCGAGGATGGCGAGACGCTGCTCGCACACGGGACGACGGGCTGCGTGATCCTGCGCTGAGGCGGCCGTCCGCGTCAGCTCGCGGGCGTCGCCGCGCCGCCGCCGAGGTCGGCGTGTTCCGCAGCGACGGGGTCGAGCGGGACGAGCGCCGCGTTGGGCACGCGCTCGAAGCGCCTCGCGGCGTGCCCGGGCCGGCGCGCGAACGCGGCGCGGATCACCATCCCGTGACAGACGACGAGCGCCGGGAGCTCACCCCGCTCGACGTCCTCGAGCGCCGCGGCGACGCGGTGCTCCTGTTCGGTGAAGGACTCGCCGCCGGGGAAGGCGAAGGCAGGGTCGCCGGCGGCGAACGCCGCGAACTGCTCGGGCGCTTCGCGCTGCACGTCGGCGAAGCTGCGGTCGGTCCAGTCGCCGGCGTCGGTCTCCATCAGGCGCGCGTCCTCGCGTGGCTCGAGGCCGATGCGCCGTGCGACGAAGTCGGCGGTTTCGCGGGCTCGCAGCAGCGGGCTGCACCAGAGCGCCTCGAAGCCGTACGCGGCGGCGCGCGCAGCCAGGTCCTCAGCCTGCGCGCGCCCGACATCGTCGAGCGGGACCGGCAGCTGTCCCTGAAAGCGCCCCTCGAGGTTGTAGGCGGTCTGACCGTGGCGAGCGAGGTAGACGCTGGATTGGGCTGCCGAGATGCGCGCAGGATAGCCGCCGAGGCCGCGATGCCGGCGCCTGGCGGCCACCCGCGGGAGCCGACCGGACCCGCGCATACCATCGATCCTCGCCGTCGATCCCGGAGAGGAGGCCAATGTGGAACGAAGAGGACTGTCGGCCTACGTCGCAGAGCTGATCGGCACCTTCCTGCTGGTGCTGTTCGTCTCGCTGGTTGTCAGTGTGTACGCACGGAGCGGGATCTCCACGCCCGAATTCGCCGTGATCGGGCTGCTGCATGCGTTCCTGTTGATGATGCTGATCCAGACGCTCGGCGGCGTCTCGGGCGCCCACTTCAATCCAGCCGTCACGCTCGGGTTGGCCGCGGTGCGCAAGATCACTCCCCGAGATGCGCTCGGGTACATGGTCATGCAGGTCATCGGGGCGATCGCGGGAGCGGCTCTTGCCAAGCTGGTGCTCGACGAACTGCCCGGTGGTCCCAACCTCGGCAACGTCTCGGTCAGCTCGCTGCTGGCGGGCAAGACGATCCTCGGCGCGCTGTGCGAGCTGGTCGGCACCTTCGCACTGGTTTGGGCGATCATGGGCGTGGCGGTCAACCCGCGCGCCGACGCCGACTGGGCGGGATTCGTGATCGGAGCCACGCTCGGCTTCGGCGTGCTCGTGTTCGCCCCTCTCACCGGGGCTGGCCTGAACCCGGCGCGTGCGCTCGGTCCCGCGATCGTCGCAGGCGAATTCATCGGCGGGTTCGGCAAGTTCGCGATCGTCTACCTGCTCGGCCCCGCGATCGGCGGGTTGCTGGCCGCTCTGGGCTACAAGCTGCTCGTCCTCGATCCCGTCGATCGGATCGGCGACCGGCCCATCGACGTGCTGCCCTGACATTCGATCTTCGGGGAGGGGAGCCGCACATGTGCGGCTCCCCGGACCGGCGCACGCGCCGGTCCGCAGGCCGGCACATGTGCCGGCCTGAAACGGAGACGTCCAGCATCCGCCGAGTCGGCCAGCCCTCGATCGCGTCATAGACTCCTGGCATGCGCCGCAGGGTGACCTTCTCGCGGAACCTCACGCTGTCCCTGTCGCGGACGTGTCGCTGCTACTGCAAGTACTGCTCCTTCGCGACGCATCAGGCGCACCTCTACTCGCCCGGCGAGGTGCTCGAGATCCTCGACGGCGCGGCGGCCCGTCACGTGAAGGAGCTGCTGGTGCTCACGGGCGAGCGCCCGGAGGTCAATCCGCAGGTCGCCGGGCGGCTGGGCGAGTACGGCCACGAGGACTTCACCTCGTACGTCGTATGGGTGTGTGAGCGGGCGCTGGAGCGGGGGCTGCTGCCGCACACCAATCTGGGTGTGCTCTCCCGCGAGGACCTCGCCCGCCTGCGCGAGGTGACGGCCTCGCAGGGGCTGATGCTCGAGTCCTCCTCAGAGCGGCTGATGGAGACCGTGCACGCGGGCTCGCCGACGAAGCATCCCGCGAGGCGCATGGCGACGATTCGCGCCGCCGGGGAGCTGAAGATCCCCTTCACGAGCGGCATCCTCGTCGGCATCGGCGAGAGCGAGCAGGAGCGGATGCAGTCGCTGCAGGCGCTCGCGCAGCTGCACGCCGAGCACGGACACATCCAGGAGGTGATCCTCCAGAACTTCGTCCCGCACCAGAGCTATTACGGGCAGGAGCCCGCGCAGATCGCCGATGCCGCCGCGCGCGAGTACTGGCGGACGGGCGTCGCGCACGGCCGGCCGCAGCTGCCGCTGCCCGACTGGGCCTGTCCGGTGAGCATCGAGGACATGAAGCGCCTGATCGCCGAGACCCGCCGGCTGATGCCCGACGTCGGGATCCAGATCCCGCCGAACCTCGCCGATTGGTGGGGGGAGCTCGTGGCCGCGGGCGCGACCGACCTGGGCGGGCTGAGCGCCAACGGCGATCACATCTCGCCCGAGCATCCGTTCCCGTCGCCGCATCAGGTTCGCAAGGAGCTGCAGCGCGAGGGCTTTGCGCTGACCGAGCGGCTGTGCGTGTACCCGCAGTACCTCGACCCCGAGTGGCTGGCGCAGGGTGTTCTTGACACGGTCAAGGTCAAGTACTGGAGCTTCATCCCGCGGCGCGGCTCCGGCCGTACCGACCCACCGGCGCCGATCCGTTCAAGCCTCGTGCCCGGCGCAACCGAACGCGGGCGCGACGGACAGCCACTGAGCCCGCAGGAGCTGACCGCGATGTTCGCCGAGACCCGGCCGGAGGTGATCGAGGAGATGCGCGTCGCCGCCGACGAGCTGCGCGCCGAGCTCGCCGGCGAGCTCGTCACGTTCGTGGTCAATCGCAACATCAACATCTCCAACGTGTGCATCGTCGGCTGCGCGTTCTGCGGCTTCGGTCAGGGCAAGCGCTCGCCGGACGCCTACGAGCACGACGAGGCCGACTTCGTGGCGCGCATCGAGGAGGCCGTCGACTACGGCGCGACCGAGCTGTGCATCCAGTCGGGAATTCATCCGGACTGGACGCTCGAGGACTATCTCGGTTGGCTGCGCCTCGCCAAGGCCACCGCGCCGCAGCTGCACCTTCACGCCTACAGCGCGATGGAGATCGCCCACATGTGCGACATCTCCGGGCTTCCGCCGGCGGAGGTCTTCGCCCAGCTGAAGGAGTCCGGGCTGGGGTCGACGCCGGGGACGGCGGCCGAGGTCCTGCACGACGGCGTTCGCGCCCGTATCTCCCCGAACAAGCTTCCCGTGGCGCGCTGGGTCGAGATCATCGAGGCTTCGCACGGGGCCGGGCTGCGCTCCACCGCGACCGTCATGTTCGGCCATATCGAGGAGCCGTGGGAGCTCGCCGAGCACATGCGCGTGATCCGCGAGCTGCAGGAGCGCACCGGCGGGATCACCGAGTTCGTGCCGCTCTCGTTCATCCCCTTCCAGACGCTCCTGGGGCGCACCCACGGCGTGGAGGAGATCTCGCGCGAGGAGAACCTCAAGCACACGGCCGTCTTCCGCCTCGCGCTCGGGCGCACTGTCCCAAGCCTGCAGGCGAGCTGGGTGAAGATGGGCCTCGACGCCGCCACCGAGGCCCTGCGCTGGGGCGTGAACGATCTCGGCGGCACGCTGATGGAGGAGTCGATCAGCCGCCTGGCGGGCAGCTACCACGGCACGAGGCTCGATCCGGACCAGCTCGTCGCCGCCGCGCACGAGGCCGGACGTCCGGCAGCCGAGCGCACCACGCTGTACGAGATCCGCCGCCGCTACGAGCTGCCGGTCGCCGCGTAGCTGCCTCGTGCTCGAGGGTGGCGCCGACCGTTCAGGCCCTCGCGAACTGTCCGTGGAAGCTGAACGGAATGTGGTGGGGGACCTCGGCGCGGGCGATCTCAGCCAGGTCGCAGGCGTCGAGCACGAGCAGGAACGAGCGTTCGGCGCCGGCGTCGAGCACGACCGACAACAGGACTCCGTCGTCCTCGTCCTCCGCCTGAGGACGAGCGACGAACACGGGCTCTCCGGGGTAGCAGCCCGCCCGTGACCACGAGTCCCTGCGCCCATCGCTCGTGTCGACCTTGACGATCTGCTCGAACCAGCCGCTCGAGCCGAGGTCGTTTCCCCACGCGTACCGGTAGGGGAGCGCGTTGCAGCGCCCGTAGTTGATCCTCGGCAGCTCCAGGCCGCCGTCGCACAGCCGCTCGCTAGCCACGGAGCGATCGGCGAGCGTGAGCCTGAAGCGGGTGAGCACCGACTGCGGCACAGCGCCGCCCTGGCGCAGGCGCTCCAGGTAGAGGTCCTCGATCACGCCGGCGTCGGGCAGCGCGCAGAGGTCGACGACGACCTGTCCCTTCTCCTCGTAGGCGTTGACGTGGTGGAAGGAGAAGCACGCGTCCGTCTCGAAGCCGCCGGTCGCCTCGCCGGTTGCGCGGTCGACCAGCGTGAACCGGGTTCCCCGCTCGGGCTTCCAGCGATAGTTCTCGATGTAGGGACGTCCCGAGAGCGCCAGCGCCAGCGGGTTCACCACGAACGGGAACTCGGCGAGCACGAGCCACCGCTCGGTGAGGCCGAACGAGTGCATGTACGCGGGCTCCTTGACCGGCAGCGAGCCGATGATCCTCGGCTTCGCGGGTCGCTCGCCACCCGCGGCGACCTCGAAGAAGCGGTAGCTGCTGCTCGGGCCCAGCTTGGCGGCATAGTTGAGCATCGAGCCGCTGGCGCGGTCGGCGTGGGGGTGCGCGGTCGAGAGCTGCCCGGGAGCCTCATACGGACGCACCGCGGCCGCCTTCAGAGTGCGTCCGTCGAACTCCACCGGGAGCGGCGTCTCGGTCATCGCGATGTAGCGCTCGCCGAGCTTGGTGAGGTTGACGTTCGCGTTGTCCGGGAGCGCGTCTTTCGCGAACAGCGTCTGCACGCGCTTGAACAGCGAGCGGCACGGGTCCGTCGCGAACTCGCCGTAGACCATGCGGCCCTGCTCGCGGGCGGCCCGGTAGGAGCGACTTTCCAGAAAGCGGTTGCCGTAGGAGACACGCCCGTCGCCGAGCGTGAAGCGGTGCAGCATCGCCAGGCCGTCGAACCAGTGGCGCATCTGCTTTTCGCCGACCTCGAACTTGGCCGGTCCGGTCCGCAGCAGCGAACCCGACAGCCAGCGCGGCAGCTCGCCGTGCATCGGCAGCTCGTCGACGGTGACCTCCTGCTCGAGCGTGGCGAACCCCAGCTCCTGCGACGTCGAGATGAGAGTGGGCGCGTGCATGATGGCTCCTTCGCAATAGTTCGGACCGAACGGTACGTAGCGTAGTATCATCTCATGCCGATGTCAAGCCCGCGCCTCACCGAGACCTCCTACATCGTGCTG
>Ga0210409_10003359_pt1 | contig 18030 bp, 14 predicted proteins | sample IncBWH17MmetaG_FD_161649 | JGI IMG/M metagenome (GOLD analysis project Ga0210409, IMG submission 161649) | Forest soil microbial communities from Barre Woods Harvard Forest LTER site, Petersham, Massachusetts, United States - Inc-BW-H-17-M | ecosystem: Environmental > Terrestrial > Soil >... | reverse complement strand
GGAATGCCGGGAACATCTTCCGGCCGCACGTAGCCGAGATTGAACATCATGCCCAGCATCGTTTCTGTCTCCTGAACGCGATCGGGCGGAAGCTGGACGTTGTGCGTGTACGCTCCCACGGCGCAGTTGAAGTGATCCGCCGGAACGGTGTAGAAGGTGCGGCCCGCGGCAGCCAGCCGCCAGAAGCTGCAGCCGGCGGGCTCGCTGCCGGAAAACTTGGCAACGCCCGCGGGCTCCGCGTCAAGAAATGTGACAGCCACAGGGCGCCGGCCGAGCGCCAACCGCGCCGCGAATCGTTTTTCAAGTTCTTCCCAGTTCACCATGTGCGCTCCTTGCGTGAAAATGACCAGCAAGAATAACACACTCGCGGCCCCGGAGGGCGCAACGCTGGAAGCCGCGTCAAATCGGGCTTTTTATATGTTTTTTCTTGCGTTGCGCGGACTTCGCCCGTATAGTGCTCGCCGTGCGTGGCTCGCGCGCTTCGCAGGGTGCGGCCACATTCGCAGTCTCAATTCTGAGGAGGAGATAGAAACTAGATGGCAAAACCACTGAGCAAATCCAAGATTGTCGCGCACGTCGCCGAAAAAGTGGGCACGTCCAAGAAGGTCGCCGCGCAGTTCTTTGAAGAACTATTCAAGCTGGCGGTCAAGGAAGCCAAGGGCGGCGCGGGCAAGTTCGTCATCCCGAACATCGGACGCGTCGTGAAGGCGCACCGCAAGGCGCGCATGGGCCGCAATCCGCAAACCGGCGAAGCAATCAAGATCAAGGCGAAAACCGTGGTTCGTCTTCGCGCCGCGAAGGCGTTGAAGGACGCGGTTCTCGGGTAAGGCGCGCTTCGCAAACCGGAATTTTCGAGGAAACTTAAGGGCTGGGTGTATCGCCGTCGTTCCGAAGCCGCTGCGGCGGTTGCCGGGACGTGGCATATCCCTCCGATTCACCCAGCAGCATCCCTAAACTCGCAGTGTTACTCTCACTGCTTTTCTGCCCCGGGCCCGGCCCTCGGGGCATTTTTAGTAGGACGAGCTTCAGCCTGTCTTCTTTTTTTTTGACCCCACAATTACTTAAACCAGACAGGCTGAAGCCCGTCCTACTCCGGGGTATCGTTTCGAGTGGCTTGGCTTTCATAAATCCGTACGTTTCTCTCCCCGTTAGGTTATCTTTGAGCTGTGATCGCTGACTTCCAGAATATCGTATCGCGATATGTCCAACGGCGCGGCTGATGACCACGCGGTACGAAGGGAACCATCCGTGAGCGAGCGCGGCATTCCCACCAGAGACACGCCGGCTCCTGCTCCAACGGAAGATGCGAACGGCTCGGGTCTCCAGTGGCTGAGATCGCGGGCGCCCTCGTTCACTCTTTCCGAAGGCAATCTTTTCCTGTTGCTGGCGATCCTGATTGGAATGTTCTCCGGATTGGCCGTGGTTTGTTTCCGCATTGCCATCGAGTGGGTTCGCCTCGCCCTTCTCGGCTCCGCGCTCGCGCCGCCGCATTTTCGGGTTTTATTGGTGCCGGCGGGAGCCGGGCTGGTCGTCGCCTTTCTGGTCCAAAAATTCTTTCCCGGCGCTCGCGGCAGCGGCGTGAATCAGACCAAGGCTGCCGTTTACGTATTCGACGGGTACGTGCCCTTCCGGACCGTCATTGGAAAATTTATCACCTGTTCTCTGGCCATCGGCAGCGGCCAATCGCTGGGTCCCGAAGATCCATCCCTGCAGATGGGAGCGGGAATCGCTTCCGCGCTCGGCAGGCGCTTAAGACTTTCCCGGGACAAGCTGCGGCTGCTTGCTCCCGTGGGCGCGGCCGCGGGCCTCGCTGCTGCGTTCAATGCGCCCATTTCCGCGGTCTTGTTTGTGATCGAGGAAGTGATCGGCACGTGGAGCGCTAGCGCCCTGGGCGCGATCGTGCTCGCGGCGGTTTCCAGCGCCGTGGTTATGCGCTCCTTTTTGGGCGGCGAGCCCATGTTCCGCGTCCCGCCATACACTCTCGCCCATCCCGCCGAATTGCTTGCCTATGCCGTGCTGGGAGTCGTCAGCGGAATTCTTTCACTCGCCTTCACAAAAATTATTTCCTACTTCCGGCCAAAGCTCCGCGCCTTGCCCGAGTGGACGTACTACTTGCAACCGGCGGTTGCGGGACTGCTGATCGGTTTTATCGGCCTGCGATTCCCGCAGTCCATGGGGACGGGCTATCCCTACATTGACCAGGCTCTGCGTAGCCAGTACACCTGGCAAATTCTGGCCATCCTTGGATTCGCAAAAATAGTGACCACCAGCTTGTCATTTGTGAGCGGCACGCCGGGAGGAATGTTCGCGCCGGTGTTGTTCATCGGGGCGATGTTTGGCGGAGCGATCGGCGGGCTCGAGCACCACTTCTTCCCGCAAGTCAGCGCGACCGTGGCTCCGTTCGCTCTGGTTGGCATGGGAACTTTCTTCGCCGGATTCCTGCGCGTTCCGATCACTTCCGTGTTCATGGTCGTCGAAACTTCGGGGAGCTATTCCATCGTCCTTCCGGTGATGATCTCCAACACCATCGCCTATTTGATTTCCCGCAAATATCAGGACATCGCGCTGTTTGATCTTCTGGCCAAACAGGACGACATGGAATTGCCTTCGATGGAGGAACAGCGCGAGCAGATCGTCCTGCGCGTCGAGGATGCCATGCGGAAGCCGGATTTAACGCCGTTACAGGCAAGCGACACGCTCGCCCGCGCTTTGGAAATTGCGGAGGCATCCACGGCAGAAGTCCTGCTGGTGCGCTTTCCAACGGGCCGTTGGGCGGGCATCGCCAGAAAAGATTTGCCCGCAATGTCTTCGGCGCACCCCAGGGAGACACAGCTGCGCGAGGTTTTGTCCACGGCCCGCTTGCCCATCCTGCATCCCGATCAGCGCCTGGATGATGCCTTGCGATTCATTCAAGGCCACGCGCTTTTGCCCGTGGTCAGCCGCGCGGGCTCTCGCAAGCTGGAGGGAGTGTTGTCGCTTCCGGACATTCTGATGGCGTACCAAAGGACGGTCTGAAATTTTCCTGTAGCACGGGCACTCTTGCCTGTGCGGGGTTTGCGACCGTCATTATGTAGGCAGCCCGTGCCTGCGGCTTACAAAATCACGCAGCCGGGAGTGGCTGTGCAGCCAAAATCAGCGCGCCAAATCCGACGCAAACACCAGCCGGACACCCTGCCGCTCCGCCTCGGGCAACATTTCGCTGAGCACCTCCAGCGTTTCCGGATGCGGATGGCCGATCGCCAGCGCCGAGCCTTTTTCCCGGGCATCGCGAATGGCCAACGAAAATTGTTTTCGGACGGCCGGGACCGCTTGCTCGTCATCCAGAAACACGTTGCGCCGTGCGGCCGCGACGCCCGCCGCGTGCGCCGCCGTTTCCGCGACTGTAGCGGCGGTCGTGCGGCTGTCGATAAAAAACAAATTGCGCTGGTGCAATAAAGGCATCAATTCGTCCATGAGTTTTTGGTCGGCAGTGCCGAGCGACCCTTCGTGATTGTTGACTCCCGCGGCATAAGGGACAGTGTCCAGCATGGCTGCGAACGTTTTTTCTACTTCAGCGGAAGCCATACCGGGATGCAACTCGATCGCTTCGTCCCTGTCCCCCGCATTCGAGGCCATGGGCAGATGGAGCATCACTTGAAACCCGCGCCGGTGCGCCTCCTCGGCGATTTCGCCGGAGTTCGCTTCGTGAGGAAGCACCGAGATGGTCAGCGGATATGCAATCCTGAACAGAGAGTCCGCCTGCGCGCGATCATTTCCCAGATCATCGATCACGATGGCGAGTTGCGGGCGCGCGGGCGCCTGGGACGCAGCCTCCGCCTGTGGCAGAGGCGTAATGAGGTGGATCGATTGCGTGCGCCGGCCGTCCAGCAGGTAGTCGAAGCGTTCCAGGCCGGGCGCTCCGGGGCGCGCGACGCGCTGCAGGTGGTGAAACTCCGCGACACGCGCGAGTTCGGCTTCAATGGCATCGTGCGCGGACGCGTCTGGCGCGCCGGCTTTGGTGAGCGGCACGGTAATGTAGATGTGGTCGGCGGCGAGCGCCTGTTGCTTGCCGGGCTGGCGCGTGGCGTATTCGGGCCGCATGCCCACTTCGGCCCTTCCCCCGCTCGCGTTTCGCGCGGCAAACACAAATTCACGGGTGATGTTCCGGATCCCCACGTTTGACGCAGGCGCGGATTTTTTCCGGCAGCCTGCCGCGAAAAATAACGCGGCGGCGCAGAAGAAAAATAGGATGATACGCAGTGCGGGAGTTTGTGTGGCGAGTGGGCCGAGCGCGTCCGGTCGGCGATTCACACTTCAGGCAGCCTTTTGGGCCTCGCCGCCTTTGAGCAGTTCGAGAGCCTTGTTGTAAACCGGATCATCCGCTTTGGGCAACTGGCCGGGACCGAGTGGAGCCTCGTCCTCGGTATCGGTGGGTTCGGCGGAGGGATCGATCGCCTTCGGACGCACCTCCACCGTGGGAGCCACGCCTTCCTCCACGATGGATTTGCCGTCAGGTGTTGAATAAAACGCAACCGTGAGGATCAACGCTCCGCCGTCGTCCAGCGGGATAATTTTTTGTTCGGAGGCGGAGCCGAAGGTGCGCTCGCCCACCAGATCGCCGCGCTTATTGCCCTTGATCGCTCCGGCAAGGACTTCCGCCGCGCCCGAAGTGCTCGGCGAAATCAAGACGTCCACGGTCGAGTGCCAGACGGACTTGTCCGGCTCGGCATTGAAATCCTTGTGCGAAACGGTTTGTCCTTCGAGAGAGGTGATCTTCCCGGAAGTCAGGAAAAGTTGTGCGGCCACCACAGCTTCGCTGACATCGCCGCGCGTGCAATCGCGCAGGTCGAGCAGCAGCTTGTGCAGGCCCTGCTTGTCGAACTGCGCCAATTTGTCACGCAGCTCCGACACGTCCAATGCTTCGATGGCGGGCAAGCGCACGTACGCCACATCGTCGCCGACGCGATCCGCCACGATGTGTTGCGCGCCGATCACCGCGCGATTGATGCTGACTTCCTGGGGCTCCGTCTTTCCGCGACGGATCACCGCCACTTTCACGGGAGATCCGGGAGCGCCCTGCAAGAGGGCGTTGGCCTGCCCGACGGACATATCGCGCGTGGCAAATCCGCCGATGGATTCCAGAATTTCGCCGCTGCGCATGGCGGCCTTGGCAGCCGGGCCGTCCGGAACGACCGAGACAATCACGATGTAGCCGTACCGCTTCGATACCGTCATGCCCACTTCACCGTGCACGGCATTCTTCGTTCGGTCTCGATAATCGGCATATTCACGCGGGCTCAAGTAACCGGAAAGGGGATCCAGCGATTCCAGCAGTCCGTGCATGGCCCCGGACGTCACCACGGCCATGTTGGGCTCGTCCACGTAGTCTTCCTGAATGTGCTGGACCACCTCGCCGAACACGCTCAACGAGCGGTAAGATTTGTCGTCATTCGTTTTGCCGAGCATGTAGCCCAGACCGACATATAGAAATACGACGACGGAGAGTGTGACGACAGATATTCTGGCGAGGCGGCTCATTGTTGTTATAGGCCTCATACGCGAAGATAAAATCCTAGCTATAATAGCACGACTCGCGCACTTGACGCGCAGCGATTCTCGGAGGATTGCTTAAGGGGGCTCGCCGGTTTCTCGGTACGGGACCACGGCGCGGTCAGTAAGGTGTAATCTCCTCAATCGGCGTGAGATAGGTTTGGGAGATGCGGTCCTGCCAGCAAAGTTGGTCTTCATCCCAGAGGGCCCATAGGAAGCCTAGAAAGCAGGTGCCCGCGGAGATCAAATATCCAAAGCTTCTCCAAGCCATCTGGCGCGACGTGGGAATGCCGCCGTCAAAGCTGACGACCCGCAAGCCGCGAAGCATCATGCCGGGCGTCGAGCCGCCGAAGACGGTGAACAGCGCGAAATACTGGGCGTAAAAAAGCGCAAATGTGGCCCCCGCCACGGTTATGTCAAGTTTGTTAAACCCGATATGCCCACCCAGAACGGTAAAGAGGGCAAGCATTCCCCCGTAACTGAACACCAGCAGCCCAGCGTCCACGATCGCCGCCCTGCGCCTCTCGGAGAGCGAAGCCACAGCATAAAGGGGCGCGTGCGACAACCCTGCGCCGGAGGGTGAAGTAGACCGCCAGGGAACATTGCCCCCTGTGGAAGCGCTCTCCAGTGTGGGAATCGATATTTCGAATCGCTCATGGCGAAGCGTGCGTGAGGCTTGGGGATGTTTCACAGACGACGGTGGGGAAACCTGTGTCCTCGCGCCGGAAGATTCAGGCGCGGATGACATGGCGGATTCAAAGGGCAGCGCCGTTTGTAAATCGGCGGGAACGCCACCGCGCCGGCGGGCGCGATAATCCTGAAGCCTGCTGGAAACCTCGCGCCGCCATTCCGGTTCAACGGCCAGGCTGCCTTCGGTAGGAGTGGCAATTCGGCGCGAAACAGACGAGCGTCCGAGGGCGCCCAAAGGGGCGTCACAGAAGCAGCACAGGTCGGACGCGTCGCCGTTAACGGCGCCGCAATGCTGACAAGTTTTTATCACCGTTCCGTTTTGCGCTGCGGACGTCTCGCCGAACGGAAGTCGGGAGTCGAAAACATTCTACCAGCAGAGCGCTTCCGCGAAAAGATTTGCGTCCGTGTGTCACGAATTGGGTACCCCGGACAGCCCCCGCGTGCCAATTGCAATCTATACAGGCTGCGGAATGACAACGTGAGGATCCTTATCGGCAAGCTGCCTAGCTAGTGAAAATGGCTGGAACCGATCGGCCGTCGGGAGTGCGGGCTCTGTCTCTTCACGGAAGATTCCAAGTGAATCGGGGACCCTGCTGGAATCATTGTAAGCCTTCGGAGGGAATGCTAGGCTAACGAGCTATTTTCATTCCACCCCTTCCAGGCTCCTTCTGGTCCTGGTTGCTGGGCGTCGCCAACTCATGGAAGTTTTTCATAAATTCGGAATCGCATGCCGGGGGCGCGTCCTACTTCTTGCTTTCATCGCCAGTCTCTTCGCGCTTCACAGAGCTGCCGCGCAGCAAATCATTCCGCCATCCTCTTCCGGCCAGGCCAGCGTGCGCCTGGAAGCCGACCAGCAACGCAAGGAAGGAGACCTCTACCTCGCCGACGGGAATGTCGAAATCCAATACAGGAAGCTTCGGTTGCGCGCCGACCACGTGCAGTACGACACGAAGACTTACAAAGCCACGGCCCGCGGCCACGTGATCTTCGACGCGGACACGCAGCACCTCACGGCGGATTCCGCCGATTTCAACGTGCAAAGCGGAGAAGGCCTGTTCGAGCACGTGCGCGGCGAAGTCACAGCGGAACACAAGCAAAACACAAACATACTGGTTTCGCCGAATCCACTGGTCTTCGAGGCGCAGGAAGTGCGGCGCGTCGACCCGCGCACCTACTGGATCGAGCATGCCTGGCTGACCGTCTGCGAACCGGACAAACCCAGTTGGAAGTTTTTCACCGCACATGCCACGCTCAACGTGGATCGCACGGTGGCCATGGTCAACGCCGACTTCCGGATGTTCCGCATCCCACTCCTGTACTTTCCTTACGCGTCGGTGCCGGCGGGGCGCAATCTGCGCAAGTCCGGACTGTTGATCCCGGAATTCGCCGACACTTCGGTCAAAGGATTCGTCTTTGGCGACGGCTACTATTGGGCGCCCAGTGATTGGGCCGATCTCTCTCTCGGTGCGGCCTATCTCAGCCGGCGCGGATGGCAGCAAAACATCGAGCTTCGCGCCAAGCCCTGGGAGAACGTTTCGATTTCGGCAAGATATTTCGGCGTGATCGACCGTGGATTACCGGCGCCGGTGCTGAATGCCTCAGGAATGCCGGTGCTGGATTCCTCCGGCAATCCGGAAACGGCGCTGGAGAGCCAGGGCGGCCACACGGCGCAATTCCAACTGGACGCCCAGCTGCGCAACGGCTGGCGTGCGGTCGCGGATTTCAAGCAGCTCACCTCGCTGATCTTTCAATTGGCATTTGCGCCGACCTTTGGCGAAGCGGTGAATTCGGAGGTACGCAACGCGGGATTCCTGACGAATAATACACAAGGGTTCAGCGTCGATTTCGCCGCGACCAGTTATAAGAACTTCGTAAACGCCCAGCCCCAAGTAAGCGCGGACGTTCGCGCCGCGCCGGAGGCCCGCTTCAGCTCGGTCGACCAGGCCCCCTGGAAAAATCTGCCGATTTATTTCGGTTTCGATATGTTCGCCGGTACCGTGCACCGCGACGATGAAAATCTGGTTACCAACCCGACGACGGGAGTGCAAACCGTCCAGCCGGGCATTTCCACCTCCGCGTTTGTGGAGCGCTCCGAAGTGGCTCCGCGCGTCGTGGTGCCCCTGCGCTGGGGACCCTGGATTGGAGTAACGGCCAGCTTTACAGCGCGCGCCACAAGCTACGGCGCTCAACTCGTCGGAGGCTCGCTCTCGGATGAACTGTCGCACCGCACCACCGGTGAGCTGAGCGTCGATCTTCGTCCTCCCACGTTCGAGCGCGTCTGGGAATCGACCGGCGGAAAATGGAAGCATACTATCGAACCGGAGATTGATTACAACTACGTCGGGGGCGTAAATCAGTTCGACCGCATTGTGCTCTTTGACGAAGATGAAACGCTCACCAACACCAATGATTTGGTGTACTCCATCACGCAGCGCCTGTTCCACCGGGGCGGAAACGGCCAGGCGGAAGAACTCGCCACCTGGAAGGTCACGCAAGCGTACTACTTTGACCCGACTTTCGGCGGCGCGCTCACTCCCGGAACGCGCAATGTTTTTCAGGCGCTCGATTCGATCACCCCGTTCGCCTTCGCGAATGAGCCGCGGCACTTTTCACCGATCAACAGCGACCTGGTCATCACGCCTGGCGGGAGATACGATGCCGAAGTCCGGCTGGATTACGACACTGTGCGCCACAGGATCACCACGGCGGAAACACTTCTGAAAATTCGCCCGACTGAAAATCTCAGCTTCTCCGTGGCGCATTTTTCCATCGATAACACGGCCGGCCCGCCGCCCAATAATGCTGTGCTGCAACCGCCCGCGAATCAGATTCGGACGCAGGTGGGATATGGCGAGTCCAACCGCCGCGGCTGGAGCACGCAGGCGGGCGTCGGCTATGACGTTAAGCAGAACGTCTTGCAGAACGAATTCGTCGAAGTAAGCTATAACGGATCCTGTTGCGGAATTTCGCTGGAATACCGCCGCCTTTCGCTCGGCGAGATTCGCACGGAAAATCAATTTCGTGTTTCGCTGAACATTGCCAACATCGGTACGTTCGGAAATTTGCGCCGCGAGGAGAAACTCTACTGACCATGAAGAATGAAGAATCGCTCGCGTTCGCCACGATCGAGGATCTCGCCGCGCTGCTGGCAAAACGCAGGATTTCGCCGGTCGAACTGACCGAACTTTTTCTGCGCCGCATCGAGCGGCATAACCCCGCCCTGAACGCGTTCTTGACGGTCGCCGCCGAGAGCGCGCGCGCAGCGGCCCGCCGCGCGGAAAAACAGCTGCTCCGCCGCCGCGGTTCGCGGCGCGAAGATTTTCCGATCCTCGGCATACCGATCACGCTCAAGGACAACATTTGGACGCGAGGCATCCGCTCCACGGCGGGATCGAAAATTTTGCGCGATTTCATTCCGTCGGAGGATTCAACGGTTGCGCGAAAACTGGCCCGCGCTGGAGCCGTCCTTCTTGGCAAAACAAATCTGAACGAATTTGCTTACGGAATTACCGGCGGCAACGCGCATTACGGCCCCGTGCATAATCCGTGGGCGCTGGAACGGATTCCCGGCGGCTCGAGCGCCGGCTCCGCGGCAGCGATTGCCGCGGGTCTCTGCGCGGCTTCCATCGGCACGGACACGGGCGGCTCGATCCGCGTGCCTTCCTCCTTTTGCGGAACCGTCGGACTGAAACCGACTTTCGGGCGCGTCAGCGTTTTTGGAACCATGCCGCTCTCGCCCTCGTTCGACCATGTGGGACCGATCGCTCGCAGCGTGGCGGACGCTGCGCTGCTGCTCGGTGTGATCGCCGGGCGCGATCCGCTGGATCCGACTTCCTCGCCGAAAGCCGTGGAGGATTATCGCGGCGCGCTGCGAAAGCCGCTGCGCAAATTTCGACTGGGACGCCCGCGCGAACACTATTGGGAGAAGGTGGACCCCGAGGTGCGCAGCGCCGCCGAAGCCGCCATTAGCGCGATGGAAAAGCGCGGGGCTGTTGTGAACAATGTTTCCCTGCCGCACCTCAAAGAAACTCGCGACGCGGCGGCCGACATTTCGCTCGCCGAAGCCTTGCACGTTCACGAAGCGGCCGGGTATTTCCCGCAGCGCGCCGCAGATTACGGCGAAGAAGTGCGCAACCGTATTGAAGCAGGCGCGAAAGTGCCGGCCAACCGGTATCTGGCGGGATTTGACGTGCGAAAGCGCGTGGTCGCTGAATTTGATGCGGCCTTCCAAACCGTTGACGCCATCGTGGCGCCCACGGTTCCCGTCCCTGCTCCGCCGATAGGCGCGGAATCCGTGCGAATTGATGGAGAAGACATCGACACGCGTCGCGTGCTCGTAGGACATTCCCGTCCGGCCAATTTCACTGGGCACCCCGCGATTTCCATCCCCTGCGGATTTACGCGCGAGGGGCTGCCCATCGGCTTGCAATTGATCGGCCGAGCCTTCGATGAAGCGACCCTCTTGCGCATCGCGTTCTCCTACGAGAGCATGCACGATTGGGGCTCGCGCCACCCGCGCATCGAGTAGTTGAGCCCCCCGGGAACGCCAATCTCCCGATTGGCGGGGGTAAAGACGCCAATCGGGAGATTGGCGTTCCCGGGCGAGACAGTTCGCTTACCACTCAAAATTAACCCGCCACCAAGAAATCCCCCGAGCGGACGCATAGTTATGTGAAAATAGAGGATGGGTTGAATTGTTGGCGGGCTTGCAGCCGTCTGATCCAATGATGCATCAAATGGTTTGCGCCATCCTTCTCCGGAGATAATTTCGTCCGATGCAAGTATCGATTCTTTACGCCTTCATAGCGGGAATCATTTCGTTCCTGTCGCCCTGCGTGCTGCCGCTGGTGCCGGGCTACGTCTCGATGCTCTCGGGCATCGGCGTCGAGCAACTTCGCACGGGGCAACCGGCGCGGAACAGTCTGTTCGCATCGTCGCTGGCATTTGTCTCGGGATTCTCCGTGGTCTTCATCAGTTTCGGCGCATCGGCCAGCGCCGTGGGACAATTTTTACTGCAGCATAAGGCGCTGATGGGGCCTGTCGCCGGGGCCGTCATCGTGCTCTTCGGCCTGCATCTGGTCGGCTGGCTGATCAAGCTGCCCGTGAATGCTGGCCTCGTGATCGGTGGCGTGCTGGCGTTTGGCGCAGCGATCCTTTGGCGGCGATATGGGACCGAAACTGTTGGCCCGGCGGAGCTGTTTGGCTCCGTGCAACTGCTTTCCGTCGCGCTTATTTTCCTGGCCGGTCCGTCGTTGACGCGCTGGCTCAACCGCGACGTGCGCTTCCACAATCTCGGCAGTCAAACGGCGGAAGAAGCCAAATCCGGCGGCGCTCTTTCCGGTGTGACCAGCGGTTTCCTCCTCGGCTTCGCATTTGCCTTTGGCTGGACGCCGTGCATCGGTCCGATACTTGCCGCCGTCCTGGTACTGGCCGCCAACACGCAGACTATTTCTCGCGGCGTTTTTCTGCTGGCCATATATTCGGCGGGGCTGGCAGTGCCCTTCCTGCTCACCGCGATTGGCATCAACCAGTTTCTGCGCTTTTACCAGCGATTCCGGCGCCATCTGCATACAGTGGAAGTCTTGAGCGGCGTGCTGCTGTTGTTCGTGGGAGGACTGATTTTTTTGAACCGTCTGACTTGGCTATCGGGTAAACTGGGCTTTCTGAACAAGTTTGCGCTGTAACCGGTGCGGGCTCTACGTAGAATCCGCAGGAAAGAAGTGCGAATATGAAAAAGGGCGTATTTATTGCCGCGGGAGTAATTGCCTTGCTGGCCGTCATGGTCTGGGCGGACCACAAATTCCCCGCGGCCGGCGCGCCATCCGCGAGCGCGCCCGCCCAACCGACCGATGCCCCGACTGTCGTCATTAAGGACCTCAACGACAAGGAGGTCACCCTCCAGCAATTTAGAGGCGAGGTGGTCCTGGTGAACTTCTGGGCGACCTGGTGCGAGCCCTGCAAAGTGGAAATCCCGTGGATGATCGAATTCCAGCAGAAGTACAGCCCGCGCGGCTTCACCATCCTGGGAGTTTCCATGGACGAAGACGGCAAAAAAGCAGTCGAACCCTTTCTCGAAAAACAACGCTTCGACGTGAACGGCCAAAAAGAGGCGATGAGCTATCCCATCTTGCTCGGCAACGACACCATCGGGGAAAAATTCGGCGGGATTCTGGGCCTCCCCACCAGCATGCTCTTCACCCGCGACGGCAAAAAAGTCAAGACCATCGTCGGCCTGGTCAATCACGACGATATTTCCAAGGCCATTGAAAGCCTGCTGTAAGTCTTGCCACGCCAGCAGCTTGCTACATACAGCTCATTCCTTCCAAGGCGCCCTCATTTTTTCGAGAAGTATGGTATAATGGTATAGCATCTAAGGTATAGAGGTTCCAAATCATGGGAATGAACATCAAGAACGACGAGGCACAAAAACTCGCCCACAAATTGTCCGAGATAACCGGCGAGAGCCTGACCGCTGCCATCACTGAAGCTGTACGCGAGCGATTGGAACGAGTTCAGCAAACGCAGGGGGCAGGATTGGCGGATCGTCTGTTACGAATCGGGAGGGATTGCGCGGCGCAATTGAAGGAACCTTTCCGATCGGTGGATCATGGAGAAATGCTGTATGACGAGCGGGGATTGCCGCGATGATTGTGGATACGTCGGCGATTGTGGCCATTCTCCGCGATGAGCCGGAAGCTCGAACCTTCGCCAACGCCATCGCGGACGCAAGAATCCGCCGTGTTTCGGCGGTAAACTACGTGGAGGCGGCAGCCGTGATCGATGGAAACCGGAATCCAATCGCGAGCCGCCGGTTTGATGATTTCTTTCGCGAAAGTTCCTTCATTGTGGAGGCCGTCAACTTCGAGCAGGCACGGATAGCTCGCGAAGCCTACAAGGATTTTGGCAAAGGCAGCGGGCATGCGGCGCAATTGAATTTCGGAGATTGTTTCGCTTACGCGCTTGCCAAGGTGATGAGCGAACCCATCCTGTACAAAGGCCAGGATTTCAAGCAGACGGATCTCACCTCGGCCCTCGAATAATCAAAGCCCGCCAAGTCCCGTACTTTCTCAAACATTGCGCATGTGAAAGAATAGAGGCGTGACGCCAAGCGGATGAAAACTCGACTCCGTCATTTGCGCGAACCGATCGGCGTGGCCCTGGAAACTCTGCGCGCGCACAAGATGCGCTCGTTTCTGATGCTGCTGGGGATCGTGCTGTCCGTTTCCACGCTGATCATGGTGGTTGCGCTGATTTCCGGCGTAAACCTGTACGTGCAGAATCGTATCGCCAACCTCGGGGCCAACGTATTCCTGGTTCTGCGCTTTCCGATCATCACGGATACGACCGAACTCGTGAAGGCCACCCGGCGGAACAAACCGATTACCTGGGACGAGTACATTTTTTTGCGCGACAACTCGAAGCTCGCCCTGCGCGTCGGCGCGCAGGCCAATCACCTGGGCCGCACCAAGGCCAACGGCCAGACGGTCGAAGACACGACCATCTACGGCGTGACCGCGAATATCGGCGAAATGAAAACCGAGGGCCCCGCGTCGGGCCGCTATATCACGGACACCGACAATCAGCACCGCTCGCTCGTGGCGCTGATTGGCACGGACATCGCGGAAAAACTTTTTCCCGGCGTCGATCCCATCGGCAAGGAACTCGATGTGGACGGGCGCCCTTACGTAGTGATCGGAGTCGGAAAGCCCATCGGCACGGTGCTGGGCCAGACGCAGGACAATTACGTCTACATTCCGATCGAGACGTGGATGAAATTCTACGCCACGAGCACGACCAGCCTGGCAATCAACGTGCAAACGCGCGGCGCGGACTGGATGTCGCGCGCGCAAGAGGAATCTCGGACGCTGATGCGCGCTCGCCGCCACCAGAATCCCGGCGACCTGGACAATTTCGGCGTCCTGGACGGCGGGTCGCTGGTGGATTTATTCAAGCGCATCACCGGTGCGCTGGCGGCTTCGATGGTGGGAATTGTGGCGGTATTCCTGGTGATTGGCGGCGTGGTGATCATGAACGTGATGCTGGCGACGGTGACCGAGCGCACGCGCGAAATCGGCCTGCGCAAATCCCTGGGCGCGCGCCGCGCGGACATTCTCCTGCAGTTCCTTACGGAGACGGCCGTCATGTCCACGATCGGCGGGGCCATCGGCGTTGCCCTGGCCTACGTGTTTGCGCTGGTTATCGCCGCCAACACGCCTGTGCCGATGCACGTGCCCGTTTCGGCGGTAATCATTGCTCTGGCCGTTTCGACCGCCGTGGGCGTTTTCTTTGGGTTGTATCCGGCGAGCAAGGCCGCGAACTTGAGTCCGATCGAAGCGCTGCGACAGGAAACTTGATTTAAAGTTTGGAATCCATGCGAATCTCTCTCGGCGAAAACGCGAGAATGGCTCTGGACACGCTGCGGGAGAACAAGCTGCGCTCGTTTCTCACCGTGCTGGGCGTGGTCATCGGGATCACCGCGCTCATCACCGTCGCCTCCATCCTGGTGGGTTTCTACGCGGATGTCACGGTTTATCTGAATGACTTCGGCGCAAATACCATCTGGATTTTCAAAGTATCCCCCGGCATCAGCACCGGGCGAATGACCGCCGAGCAGCGCAACCGCAAGCCCCTGACCTATGAAGACGCTCAGGCGATCCGGGAACAATGCCCGGCGGTGCAGGAAGTGTCCGTGTCGGTATTTAAGCGCATCTATGACCTGAATCGAGAGCCCGTTGTCAACGCGCGCTACAAGGACAAGGAAGTCAGCGGGCTGAACTATTCGGGGTCGGACGTCAACTATCCTGACGTCTACAACACCAAACCTTACATTGGCCGCTATTTCACGGATGCGGAAGATTTGCACCGCGAGGACGTTGCCGTCATCGGCTACGATCTCGGCAAAACATTTTTTCCGGACGGAGAAGCGGTGGATAAAATAATTTACGTCGAAGGATTTCCCTACCGCGTCATCGGCGTATTCGAGCATCGCAAAGGCCAGCTCTTCCAAAACCCTCCGGTGGAAAAGCAGGTGCTCGTTCCCTATCACACGTACCGCAAGCATCATCCCGCCGACGACGAGCATTTCATCGGCGCCGTGGCCGCGCCCGGAAAAATGGCGGAAGCCAAGGACGAGATCAGCGCGGTCTTGCGGCGCACCCGCCACGTTCCTTATTCGGCGCCGGAAAATTTCGGCATGTCCTCCGCGGAGGAAATTGCCAATCAGTTCAAACAGATCACAGGCTCGGTTGCATTGCTGACCGCGGTGGTCAGCTCAATCGGCTTGCTCGTCGGCGGGGTCGGCGTGATGAACATCATGTTGATGTCGGTCACGCAGCGCACGCGGGAAATCGGCGTGCGAAAAGCGATTGGCGCGCGCCGCCGCGACGTCATCTGGCAATTCCTGACGGAAGCAGTCGTGCTCACCGGCGCGGGCGGAGTCATCGGCGTGCTGCTCGGAATCGGCATCAGTGTCCTCATCAACATATTTCTTCCCAGATTACCTTCCACCGTGCCGCTTTGGGCCGTGCTCTTGGGAGTTATCGTTTCCATGAGCGTCGGCCTGTTCTTCGGCATCTACCCCGCGGTAAAAGCGGCGCGGCTCGATCCAGTGGATGCGTTGCGCTACGAGTGAGCGGGTGTTTTCACGTTTCCAATTTCCAATTTCGAATTTCGAATTTGAGGTTTGAAATTCAAGATTCCATCCTGGCGCGGACCGCGCCGAGATTTGCACTGAATCAACTGCCGCAAGCCGCTCTTTTAGCCTAATAACCGATTCGTCCCGCCGCTGGTCAAGCCGGGATTTTGGAAAGAGAAGGCGGCTAAAATCAGAATTATCGGAAAAGAGCATGAAACACAGGCCTGCCACCCTCCGCGGGATCTTCTTATTGCTGTGCACTTCACTGTGCGCGATCTCCGCCCACGCCCAAGCGGAACGCATTCTGGATTTCCACAGCGACATTCGTGTGCAAGGGGACGCGGCCATGGAGGTGGTTGAAACCATACGCGTGGTGAGCGCCGGAAATCAAATTCGCCACGGCATATATCGCGATTTCCCCACTCGCTACACTGACCGGCTCGGAAACCGCTATGTTGTCGGGCTGGATGTTTCCGCCGCCACTCGGGACGGCCTTCCGGAAGAATTTCGCGTCGAGGAGCAGGCCAACGGAAAACGCATTTACTTGGGCCGGGCCAACTTTCTTGTGCCCTCTGGACAACACGTATACACGCTTTCCTATTTGACCACCCGCCAACTCGGCTTTTTCAACGACCACGACGAGCTCTTCTGGAATGTCACAGGGAACGGCTGGATATTTCCCATCGAGCGCTCTTCTGCCAGCGTGCAGCTCCCCGAAAATATCCCGGCGGGTGAAGTGCATCTCGGCGGTTACACCGGGCTGCAAGGATCGCTCGCGCAAGATCTTTCGTTTGCCAAACAACCGGACGGAAGCTTTACATTCAGGGCGTCGCGTCCCCTGCGCTCACAGGAAGGCCTGACAATCCTTCTGACCTGGCCGAAAGGTTACGTGGCTGCTCCCACCGGGCAAGAAAAGCTGCAATATTTCCTCCAGGATAACCGCGATGCGGTGTTCGCGACCGCCGGCTTGCTAGCGATTTTTCTCTACTATGTGATCGTGTGGTCGCTCGTCGGGCGGGATCCCGCGCCCGGCCCGATCGTCGCGCAATACGAACCACCTCCCGGATTTTCTCCCGCGGCCATCCGCTACCTCGTGCGCATGTCGTATGACAACAAGGCATTCGCGTCCGCCGTGCTGGACATGGCCGTGAAAGGCTACCTGCAGATCAAAGAGGATGAAGGAATCTATACGCTCACTCGTACGGGTAAAGGACGGGAGGCCCTCAGTCCCGAGGAGCAATCGGCCGCGGACAGCCTATTCGGCAACCAATCCTCCATCCTCCTTCGCAACGAGAACCACACCCGGATTAGCGAGGCCATGCAGGCGCTGAAAAAGTGGCTCAAGAACGCGGAATACAAATCGTACTTCGTCACCAACGGCCGGTATATGATCCCGGCGGTGGCGTTGTCCATCCTCATGATGGTCTCGATCGTTTTCTCGCAAGCGCCTCTGAAAATCGGCCTGGCCGCATTCATGACGGTCTGGATCGGTTTATGGAGCATCGGTGTCTCCGGATTGCTTTCACTGTCTTTCAAGTTGTGGAAGACCGCGCTGGCAGGCGGCCAATTGAAAAGCGGCGTTGTCACCACGCAAGCGATTTTCATTACCGGAGCTTCCGTGGCTTTCCTGGCCTTCGAAGTGATGGGGCTTGTCCTGCTGGCTACGTCGACATCGCTCATCCTGGTTGTGGCGCTCGTCGCTTCCGTGTTCATCAACGCGTTTTTCCACCATTTGCTCAAGGCGCCAACGCGCGCGGGCCGCGACGCGCTTGATAAAATCGACGGATTTAAGCTCTTCCTCAGCGCGGTGGACGGCGACCGGATGAGCCGGGTTGCGCCAGCCGAAAAAACCCCCGAGATGTTTGAAAAATTCCTGCCCTACGCCCTGGCCCTCGACGTGGAGCAGGCTTGGGCGGAGAAATTTTCCGGCGTTTTGAACGCGGCTCAGGCCGGCGGACAAGGCTCGCCCGCATACACTCCGTCGTGGTTTTCCGGCAGCGCGTGGAACACTTTGGGCGCGAATGGATTCGTCAGTTCGCTGAGCGGTTCGTTTTCAGGCGCCATTTCTTCTTCCTCAACAGCGCCAGGATCAAGCAGTGGAGGCGGCGGAGGAGGAGGCGGGTCGGGCGGTGGCGGAGGGGGCGGAGGCGGGGGCGGCTGGTAGTTGGAAGATCTTG
>Ga0210409_10003358_pt1 | contig 18032 bp, 9 predicted proteins | sample IncBWH17MmetaG_FD_161649 | JGI IMG/M metagenome (GOLD analysis project Ga0210409, IMG submission 161649) | Forest soil microbial communities from Barre Woods Harvard Forest LTER site, Petersham, Massachusetts, United States - Inc-BW-H-17-M | ecosystem: Environmental > Terrestrial > Soil >... | reverse complement strand
GCGACACTCTATGTCGAGCACGGCACGCTTAAGCTCGGCACCGGCGCCTTCACCGTCACGAGCAGCGGCGACGGCAGAGACAGCACCCATGCGCTGACGATCACCGGCACGCTGGCCGACGTGAACAAGGCGCTTGCCGCGATCAGCTACACCCCGACCGGCGAGTTCGAGGGCACCGACAACGTGCACTTCACCGCGCTCTCGACCGAGGAAACAGCCGTCGGCGGCAACGTCAGCCAGTTTGCGAACGCGACCAGCGCCAGCATCACGGTCAGCGGCACCGCCGACGTGCCGGTGCTGCACGCCAGCGCCAGCGCCGGCAGCACGACGGAAAATACCGCAACTGTGCTGAGCGGTCTGTCGATATCGACCGCCGACCACAGCACCGACGACGGCGACACGTTCACGGCGACGGTCTATGTCGAGCACGGCACGCTGTCGCTTGGTAGCGGCGCCTTCACTGTCACGAGCAGCGGCGACGGCAGCGACAGCACCCACGCGCTGACCATCACCGGCACGCTTATCGACTTGAACAAGGCGCTTGCCGCGATCAACTACACCCCGACCGGCGAGTTCGAGGGCACCGACCACGTGCATTTCACCGCGCTCTCGACCGAGGAAGCGGCGGTCGGCGGCAACGTCAGCACGGCGGCGGCCGCGACCACCGCCACCATCACGGTTGCCCCGATTGCGGAGGCTGGCAGCGCGACTGCCCCGGCGACGCTGCTGGTCAATGAGAACGCGACCAAGGCTATTTCCACCGTGAGTGTTGGTCCTCTGGCGGAAGACAGCGACGACACCGTGAGTGCGGCGCTGACGGTCGGCCGCGGCACGCTGCATGTCGGCAGCCTGGCGGGAGTGACGGTGACGGGCGAGAACAGCGGCGCACTGACGTTGTCCGGCGATGCGGCGGCGGTCAATACGCTGCTCCAGGGGCTGACCTATACGGCGACCCCGGAGTATGAGGGTGCCGACACACTGAACGTGACAGTGACCTCGAAGGACGGCAGCAATATCTCCGCGACGCAGGGCATGGCCTCGACGTCGATCACCGTTGCCGGCGTGGCGGACACGCCGGGGATCACCGCGCCGGCACCGAAAACAACTACCGAAAACGTGGCGGTTGGCCTGACCGGGCTAACCATTACTGCGGTCGATGCCGCCGCCAGCGACGGCAGCGACACTTTCAACGTCGTCCTAAGCGTTGCTGACGGCGCACTCTCCGTGGCCGGGGCTCACACCGGACTCACCGGAACCTTCAGCGGAGCCAGTATTTCGTTCTCTGGCTCGCTAGCGGACGTGCAGGCAGCGCTGGCCGACAACAACATCACCTATACCCCGACAAGCAACTTCGTAGGCTCGGACACCGTGCACTTCACGGCGACCAGCACCGAGGAAACCGCCTTTGGAAGCAACACAAGCCTGCCGACGGCGGATCAGTCCGCGCTCATTACGGTTCAAGCCGCGGGCAAGCATTGGAAGGGCGGCAACCTCGATTGGCAAACTCCAGGTCAGTGGACCGCTCCCGGCGTTCCGATCTCCACTGACGATGCATTCGTCGACGCCAGCGGCACGTATAAGCTTGCAATCGGCCAAGGTGGTGGCGTTGCACACTCGCTGACCGTGAACGACACTGGCGCTACCGTCGAGGTCTTCAGCGGCAATATACTTACCCTCGGAGGCAACCTTACTATCACCGCGGGTACGTTCTTGATCGATGCCGGCGGAACGCTGAAGGACATCGCCACTTCCGCCACGATTTCGGGAACGTTCACGAATAGCGGAACGGTCGAAGCCGCCGGTGGCACGCTGGAAATTGCAAGTACCGCCATCTCCGGCACAGGGACGTTCAAGCTTGATACGGGGGCTACGCTACAGATCGACCATGCATCGAGCTTCAACCAAACGATCGCCGGGTTCGGCGCCGGCGATAAGATCGATCTCACCGGCGTCGCTTTTGCACCCAACGAACATGCGGTCTGGACGCAGGCCACCACTACCAACGGCGGCCGCGGCACTCTCCAGATATTTGCAGGCTCGGGCACGTTGGCAGCGACCTTGAATCTGAGCGGCATTTATACGCAGAATGAATTCGCGCTGGCACAAGACAGCAGCGCGTCGCACGGGACTGACGTCAATTTCAACTACGTTTCGTTTTCCAACGGCGCGATCAATACCAACGGGACTTACACGCCGCAGATCAGTAACGCCGGCAGCACGCTGCAACTGACGAACAGCACCAACAGCGACGCGGTTAGCTGGTTCGCCAACACCGTCTATTCGATCGGCAACTTCACTGCATCGTTCGATTACCACGCGACCGGGGCTGGCCCGGCGGACGGGATGGCCTTCATCCTGCAGAATTCCAGTTTGGGCATCCACGCGTTGGGACGCGATGGCAGCTCGCTCGGCTATGGCGCCCTCCCCAACACCACCGGCGGCGCCGCGATTTCCCCGAGCGCTGCCGTTGAATTCAATTTGTATGGCCCCAATACGCCGGGCACCGCCTTTACGACAAACGGCGGCATCGGACCCTATACACCGACCGGCAATGTCGCATTCGCGAGTGGCGATGCAATTCAGGCGGTTATTTCCTACAACGGCAGTGTACTCACCGAAACGTTGACCGATCTCGTCAATGGCGCGATTTACTCAGCAAACTACACGGTCAATCTTGGATCGGTTTTGGGCTCCACTAATGCCTATGTCGGCTTCTCTGCCGCCACCGGCGGCGCCAACTCGACCCAGACGATCAGCAATTTTACCTTCGATCCGCCGACGGTGACGATCACGGTCGTGACGCCAGACGGTATGGATTTCCAGCATCACAACGTGCTGGCGCAGATGGGGTCCGGTACCATCCAGTCCGGAGGCACTTCGACAACCTTCACCATTCTCGACAGCGCAGATGGCCGCGAGTTCGTCATCGACGGCAGCAATTTCACCTACAGCGCCGATGGCTCGAGCATTACCGGCGGCATCATCACGTCGTTCCACGAATTCAAGGCTGACGGCACCACCGCCCTTGCGGATTTCACGGGCTTGTCGGTCGATGCCGTCACCTGGATCTCCGCTGTCCAGCAGGCTGCCGGCGGCAACCATAGTGCCATTGATGCTTTGACCTCCAGCTTTGCCTACAATTTCGTCGGCGGCTCCGGTCCCGACACCTTTGGCTCGGCAGGTCGTGCGGACACGCTCAGCGGCACCGGCGTGGATTTCTTCGACGGCGGCGGCGCGCCCGCCGGCAGCCATGACACGCTGACCGGCGGCGCCGGCAGTACATTTGTGTTCAAGCAAGGCTACGGCGCGCTCACGATCACGAATTTCGATCAGGACAGCAGCGGCAATTTCAGCCAGAGCTTTGGCGATCATATCGAGCTGGACGGCTTTACCGGCAAGCCCAACGTCACCTACGTCAACGGCAACACCGTTGCTGATTTCGGCAACGGCGATGTCCTGACATTGCTCAATGTCAATCCGGCCAATCTCCAAGACTCGGATTTCATCAACAATGGCGGCGGCAACAACGGCGGCAATGGCGGCAACGGGCCGGTCATCAGCAACGCCAACAATACGGTCACCTATAAGGGGACGCCGGTTTTCCTCGACCAATCGATCGCGGTCACTGACACTACGGGCACGGTCACCAGCGTCAACGCCTGGATCTCGTCGGGTTCCCAGACTGGCGACACGCTCGAGATCAACAACACCACGGACGGAGATCTCACGAATTCGGATGGCTCTATCATCCACTACCATTTCGACGGCAATTCGATTTCCCTTGCGGAGAAGTCCGGCACCTCCATCAGTCCGACGCTTGCCGACTTCAACGCGGCGCTGCAACTGATCCAGTTCTCCCCGGGCGCAGCCGATGGCAATCGCACGGTGACATGGGCGGCGCACGAGACCGTCAATGCGAGCCCCACCGTCACCACGACCGTCAACGTCGGTCCGGTGCTCAACAGCATGACGCTGGCCGTCACCCAGGGCGGCACCACGATCCTGACGAACAATGATTTCAACGTCAGCGATCCCGGCTTCACCAATCGTACCTATACGGTGAACAATGTCGCCGGCGGTCAGTTCGAAGTCTTCAACGGCACCAATTGGGTGTCGGCGCCAACCGGCGGCTTTACCACCGCTCAGATTGCCGCCGGCGACGTTGAATTCGTGCAGAACGGCTCACTGACTGTCCCGACCTTCTCGGTTCACGTCAGCGACCCCAGCAATGCCAGCCCCGACATTACCCCGACCGTGCTGCTGAACGCCCAGCCATGGGGAAGCGTCGTGTTCCCGGGCATTTCCACCGGCACTCACGTTTTCGCCCCCAACATTCAGGTGAACACGTTTGGCAATACGGTAGTCGCCGGCTTTTATTCGACGCCCAATTATGATCCGGTCAACGACCCGGCCGGGCCGTATACGATGACCCAGAACGGCCTGTCGTTTGACCCATTCCTGCTGCCGGACCGTGCCGCCGGCCTGGTTCTGGAATCGGCGTCCGTGACCTTGCCCGTGCGTAACGCTTTTATCCTTCCGACCGCTGTGCAGTCCGGTTTGGCGAAGCCGGAAGGGATCGATGTCTACGTCACGCAGAACAATGGCCATAACGTCATCAACGAGATTGTGATTCCCGGCGGACAGGGGGTCAGCGGTCCCTTCACGCCGATCCAGATCGCGGATGTCGGAACTGCGACAATCGAGGGATTGTCGGCGTCTTCCCGCAGCGACAACTCAGCGTCCGGCGTGCCCGTTCTGTCGACTTTTGATGTCGCCTGGGATTCATACTCGAGCGGTGTCGATACCATCCAATTCCGGATCTACAACGCCGACGGTTCGGCGGCATCCCCCTTGGAGACGCTCACAGGCAATACGAGCTTCAACGGCAGCTTCACCGGCACTGCAGCTTATAGTTTCCACTCGGGCAACGGGGAGTTTATGCTTGTAGAGGCTGTCAGCAGCACCGCGCAAAATGCCGGTCTTAACCTGACCGGCCAGACGCACGATGCCGTCCAGCTCACAGGCTACACCACCACTGGAGTGGGTTCTCCTATCCCTGGCCTTGGAGGTCCCATCCAGCCCGACCTTTCCCACTACCAGGCTGGCGCCGTCAATCACATTACGCAGGAAGCAGGCGGTGCAGGTGCGCAGGCGCTGCAATTCGCTCAGACGAACGGCAACAATCATCTTACCTTCGTCGGCTGGAACGAATCGGTGGTCGATAGCAATGGCACCCACGATCAGGTCGAACTGGTGGCCAAGGCCTACAATATCAATGTCACTCTTCCTCTTTTTCAATCCACTTTCCAGATCGCCGACGGCCTTGCTCAAAACATCCGCGTCACCACGTGGTCCGATCCGTCGGTGGCCGGGCAGGACGACGTTGTCCTGGCGTATGGCGATGCCTCCGGCACGCATTTGGTCGAATATGCGGTAAACACCAACGGAACGACGACCGTTACGCAGATTGCGGCCGCGACGCTTGCCTCCGCGAGCGAATTCGTAAGCCTGGTAAACTTCGGTGACGGGCGGATCGGGGTCAGCTATGACAATCTGGTCGATGCGAAGCAGACCTCGCAGGATCAACTCGCCATCATCGATTTCCGCGCCACGGGACTCAATGTCAACGATTCGGCGCTCTTGGATGGCCAAGCGAAATACGTCGCCGGCACTCACTTAAACGATAGCTTCACCGGCGAAAACAACGACGCCAACTTCTACTATTTCGTGGGACAGGACACGCTGGGCTCCGGCCCGACCGATCATTTCAACGGCGGTACCAACGCCTGGAACGAAGCGATCTTCTCCGACGCCCGCGCAAACTATACCGTCAGCACGGTAGCTGGGGTAACGACGGTCACCAATATCGACCCGCTGCACGCGCATGCCGGACAGCTTGTCGTCGATCAGAACGTCGAAGCGCTTGCGTTCAATCCCGCCCATGATCCGGCTCCCAATTCCGACGGCTCGGTCGAAGCAACCGGCGATACGCTGCTGATCTTGAATTCGTACTCGCACACCGCCCAGATAGACGCGGGCTCAACGCTTGAATTCGCGGGGGCGGATTCAGGGACAGTACAGTTCAACGGCCCCACCGGTACGCTGAAGCTCGACCACGCCGAGAGCTTCACCGGTGTAGTCTCCGGCTTTAGCACGACCGACGGAACGCAGGCGCATTCCGACCAGATCGATCTCGCTGACATCAATCACCACTCGACGGCTTTCCACGAGCAGTTCGATTCCGCCTCCGATATCCTGACCGTCACCGACGGCTCGAATACTGCCGTTATTCACTTCACAGGCAATGTCGGCAGCCTGAACTTCGCAGACGACGGAAATCTGATTGGTGGTGTGAGCGGCACGAGCGGCACCATTGTTTACGACCCGCCCGCCACGAGCCAGAGCGTTGGCGGCGTGGTCATGCATGACCCCGGCCCGGCGGCGACCAGCACCATCGTCGCAAGCGCACCGGACCAGACGTTGAGCGGTCTTGCCCTCAGCGACACCTTTGTCTTCAACTTCGCCGGCGTCGGCCATGCCACGGTGGCGGACTTCCATCCGGACTTCGATACGCTCCAGTTCAAGAGCCCGATCTTTGCGAACGCGCAGGCCGCTTTGAACGCAACGCATGATGACGGCCACGGCAATACGGTCGTCGCCATCGATGCCCAGGATACCATCACTCTGGGCGGCGTTCTCAAGGCGCAGCTGCACGTCTCCGATTTCCATATCGTGTAGGCGGGATGGCTTTTGGTTGAATCGGCCGACGCACGAGCTCCGTCACCTCGCCCCGCTCTTGTCCGCCGAAGCCCGCCTTCTGGCGAAGGCGGATGCGGGGAGAGGTCGGCGCTCGCTTGAGCGCCGGGTGAGGGGGACTCTCCACGAATTCAACTTGCCGAAAGAGCCCCTCTCCCTCTCTCCGCGAAGAACGGGGACAGGGAGAAGAAGTTGGTCGCCGCTGCGACTTCATCTCAGCCAAATCTGATCATGTCTAGGCCAGCCGCGGAATTCCGAGGCGGTCGACCTCTTCAAGGACGGCATCGATATTCTGGTGTCCGGCGCCGAAATGGCTCTTGGGATCGCGCAGCGGAACGGTGTGGACGCCGGGCAGCCGGTAATATTTGTCGTGAACCAGGCAGCGGTTGCGGATCAGCGGCCACAGCACCAGGCCAAGCATGCGCTGGTCGTGTCCATACCGCGCAGTAGGCCCGGAGGTATGACTGAAATAGCGGCGCATCAGCTCGACAATGTCGATGCCGCAATCGGTTCGTCCGGCCCAGGTACAACCGATCATCAGCTCGTTATGCAAAACGTGGTCGCGCACGGCGTGGAAGGGGTAATCGCTCTCGACCCATTGCCGGACGAGATCGGCTTCAGCCAGCGAGAGCCGGGCATCGCAATCGCGCACGAGGAAACGTCCGACCACCGGATCGTTCATCACCAGGAAGCGCTGGAACAGCCCGACAGCGGGATATTCGTCCTCCATATTCCGCACGTCCGCGCCATTGTCGCGCAGGAAGGCGACGCAAGGCGCCGGCACATCGGCAGCAACGTAAAAGCGGCAGCTCCAGCCCGGATAGATCGTGCGCGCCAGCACGAGATTGATCATGGCGCCGTAGGCATAGAACGGCGCGGTTCCCCACAGCGAAAACGAAATGACGTTTTGCCCCGACGGTGGGCCGGCTGGCTCGGTCATCGGACGCGGCGGCGTATCCCGGCAGGCCTCCGCGTCCCGCAGGTCGAGTGCGCGCTGCCCATAGCGAACCGCCTCCTCGACCTTTCCTGTGTAGAAGCAGGCGACCTTGAGCGCATCGAGCATCGTCAGGTCCTCGCCGTGCCGCTCGATATAGTGGGTGGCCTGCACGATGGTCTGGTCGTAACGCTTCATGTTCGAATGCGTCGCGATCAGGGCCTTCTCCAGCCGGGCCACGCCGGGGTGGGCTTGTGCGAGTTGTTCGGCCAGAGTCAGCGCTGGCGCCCAGTCGCGCTTCTGGAAAAACGCGTCAAAAAGCAGCTCCTTGGCCACGAGATCGTTCGGCTGGGTAATATTGATCGCACACAGCTGCACGATCGCATCATCGTTTCGGCCGGCCCGCAGCAGCGCGCGGATGGAATCATGCCTGTCGGCGGGCCGTGCAACCGCCCCGCCAGCAATGTTCGACATCGTCATCTCCGCCTTCATCCACCTGCAGCAAAAAAGAGTTTGCACGACCTGGCGTGCAAGGCCAAGATGAATGACCCATTCGAACTTTCGAAGTTGTCATTTTACGGGATTTACCGATTTTGAAATGCCCCCAGCGCGGCTTGATCGCAGACCAGACCGAATTGCTCCAACCTGATATGCACGCGGCATGAAGCGGCTCAAGAGGATACGGCGCTGGTTTGGGCGGAAGTTCGGCTATGCGAGGCTGGCGTGCCTGGCGCTGCTGATTGGCGCTGCGGCACTGCGCATCGCCGATTTCGCGCCAATCGAGGAGCTTCGCGTCAGGACCTTCGATACCTTCCAGCGCTTCGATCCTCGCGTGAAAACCGCGCGTCCCGTCACCATCATCGACATCGACGAAAAGAGCCTGGCGAAACTTGGCCAGTGGCCCTGGCCAAGGACGCGGATCGCGGATCTCGTCACCAGTCTCACCAAACTCGGCGCCGTCGTGATCGCCTTCGACGTCATCTTCTCGGAGCCCGACCGGCTCAATCCGGATGCCGCGGCCGACACGTTCCGCAATCTCGACGAGGACGCCAAGATCAAGCTGCGGGCGCTGCCGAGCAACGACCAGCTGTTTGCCGATGCGATGCGGCATTCGCGCGTGGTGCTGGGCGAATCCGGGCTTCCCGAAATGGTCGCGGAACTCGACAAGACGATACCAGTGACGGGAATGGCGATGTTGGGCGCAGAGCCTCAACGACACATGTTCAACTTTCCGGGCCTGTTGCGCAACACGCATGTTCTGGAGAGCGCCGCCGGCGGGCGCGGCCTGATCACGATCAAGCCCGAGCGGGATGGTATTATCCGGCGAGTGCCGATGGTCATGCTGGCCCAGGGCCAGACAATGCCGTCTTTGAGCTTCGAAATGCTGCGTTTGGCGACCGGCACCGAAACCATCTTGGTCAAGTCGGACGTCGTGGGCATCAAGAGCGTGGGAGTGAAGGGTTTCGAGGTCCAGACCGACCGCAACGGCCAGCTATGGGTTCATTTTGCGCGTTACGATCCTTCGCTCTATGTCTCCGCGGTTGACGTTCTGGAGGGCCGCGTCGCACTCGAAAAGATTGCACGCAAGCTGGTGCTGGTCGGCACTTCGGCAGTTGCGCTCAACGACATCAAGACCACGCCGGTGTCTCCGGCCATGCCGGGGGTGGAAATTCACGCCCAGGTTCTCGAGGCGGCGCTGACCAAATCGCTGCTGGCGCAACCGCCTTATGGTCCTCTGCTCGAGTTCGGGGCGGCGCTGATCCTTGGAATTCTGGTGATCGCGTTCGCTCCGAAATTCGGGCCGGTGACCCTCGTCGTCGTCGGCGCCCTGTTTGCAACGCTGCTGATTGGAACGTCCTGGTATTTCTACACGCAACACCGGCTGCTGATCGATTTCACCTATCCCTTGATGTCGACCACGGCGATCTATCTCACCCTGATCTTCTTCAGCTTCGTCAGGGAACAGGCGCAGCGGCGCCAGATCCGCTCCGCGTTCGGCCAGTATTTGTCGCCTGCGTTGGTCGAGCAACTCGCGCAGTCGCCGGAAAAGCTGAAGCTTGGCGGCGAAGAGCGCGAGATGACCATCATGTTCTCCGATGTCAGGGGCTTCACCACCATCTCGGAGTCCTACAAGAGCGATCCGCAAGGACTGACCGCGCTGATGAACCGGTTCCTGACGCCTTTGACCAACGCCATCCTGGCGCGAAAGGGCACCATCGACAAATATATGGGCGATGCCATCATGGCGTTCTGGAACGCGCCGCTCGACGACAGGGAGCATCAGGTCAACGCCTGCGAAGCCGCGCTGGACATGCTGGAGCGGATCGACGTCCTCAACAAGGAGCGCGAGATCGAGGCCGAGAATGGCGGCCATCGCTATATCCCGATCAATGTCGGGGTCGGCTTGAACACCGGGACCTGCGTCGTCGGCAATATGGGCTCCAACCTGCGCTTCGACTATTCGGTGCTGGGCGACAGCGTCAATCTGGCGTCGCGGCTGGAGGGACAATCCAAGGAGTACGGCTTTCCGATCATCCTCGGCTCCAGGACCGCGCTCGCGGTCAAGGACAGGTTCGCGATTCTCGAACTCGATTTCATCATGGTGAAAGGCAAGAAGGAGCCGGAGGTCATCTACGCCATCGCGGGCCGCGAGGATACCGCTCACTCGGGCCGCTTTCAGCGCCTGCGCAACCTGACCATCGAGATGCTCGCCTGCTATCGCAACCGCGACTGGGAGGGCGCGCTCGCGGCGATCGATCGCGGCCGCCGCACCGACGACGCCCACGCCCTGAAGCTGCTGTATGATTTGTATGAAACGCGCATTCGCGGCTACCAGGAAGACCCGCCGCCGGAAGACTGGAACGGCGCCTTTGCGCTATTGACGAAATAGCGCCGTTCGCGGAGCCGCTATGCGTCAAGGCCACACCAAAACTCACCGCGCTCGATAAAAATGGGTTATCAGACTGCCGTTACGTGATGATGCCAGGTTCAGGTCACAGCCTGGCGCCACCACAGGGAATTTGAAATGACAAGACCCACAGCCAAAGAGATCAAGGCGATCGCGGACGTCGCCGGCGTGCCGGTGGATGCCGACGTCGCCGCACGCATCGCCAATTCCCTTGGACCGGCGTTCGACGGCTTTGCCGCGGTCGCCGGCACGCTGCCGTTTGATCTCGAGCCCGCGACCTTCGTCGTCGTGCAAACCAGCAAGGCCGCGCGATGAGCACCGAGCCAGCTCTGATGTCGTTGACCGCGGTGGCACAAGCGATCGCCGACAAGCGCGTCTCCTCGCGCGAGGTGACACAATCCTGTCTCGACCGGATCGCGCGATGGCAGCCCCATCTCAATGCCTTCATGGCGATCGAAGCGGAAGCCGCGCTGAAGGCCGCCGATGCCGCCGACACTGCGCTGGCCAAGGGCGCCCGCCGCGGCGCGCTGCACGGCGTGCCGCTGGCGCACAAGGACATGTATTACGAAGCCGGCAAGGTCGTGACCTGCGGCTCGCGCATTCGCCGCGATTTCGTCGCCACCACCACCTCGACCGCGTTGCAGCGGCTGAAAGACGCCGGCACGATCAGGTTGGGTTCGCTGCAGATGGCCGAGTTCGCCTATGGACCGACCGGCCATAACGCGCATTACGGTCCGGTGCATAACCCCTTCGCGTTCGACCGCATCACCGGCGGTTCGTCATCGGGATCGGGGGCGGCGGTCGCAGCACGGCTGACCTTTGCGGCGCTTGGTTCGGATACCGGCGGCTCGATCCGGATGCCGGCGCATTTCTGCGGCGTTACCGGGCTGAAGACGACCGTTGGCCGGGTCAGCCGCGCCGGTGCGATGCCGTTGTCGCAATCGCTCGATACCGTCGGGCCGCTGGCACGCAGCGCCGAGGATTGCGCGGTCCTGCTCGGCCTGACGGCGGGCGCGGACCCGCACGACCCCACCGCGATCTCCGGACCCTTGCCGGACTTTGCTGCCGCAACGACCGGATCGATCAAGGGTCTCACCATTGGCGTGCCAACCGCCTTTTATGTCGACGACCTCGATTCTGAAGTGGCGGGAGCACTCGATGCGACGATTGCCGTGCTCAAGCGCGAGGGCGCCAATATCGTTCAGGTCGAATTGCCGGACCAGCGCCAGCTCACCGGCGCTGCCCAACTGGTTCTTGCCGTGGAAGCCGCTGCCTTTCACAAGCGCTGGATGATCGAGCGGCCGCAGGATTATGGCCCGCAGGTGCTGATGCGGTTGCAGAACGGGCTCGCGATACCCGGGGTGTCCTATCTCGAAACCTTGCGCTGGCGCGGACCCGCGCTCGCCGCGCATTTTACTGCGGTCGCCGATGTCGACGCCGTGATCGCGCCGGTGTCGCCGATTCCCGCGCCTACAATTGCCGAGAGCGATGTCGGCAACGGCCCGGACGCGGAAGCCGTGATTCAGCGGCTGACGCGGTTCACCCGTCCGATCAATTATCTCGGGCTGCCGGCGCTTTCGATCCCGGCGGGATTCACCCGCGGCGGTCTTCCCGTCGGCATGCAGCTGGTCGGCCGCTCTTTCGAGGAAGCCATGCTGCTGCGAATTGGTGCGGCGTTCCAGCGCGCCACCGACTTCCATGAAAGGGTGCCGCAGCTCCCATGACCGCTCTCGTCGAAGTCAGTGGCCTCAACATTCGCTTTTCCGGCGAACGCACCGTCCATGCCGTAAAATAAAGCTCAGCTCTTACCTTGGTGAAGGCGAAGTGCTGGGCGTTCTGCGAGAGTCCGGTTCGAATCGGCAAATTGGAGTCGTCACACCCGGGAATTACCGATAGGTTCGAACCCGGCGCGGGAGGAACGGCGCCGCATTAACCGGGGGTGATTTCCATGCAAATTTCGAACGAAGGCCTTCTTGTTATTTTATTTGTCGGCCTGGTCGCGGGCTGGCTGGCCGGAAAGATCGTGCGCGGTACCGGCTTTGGCATCATCGGCGATATTCTCGTCGGTATCGCCGGCGCGCTGGTCGCCAGTTATCTGTTTCCAAAGCTTGGCATTGCCATCGGCACGGGTCTGGTGCGGGAGATCATCTATTCGGCGATTGGTGCCATCCTGCTCTTGCTGATCGTGCGGCTGGTTCGAACCGGCGGCCGGTTCTAGGATATTTGCAGCCACGAGGCCACGGGATTGAAAAGAATAGGGCCATCCTCGCGGACGGCCCTATCTGAGCATTGGATGCCGCAGACGTCACTCGACGACTTCGACAATCCGGTGGGTGCGCGGGTCGACCAGGACCGTGCGGTCGTTCACGACCGTGTATCGGTAATTCCGAACGCCATATTCCTGTGGCACGTCGTAATATGTTACGCCTTCCTCCGGCAGGACTGCGCCTACCCGGACGTCCTCGCGATATCGATAGGACGGGCGATGCTGTTCGACCACATAACTGCGAAAGCGCGGGCGCTCATCGACGCCGAGAACCCCGGTTACGCCGCCGACTACACCGCCAACGACGCCGCCGACGACGGCACCGATGGGGCCGGCAGCTCTTTCGCCTTCTCGTGAGCCCCGCTCAACTCCGCCCGGAACCCCCTGGGCGTGGGTCACAATGGGCAGCGCCATGGCAGCGGCAACAGTGGCTATTCCGATAAGACGGCGGATCATGAAAACTCCTGATGGGGTTGGGAGGAGCAAGTAGAAGTCCGGGATGCCGACTAAGTTCCCTTCAGCGTCGATCCCGGTGTCCGTGCTCGAACCTGGAAGTAGATCGTTGCCTCGCCAGGCACCCTCCGCCGAAGCTCGCGGCCTGGCCCGGCGCATCCGAGGCGTGCTATCGGGATTTGGTGGGGCTTGGGTCGTCTTTCGCCCCGTGAGGACGGCCGACCCTGTTTAGGTTAATGCGACTTCAATAGACGCTAGCGGCAAAAATCGGTAATAATGGCGCTGCGCACCCGGTTTTTTAGATCGGGGCCGCGACCCCTCGTGAAGAGATCAGGATAGATGGCAGCCGCTCCCGGTGTCCGGCGTTCCGAACTCGGTGATGCGCTGCGCGCCTGCCGCCATGCGTTCATCGGCGTCGGCGTCATGAGTTGCATGATCAACCTGCTCTACCTTACCGGCTCGCTGTTCATGCTGGAGGTCTACGACCGGGTGCTTCCGAGCCGAAGCATACCGACGCTTGTGGGCCTGATTATCCTCGCCTGCGGATTGTACATCGCTCAAGGTGTTCTCGACCTGATCCGGGGACGGATCCTGGGCCGAATCGGAACCTCGCTCGACGAAGCGCTCAATGCCCGCGTCTTCGATACCGTTGTGCGTCTGCCGCTGATCGTGGGCGGGCGCAATGAGGGCCTGCAACCGTTGCGCGACCTGGACAATGTTCGCTCGTTCCTGGGCAGCATGGGACCGGGCGCGTTCTTCGATCTGCCGTGGTTGCCGTTTTATCTGGCGATCTGCTTTGCTTTCCATGTCCTGATCGGCGTCACCGCGCTGGTGGGCGCGGTCATCCTGGTGACGCTCACCATCCTGACCGAATTCCTGTCGCGCGTGCCGGCGCGCGAGGCGATGGGTCTGGCGTCGCGCCGCAACGATCTGGCTGCCACCAGCCGGCGCAACGCGGAAGTGCTGGTCGCGATGGGAATGGCCGGACGGCTGAACAGGCGCTGGAACGAGGCCAACCAGAACTATCTTGCGGGCAACCAGCGCGCCAGCGACGTCGCCGGAGGCCTCGGCGCCGTCGCCAAGGTCATGCGGATGATGCTGCAATCGGCCGTGCTCGCGGTGGGCGCCTATCTGGTGATCCATCAGGAGGCCACCGCCGGCATTATCATCGCGGGATCGATCCTGAGCGCGCGGGCGCTGGCGCCGGTTGATCTCGCCATCGCGCACTGGAAGGGTTTTGTCGCCGCCCGCCAGAGCTGGGACCGCCTTAACCGGCTGCTGGCATCCCTGCCTGCCCGCGCCGTCCCGACCTTGCTGCAAAACCCATCGAGCCGCCTGTCGGTCGAGGCGGTCAGCATCGTGCCGCCGGGCGATCAGCGGATTATCGTGCAGGACGTGACGTTCATGCTTTCGGCAGGGGACGGTTTGGGCATCATCGGGCCGAGCGGGTCCGGCAAATCCTCGCTGGTGCGTGCGCTGGTCGGCGTATGGCAGCCGGCGCGCGGAAAAGTACGGCTCGATGGCGCAGCGCTCGATCAGTGGTCGTCGGACGAACTCGGCCGCCACGTCGGCTATCTGCCGCAGGATGTCGAATTGTTCGCAGGGACAGTGGCGCAGAATATTTGCCGGTTCGATCCCGAAGCCAATTCCCAGTCCATTATCGCGGCCGCAAAGGAAGCGGGCGTCCATGAAATGATCATCAAGATGCGGGAAGGCTACGATACCCAGATCGGCGAGCAGGGTGCTGCGCTATCGGCCGGTCAGGCGCAGCGCGTGGCCCTGGCGAGGGCGCTCTACGGCGACCCGTTCCTGATCGTTCTCGATGAGCCGAATTCCAATCTCGATACCGAAGGCGATGAGGCCTTGACGCGGGCCGTCCGCGCGGCGCGCGAGCGCGGCGCCATCGTGGTGGTCGTTGCGCACCGGCCGATCGGGATCGAGGCGGTCGATCAGCTTCTGGTCCTCAAGGACGGCCGGATGCAGGCGTTCGGGCCAAAGGAAACCGTGCTCGGCCAGGTGTTGCAGCAGCGCGTCGCGGCGCCGTCTCCGATCAAGATCGTCTCCGAGGGCGGAGTTGCCAAATCATGATGGGCATCCGATTGCGCAGCGAATTGCAGGGAGCGCGCCAGTCAATAAGGCTGCATCTGATCATCGGGCTCACCGTGGTCGTCATTCTGGCCGGCGGGCTCGGCGGCTGGGCATCGACGGCGCAAATCTCCGGCGCGTTGATTGCACCGGGATCGATCGTCGTCGAAACCAATGTGAAGAAGGTGCAGCACCCGACCGGCGGCGTCATCGGCGAGCTGCGTGCCCACGACGGCGATGTCGTCAAGGCCGGCGATGTCGTGGTGCGGCTCGACGACACCGTCACCAAGGCAAGCCTTGCGATCGTCACCAAGAACCTCGATGGTCTGTGGGCAAGGGCCGCGCGGTTGGAGGCCGAACAGCGCGGTCTCAACAGAATCACTTTTCCACCAATGCTGCTCGATCGCGCAGATGATCCGGACGTCAAGAATGTCATGGCGAGCGAGAGCAAGCTGTTCGAGGTGCGTGTCAATGGCCGGGTGGGGCAAAAGGCGCAATTGCGCGAACGCGTCACCCAGCTGAATGAGGAAATCGCCGGCCTGACTGCGCAGGAGACGGCGAAAAACCAGGAAATCGCTCTGGTGGAGAAGGAACTGGTCGGGGTTCGCGACCTCTACGACAAGCACCTGGTGCAGTTGACGCGGTTGACCACGCTGGAGCGCGACGCGGCAAGACTGGCCGGCGAGCGGGCGCAATACATAGCTTCGCGGGCTCAAGCCAAGGGCAAGATCACCGAAACCGAACTGCAGATCATCCAGGTCGACAAGGACATGGTCAGCGACGTTTCCAAGGATCTGCGCGAGACCAACGACAAGATCGGCGAATTCGTCGAGCGCAAGGTTACGGCCGAAGACCAGTTGCGGCGGGTCGATATCCGCGCCCCGCAGGACGGCATGGTCCTGCAATCCACGGTGCATACCGTGGGCGGGGTCATCACCGCCGGTGACGCCATCATGATGATCGTGCCGCAGGCCGACGACCTGCAGGTCGAGGCCAAGGTCAATCCGCAGGACATCGACAAGCTGCAGATCGGCCAGAAGACCTTGCTGCGGCTGTCGGCATTCAACCAGCGCACCACGCCGGAATTGAATGGCGTGGTCAGCCGCGTTTCGCCCGACGTCACCACCGATCAACGCACCGGGCAATCCTACTACACGATCCGTGTCTCGATGCCACCGGAAGAGATCGCCCGTCTCGGCGACGTCAAGATGATCCCCGGCATGCCGGTGGAAGCCTTCGTGCAGACCGGCGACCGCACATTGCTGTCCTACCTGATCAAGCCCTTGAGCGACCAGTTGATGCGCGCGTTCAGGGAGAAGTGACGGCGCCGTCGGCTGAGAGGATTCGAAATCCATCCAAGCCATCATTCCGGGGCGATGCGAAGCATCGAGCTACGATGTGCAATTGCACATCGGAGAATCTCGAGATTCCCCGATGCGCAATTGCGCATCTGAGGTCCGGCGCCAACGCACCATCCCGGAATGACGGAAGCAAGTTTGAGCGGCAGCCTTGGCGCGAATGCGGCGTTACCGGACGCATCACCCCCACCGGAGTTGTGGGCGGCTTCGTACACCGCCAAGGCTGCCGAAATCCTTATAGCAAGATTCTGGTGTTCGTTAAGGGGGCGGTCATCGGACACTCCATCGCCGGGTCAAGCGCCTAGGGTAGGCAAAGCCGACGGGTCGCGCGAATGCGCGTCCGATGACAGGCTCCGCGTGCCCACCATCTCAAGCGTATGCGCAATGTGGGCACGGCTGCGAAGCACGCCTTTGCCCGCCCTACGAATCCGCATGAGCGATGATGACGGCGAGCGATTGAGTCCTCACCGCGACAGATTTTGCAGCAGCAGATTCAGCGCTGTGGACGCAAACACATGCATGTTGCCGAGCCGGTCGGTGCTGCCGGTCTCCAGCGTCATCACGGACGATACCTCGCCCGCTACCGCCATGCAGCTGTGGCCGGCGGCGTCGCCGTAACGGTTGCCGGTGGGGCCGGCCGCGCCGGTCTCCGACAGGCCCCAATCGGAGGAAAAGCGGTCGCGGATCCGGTTCGCGAGCAATTGCGCGTAGGGCTCCGAGGCCGAACGGATGCCCTTCATTGCCTCATCGGGAATGTCCATCAGGATCCGCCGCGCATCGCGCGTATAGACCACCGCCGAGCCGAGGAAATAGGCGGACGCGCCGGGCACGGCGAGCAGGCTTGCGGCAATGAGACCGCCGGTGGAGGATTCGGCCACCGCGATGGTCTGCTTCCGCGCGACAAGTTTGACGGCAATCTGCTCGGCGATCGCCACGAGGTCCTTCATCGGTTTTCAGCTCCTGCGGAACAGTTTTCGAAATGACGGCCGCTGCGTGTCTTGCTTGTCGGCAAGCGAGTGGTAGACGACGCGGATAAAATTCTTGCTGGCGAGTTCCGTCGGCGCCCACTTCGCATCGAGATCGGCAAATGGCTTCGCCGCCACCACGTCATCCTCGCTCTTGCCGTCCTTGACCAGCTTCGCCATCCGGTCGCGCGCGGTGACCAGCATCGTCCGGTACTCCGTCAGCATCGCTTTGTCCGCGAGTGGCCCGTGGCCCGGCACGATCCGGCTCTTGGCGTTGGTCAGCTTGAGGTACGCGTTGGTCGCCGCG
>Ga0210409_10003357_pt1 | contig 18037 bp, 18 predicted proteins | sample IncBWH17MmetaG_FD_161649 | JGI IMG/M metagenome (GOLD analysis project Ga0210409, IMG submission 161649) | Forest soil microbial communities from Barre Woods Harvard Forest LTER site, Petersham, Massachusetts, United States - Inc-BW-H-17-M | ecosystem: Environmental > Terrestrial > Soil >... | reverse complement strand
CTATAATCCGGACAAGCTTGTGGGTGGGCTACGGAACGTCATGATTTTCAGGAACTTGGCTGCGACCTTGACCCTTGCCTGTGCGGCAGTGGCCGCGCACGGGGACTCGCTGTCCGTGACCGAGCCGGTGGCGCTCACCAGCGAGACGCTGCCCCCGGTGGATCGCGTGGTGGTGAAGAAGACCGAGCGGCGGCTGTACCTCATGCACGGCGGTAACGTGGTGCGCTCCTACCACGTGGCGCTCGGCCTCTCGCCGACCGGGCAGAAAGAGCGCTCGGGCGACTTCCGCACTCCCGAAGGCAGCTATCATCTCGACGTGCGCAATCCGCGCAGCGACTACTTCCTCTCGATCAAGGTGTCGTATCCGAACCCGACGGACATGAAGCGCGCGCGGGCGCGGCACTGGGATACCGGCGGCTCGATCATGATCCACGGGCTTCCCAACTACATGAAGCACGATCCGGACTACTACCTGAACCACGACTGGACCGACGGCTGCATCGCCGTCTCCAACGCGGACATGGTGGAGATCTGGATGCTGGTTCCAGACTCGACTCCGATCGACATCGATCCCTGATACGCAGCCCCTGCGCGCCCCGCGGGTGCGGGCGCGGGCGGCATCGTCCCCGAAGAATCCGCAACCTGACATAACGTTCCCAATCCGTGGCCACTGACCCTTTTGATTTCGTCGACGCGCGCGTCGGACCACGCGGCAGTCTCGAGAACCTCTCGCAGTCGGAGATCGACAAGCTGCTCGACGCCGGGCAGGCAGGGCTCTATCCGCTGTTCCGGCGCTGCGCGCTGGCGGTGCTCAACTCCGGGGCGCGCACCGACAACGCCAAGGAGATCTTCGACCGCTACCGTGATTTCGACATCCGCATCGTGCGCCACGCCTGGGGCGTGAAGCTCGAGCTCCGGCACGCGCCGGGCTCGGCCTTCGTCGACGGGCAGATGATCCGCGGCATCAAGGAGCACCTGTTCGCGGTGCTGCGCGACGTGGTGTTCACGGCCAACGAGATCATCCAGAGCGGCCGCTTCGACCTGGGCGACTCGGCCTCGATCACCAACGCGGTGTTCCACGTGCTGCGCAACGCGCGCATCCTGGATCACAAGGCGCGCCCGAACCTGGTGGTGTGCTGGGGCGGCCATTCGATCACGCGCGAGGAGTACCAGTACACCAAGGACGTCGGCTACGAGCTCGGCTTGCGCGGCCTGGACGTCTGCACCGGCTGTGGCCCCGGGGCCATGAAGGGCCCGATGAAGGGCGCGACCATCGGCCACGCCAAGCAGCGCATCGAGGGCGGCCGCTATATCGGCATCACCGAGCCCGGCATCATCGCCGCCGAGCCCCCGAATGCGATCGTGACCCAGCTCGCGATCCTGCCGGACATCGAGAAGCGCCTCGAGGCGTTCGTGCGGCTGGCCCACGGCATCGTGGTGTTCCCGGGCGGCGCCGGGACCGCCGAGGAGATTCTGTACCTCTGCGGCATCCTGCTCGAGCCCGACAACGGCGAGCAGCCCTTTCCGGTCGTGCTGACGGGTCCCAGGGACAGCGCCCCCTATTTCGAGCAGATCCGCCAGTTCATCGGTGGGACTCTCGGGCCGGAGGCGCTCGAGCGCCTCGCGCTGGTGGTCGACGACCCTCCCGAAGTCGCGCGCCGCATGGTGCGCGGCATGCAGGCGGTGCGCGAGTTCCGCCGCAAGCGCAACGACTCCTACAACTTCAACTGGCTGCTGCGCGTGCCGCCCGATTTTCAACGTCCCTTCGAAGTCACCCACGGCTCGATGCGTGCGCTCGATCTCGGCCGCGGCCAGCCCGTGCACCAGCTCGCCGCCAACCTGCGGCGCGCCTTCTCCGGCATCGTCACCGGCAACGTCAAAGACTACGGTATCCAGGCGATCGAGCGCTTCGGTCCCTACGAGCTCGCCGGCGATCCGGCGCTCATGCGGCTGCTCGATCAGCTGCTGGCCGCATTCGTCGCGCAGAAGCGCATGCGGCTCCCTGGCAGCGTCTATCGTCCCGTCTACCGGCTCGTGGCCTGAGTCGTACGGCCGTTACATAACGCTCTGGCGGCCGCACATTTTTCCCGCGGCCGACGAGAGCTGTGTCATAGCCGTAGGCGCACGGCGACACGCTTCCCCTTGTATGTGAACCAGGTCCTGCGCTCGCATGGCGAAGACCGTACGCTGCCGACAAGAGTAACCAGGAGCCTCCATGAGCTCATCGAACCGGAGCCGGGACGACGCCTCTGCAGGCCACGAGCCTGCTGCGCAGAACGGCGCTAGTCCGACGGGAGGCGCGGACGCCTACGCCACGTGGCTCGACCGCATGCAGCGCGCCCGCGCGCGGCAGGCGGCGATCACCCGCAACCTGTACACCTGGTCGAACTACAAGAGCTGGGCGGACCAGGTCCGCGAGTCGTGGCAGGGGGGCGATCTGAAGACCGCGGCCACTGCACCGAAGCCGAAGAAATAACGCGCGCGCCGCGCGCGCTTCCCGTCAGCCTCGAGATCGCGCCTCAGCCCACCGGCGCCGCGACCGCGTGCGCGGGCAAGTCCACCTCTGCTGCTTCCTCCGCCGCCTCCGGCGCGGCCGCGCTCGCCTGGGGTTCGCCATCGGGCAGCGGGCTCCCCTCGCCCCCTTCCTGGGGCTCCGCAGTGGCCTCTGCAGCCGCCACAGCCGCCTCGCCGGCCGGCTCCTCGGCGCCTCCGGGAGGAGCGCCCTGGGGGCTCAGCGTGCTGTCGGGTTCCCCGGTGAGCCAGGTCACGAGCGGTCCCCACTGCTCGACGTCGGCCCGGGCGACGTAGCTCTTCATCTCGTGCACGCCGAGGCCGAGCTCGGCGGCGCGCACGTAGTTCTGCGAGTCGCGGATGATGGCGACGATCGGGATCCCGAGGGTGTGCAGGAAGCGGATCAGAGCCTGGTACATGAGGGTGTTACGCCGCACGCGGTTGGCGATGACGCCGATGCGGTTCTCCTCGCGGCGGATCTTGGCGACCAGCAGCAGGTCCCCTATGCAGCGCGAGCAGGTGTGGATGTCGATGTCGGAGGGCAGCACCGGCACCAGGATCTTGTGGGCGTCGCGCGTCATCTCCGGAAGCTGGCGCGGCTCGATGGCCGCCGGGGTGTCGACGATCACGTGGGTGGCGCTGTCGGGGATGCGCAGCTGGAACGAGCGCGTGGTCCGGCCGTCTTTCTCGAAGGCCGCGATCGCCTGGACGGGCGGCTGCGACGCCTGGCGCTTCTTTACCCAGCGAACCGACGAGCCCTGAGGATCGAGGTCCATGAGGACCGGACTATGCCCGCGCGTGGCGAGATAGCTCGCCAGGTTGATCGCGATGGTCGTCTTGCCCGAGCCACCCTTAGGGTTCAGGACGACGATGCGCTGCATGCTGGCTGCGTTCTGTCATATGGGCACGACGGGGGTCTCACCCAAGCCTACGCACGGCCCCAGGTGCCTGCAAGCCGATGCGTGATTGTGAGAGCGCGCACGCCACTTTGCGCCGTGGCCCCGTAGAGTCCGCCTCCGATGGAAGTCTTCCTGCACCTCTGGGACGAGCTCGACGACCTGGCCGGCGCCTGTCGCCACGTCGCGGCCTCCACGGCCTCCGAGCTCGTCGAAGGTGCGGCGCCGCTGCTCGCGGCCGCCTCGGCCCTCGGGGTGTGGCTGATCGACGGTGTCACGCGCCACCTGCTGCGCCTCTCCGCCTGAGCCTTTAGCCCCGCCCCCACGTCTGCGCCGCGCTCGCGGCGCTTGAAAATTCCCCGCCGACTCCCAAGATCGCCGGCACGGGCCGCATCCAGGCGGCGGACGGGCGAGCATGCAGACCACAGACAAACCCGAGGCCGGCACGACCCGGCAGACCCACGGCTTCCAGGCGGAGGTTCGCGAGCTCCTGAAGCTCATGATCCATTCGCTCTACAGCCACCGCGAGATCTTCCTCCGCGAGCTCATCTCCAACGCCTCCGATGCCTGCGACCGGCTGCGCTTCGCGGCGCTCGGTAACAGCGCGCCGCTGGCCGACGACCCCGAGCTCGGCATTCGGATCGACGCCGACCCCGGGGCCGGCACGGTCACGATCACCGACAACGGCATCGGCATGACGCGCGAGGAGGCCATCGCCAACCTCGGCACCATCGCCCGCTCTGGTACCGCCGAGTTCTTCCGCTCGCTCCCGGGCGATGAGCAGAAGGCCTCGCAGCTCATCGGCCAGTTCGGCGTCGGCTTCTATTCGGCCTTCATCGTCTCCGACCGCGTCGAGGTGCGCTCGCGCAAGGCCGGGGCACCGCCTGAGGCGGGCGTGCGCTGGGAATCGCGCGCGGATGGCGATTTCACGGTCGAGGACCTGACCCTGGCGGCGCGCGGCACGGCTGTGACGCTCCATCTCAAGGAGGACGCGCGCGAGTTCGCCGACGCCTTCCGCTTGCGGAGCTTGATCCGCCGCTACTCCGATCACATCGGCTTCCCGGTGCGCATGCGCAAGGAGGGCGAGGCCTCGCTCGAGTACGAGGTGGTGAACCAGGCCAAGGCGCTCTGGACGCTGCCGCGCACGCAGATCACCGACGAGGAGTACCGGCAGTTCTACCAGTACCTCGCCCACGACTACACCGACCCGCTCGCCTGGAGCCACAACAAGGTGGAGGGCAAGCGCGAGTACACGAGCCTCCTCTACATCCCCGGGAGCGCGCCCTTCGATCTCTACCAGCGCGACGCGGTGCGCGGCCTGAAGCTGTACGTGCGGCGCGTGTTCATCATGGACGACGCCGAGCAGTTCCTGCCGCTCTACCTGCGCTTCGTCAAGGGCGTGGTGGACTCGAGCGACCTGCCCCTCAACGTCTCGCGCGAGCTCCTGCAGCAGGAGCCCGAGGTCGAGGCGATCCGTTCGGGTCTCACCAAGCGGGTGCTGGACCTGCTCGCGCGGCTCGCCAAGGACGAGCCGGAGAAATACGCCACCTTCTGGAAGGAGTTCGGCGCGGTGCTGAAGGAAGGCATCGCCCAGGACCAGGCCAATGAGGCGGCGCTCTTGCCGCTATTGCGCTTTGCCAGCACGGCGCAGGCCGATAACACCGCCTCCGTCAGCCTCAACGACTACCTCGCGCGCATGAAGCCCGGCCAGGAGCGCATCTATTACGTGATCGCCGAGTCCCTCGATGCCGCCCGCGCCCATCCCGCCATCGAGCGCCTGAAGGAGCTCGGGCTCGAGGTGCTGCTGCTCGCCGAGCGGATCGACGAGTGGGTGATGGGACAGCTCGAGACCTTCGAGGGCAAGCGCTTCAAGGACGCCGCCCGCGGCGACCTCGAGCTCGGCCCGCTGGCGAGCGCGGCCGACAAGGAGCGCCACGACGCCGAGCTCAAGGAGAGCAAGGGGCTGCTGAAGCGCATCAAGGACGCGCTCGGCGAGCGCGTCACCGAAGCACGCATCAGCGACCGCCTGAAAGACTCCCCGGCGCTGCTGGTGCTCGGCGAGCACGATCTCGGCGACCGCCTGCGGCGCATCCTCTCGGCCGCCGGACAGAAAGTCCCCGAGACCAAGCCGGTCCTCGAGGTCAACGTGACGCACCCCCTGATCAGGTATCTCGATGGGCTCAAGGACCCGAGCGGCTTCGACGAGCTGGCGCAGCTCCTCTACGAGCAGGCGCAGCTCGCGGAAGGAGCGGTGCTCGCCAATCCGCCGGAGTTCGTCCTGCGGCTGAACCGCCTGCTGGTGCGCCTCGCCGCCCCGCACGACCGCGCTGACTGAGCGCTTAGAATGCGCGCATGGTGCTGAAACCACCGCGCGCCGAGCGACTCGTCATCGAAGGCCCGGCCGGCGCGCTGCAGACGCTGGTCGAGACGCCGGTGACCGAGGCGGGCGAGCCGCTCACGGTGCCCGCCTTCGCCGTCGTCTGCCATCCCCATCCGCTCTTCGGCGGAACCATGGACAACAAGGTCGTCTACACCGTGGCGCGCGCCTTCGAACAGCGCGGCGCGCCCGCGATCCGCTTCAACTTCCGCGGCGTGGCGCCGAGCGGCGGCACCTACGACGAGGGGCGCGGGGAGGGTGAGGATGCGCTCGCGATCGTCGCCTGGGGCCGGCACCGCTGGCCGGACGCGCCGCTCTGGCTCGCCGGCTTCTCCTTCGGCGGCGCGGTGGCGCTGCGCATCGCGGAGCAGGCCGAGCCCGAACGGCTGGTGCTGGTGGCGCCGGGCATCACGCGCCTCGAGCGCGCCGACTTCGACGCCGCCCGCGCGGCGCAGCCGACCTGTCCCTGGCTGATCGTGCAGGGCGGGGCGGACGACGTCGTGCCGCCGCAGGCGGTGCTCGGCTGGGCGGCGGAGCGGCAGCCGCTGCCCGGCGTGCCGCTGCCCGAGGTGAGTCTTCTCCCGGACGCCGGCCACTTCTTCCACGGACGCATCAACGAGCTGCGCGAGGCGGTGCTCGCCTTCATGCGCTAGAGAAGCAAAAGCCCGGGCGGAGCTGCACTGCCGCCCGGGCCAAGCCTCGCGTTTATGCGCGGGACAACCCGTGATTTACGAGTTGACCATCGCCTTCAGGCTCTTGAGCGGCAGGCAGCGAACCTTCTTGCTCGCCGGCTTCGCCTTGAACATCATCTTCTCGCCGGTAAAGGGGTTGACACCCTCGCGGGCCTTGGTAGCCGGCTTCTTCACGACCTTCATCTTCAGGAGCCCCGGCAGCGTGAACAGTCCGCCGCCGCGCAGGCTCTTCTTGATCACGCCGCTGAGCGAATCGAAGACGCTTCCGACCTGCTTGCGGGACAGCCCCGTCTCCTTGGAGATGCTTGTCAGGACTTCCGATTTCGTCGGTGCGCCACCCTTTTTCGCCATTTTGCGTGCTCCTCGAGAATTTTGGTTGGTTGAAGACGCGCGCCGTTTGTCGGCGCGCGCGGAGAATCGGCGCGGAAAATAGCACATGCGCGCGCCAAGGCAAACGGTTTTTTCTTTCCAGCTGTTGCGGAAATGCCTTTTTTCTCAGGGTTTGCGGACGAAGCGCGCGGCTGCAAGCGCCGCGCGCGCGCGCCGCGGGTGCGCACGGCCGCGCTTGACAGCGCGCCGCGATGCTGCGATTTCCGGTGCGAAACGCGCGCTAAGCGCGTGTTCCGTCAGTGCGGACGCGTGACTTCAGTGAATCAGAATGAGAATCGCCTGGATGGCGATGGTGGCCCAGAGCGGCGAGAGATCGAGGCCGGCGATCGGCGGGATGATGCGCCGGAAGACCCGGAGCACCGGCTCGCAGAGCGAGGTGAGCGCCGATTGCAGCGGCGAGTAGCCGCCCGGGGCTATAAAGCTCAGGAGCCAGTAGATCAGGATCGCGTAGCAGTAGGTCCAGAGCAGCGTGTGCGCGATCTCGAGCGCGGTCGCATCGAGCCACGTGAGCCAGTCGGGGAGCCCCGCGCCGCGCAGCGCTGACAGGATCGCCACCTCGAGGGCCGCGACCAGGATCACCGCCACGACCGAGGCCGTGTCCACCTTGCCGATCGGCGGCAGCACGCGCCTGAGCGGCACGATCAGCGGATTGGTGAGCTGCACGATCGCCTGGCAGAGCGGGTTGCGGAAGTCGGCGCGCGTCAGCTGCAGGAGCAGCCGCGCCATTACCACGAACAGGGCCAGCGACAGGAGCGTCTCGACGATGTAGATGATGGCGCTCATGGGATGGTTGTCAGTTGTTTCCCTGGGCTTCCTGGCCGAGCTCGCGGCCGCGGCGCGCGGCGGCGGCCAGCGCCCGCTCGACGATGCCCTTGAGGTCCGCGGACGCGAATACCTCGAGCGCCGCCGCGGTCGTGCCGCCCTTGGAGGTTACCTCGGCGCGCAGCCGCCCGAGGTCGGCATCGCCCGCCGCGGCCATGAGGCCCGAGCCGTAGAGCGTCGCAGCCGCCAGCCGCCTGGCGACGGGCGCCGCGAGCCCGAGCCCCGCGGCCGCTTCGGCCATGAGCTCCGCGAGCAGGAAGAAATACGCAGGACCGCTGCCCGAGAGCGCGGTGACGACCTCGAGCAGCTCCTCCTCGGGAACCCAGACGATCTCGCCCACGGCGCGCGCGACGCGCTCGGCGGCCGCGCGCAGCTCGCTGCCGAGCGCGGCTCGGGCGTAGAGCGCGGTGGCGCCGGCGCCGAGCAGCGCCGGCCGGTTCGGCATGGCGCGCGCCACCGGCACGCCCGCGCCGCACCAGCCCTCGAGCGTGCTGACGCGCACGCCGGCGACGATCGAGAGCAGCAGCGGCCGTTGCGCACGCAGGAGCGGCGCGACCCCGCCGACTACGGCCTGGGCCTCCTGTGGCTTCACGGCCAGCACCACCACCGAGGCGCCATCGACCGCGCGGGCGTTATCGGCGGTCGCGCTCACCCCGAAGTCGCGCCCGAGCGCGAGGCGGGCGGCTTCGGCGGCCTCGCCGACGCTCAGCCGCTCGGGCCGCGTGCCCGAGCGCAGCAGCCCACCGATCAGTGCGCGGCCCATATGGCCGCCGCCGAGTACGCTCAGGTGATGCTCCGACATGGCTGCGATTCTAGTTGAATTGGGCGCAAGCGCCTGCGGCGCTTCCGCCAGGCCGGCCGAGCCGCTGAGTCAATCTCGCCGGCAAGAGGCGCGACTCTTGCCGGCGAACAGACTGCCTGGACTCATTGCGAGGGCCGTGCGCCGAACAGCGCCGTTCCGACTCTGACGATCGTGGCCCCCTCCTCGATCGCCGCCTCGAAGTCGCCGCTCATCCCCATCGAGAGCGTGTCTAACGCGGCGCCGCCCGCGTTGAGCGCCTCGTACAGGCGCCGCAGCTCGCGGAACCAGGCGCGCTGGCGCTCGGGGTCGGCCTCCTCGGGCGGGATGCACATGAGGCCGCGGAGCGCGAGGCGGGGGAGCCGCGCGACCTCGCGCGCGAGCGTGAGCAGCTCGTCGGGCGCCGCACCGCCCTTGTTGGCCTCGTCGCCGAGCTGCACCTGCAGGCAGACATTGAGCGGCGGGGCGTAGTGAGGACGCTGCTCGGCGAGCCGCGCCGCGATCTTCAGGCGATCCACGGCATGCACCCAGGCGAAGCGTTCCGCGATCGGGCGGGTCTTGTTGGACTGAATCCTGCCGACGAAGTGCCAGGTGAGCGGCAGATCCCGCAGCGCATCAAGCTTGTCGAGCGCCTCCTGGAGATAACTCTCGCCGAAGTCCTCGAGGCCGCAGTTCATGGCCGCGCGCACCACTTCGGGGGGCTGGGCCTTGGTCACGGCCAGGAGTGTGACCGACTGCGCACTCCGGCCGGCCCGGGTGGCCGCCCGCGCCACCCGCTCGCGTACCAGATGGACGCGCTCGGGTAAATTCTGCGGACCCCGTAACATATTGACCGTGTGACCCCTCCGCTATACTGCCGGCGCTCGGGCGCGCGCTTGCACCTCGCTTTTCGTCATCGCGCCCGGGGCCCGTTCCCAGGGAGCTTCAATGGCCGTCGACATCGCGCAACTCCTGGCATTTGCCGTCAAGAACAATGCCTCGGACCTGCACCTGTCCTCGGGCGTGCCGCCGATGATCCGCGTCGACGGCGATATGAAGCGCATCAATATGCCGCCGCTGTCGCACAAAGAAGTGCACTCCATGGTGTACGACATCATGAACGACAAGCAGCGCAAGGCCTACGAAGAGTTCTTCGAGACCGACTTCTCCTTCGAGATTCCAAAGCTGGCGCGCTTCCGCGTCAACGCCTTCAACCAGAACCGCGGCGCGGGCGCCGTGTTCCGCAACATCCCCTCGGTGATCCTGTCGCTCGACGACCTGAACGCGCCCAAGATCTTCCGCGACCTGTGCATGCTGCCGCGCGGGCTGGTGCTGGTCACGGGCCCGACCGGCTCGGGCAAGTCGACGACCCTGGCCGGCATGGTCAATCACTGTAACGACAACCGCCCCGACCACATCATCACCATCGAGGACCCGATCGAGTTCGTGCACGAGTCGAAGCGCTGCCTGCTGAACCAGCGCGAGGTGCACCGCGACACGCTCGGCTTCAGCGAGGCGTTGCGCTCGGCGCTGCGCGAGGACCCCGACGTCATCCTGGTCGGTGAGATGCGCGACCTGGAGACCATCCGCCTGGCGCTGACCGCGGCCGAGACCGGCCACCTGGTGTTCGGCACGCTGCATACCAGCTCCGCCGCCAAGACCATCGACCGTATCGTCGACGTCTTTCCCGGCGAGGAGAAGGACATGGTGCGCTCGATGCTGTCGGAATCGCTGCGCGCGGTCATCTCGCAGACGCTCTTGAAGAAGAACGGCGGCGGCCGCATCGCGGCGCACGAGATCATGATCGGCACGCCCGCGATTCGTAACCTGATCCGCGAGGGCAAGATTGCGCAGATGTACTCGTCGATCCAGACCGGCGGTGCCCAGGGCATGCAGACGCTCGACCAGTGTCTCGCCGAGCTCGTCACCAGGGGACAGGTCAGCAAGGAAGAGGCGCGCTACAAGGCGCAGAACAAGGATGCGCTGTAGCGCTCGGGGGGAGGGCTGACCTATGGATCGTGATCAGGCTATCAAGTTGATGCAGGACCTGCTGCGGCGGGTGACGGAGAAGAAGGCCTCCGACCTGTTCATCACCGCCGGCTTCCCGCCGGCCATCAAGATCGACGGCGAGATCCGCCCGCAGTCCGAGCGCGCGCTGACCGCCGAGCAGTCGGCGACGCTGGTACGCGCCATCATGAACGACCGCCAGACCAAGGAATTCGACGCGACCAAGGAGTGCAATTTCGCGATCGCGCCGCCCGGCATCGGGCGCTTCCGCGTCAGCGCCTTCGTGCAGCAGGCCGCCATCGGCTGCGTCATCCGCCTGATCAACGCCAAGATCCCGACCTTCGAGGAGCTCGACCTGCCGCCGGTCCTCAAGGAGGTCGTGCTGTCGAAGCGCGGCCTGGTCGTCATCGTCGGCGGCACGGGCTCCGGTAAGTCGACCACGCTCGCCGCGATGGTCGGCTACCGCAACGAGAAGACCCGCGGGCACATCGTCACCATCGAGGATCCGGTCGAGTACGTCCACACGCACAAGGGCTGCGTGATCACCCATCGCGAGGTCGGTGTCGACACCGAGTCGTGGCACAACGCGCTCAAGAACACGCTGCGCCAGGCCCCGGACGTGATCCTGATCGGCGAGATCCGCGACCGCGACACCATGGAGTACGGCATCCAGTTCTCCGAGACCGGCCACCTGGTGCTCGCCACGCTGCACGCCAACAGCGCCAACCAGGCGCTCGACCGCGTCATCAATTTTTTCCCCGACGAGCGGCGCGATCAGCTGCTGATGGACCTGTCCCTCAACATCCGCGCCCTGGTGTCGCAGCGCCTGGTTCCGCGCGAGGCCGGCACCGGGCGCATCGCCGCCATGGAGATCATGCTCAATTCGCCGCTGATCCAGGACCTGATCTTCAAGGGCGAAGTCGCCAAGATCAAAGACGTGATGGCGCGCTCGACGCGCCTCGGCATGAAGACCTTCGACCAGGCGTTGTTCGAGCTGTACGAGACCGGCTTCATCTCCTACGAGGATGCGCTGCGCAACGCCGACTCCAAGAACGAGCTGCGGCTGCGTATCAAGCTCGAAGGCAAGCGCGAGGTGAAGACCGTCGATGACGGCGCGGCGCTGCAGGTCGTCGAGGAAGAGCACGGGCGCAGTATCTGATGGCCAACGAAGCGAAAGCACAGTCCCTGGAGACCACCACGGGGACGCAGACGGCCCTTACGGGCGCCGAAGCCCTGGCGGCCGTCACCGCGGGTGCCGGCCACCCGACGCTCAACACCAAACCGCTGTTCAAGCTGATGGTGGAGAAGAAGGCCTCCGACCTGTTCTTCACCTCCAACGCGCCCATCAAGATCAAGATCGAGGGCCAGATCCTGCCGGTCAACCGCCAGGTGTTGACCCCCGAGACCGTCAAGCAGACGGCCTTCGCGCTCATGTCCGCCGAGCAGCGCGAGTATTTCACGCGCGAGTTCGAGCTCGATTTCGCGGTGTCCGAGCCCGGGCTGGGGCGCTTCCGCGTCAACGTGTTCCTGCAGCGCGGCAACCCGGCGATGGTGATGCGCTACATCACCGCCGACATGCCGCGGCTCGATGCGCTCGGGCTCCCCGAGGTGTGCGCCGAGCTGGTGCTGCTCAAGCGCGGCCTGATCCTCATGGTCGGCGCCACCGGCTCCGGCAAGTCGACCACGCTCGCCGCGATGATCAATCACCGCAACGAGAACTCCTCCGACCACGTCGTCACCATCGAGGACCCGATCGAGTTCCTGCACACCAACAAGCGCTCGATCGTCAATCAGCGCGAGGTGGGGCTCGACACCAAGTCCTACGCGCGCGCGCTGCGCGGTGTGGTACGCGCCGCGCCGGACGTGATCCTGATCGGCGAGATCCGCGACCGCGAGAGCATGGAGGCGGCCATCAACCTGGCCGGCACCGGCCATCTGGTGCTCGCCACCATGCACGCCAACAACTGCGCCGAGTCGCTCGATCGCATCATCAACATGTTTCCGCGCGAGCAGCACAACCAGATCTTCCTCGACCTGTCGCAGTACCTGCGCTGCATCATGGCGCAGCGCCTGGTGATCGGCGTCGACCAGAAGCGCCTCGCCGCGCTCGAGGTGATGATCAACACGCCGCACATCCAGACCCTCGTCAAGAAGGGCGACGTCGTGGGGATCAAGGAAGCCATCGCCGCCAGCACCGAGCGCGGCATCCAGAGCTTCGACCTGGCGCTGTTCAACCTCTACCGGGCCGGGCGCGTGCCGCTGGAAGAGGCTTTGACGAACGCCGACTCGCGCGCCAACCTCGAGGCGAAGATCAACTTCGGTTAGAAGACCGTGTAGGCGTCGAACACCGGCCCGTCGACGCACACGCGCTTCATGGCCGGACCCTCGGGCGTGCGCACTTCGACCGCGCAGCCGGCGCAGCCGCCGACCGCGCACGCCATGAACTCCTCGAGCGACACCTGGCAGGCCACGCCGTAGCGGCGCGCGACCTGCGCGGTCACCTCCAGCATCGGCGTCGGCCCGCAGGCGAAGATCTCGACCTCGGCGAGCTCGCTCCGCCCGAGCGACCCGAGCCAGGCGTCGGCGAGCTCCGTGACGAAGCCCGGGAAGCATCCCGGGAAGTCCGAGCGGCTGGCGAGCCGGCTCGGCACGCCCCACTCATCGAGGAGCGGCATGCAGGCGATGGCGCCCTCGGGGATACCGGGGACGATGATGCCGGACGGCCGCGTGCGGAAGGGAAACGGGATCTCGGACCCCATGAGGACGAGCGGCTTCCAGGCGCCGCCGTCGGCGTGCAGCCGCTCGGCCAGGAACACCATGGGCGGAATACCGACGCCGCCGCCGACCAGCAGCGTGCGCGGCCGCTCGCCATGGGGGGCGAACGGGCGCCCGATCGGCCCGAGGACGCTCATGGCATCGCCCGCCTTGCGCGCGGCGAGCGCGTGCAGCCCCGGCCCCACCACCTTGTAGAGGATCTCGATCCAGCCGGCGCGCGCGTCGGCGCGCATGATCGAGAGCGGCCGGCGCATCGGGATCGCGGGATCGCAGGTGAGGTGCGCGAAGCTGCCGGGCTCGGCGTGCGCCGCGCACCTGGGTGCCGCGATGCGCAGCACGAACTGTTCGCCGTCGTAGGCCAGCTGCGAGAGGACGCGCCCCTCCTCGAGGAAGATGGTGCCGCGGGACGCCGGGTGGGGGCTCATGCGCCACCGCGCGCGCCGAGGACCTCGGCCAGCACCGCCATGCGCACCGCGACACCATTGCGCACCTGATCGCGGATCACCGACTGCGGCCCATCCGCTACCTCGGAGGCGATCTCGACGCCGCGGTTCATGGGCTGCGGATGCATCACGATGGCGTCGGGGCGGGCGAGGGCCAGGCGCCTGGGGGTGAGGCCCCAGGCGGTGAAATACTTCTCGCCGTCGGGCACGTTGGCATCACCGAAGCGCTCCTTCTGGATGCGCAGCATCATGATGACGTCCACTCCCGCCAGGCCCTTGGCGAGATCCTTGTAGCGCGTCGTGCCGGCGAACTCGTCCGCCTCCGGCATGAGCGCCGCCGGCGCGACGATCCGCAGGTCCGCGACGCCGAGCGCGCTCAACGCGTGCCAGGCCGAACGCGCGACACGCGAGTGGCGGATGTCGCCGACGATCGCCACCGCGAGTCCGGCGAAGCGCTGCTTGCGCTGATAGATGGTGAGCGCGTCGAGCAGTCCCTGGGTCGGGTGCGAGACGTGTGCCTCGCCCGCCGAGAGTACGCTCACGTGCGGGTCGACGTGGTCGGCTACGAGAGCGGGCACCCCGGCCTCGGCGTCGCGGATCACGAGCGCATCGACGTGCAGCGCCTGGAGCGTGTAGACGGTGTCGAGCATGCTCTCGCCCTTGACGCGCGAGGACAGCTGCACCTCGAGATTGACGGCCTCGGCGCCGAGCCGCTTGGCGGCGAGCTCGAAGCTGACGCGGGTGCGGGTCGAAGGCTCGGTGAAGAGATTGGCGACCGTGAATCCGGCCAGCGCCGCACTGCGCGGCGGCTTCTCGCCGAGCGGGCGCACGAAGGTCTGCGCACGATCGAGCAGACGCTCGATCCGGGCCCGGGACAGGGTCTCGAGCGTCAGCAGGTGGCGCAGCGACCCATCGGGCCGTAGTTGTTCGGTCATCGCTTCCCCTCGCCGGCGAACCAGCGCCCGAGAATCACCGCCGCCGCCGCACTGTCGACATCCGCGCGCGCGACCCGTCGCCGGCGCTCGCCGCTCGCGCGTCGCGCCTTGAGCTGCGCGCTCGCCTCGAGAGAGGAGAAGCGCTCATCGACCAGGTGGACGGGTAGTGCGAAGCGGCGTTCGAGCTCGGCGGCGAAGCGGCGCGCCGCGCCCAGCTGCGCCCCCTCGCTCCCGTCGTCATTATACGGGGCGCCGACCACCAGCTGCGCCGGCGCGAGCGCCCGCACCTCGCGCGCGATCGCCTCCCAGTCGGGGCCCGACTTGCCGGACGCCACGGCCGGACGCGGCGCGGCGCTCCGGATCAGCGTGTCGCCGCAGGCGATGCCAATGCGTTTGAGTCCGAAGTCGAAGGCGAGGACGGTCTGGGCCGCCCTAGGCATGACCTGCGTCGGGGCTCAGGCGGTCGGGGTCGACGCCCATCAGGCGCCAGGCTCCCGCCCAACGCTCCTCGAAGGGCAGCTCGAACACGACGCGCGCATCCACCGGCATCGACACCCAGGCGTTTTCTTTCAGCTCGCGCTCGAGCTGGCCGGAATCCCAGCCGGCGTAGCCGAGGGCGATGAAGGCATCCCCTGGGCCTTCGCCGCGGGCCATGGCGGCGAGCACGTCGCGCGAGGTCGTCACCTGGATGGTGTCGGAGACTTTGTGGGTGTGGTCCCACTCGCCGCCGGGGCGGTGCAGCACGAAGCCGCGGTCGGTGTGCACCGGGCCGCCGCGCAGCACCGGCTGCTCGCCGATCTGCTCGCTCGAGGGCTCGAGTTTCATCTGCGACAACACGTCCGAGAGCTTCATCGGCAGCGGCTTGTTGAGAACGATGCCGAGCGCGCCCTTGTCGGTGTGCTCGCAGATGAGCGCCACCGTCTGCGCGAAGTTGGGATCGTTGAGCTGCGGCATGGCGATCAGGAGGTGATTCGTCAGGCTCCCGGCGCCGCCGTCGGCGAACACCGGGGAATCGCTGCGAGGCTCGCTTCCCGAGCCGCCCTCAGGGGGCGTGGCCCCGCCGCTCGATGCATGCTTGCGGACCATGCCCACAGTATGGGCACGGCGGCCCCGAGTCTCAAGGAACCGTCGAGACGGAACCGCGCTGTCCGCGGCCTCCCACGAACTGCCACTCGTAGGCAAAACGCAACACGCTGTGCTCGGCGGCGAGCTCGGGCGGGAAGGGATCGAAGGGGCTCGCGAGCTTGAGGATCGCGAGCGCCGCCTGATCGAGCTCGGGGTTGCCGCTCGAGCGGCGGATGACGGCGCGGTCGAGTGTTCCGTTGGAGTTGATGCCGACCTCGACCACCGGACTCGCGCTGCCGAGGGCCGTGCGGGCGGCGGCCGGGAAGTTGAGCGTGCCGACGCGCTCGACCTTGCGCCGCCAGCCATCGAGATAGGGCGCGAGCGAGGCGGCGCGGGTGTCGGCAGTGACCCAGAGCTCGTCGCGCTTGGGTCCGGTGAGCTCGGCGGGCCCGGGCTCGTCGGGACCGGGCTGCGTCGTCGGCGGCTCGTCGATCAGGAGCGGGCGGTCGCGCTGCGAGCCGGTGCTGCCGAGGTCGGCGAGATAGCGCACGTCGGTCACCCAGGCCGTGGTGGTGAGCAGGCGCTCGGCCTTGGCGCCCTTCATGTCGCCGCGGGTCGCGAGCGAATCGCCCTGCGGGGAGCCCGGGTGCAGATACGCCGGCAGTGCCGTCGGCGGACTGCGCGGAGCGACCGGCTCGCGGGTGCTGCCCGAGCCGAGCTGGGTACGCTGCGCGAGGTAGCTGGCGGTCGGGTTCGCGGCGGCTTCGGGCAGCTCGTCCGAGACCAGGAGGACCTTGAGCCCCGGCGCGCTCTGGTCATCTCCCGCCTCGGCGTTGAAGGTGATGCCGAGGATCACGAGCCCATGGAGCAGGGCGACGAAGAAAACCATCGCGAGCAGACGGTCCCACGCGGGGGGCCGGCCTTCGCGCAGCGCGAGCGCCCGGCGTGCCAGCGGTTTCGCCATGGCCTGCTCAGCTGCTCCGGCGCGGCGCGGCGTCGAGGCGCCGGACGATCGCGTCGAGCAGGAGTCCGCCGACGTCCGTGCCGGACTGTTTGTCGATCTCGCGGATGCCGGTCGGGCTCGTGACGTTGATCTCGGTGACGAAGCCGCCGATCACATCGAGGCCTACGAACATCATGCCCCTGGCGGCCATGGCCGGACCGATCTGCCGTGCGAGCCAGCGGTCGCGGTCGTTCAACGGCCGCGCGACACCCTTGGCGCCGGCGGCGAGATTGCCGCGGTGATCCTGCGGGGAGGGCATGCGGGCGAGCGCATACGGCACGGGGTCGCCCTCGACCAACAGCACGCGCGAGTCGCCCGTGGTCGCGATCTCCGGCAGATAGCGCTGCCCGATCGCGAAGCGCTGCCCGTAGTCGGTGAGCGTCTCGAACACCACGCGGGTATTGAGATCGCCCGCGGCGAGCACGAAGATCGAGCGCCCGCCCATGCCCGCGAGCGGCTTGACGACGATGCGGCCGTGCTCGCGCAGGAACGCCCCCATCTCGCCCATGTCGCGCGTCACCAGCGTCGGCGCGCAGCACTGCGGGAACCAGGCCGTGTAGACCTTCTCGTTCATGTCACGCAGCCCCTGCGGGCGGTTGACCACCAGCGCCCCCTGCGCCTCGGCGCGCTCGAGGATGTAGCTGCTGTAGATGTACTCGGTGTCGAAGGGCGGGTCCTTGCGCATCAGGATGCAGTCGAGCCGGCCGAGGGGCTCGGTGGCGGGCTCCCCGAGGGTGAACCAACCCTGCGGATCGGCTCGAACGGTCAGGGGGCGGGTGCGGCCGTGCGCAATGCCGTCGCGCAGCATGAGATCGCCCTGCTCGAGGTAGCTCAGGGCGAAACCGCGAGCCTGCGCGGCGAGCAGCATCGCCAGCGTCGAATCCTTCGCGTAGCTGATGGCGCCGATCGGATCCATCACCACGCCGAGTCGTCTGACCGTGCTCATCGGGGGCCGATTATGCTCAGGGCGGCGCGAATATGTCTGCCCCGCGTGCGGCGGTGCATCCGGGAGGCCTGCCGACCTTCAAAAACGTGACGTGCGTGGCATAGCAGGGGGTGTACCGATATGTTAAAACCCGCCTGCGCTTGCCTCAGCGTTGAGGGGCCCGTGAAACTACGGCCGCTTGTTTGGAAAGTGCGCCGCCGGTCGGTGTTCCGGCCTGATTCCGTGGTCCGGTTTCGCGGCAATTTCTATAACCCGCCATGCCTCGCCGGCGTGGCCTGTAAGGAAGGAGTTGCCTGACCGTGACCGGCAGCAGCACGAAGCTCCAGGGACTCAAAGTACTGGTGATCGACGACAGCAAGACGATCCGGCGCACCGCCGAGACGCTCTTGGCCAAGGA
>Ga0210409_10003354_pt1 | contig 18049 bp, 13 predicted proteins | sample IncBWH17MmetaG_FD_161649 | JGI IMG/M metagenome (GOLD analysis project Ga0210409, IMG submission 161649) | Forest soil microbial communities from Barre Woods Harvard Forest LTER site, Petersham, Massachusetts, United States - Inc-BW-H-17-M | ecosystem: Environmental > Terrestrial > Soil >... | reverse complement strand
AAAAGTTGAAGGAAGCCCAGTCACCCCACTTGTTTTCGTCGTAGGTCAAGAAGTCCACTTGGTTCGAATTCCGGTTAGGATCAACCGAGTAAATCTCCTTGTCGTCGTACCGCTTGCCGTGGATGAAGGCGACGAAAAGTCCTCGCGGTTCCGGACTGAGGAGCTCTCCCGCAATGTCGATTTCCAGGTTGGATTTTAGTTTGTGACGCATCGTGTTCTGGCTGTCTTTCAGGAGGCCGGCGTCACAACCTCCGGTGGCAGCCGTGCCGGCCTTCTTGATTTCGTCGTAAGTGGAATCCGTGAAGCGAAGCACCAGCCGTTCGAACTTTTCGTTGAACTCGTCTTCTTTGGTGAGAAATTTCAGGCTCTTGCGCTCCGTTTCAGTCGGCGGCACGAGCAGGAAAATGCCGTCGCCGGCGAACACCGCGCCTGTCACCTTTCCATTCACCGGAGGAACAAAGCAAACCGTTCCCGAACGCAGGCGGAACGTGCCCGCGTCACGCTTGAGATCGAAGTTCGTGACCTGCACGGCTTCACTGCCCAAACCGATATTGCGGAGAGCCACATATGTGGGATCAGAGTTCGCGCCGGACTGGGCCCACGCCGCAGGCATCGCGAGCACCATGACCGCCACGGCGCACAGTACGATCCCAACCCAGCCTGATGCGCGCTTCGCAGATCGATTGTAGCCAGGCACGGCTCGCTCTGCGTAGGGGCTGCAACGAACTGTACTGAAAAACCAGACACGTCCGAGGTGGGATCTCATGTTGTCCCTCGAGGAATAGGTAGTGAAAGAACTATTGCCAGTATAGTTTAAGAGCCGGGAATTAACAGGCAATAAACGTAAGTAACCGTAGAAGCCGGTCGCCGCAAGTCCCAGCGCTCCGGGCTCAAGAAAACAGAGAACTTAAGGTAACCTAGGCGGACCGTGGTCACCACAACCCAAATCGAGGAAGGCCGCGAAAAAAAGCGCGCCGCGCTTTTGAGCGTGGGCTCCGCTCTTCTCTTAGTCTCTCTCAAGACGTTTCTCGTCGTACGCACGGGAAGCCTCGGCGTGCTCTCGGAAGCGCTGCATTCCAGCCTTGATTTGATTGCCGCGATCATCACGTTTCTCTCGATTCGAATGTCGGACCAGCCGGCCGATGAACGGCACCCCTACGGCCACGGCAAATTCGAAAACTTTTCCGCGTTCATGGAAACCGGCCTGCTCGCCCTGACCGCCTGTTACATCATCTACGAAGCCTTCGCGCGGCTTTTTTTTCGCAGCGTGCACATTCAGCCCAGCGTAACCGCCATCCTCGTGCTCCTCGTCGCGCTTTCCATTGACGTGACGCGGGCCCGGGCGCTTTCCCACGTCGCGAAAAAATATTCCAGTGAAGCGCTCGAAGCGGACGCGCTGCATTTCTCCACCGACGTCTGGAGCACCATCGTGGTCATCGTAGGCATCGCGCTCGTCTGGGCCGGCGAAACCTGGAACGTGCCCTGGCTGGCGTACGCCGATGCTCTCGCGGGCCTGGCTGTCGCCGCCGTCATTCTGTGGGTTGGCGCGCAATTGGGCCGGCGCACGCTGGATGCCTTGCTGGACGCCGCGCCCGAAGGCTTGCAGCAGGAAATCGCCCGAGCTGTCGCGCGCATGGACGGCGTGCTGGACGTGGACCGTGTGCGCGTCCGCCGCGCCGGCAATCGCCACTTTGTGGACGCTACCGTCAGCGTCCCGCGCACCGCCAGCCTCGAGCAAGTCCACGCCCTGAGCGACGCCATCGAAAAGCGCATCGGTGAAATTGTTCCCTCCGACGTGATGGTCCATGCCGAACCACGCGCCCCGCAGGGCGAGCACTTGTTCGAAGCCATCCGTGCGGTGGCCCAGCGCATGGGGCTGGCCATCCATGACGTCGGCGCCCTCCAGCAGGACGGGCAGCTCTTCATCGAGCTGCATCTCGAAGTGGATGAAAATCTAAGCCTGCGCGACGCCCATCGCCAGGCCAGCGCCTTGGAAGAGGAAATTCGCGAACTGCGCGATGGCCCCGTGGAAGTCAACATCCACATCGAGCCGCTGGGACGCCACATCGCCACCCCCGACACAGGAATCGGCGAAATGAAGCAGCTCTCCCGCGCCGTCGAGGAATTCCTGAACGGCTTGCCCGTGGAATTCGACGAGCTCGTGAACTGCCACGACGTCCGCGCTCGTCAGGTCGAGCACCACATTCTCGTCTCCTGCCACTGCACCATGAAGGGCGCGCTGCCCATCACCCAGATTCACGACGTGACCGCCGCCCTGGAAGATCGCGTGAAGGAAAAATTCCCGCAGATCAATCGAGTCACCATCCATCCCGAACCCTTCGAGGAAAAGTAGCAGCACAGGACTGGTCCTGTGCGCTTTTCAGGATCAGAAGTGTAAGCGCAAACGGAAGCTCGTATTGCTAGTGCTCCGCACCTCCGGCGAAAACCTGCGCCCCCATGGCGATCAGCGCAGGAAAACAAGCCAGCACATACCGTGGTTCCGGCGTCTCGAGCGTGGTCAGGAACGCTGTGCGCATCAGGATAAACAGTGCCAGGAACGCAACGGCAGGCCGAGCCACTGAACTCGATCGCCAAAGCCACACGGCGCCCCACAAGCCCAGCCCAACATAAAACAAATTCCACACAAAAACCCCGATAGTGATTTCCTGATCGGCAGGATCGTCCTCCCGCGTTTGCCTCAGAGGAAAAACGTGCCCCGAAACCGGTATTAGTTCAATGCGTGGCGTGAACCAGATCGTGGCGGCACGCGCCGCCGGCAGCCAAAGATACGTTCGCAGCGGATGTCGGGCAGTACGCTCCCGGGCCAGCGCGCCAAACTCCTGATCCTCTTCCGCCGTCAGCGTCAAATCATTATTGTATTGTTCGAGAATGCCCGCGACGCGTTCTTTCTCTTCCGCAGTGTCAAACGCACGCCCCGGAATTTCATCCACATTGATGGACTCATCGTTCAATTTCCACGGCACCACGTAGCAATCTTTCACGCGATACAGCCACGTTTTTTCCCACGCCATGAAGCCGTACGGCACCAACTCCCCCGGCAAATTGGAATTCTTCGGCGCCAGAAATTGCGGCTCGCCGAGTGTGATCAGATTGCGTATGGCCCACGGAGAAAGCACCATCAGGCAACCAAGCCCCATCGCTAGGCTCACCATCACCCAGCGCTTGAAGTCCCGCAATCGAAACAACAATCCCCCAAACAGAACTGCCGAGGCAATCAACAAAAGCGGCGTCTCTGGACGAAACAACGTTCCCATCCCCACGACGAGCCCCGCTCCCAGTGCTGAATATTCCGCGCTTCTCCCCAGGGGCAGGTGAGAACCCTTCACGAGAAACTCAGGTTTCTCAATTCGTCGCAGCGCCACAACAACCGCGCAGCAAGCCAGTGCAGTCCAAAAGACCGCGAACACTTCCGTCAGCGCCACCGCGCAGTAATTGGCCGTGAAGGGACACAACACCGCAAGCCACAACGCCACCGACCCGACCCGCTTGTTGGTCGGGGTGCCCTCAGACGTAACCGCCAGCAGCTCCGCCAGCCGCGCAATCACCAGGCATCCAAGAAGGTCCACCCAGATTTGTGCCAGCATCACCCAAAGGCGCGCATCCGCGCCCGTTCGGCCCGTGAGCGCATAAACAATTGCAAGAAACGCCGGGTAACCCGGCATGCGCAAATCCACAGGCGTAACCGCGCCGCCTACATCCATCGCGTAGACATGGTGCTTCAGCCAATTCGTGGCGATCTGTTCGTATAAAATGGTGTCGCCGGAGTTGGCCGGATACTTCAGCACGAAAAACAGCCGCAGGCACAGGCCCGCGGCCAGAGCAACAACAGAATTCGAGAAAACTCGCTTCATCAATGCCACGCATCTTACAATAGTGCAGATGGAATGGAGCAGACGGACTCAGCCCCAGCCTGATATATTTTCCTTTCCGTGCTGCCAGGTCGAAAGGTGACATGAAGGAACGCGGTCCCATATTTTACGACGCGGAGCGCGTGCGCTGGCGCCGCACTCGCCGGGTAATGGAAATCACCGGTGTGCTGCTGACCCTGCTGCTCGCCTATTTCTTCGTCACCATTGCCGTGAGCGTGGACCTGCCCGCCGGGCTTCTTCCCGACACCAAGCCCGGATTTCACCCGCTGAAAGCGAAAAAGAAACCCCTTGCCGTTCGCGAAGGCCGGCGGCGCCGCGTGGCGAATCTCGGAACCGTGCCCGCTAGCTACGATCCCTTGCGCGCGGCCTTTTTCGTCAGCTGGGACCCCAACAGTATGGCGTCCCTCAAGAAGCATTACAAAGACATCGACCTCCTCGTCCCGGAGCAATTGCACTCCGTCACTCCCGACGGCGCGATTACCGTGGTGGACTACGAGCGTGGGCAGCAGCGCGTCAAAGCCTCCGCCGCGCAAGCTATCACCATCCTGAAGGAAGACAAGCTTCATCAGTGGATGAAGTCGCTCAATCCCCCCGTCGAAATTCCCATGATGGGCCTGGTCAACAACTATGACGGCACCACCTGGCGCATCAAGGAAATGGCCGACATGCTCGCGAATTCCGCCGCGCGCGCGAGCCTGGTTCACGACCTCACCGACTACGCCGTGCAATCTCACCAGGCCGGCATCGTCGTGGACTTCGAAGAAGTCCCCGACAAGAGCCAGGACAATTTCCAGGAATTTTGTGCTGCGCTCGCCGCCTCTTTGCATGGCGTCAGCCTCAAGCTGATGATCGCTCTTCCCGCGCGCGATGACGCCTATGACTACGAATTCTTCGGCAAGCAGGCCGACGCCATCGTGCTCATGAACTACGATGAGCATTGGCTCACCTCCGGCCCCGGTCCCATCGCCTCCCAGGATTGGTTCGTCGAGAATCTCCGCCAGATCCTCGAGGTCGTGCCCGCGCGGAAAATCGTAGTGACCATCGGCAGCTATGCGTACGACTGGCCCGAAGTGGGAAAAAAGGCCAAGGAGTCCGCGGAATCGCTCACCATTCAGGATGCTCTGCTGCACGCTTACGAATCTGAAACGCCAGTGGAGTTCGATCCCGTCTCCCTGAACCCGCACTATTCCTATTCCGACGAACACAACCACGTCCACCAGGTTTGGATGCTCGACGCCGTGACCGCCTACAACGAACTGCGCGCCAGCGAACGCTTGGGCGTGCAGGGCACCGCGCTCTGGCGTCTGGGCTCTTCGGACACGTCCATGTGGCCCATCTGGGATGCCACGCGCCCCGATGATGCGACTCGTCAAAAAATCGCGGACCTTCCGCCAGGGCCCGACCTGATTTTCGAAGGCGAAGGTGATGTCTGGCATTTCATTGATACGCCAAAACACGGCAGCCGCAGCTTCACTTACGATGCCGCCACCGACCTCTTCACCAGCGAAAAATATGATGCGTACCCGCTCTCCTACCACATCGATCAGCTCGGGGCGGCATCCAAAAAACTCGCCATCACCTTTGACGACGGCCCCGACCCCACCTGGACTCCCAAAGTCCTCGACGTCCTCAAGCAAAAAAATGTCCCCGCCACGTTCTTTGTGATCGGCGTGGAGGCTAGCCAATGGCCGAATATTCTGAAGCGCGAATACGCGGAAGGCCATGAAATCGGCAACCATACCTACACGCACCCGTCCTGGGACGACGTCTCGCCGACCCAAATTCGCTGGGAACTGAATCTCACGCAGAGGCTCATCGAAAGTATCTTGGGCGTGAAATCGATTTTGTTCCGCCCGCCCTTCGGCATTGACCATCAGCCCGAGTATGCCGAGGAAGTCGCCCATCTCCCTCTCGCCCAGGACATGGGCTACCTCATCATCGGGCAGAAGATTGACCCGCACGACTGGAAACAGGAAAACGGGAGGCAGGTTCCAGCGGCGGAGATTGTGGACAACGTCATCAGCCAGGCCGGCGACGGCAACATTATTCTTTTTCATGATGGCGGTGGGGACCGCACCCAGACCATCGCCGCCCTTCCTCAAATCATTGACAAGCTTCGGGCCCAGGGCTACGGCTTTGTTTCCGTCCCCGACCTCATCGGCAAGACCCGCGCGCAGGTCATGATTCCGCTCACGAGGGAGGAGCAGTTCGAAGCTCGCGCGGACGGCTTCATTTTCGGTATCTATCATTGGGCCCGAATGAGCATCGCCACGATCTTCATTCTCGGCATCGTGCTGGTCAGCGGCCGCGCGCTGATCATCGGAATCCTCGCGTTAATCGAAAAGCTGCGGCCCGACCATGCCGTAATGTCCGATCCGCCGCCGAGCGTCACGGTGCTCATCCCTGCGCACAACGAAGAGAGCGTGATCGTGGACACGGTCACGTCCGTCCTGCGCTCGGATTTCAACGATTTGCAAATCATCGTCGTGGATGATGGTTCCGCCGACAAGACCGGTGAGCTTCTGGACGCGAATTTCTCGCATGAACCCCGGGTGCGCATCATTCATCAAGTGAATCGCGGAAAAGCGGCGGCATTGCGTCTGGCTTTGTCCCTGGCGGACACCGACGTCGTCGTCACCATTGATGCGGACACAGAAATTGAATCGGACGCCATCCGCAAGCTGGTGCGGCATTTCTCCGATCCCACCGTTGGCGCGGTCGCGGGCAACGTAAAGGTCGGCAACCGCTCGCGCTGGCTGACCCGCTGGCAGGCGCTCGAATACATCACCAGCCAGAACATGGAGAAGCGCGCCTTTGACCTTTTGAATTGCATTACCGTGGTACCGGGAGCGCTCGGTGCGTGGCGCAAGAAGGCCATCGAGGACGCGGGTGGCATCACCGCCGATACCGTCGCCGAGGACGCTGACCTGACCATCGCCATTCGCCGGCTCGGCTGGCGCGTCAGCTACGACGAAGAAGCCATCGCCTGGACGGAAGCGCCCGAAAAAGCCAGCCAGCTCATTCGCCAGCGCTTCCGCTGGACCTTCGGCACCCTGCAATCCTTCTGGAAGCACAGCGACACGCTCTTTCGCCCGAAATATGGCACGCTCGGTTCGATCGCCCTTCCCAACATTTTTGTCTTTCAGCTCGCTCTTCCCCTCATTTCGCCGATCATCGATTTCTTGTTCTTTGGTTCTGTCGCCATCTGGGCGCTGGAAAAGTGGCATGTGTCCTGGCTGCCTCAAATCCATTCCACCAACGATGACTTGCTGCGCTCGGTTCTCTTCTTCCTCGGCTTTCTGCTCATTGACATACTCACCTGCGTGATAGCTTTCGCTCTGGAGCGCAAGGAAGACTGGACCCTGCTCATTCCCGTGCTCCTACAGCGCTTCTACTACCGCCAGCTCATGTACGTCGTGCTCTTCCGTTCCGTGAAGGAAGCCGTCAGCGGCCGCCCGGTAGGCTGGCGTGGCGTTGAGCCGGAAACCCCGCCGAACGCACCCAAAGCTCCTGCAAAGCCTGCACCCGCACCGGTCGAAGGCAATTGAGGCTGCTCACGCCTCCTCCGAGCGTCCGTCTCATTTCTTGGGTGTGCCTCATTTGCCTGCCAACATCCCACGCCGCGCGTTTTTGAAAGCTTCAGCCACGGCTGGCGCTAGCCTCCTTCTTCCTTTTTATTTTCTCGGAACCCCGCGAACTCCAAGGACTTCACGCTCGGCGACGCCCGCGCCATTTTCTCCCAACGCCTGGCTGGAGCTATCCTCGAGCGGCGAAGTAAAAATCTGGTGCGGCAAATCCGAGATGGGCCAGGGCGTTCGAACCGCGCTCCCCATGATCGTCGCTGAAGAGCTTTGTTGCGATTGGCGCCGCGTTCAGGTCGTTGAAGGCGATCTCGATCCCAAATACGGCAGTCAACTCACCGGCGGAAGCCTGAGCGTTCGAACCTCCTACGAAACTCTCCGCAGGGCTGGCGCCTCTGCCCGCGAAATGCTCATCTCCGCCGCAGCCATTGAATGGAATGTCCGTCACTCCGAATGTCACGCCGAAAATGGCTCCGTCCTTCATCCCAAGACCAGTCGAAGTCTCGCGTACACGCAACTCCTCTCCGCCGCAGCCGCCGTGCAGCCTCCCGCCGATCCGCCTCTGAAAAAACAATCCGATTTTCAGATCATCGGCAAATCAACTCCGCGCACGGACACGCTGCAAAAAATAAATGGCGCCGCGCAATTCGGCCTCGACGTCCGCGTTCCCGGAATGTTGGTTGCCTCCGTCGAGCGCAGCCCCGTCTACGGCGGCACGCCCCGCAGCTTCAACGCCACCGAAGTCAAATCCGCTCCGCGCGTTCGCGCCGTCTTCGAACTCAAGTCCGTCCACCTCACCCATCAATTCGGCGAAACCTCCGGCCCCGGCAGCCGCAACTACTCCTGCGCAGGCGTCGCCGTTGTCGCCGATTCCACCTGGGCCGCCCTCGAAGCCCGCAAGCTTCTCAAAGTGGAATGGAACGAAACTCCCTCGTCCGCCGAAAGTACCGCCAGCCTCCGCGAAAAAATGCTTCAGCTCACGTCCCAGCCCTGCCCCGTCATTCGAAACGACGGCGACTTCGAGAAAGCCCACGCCGCCGCTCCGAAAAAAATCGAAGCCGCCTACGAACTTCCTTTCCTCGCTCACGCCACCATGGAGCCCATGAACTGCACCGCTCACGTGCGCGATGGCGAATGCGAACTTTGGGCGCCCACGCAAGTTCCCGCGGCCGCCGCGGATTCCGTCGCTCAAGCCCTCGGCATTCCGCGCGATCGAATCAAAGTCCACATCACGTTTATCGGCGGAGGTTTCGGCCGCCGCCTCATTCAGGACTACGCCGTCGAAGCCGCGCTCATTTCCCGCGAAGCCGGCGCGCCCGTCCAGGTCGTCTGGACACGCGAGGACGACATTCGCCACGATTTTTATCGCCCCGCCGCGTATCACGCATTCCGGGCAGGGCTCGACGATCGCGGCAACCTCCTCTCCTGGCGCCACCGCGGCTCTTCGCCGTCCATCGAAACGTTTTACAGCGGCACCGGCCTTTCTCCTCAAGCCGCCGCGCAAGTTGACTCCCTCGACTTCCCCGCGCTCTTCATCCCCAATTTTCGTCTCGAATTCGCCGTCTCCGAATCCGGCATGCCTCTCGGCTACTGGCGCTCCGTCGATGCTTCCGGAAATCAGTTCGCAATCTCAAGTTTTTTCGACGAAGCCGCCCACGCCGCTGGCCGCGATCCCGTCGAATTCCTCCTCGCCACTCTCGGTCCGCCGCGAAAAATCAGCGTGCGAGATGAAAGCATCGACGTCGGCCGCCGCCGCGCCGTCATCGAACTCGCCGCCGAAAAATCCAATTGGCATCAGCCGCTGCCTGCAGGCCGTGGCCGCGGCATCGCCGCCGCGTCCGGATGGGGAAGCTACGTTGCGCAAGTCGCCGAAGTCACCTGCGACGCAAAGAAAGGCACTCTCCGCGTCGATCGCATCGTTTGCGCCATCGATTGCGGCACCGCCGTGAATCCTCTCGGCGTTCAAGCTCAAATGGAAGGCGCCATCAATTTCGGCCTCGCGCAAACTTTGAAAAGCGCCATCACCGTCAATCGCGGCCGCATCAACCAAAGCAATTTCCACGATTACGAAGTCCTGCGCATGAGCGACGCCCCCGGGCAAATCGACGTCCACATCGTGCCTAGCACTGATCCGCCCGGCGGCTGCGGCGAACCCGGCGTCCCGCCCGTCGCCCCCGCCGTCGCCAACGCCATCTTCGCCGCCACCGGCAAGCGCATTCGACACTTGCCTATTCGCGCGGCCGATTTGCGTTCCGGCTAAATGATTTTTTGTGGATTTTCATCTAGACGAGCAGTTGTTGTAGGATATCGTTCTGCAAGAGGGAGGACCCCATGGCCACTACTTTTACCCTGAACGGCAAACCTCAAACCGTCGACGTCAGCCCGGACATGCCCTTGCTCTGGGTGCTTCGCGACACGCTCAACATGACCGGCACCAAATTCGGCTGCGGCATGGCGCTCTGCGGAGCCTGCACCGTGCATGTCAACGGTGAGGTCGCGCGTTCTTGCATCACCGCGATCTCCAGCGTCGCGGGCAAGAAAGTCACCACCATCGAAGGCCTCTCCGCCGATGGCAGCCATCCCGTCCAACAAGCCTGGATGGAAGAAGACGTTCCGCAATGCGGCTACTGCCAGTCCGGGCAAATCATGTCCGCCGTCGCGTTGCTTTCCAAAAAACCCAAGCCCACCGACGCCGACATTGACGACGCCATGAGCGGCAACATCTGCCGCTGCGGCACCTATCAGCGCATCCGCAAGGCCATTCACCGCGCCGCCGGAATGCAGTCGAAGGCGTAACGCTCAACCAGCAGCAAAATTTCTCCTCAACCGTTTCGCTCGCAGCCCATATCGAGGTGTCCCATGGCAACAGCTTCCGTCGTAAACCGTCGTGAATTCCTAAAGGCCGGCGCCGCTGGAGGTGTGGTCCTCGTCATCGGCGTCCATCTTGCTCCGCGCGCGTTTGCCGATCAGATCGAAGGGCAGGAAAAGAAAATTCCCAATCCCTTCGACGCCTGGGTCCGCATAACGCCGGACAACCACGTCACGCTGATCCTCGGCAAATCGGAAATGGGCCAGGGCATCATGACCTCTCTCCCCATGATTCTCGCGGAAGAGCTGTGCCTGGATTGGAAGAATGTGAAGGTCGAGCAAGCCCCCACCAATCCGAAAATTTATAGTCACGGCACCGGCGGCAGCGGAAGCGTTTCCAGTTCCTGGCTGCCCTTGCGCCAGGCGGGCGCGGCGGCGCGCGAAATGTTGGTTTCTGCCGCGGCCGCCCACTGGAACGTCAGCCCGGACACTTGCAAAGCCCAGGACGGCGGCGTCCTCCACGGCTCGCGCAAGAATTTTCTCACCTACGGCGAACTCGTTTCCGATGCCGCGAAACTGCCCATCCCGGACTTCAAAACCGTTCCCCTCAAGAATTCCAGCGAATTCACTATCGTCGGCCACGACACCCGCCGCTTCGAAAGCCGCGACAAGGCCACCGGCGCTGCAAAATTCGGCCTCGATTCCCGCGTGCCCGGCATGCAGTTCGCCGTCATCGCCCGCTGCCCGGTCTTCGGCGGAAAACTGAAATCCTTTGACTCCGAGAAAGCCAAAGCCGTGCCCGGCGTCCGCGACGTCTTCCCTATCGATCCCGTAGCGCAAGGCGCGTTCACCGCCGGCGGCGTCGCCGTCCTCGCCGATAATTCCTGGGCCGCCATGCAGGGCCGCAAAGCGCTGCAGATTTCCTGGGAAGAAGGTTCCGCCGCTTCCGAATCCTCCGCCTCGCTCCATCAACAGTTTCTGGACAACGCCGCCAAGCCCGGCAAAGTGGTCCGCAACGATGGCGACGCTGGCGCTGCGCTTGCCGCCTCCCCGAGAAAAATCGAAGCCATCTACGAACTTCCTTTCGCGTGCCACGCCACCATGGAGCCCATGAACTGCACCGTGCACATCCGGCCCGACGGCGCGGAGGCCTGGGTGCCCACGCAGGCCCCGCAGTGGGCGCAGGCAGTAATCGCCGGAGTTTCGAAACTCCCTCCGGAAAAAGTCATCGTGCACACTACGCTGATGGGCGGCGGTTTTGGCCGGCGCTATCAGGCCGACTTCGTCATGGAAGCCGCGCAAGTCGCGAAAGTTTCCGGCAAGCCCGTCATGGTGTTCTGGACCCGGGAGGACGACATGCAGCACGGCTTCTATCGCCCCGCGTCTTATCACCATTTCTCGGGCGCGCTGGACGCCAAGGGCAATCTCGCCGCCTGGAAACATTTCCAGACTTCCACTTCGATTGACGCGATGTGGAGCGCCAAGGGCAAAGAGACCCCGGAGAATTCCGAATTTGCGACCGCCGCGTTCATCCCCTATGGAACACCAAACTACCGTCTCGAATACACCGTCGCGAATTCGTCCGTACCGCGCGCATGGTGGCGCTCCGTCGAGCACTCTTCGAGCGGCTTCGTCGTCGAATCCTTTGTGGATGAGCTTGCGGCGGCCGCCGGAGCAGACCCGCTGGAATTCCGCCTCCGCCTCATCGGCGACGATCGCAAGATTCCCGACTTCACCAACCCGAAGGAAGGCAAGCCGCTCGACACCGCGCGCCTCAAAAATGTTTTGCGCCTGGCAGCCGAAAAAGCGGGATGGGCCAAGCCGCTCCCCGCAGGAAATTCCCGCGGCATCGCCGGATACTTTTCGTTCGAAAGCTACACCGCCGCCGTCGTCGAAGTCAGCGTGAAAGACGGCGCCGTAAAAGTGCAGCGCATCGTTTACGCCGTGGACTGCGGCCGCCCCATCAATCCCGAAGGCGTGCGCGCCCAAGTCGAAAGCGCCGCCATCTACGCGCTTTCCGCGTCCTTGCACGACGCCATCACCATCAAGGGAGGCCGCGTCGAGCAGTCGAACTTCAACGACTACGGAATGCCGCGCATCAACGAAGCCCCAAAAACCGAAGTCCACGTGGTGATGAGCCAGGAAGAACCCACCGGCATCGGCGAGCCCGGCTTGCCGGTAGTCGCCCCGGCCATGTGCAACGCCATCTTCGCCGCCACCGGCAAACGCCTTCGCCGCCTCCCGATTCGCGCCGAAGACCTGGCGTAGACTGGCTACTTCAGAAGTATCTGCCCATGCAGAAAAAATCAGGTTCTCTCTTACTGAGAACTGAAAACTGAAAACTGACTACTGACAGCCTGTTCGCACTTGCACGGCTCGCATCCCCTCTGTAATGACAAAGAAATAAAAATTTACTTCTTACTGAGAACCGAAAACTGATTACTGGCAACGGGGTTTGTTGCAGAATATCGTGTGCCTCTCAGCTCCATCTATCTCGCCGCCATCCCTTTCGCTATTTGGTTCTATCTCCTTCTTGCCCGCGGCTCCTTCTGGAAAGTCCAGGAAGACGACACCGCCCCGCAGCCGCTCGAACACTGGCCGCGCGTCATCGCCATCGTTCCCGCGCGCAACGAAGCCGAAACCATCGCCCGCGCCGTCAGCGCTTTAGCCAAGCAGGACTACCCTGGCGAATTCTCGATCGTCATCGTGGATGACCACAGCGAAGACGCCACCGCCGCGCTGGCTCTCCAAACCGCCGAAGAATCCGGCGCAACAGACCGCGTCCTCGTTCACGCAGCAGCCCCGCTTCCCCCCGTCTGGACCGGAAAACTCTGGGCTTTGAACGAAGGCATTTCCCTGGCCGCAAAAAAAATGCCTGCCTTCTATTGGTTCACCGACGCCGACATCGTCCACGCGCCCGATACGTTGCGCCGCCTGGTTTTCCGCGCCGAACGGGATTCGCTGGACCTCACCTCGCTCATGGTGCTGCTGCAGGCCAAGACATTTCCGGAACGCTTCCTGATCCCGCCATTCCTCTATTTTTTCCTGATGCTCTACCCCCCGCGTTGGATCGCCGACCCCAAAGCGCGCACCGCCGGCGCCGCCGGCGGATGCATTCTGCTCCGCCGACCCGCGCTCGAACGCATCGGCGGCCTGGCCGCCATTCGAAACGAAGTGATCGACGATTGCGCCTTGGCCCGCGCCGTGAAAAAGTCCGGCGGGAAAATCTGGATGGGCCTCACCCGCGCCAGCGTCAGCCTCCGCGAATACCGCACCTTCGCCGAAATCCGCGACATGATCGCCCGCACCGCCTTCGCCCAACTCCGCCATTCGTTCGTTCTTCTCGTCGCCACCCTCGCCGGCCTCTTCGCCACCTTTTGGCTCGCCTGGATTCTCTTCCTCACCGGAAACGATCCCGCCTGGATCATGGCCAGCACCGCCATCTCCATCATGACCACCACGTTCCTGCTAACCGTCTCCTTCTACGGCCTCTCCCCGCTTTGGTCCTTCACTCTTCCGCTCGCCGCCGCCTTCTACGGCTACGCCACCTGCCTCTCCGCCGCCCGCCACTACCTCGGCCGCGGCGCCCAATGGAAAGGCCGCTCCCAAGCGCAGAAAGGATTGAGTAGTTCTTAAACGCCCGACGATCCCGAATCAATCGCGGCCAAGTTTCGAGTAGTTAATTCCTGATTCTCTGACTACACATCTAAGTGATTGCGTTTGGGAAGACGAAACCCGTACAACCAAACACCGAAAAAGAAGGCACACACGTTCAAAGCTATCCAGATTTCTTCATCGCGCAATTCCAACTTGGGGTTCCTTCGGTAAATGGAGAGCCACGGTCTTGTCAAGAGGTATTGAATCCCCTGAAATTCATCACCCGGCTTGTGATAATAGATGTTGGAATCCGCGTCGTTCCATGTCGCTTGGCCTCCGTAGGTCACTTCGCGCACCACGTAAGCGTAGCGAAAGACGTCCTGCTCTTGATTCAAATCGATATACCAGGCAGGGACGGAAATCCCGTTACGTGAGAACTCGAAATCCGAATACATTTGAGGAAGAACGCGGACGATTCCCCACACGGCGAGCATCGATAGCGCGAGCGGCCAAGTTTTCTTCAACCAAGCCAAAGGACTGAACTTCATCGCAATTGTATACGACATTATATGCCAGCTAATTGGCCAGTGCCTGATATTTACCCAAATTTGGAGAGTAAGGCACCGCCGAGCATCGAAAATTGTGGTGAATCGCATTTGAGTTTGTTATTCTTGGCGCAGGTGAAGTACAGGGCTGTATCCCGCATTTAAGGAACGGCACCGGAGGCCACCATGAGCGTTGTCCCGCAATCCGGCAACGGCAAAATCACCGTCCCCGAACTCCTCCAGCGCAAATCCAAAGCTGCTGGCTCCCTATCCAACTCCAAGAAAATCACCTGTCTCACGGCCTACGACTATCCGACCGCGCGCTTGGTTGACGAAGCCGGCGTGGACGTCATCCTCGTCGGCGATTCGCTCGGCATGGTTGTCCTCGGCCACGAAAACACGCTGTCCGTCACCATCGACGAAATGCTGCATCACACGCGCGCCGTGCGCCGCGGAACCCGCCGCGCGCTCCTCGTCGCGGACATGCCCTACGGCAGCTATCACACGGACATGGCCGAGTCGCTCCACAACGCCATGCGCTTCGTGAAAGAAGCCGGCGCCGAAGCCGTAAAAGTCGAAGGCGGCGAGCGTCGCCTCGAATTGATTTCGCGCCTCACCGAAGCCGAAATCCCCGTGATGGGCCACGTCGGCCTGACCCCGCAATCCGTAAACGCGCTCGGCGGCTATCGCGTGCAGGGCAAAACGTTGGACACCGCCGAAGTGCTGATTCGCGACGCGCGCGCCGTGGAAGCAGCAGGAGCCTTCGCCGTGGTTCTGGAAGCCATGCCGCGCGAGCTGGCAGCGCAAATCACGCGCGAATTGCGCATTCCCACGATCGGCATCGGCGCTGGCCCCGATTGCGACGGGCAGATTCTGGTGGTTCACGATCTGCTCGGACTCACGTTTGGTGCGACGCCAAAATTTGCGAGGCAGTACACGAACATCGGGAAAATGATTTCCGCCGCGGTGCGCGAATACTGCGATGATGTGCGCGGCGGAATGTTTCCATCCGATGGCGAGTCCTATCATGCGGCGCAGATGGCCACGGAGCAGAAAGAGGCGCCCGTAAATAGTGACGGCGACTGGTAGAAAGCGAGCCACCAAGCAAGAATCAAAAGCGGATTCGACGGTTTCGCCTGTTCAGTTTGCCTGCCGCAAGCAGGGCAGGCTCGGAATGACAACTGAAATCAAGTCCTGCATCTGGAGGGGAAGATGACGCCGCAAGAGATGCGCACGCTGTATGACTACAACGCCTGGGCAAATCGTCGCTCAATCGAAGCGGCATCCGCTCTGTCAGCGGAGAAATTTGTGCAGCCGATGGGCTCCAGCTTCGGTTCCGTTCGCGACACCCTGGCGCATATTTGGGGCGCCGAATGGATTTGGCTGGAGCGATTTCAGGGCCGCTCGCCTTCATCGCTTCCGGATACCACGCAGTTTCCAGACATGGCGAGTTTGCGGGAACGCTGGGACGAGCTCGAAGCGCGTTTGCTGGGTTTCGTGCGCGGGCTGGCGCAGTCGGATCTTGACCGCGTCTTCGAATACAAGACGCTGAAATTCGGCGTCTACCGCAATCCCCTGTGGGAATCGATGCAGCATCTGGTGAATCACGGGACGTATCACCGCGGCCAGGTCACGACACTGCTGCGCCAACACGGCGCGCAGCCCATCGCGACGGACCTGATGCACTTTTATCGCGAACGCGCCACCGCCGCAGGCGCATAACTTCGAGCGCCTACCCTTCCCAGTGGAAACCATCCGAACCATTGCCTGGATGAAAGAACTGGCGCGGCAAGCGCATGCGGAGCACCGCATCATCGGCCTCGTCCCGACCATGGGTGCACTCCATCGTGGACACGTGGCCCTCATCGAACGCGCCAAGCAGGATTCCTCGCCAGTGATCGCCTCCATTTTCGTGAACCCCAAGCAGTTCGGTCCCAAAGAAGATTTTTCCAAATACCCGCGCACCTTCGATAAGGACAGGGAAAAACTCGAACAAGCCGGCGTGGATGCGCTCTTTGCACCCGAAGCGCCGGAGATCTATCCGCCTGAATTCTCTTCCTACGTAAACGTAGATGGCCTGAGCGACCGCCTCGAAGGCCGCTCCCGCCCCGGCCATTTTCGCGGCGTCGCGACGGTCGTACTGAAACTTCTGCAAATCGTTCAGCCGGATTTTGCTTATTTCGGCCGCAAGGACGCGCAGCAATCGCGCATCATCCTGCAGATGGCGCGCGACTTGAATCTCAACACGGAAATCGTCGTCTGTCCCATCGTGCGCGAGCCGGATGGCCTCGCCCTTTCTTCGCGCAACGCGTATTTAAATGCAGACGAACGCAAAGCCGCCATCGTCCTGCATCGCGCCCTCGACGCCGCAAGAACCGAGATCCTCGCGGGAGTCCGCGACGCCCTGCAATTGCAAACGGTTCTTCACCGCACCCTCGGAGCAGAACACCTCGCAAAAGTGGACTACGCCGAAATCGTGGACGCACATTCTTTTGAGCCCGTCACGCGCATCAGCAAGCCCTGCTATATCCTTCTAGCCGTCTTCATCGGCAAAACCCGCCTGATCGACAATCTCTTCATCGAGCCTCAGCCCGCGGCCCCGGACGAACTCGACATCCACTTCTAGCCCCTCGTACCGGCCGCCTTCGGGCGGCCGCTCCTCCGTTATTCAAGGGAATCGCTTTTGCTTTTAATCCCCAATCCAGCTCCGACCGTGTGATATAATTTCCTTGTAGACCACTGCGCCCCGGCAAGCCGGGGCGTTTTGTTTTTAGTAGCACAGGCACTCCTGCCTGTGCTCTTTGTTTTCCCGTCGACAAATCCAAAACTCAAACTCTAAGGACGCTTTCATGTCCTCTCTCAGTAAAAAGGACCGCGTATCCCTCTGTCTATTCCCCAACCCGCCCAGTCGGTTGCGCCATCCCTTCTGCTCGCCTGCCATGAGCCGCAGCCACGCCCATCCACTCGACCGCTTGGCCCGGACAGGGAGACCCCTTGGGTCCATCCTGAACGCCGCATCCGCCCAGACAACAAACTCCTTTAGAATCAACACTTGCAGAGAGGCCCGCAACTGTTGATTCTAAATGATTTACACCACAGCTAACTCCTTTATCAGCAACACTTACAAAAAACCAAGGGGTGGGGGCACTGCTTCCATTGGAATTCTCACCGGAAGAGCGCTCTCTGGAAGTCTGGAAAGAAGCCACTAATTCTGCTGGATGCGCTTTAACACCTCAGCGGGATGCCCTTTGGCTTTGACCAGGGGCCAGACCTCTTCGATCTTGCCGTCCTTCCCGATTAGGAACGAACTGCGCACGATTCCCGTGTAGGTGCGGCCCATGAACTGTTTCTTCTGCCATGCGCCCAACTTTCCGATGGCTTTATGGTCGGGATCGCTGAGCAAGGGGAAATTCAGTTTTTGTTTTTCCTTGAAGGAGGCGAGCGCTTTGACGGGATCGGCGCTCATCCCGAGGATGGCGACCCCGTGCTGGTCGAATTCCGGCTTTGCGTCACGAAACTCGGACGCTTCAATCGTTCAACCGGAAGTGTTCGCTTTGGGATAAAGGAAGAGCAAGACGCGCTGGCCTTTGAAGTCATTCAAGGAGACTTCCTTGCCGTCGTCGGCTAG
>Ga0210409_10003353_pt1 | contig 18056 bp, 15 predicted proteins | sample IncBWH17MmetaG_FD_161649 | JGI IMG/M metagenome (GOLD analysis project Ga0210409, IMG submission 161649) | Forest soil microbial communities from Barre Woods Harvard Forest LTER site, Petersham, Massachusetts, United States - Inc-BW-H-17-M | ecosystem: Environmental > Terrestrial > Soil >... | reverse complement strand
ATAAAAAAAGAAATTATGCTTCTCACTACCATCTTCCTAACAAGCTTATTGCTTGTCGTATTTGCAATACCACCAATCATAACTTTAGCAGTTAGAAAGCGGCTTTTTGATGCTCCTGCTGAGTCCAGAAAGATTCATAAACGTATCATTCCTAATTTTGGAGGTGTTGCTATATTTACTGCATTCATTTTTTCCTGTTCATTATTTATTCCAACAGCCTTATTACCGCATGCGCGTTTATTAATGGCGGCGGGATTAATTCTTTTTATGATTGGATTGAAGGACGATATGATCGGGCTAAGTCCATTAATTAAGTTCGGAGCACAATTTGCAAATGCCTTTATTATCGCGATTATAGCTGATTTAAGAATTGAAAACCTGCATGGAATTTTTGGTATTGGTCATATGAATTACTATGCCAGCGTTGCGCTGACCGTAATTGTTATTGTAGGAGTAGTCAATGCTTTTAATCTTATTGATGGCATAGATGGCTTAGCCGCTTCCTTAGGAGTAATGGTAAGTTTAACCTATGCGTTCCTATTTTTTCAGGCAGGGGAAATTGGATGGGCTTACCTTGCTATAGCCTTAACAGGTGCGCTTATTGGCTTTTTATTCTATAACATCACACCCGCCAGAATTTTCATGGGAGATTGTGGTTCTTTGGTTTTAGGATTCATTTCCGTCGTGTTAAGCATTAAATTCTTAAATTTATCAGATGCTAAAGCAATCTCTTTTGGTGTTGTTCCTATTACGGCAAATCTCGGACTTGTCCTTGCTGTTCTGATAATTCCTGTTTTTGATACACTTCGTGTCTTTACCCTCAGAATGCTCAATAAAAAATCACCCTTCACGGCAGATAGCAACCATTTGCACCATCGCTTGTTGAGTTTGGGTTTAAGCCATGTTCAATCTACACTGATCTTAACGGTTACAAATTCATTATTTGTTGTCATGGCTGTTTCTCTTCAGTTTCTGGGTAATGCTCAGCTAGTTGGCCTAATCATTGCAACTGCTCTTTGTTCAAACGGACTATTAACCTTGTATATTGGGAAATATAGAAGACCAATTGTCGTTAATACTGTTACCGCAGGACCAGCTGTTAAAGAAAAAAGCTTTGGAGAGCAGGTTCTCGAAAAAATATCAGAGAATTAATGCATTTAAACTAGTAACTATTGGATGACCTTTACTAAACTTAGAATCTTATATTGTATCTTATTTGCTACAATATTGAGTACAACAGCCTACGGGCAGTCTGAATTGTTGCCCTTAGGGCAGGACTTGAACAGAAAATTAGGAAAGGAAATTTATTTCAATAATTCCAAAACAAGTCATACAGCCATATTGCCCTATATCGTAAGTGATATAGACAGTGTAACTAAAGATAGTTTACTGAAAAAGGCTATGCCAGAAGAAAAAGACTGGCAATACAAAAACTGGCTTTTCCGAAAACTCTTTCACCAACATCTCGTGGAAGTAAATGATAAAGATTATTCATTTTACCTGGATTACCTTCCGGATTTGCAAATTGGTAAACAGAACAGCAAAACGACTTGGTTAAACACCCGTGGAGTAGAACTAGGAGGAAGCATTGGAAAGAAATTCTCTTTTACCAGTTATTTTTTCGAAAACCAGGCTAAATTTCCGGGCTATTTAACTGATTATATCAATGCCAATAAGGTTGTTCCAGGTCAAGGTTATGCAAAGCTCTATGGAAAAGGAGGATTTGACTATGCTTATTCTGGAGGGACACTTTCTTATACGCCCGTGAAATATGTCAACCTTCAATTAGGCTATGATAAAAACTTTATAGGAGATGGTTATCGTTCCTTGCTACTTTCAGATAATGCCTTTAATTATCCGTTTTTCAAAGTAACAGCTACTTTAGGACGAGTAAGGTATATGGCGATGTGGGCGCAGTTTATCGATTTCTATGATACGCCTTTTGATGACGAAACACCATACCCCAAAAAATATGGTCTTTTTCATTACCTAAGTTATAACGTTACAAATCGTTTGAGTTTAGGACTTTTCGAAAATATCATGTGGAAACCAAGAGGCTTTGATTTCAGTTATGTGAATCCAGTTATGTTTATGCGGCCCACAGAATATTCCAATGGATCGCCGGACAAAGCTTTAATGGGATTAAATGCCAGTTATAAAATCTCAGACCGTTATGTGGCCTATGGACAGTTAATGATCAATGAATTCACCGCAAAGGAAGTATTTAAAGGTGATGGCTATTGGGCAAATAAACAAGGTGGTCAATTAGGGATTAAAGGATTTGATGTATTTAATGTAGATCATTTGAATTTGCAGGTAGAAACCAACCGGGTTAGGCCTTATTCTTACTCCGCTAGTGATCATTATAAAAACTATGGGCACTATGGTCAATCTTTGGCTGATCCTCTGGGGGCCAATTTTGCAGAATATATAGGAATTGCAAGTTATCGCTGGAAAAGATTCGATACCCGTTTTCAATTATCTGCGGCGACCTATGGCTTAGACATTAATGGTCTAAATTATGGAAAAGATATTTACAAGTCTTACACAACCAGGGTAGACGATAGAGGAGTATACATTGGTCATGGCCTAAAAACAAACCTCATCTACGCAGATGCAAAAATAGGCTATATCCTAAACCCTAAAAACAACCTGCGTCTGGAACTGGGTTATACCTACAGAAAAGAAAGCAACAGCCAGTGGACAGATAAACAGCAAATGATCAATATTGGCTTACGGGCTTCATTCAGGAATTTCTACTATGACATGTAGCCTGTATCATTCACATTAGATAAACGGGATTCAATGGAAACAGAGAATCCCGTTTTCATTTTACACCTTTTTGAACCGGTTTTTCAATTTCAATACCGGTTTTTCAATAAAGTAATGCGAACCCAGCCCCACAACTACAGCAACAACAATATTCTGGGGAAAGCGATTGACCCAAAAATCATTTTTGGTCGTCAAGAACAATTGCTGCCACACATATAAGGAATAAGACGCAACACCCAGCTGCGAAATAACCCGGGTGTTAAAGAACTTTGAAACTGAAGAAGGAACATACATACTCCAGTACAATAAGATCATAATACTCAAATTATTTAAGCTGAAGCCTATAGTGAGGTTGTAAGCCGCTTTAAACCTCAGAGTGAGGATTGGTGACAGTATAAATAAAAAAATGGCCACAGCGGCTATAATACTGGAATTCTGGAAATATTTCATGTAACGCTCCCTGAAACCTGGTCCTTCCTCCACCAAGGCAGCCAGACAGCCAATCAAGATGGCGTCCCCTCCGGTATGCAGCATATCTCCAACATAGGGCTTGCTTGCGGGGAAACATAGAAAAGTAACCACCCGGAGCAAAGGCATAATCAGCACAATCCCCACTACAATTTTAATCAATGTTGTTCTTCGAAAACGTACAAAAGTAACCGGCCATAGCAGGTAGAACTGTTCTTCCATAGACAGAGACCAGAAATGCCCCAAAAACCAGTTTCCTTTGTCCTCCGGATGTGAGCTTAAAAAAAAATGTTTATAATTCCATAGATAAAAGACTGCAACCAGAATAAGCGAGTAATGGGTGAAGATATCAGGAACAAACGTCCATTTCAAGATAAGTAGGGCAAATATGTAAAGAAAGAAAGTCGGGAAAATCCTGAACATCCTTCTCAGGTAAAAATCTTTTAAATCTACTCTTCCGGTTTTTTCTCTTTCTAAGAGCAGCAATTTTGTGATCAGATAACCACTCATCACAAAGAACATTTTAACCCCCAGCTGCCCCGTATTGATGATGAAATAAGTCGCCATTTGATGATTCTGCTCAAAACCAGGTATGGTCTCCAGGGCATGCGCAATGATGACCATGATAATGAAGGTTCCCCTAACGCCGTCTAAACTTTGTATTCTTTTCATGGAGTTAATTATAGGCTTTGAACAGGGAGCGGAACAGCAGCAGTTCTTGTTGCTGTATATTTAATTTTCTGAGAAAGCTTCATGCAAGGCCTTTCTATCAAACGCCAGAAAATCCATGCACAGGCATAGGACAGGAAAAATGCACCCACAAACAGCCACCAGACGTATGCCCCATTGGTTGTCCGCATCATGAGGTTCATGAATTTAATTCCCAGTGGAAAGTGAATTAAGTACAGCGAGTAAGAAATCTCTCCCGGATGCTCCAGAACAGAATGGAAATTCTTGTTCACATACAAAATGACCGATATAGTAAACAAAGCGGCTATAGCAGCACCTTGTTCGTAGAACAGGAAACAAAATACCAATAGAAAAACCAGTAAAGCCTGCTCTAACCAGGGCCTTGAAGACTTGTTGTAAACAAGAAATCCAACAGTACCAATCATGAAAAATACCATAAAGTTAAATAGGCCGCAATAATCAACAAGATGGGTTTGGCTTAGAATGGTCAGTATTGGAATGCCGGCACCAACTGCAACAAAAGGATACTTTTTAAGCAGGATAAAATATAAACCAATAAACAGATAATACTCAGCCTCTATCCGTAAGGACCAGAAAACCGGATTATCAATAGGCGCATGTAAATAAAAGAGGCTTTGTAATATCGTGCTTAAATTTTCCGGATTAGGTAAATGTCTTGACCTATAAGAAACTTCAGCGATAAACAAGGTGAAAGCCAGGGCGGCAAGATAGGGGGGATGCAAACGTAAAAGACGCTTATATAAAAACCTCGGATAATCAAGAAAAGCATAGCCACTCTTCTCTAAACTATATGGAATGACAAAACCAGATATGACAAAGAAAACCTGTAAGCCATATTTCCCGTAATCTTCCATCCATTTAAAAACTCCGGAAAAGTAAGCTCCATTTTCAGCAGCTTTACTAAAATGACAAAAACACACTGCAATTACCGCGATTCCCCGTAAAGCGGCCAGACTTGTAATTTTATTTTTATTAGCCATCAATTTTTAGCGTTAATATTCCTAAAAGATGCAATTATGCTTCATTTTCTAACGAAATTAAGCGATGCTTCAGGGCTTTTTTTTGTTCACTTTGTTCATTATCAGTATTTAGCGGGTCGAATTGAATAATTAAATGTTGTTGAAATTATATTTACTTAATTCTTTGTCGCAACGGATATTTCTAATTTATCAAAGAAGTTGAAGAATAGTAACAGAGGATGTAAATGGATTTAATCTCAATACCCTATATGATCAGAAAACTACCTAGAATTTGCGCCTTTGGAGGAGTCCTGGTGTTCATCGCACTATGTTTTTCCTGTGGAAGCACCAAAAATGCGATTTACTTCTCCGATCTGGATTCCTCCAGGGTAAAACAAATCCCTGCAACAGAGTTTCATGAACCACTCATCCAGGCCGACGATATTCTCAGCATTACCGTACAAACAATAGACCCATCCGCTTCGTTGCCGGTTAACCAAACCGGAAATCCCCCGTCGGCAACTGCTTCGGCAGTCACTGGTGCAGTGAGCGGGTTTCTGGTAGATAAAAATGGCTATGTGGAGTTGCCTATGCTGGGTATGATCAAAGTAGCGGGCCTCAACACAATGGATGCCAAGGAAGCCGTCAGAGCAAAGGCCGTTAAATACTATAAAAACCCCACCATACAGCTGCGTTTCGCTAATTTTAAGGTTACGGTACTGGGAGAGGTAGCCAAACCCGCCTCCTATATTGTACCGAACGAAAAGGTTAGCATATTAGATGCCATTTCTCTGGCGGGAGATCTCACCATCTATGGCAAAAGACAAAACATCATGCTGATCCGTGATTATGGAACCTGGAAAGATGTGATCCGTCTGGACCTGGGCTCTTCCAGCCTGATGGCCTCACCTTATTTTTACCTGAAACAAAATGATGTGATTTATGTGGAGCCTAATAAAGCTAAAGTAGCCGCCAATAATGCACCGAAAAATCAGTTCATCACCATCATACTGGCTGTTGCCACCCTCATCGTTACCGCAGTAAGATTATAATTCCCATAGCAGAACTACATGACCAACCCTAAACAACCACAAGGAGATTTTTTCAGAGAGAAAAATCAGTTCAACTTTAAACAATTGTTGGCCAGGTTTCTCCAGAACTGGTACTGGTTTGTAATCTCTCTTGGCTTATGCCTTTTTCTGGCATTTCTCTATTTAAGGTACACCGCACCAGTCTATAAAACAACATCAAAAATTCTGATTACCGAAGACAAGGCGCCTAATCCAGGCGATGACGCCATTTCCAAGGCCTTTGGTGCACAGTTTGGAATGGGGAACAGCGCCGATGCGGAAGCCGAAGTCTTAAAAACCAGGCACCTGATGGAGAAAGTAGTCCGTGATTTGAAATCCTACATTACTTACTATCATAAAGGTAAGATCAGAAAGGTAGAACTGTACAAAACCTCCCCATTCATTTTACGGCTTTTTAATTCTCCTGACAGCATTTTTCCTCAGGTGCTGGAAGTCAAAATGGAAGGAAACAAAATCGCTGTTAACGGAGAAGACTTTAGCCGGCAGGTAAGCTTCTATCAGCAATTCCAGATTCCGGGCCTGGGCAAAATACAGATAGAAAAAGGCACTGAAGAAGCGGTTCCGGGTCAGGAATATACCATACAGGTAGATAGGGTAGGACAAACCGCTATGGGCTTTATGAAAAGCCTGGATGTCAGCATTCCTATTGTAATGGTCAAAATTCTGGCGCTCGACTTCACCGATCAAACCCCCAAAAAAGCGGAAGATGTGTTGAATAAACTCATCGAAGCATACATTCACGGTACATTGGAAGATAAGAACCGGGTCGCCGACAGTACCATTGCTTTCATTGAAAACCGCCTGCTCTATGTGAGTAAAGAACTCGGTAATATCGAAGGAACCGTTCAAAACTTTAAACAGAAAAATAAACTTGCCGATATTTCAGCACAGTCTACACAGCTCATCAGTTCCACTAAAGAATCTGTTGAAGATCTGGCCAAGGTAGAAACACAGATCAGCATCCTCAATTCTATTGAAAAATACCTCAGTGCAGCAGGAACTTCAGAACGGGTTGTGCCGAGTGGAGCCCTACTGGAAGACCCCAGCTTTGGTGCCATGGTAGAAAGATTCAACAGCATTGTGATGGAGAAGGAAAAGAGGGGCCTGAGCCAAACTGAAGACAACCCCTATATGCAGAACCTGAACGCCCAGATTGCAGGGGCAAGAGCAGATATGCTGTCCAGTTTAAGAAGTTTAAGAAAAACCTTACTCATCTCCAGAAGCAGATTGCAGTCGCATTCCAGTATGATTGCCGGACAGGTAAAAAATGTACCTGCAGTAGAGCGGACTTATCTCGATTTAACACGTCAGCAGCAAATTAAACAGGAGCTCTATGTGTTTTTGCTCAAAAAGAGAGAAGAAACAGCCATTTCCAAAACATCCAATATCTCCAATTGCAGGATCATAGAACCTCCGGTATCTTTTGGTCCAATCAGTCCAATTAGAGTCAATGTACTGGGCTATAGTTTCCTGCTGGGGCTATTTTTGCCTGTAGGGATGATTTTACTGACCGATAAGCTCAATACCCGGATTACCTCCAAAGATCAGATCGCCAGTTTTACCGAAGTACCCATTATTGGCGAAATTGGTCACAATGACCGGAGCAGTCAGACCATCGTGGTTGATCAGGAATCCAGAAGTCCTATTTCAGAACAGTTTCGGACCCTGAGAACCAATCTGTCCTTTTTTCTAAAGAGTGAGGAAAAAACCATACTCCTAACGTCCAGCATGTCTGGTGAAGGGAAGTCCTTTATCTCTTTGAACCTGGCCACCGTGCTGGCCATATCAGGTAAAAAGGTGGTGGTTATTGAAATGGACCTGAGAAAGCCCAACCTTACCAATAAGCTGAACCTCAGCCGGGACTTTGGTTTTACCAATTACATTGTCAACAAAGATCTGCTGCCGGAAAACATCATTATGCCAACCGGGACACACCCCAATTTGTGTATCATCAGTTCCGGTCAAATCCCCCCAAATCCGGCTGAAATGATCATGAACGAGCGGACAGAAACGCTACTCCGGGAGTTGAAAGAACGTTTTGACTACATAATACTTGATGCACCACCCGTTGGTCTGGTTACCGATGCACAGTTGTTAAGTAAGTATGCGGATCTTAATCTATACGTGGTCAGACAAGCCTGCACCTACAAAGATCAGCTCAATATCCCTCAGGAAATTTATACCAGTCAGAAGATGAAAAACATCGCCATTCTGGTTAATGACATTAAATATACCCAGGCCTACGGTTATGGATATGGTTACGGCTATGGATACGGTTATGAAGAAAAGAACACCAAACGGGGTTCATTTTTAAAATGGTTTAAAAAAAGCTAAATGAAGACGATGAGCGGTAAAATCCCTGTACATACTTACTATTCCAGGCTGCTGGAGTGGGGAAGGCTCATCTCTGTTACCGGTTTAGCCCAGTTACTGGTGCAAGCTTTAGGGCTGATCAGCGGTATTTTAATTATCCGCCTGCTGCCTACCAAGGAATATGCCCTGTACACGTTAGCCAATACGATGCTGGCTACAGTAACTGTTTTGGCCGACAGTGGAATAGGCGCAGGTACCCTCGCTGCAGGTGGAAAAGTCTGGCAGGATCCAAAGAAGCTGGGGCAGGTGATCATTACCGGCATTCATTTGCGGCAAAGATTTGCGCTCTTGACACTTCTCGTTAGTACACCAATATTGATTTATCTACTCCTGCACCATGGAGCTTCATGGCTGATGGCACTGGGAATAGCCGTTTCGATGATCCCTGCTTTTTACGCTGCCTTATCCGATACCTTGTTCGAAGTGCCTTTAAAACTCAATCAAGACATTAATGCCCTGCAAAAGAATCAGGTTTTTGCAAACTGCACCCGCTTTGTTCTCTTGCTCAGCGCACTCCTGTTCTTTCCCTTTACCATTGTCGCTATGCTGGCCGGTGGGGTGACCAGGTTGTGGGCCAATATCAAATTAAAAAAGATCGCACTGAAGTTTACCGATCTTCAGCAGAAAGAAGACCGGGTAGTTCGCAGGGATATTCAGCAAATGCTGAAGAGAACCATTCCCAGCACTATTTATTACTGCGCTTCCAGTCAAATCACTATATGGCTGATTTCTATTTTTGGCAATACCGAATCTATCGCGCAAGTTGGCGCATTAGAAAAAATTGCCGGGTTACTCAGTATCGTTACAGTTATGTTTTCCACGCTGGTGATACCCCGTTTTGCCCGGTTACCGGAACAACCAGGCCTGCTGATCATGAGATTTTTTCAGATCCTTTTACTCTTGCTGCTCATCAGTGCAGTAGCTTGTAGTGTCGTCTATTTTTTTCCTGGCCCCGTGCTTTATATTCTCGGAAAAAAATATCAGCATCTGGAAATACCCTTGTTATTGGTTACCCTATCCGGATGTATCGTTTTAATGTCGGGTATCGCGAATTACCTTTCCGTAGCCAGAGGCTGGGCCATTTCGCCTGTGCTGCACATCTCGGTCAGCATCTTCGCCCAGGTATTGCTCATCTGTTTCATAAATCTCAGGCTGTTAACCAACGTTCTGGTTCTTTCTATCATCAGTGCATTGGTCGGTCTGATTTTATACTGTGGTTATTTTCTGTATCGAAGTTTTCAACTCAAATCAGTTTATGGAGCAGCGGGAGAATAAATTTAGGTTTAAAGGGCTGCTTTCTGAGTTGAGACTATATCTCTGCAATGAATGGATTGCTGGTTTTCCGTCTCAGCGGATCAGGAATTTTTATTACCGTAAAGTGATGCATCTGAACCTGGGGCCTGGTTGCTCTATTTTTATGCATTGCAGTTTTGATTGTGCCAGGAACCTAAGTGTTGGTGCCAACTCGGTGATCAATCAGAAGTGCAGGCTCGATAACCGCGGAGGAATCAGCATCGGCGAAAACGTGTCAATTTCGCAGGAAGTACTCATTCTTACCGCTGATCATGATACAGAAGCAACTGATTTTAAGGGAAGAGAAAAGCCTGTTCATATTGAGGATTTCGTATGGATCGGAACCCGGGCCACCATACTGCCTGGGGTGACCATAGGTTATGGAGCTTTAATAGCAGCAGGTGCCGTAGTCACCAAGGATGTTGCGGCCTATTCAATTGTGGGAGGGGTGCCGGCAAAATTACTCCGGTCCCGGCGAAAGGACCTCAGCTACCAGACAAAATATAAAAGACTGTTTCAATAGATAAAAATTATGGAAGGAAACAAGAGCATCCATCAAGCCTTTTTTATTTTGAAGTTCAGACTGATTGCTGTTTTTGGCGCCTGGATTAGAAAATCCTGGTACCGGCTGCAGGGCATGCGGATTGGTTCAAAAACGCTGTTGCCCCCTATAAAGGTGAACTGGCCGCATCAGGTTGCATTGGGTAATGCCTGTAAACTGGAAACAGGCATTCGTTTTAAATATGATGGGGCCTGGAAACCAGGTCCTTCTGTGCTGATCGGCAATCACGTGTTTATCGGATCGGATTGTGAATTCAATATTACCAGCCATATCTGCATTGGAGATCATTCTTTAATTGCCTCCGGATGCCGGTTTATAGACCACAACCATGGAATTGAACCTGGATCACCTATGCGTGAACAGGATTGCCCGGCTGCGTCGATTTCCATTGGCGAAGATGTTTGGCTGGGCTGTAATGTGGTCGTTTTAAAAGGTGTAAAGATAGGAGATGGTGCCGTGATTGGTGCCGGAGCAGTTGTCACAAAAACGGTAATGCCGATGGAAATATGGGCGGGTGTTCCGGCATATAAAATCGGAGAGAGGAGGAAGCAATGAGGATTGTTTTTGTATGTGGAGGCCTGGAGCCCGGGAAGGATGGCGTAGGAGATTATGTGAGGAAGCTGAGTAAAGAACTGATCAAAAATGGTCACCAAATATGGGCTCTTGCATTAAATGATCCCTTTATAAGGTATACTTTTCAATCTCTGATACCGCTGGGTAATGGTGAGCCTCTTGAGCTGAGGCTTCCGGCCGATTTATCTGCAAAAGAAAAAGTGACCAAAGCAAGTTCCTTTATTCGCGCCATAGATCCGGATTTTATGAGCCTTCAGTTTGTTCCTTTTTCATTTCATCCTAAAGGCTTGCCTTATCAGTTGTCCGGAATTCTGAAGCAGCTGGGCACAGACCTGAAATGGCACATTATGTTTCACGAACTCTGGATCGGAATGGATAGGCAGAGTCCTGTGAAGCACCAGTTGCTGGGCATGGCACAACGGCGGTTGATCAAAGGGCTACTCAGAAAACTAAAGCCTGTTCTGGTACATACCCATTGCTCTGTTTATCTCTGCGAACTGAAAAAACTGACGGATACAGTTCAGAAACTTCCTCTTTTCTCTAATATTCCTGTTGTAGACCCTTATCGCATCAGTCAAAAAATGAAGCAGGATTATACCCTGGCGGATGAGCTTAGTATCGTTCTTTTTGGAGGCATACATTCTGGAGCACCCATTAAAGCCTTTGCGGCAGAAGCTGCGGATTATGCAAAACGAAACCATAAAAACCTAAAACTTATTGTGGCCGGCAGAAACGGCCCAGAACAAAGAAATGTAGTTAAAGACTGGGAACAGGCCGGATTACCTGTGACCATTTCAGGGGAGCTGGACAATACCCAGCTTTCGAAATTACTTACAGAGCTTTGGTTCGGATTGTTTACCACGCCCATTCTGCTTGCAGAAAAAAGTGGCGCTGTTGCAGCAATGACGGCTCATGGAATTCATCTGATTTGTGTTGCCCGCGAATGGCAACCGTTTGGGCCTGTTCACCAACCAAATCCACTTCATAAACCGGTTTACGAAAGGGGCAAGCTGGCCCGGTTTTTCCAGGTGCAACCCGATTTCTCCGGCAATGCTTCAGTCAGATCGGTTTCAGAACAATTTATTGCGAACCTCTCCAACGCGAAATCCTATGGCTAGCTTAAGATATTTATGGAACAAGCGGGCCAGGTTCCCGCTCAGCTCTCCACTGTTTTACCGCGCCTGGGCAAAAAGATTTTTGCTCTTCCCTTCTGTGCTGGGAAGAAACTGGAAGCGGTTTCGCCTGGGGCTAAAGGGGGCGGAAATTCACCCGCTGGCAGAAATTGGCCTGGTGAGAATAGAAGGCCACAAACGCAACCTGAAAGTGGGGAAACTCAGCTTTCTGGGCCGCGTCCATATTGCATTACACGATGAGGTCCAAATCGGCGAACGGGTTTGTATCAATGACGGCGTGGAGATCCTCACTGCTTCTCATGATCTGAACGATCCTGGATGGAAACACGTAAAAGGTAAAATCACGATAGGAGATTATGTCTGGATCGGGACAGGAGCGATGCTCCTGCCAGGGATCAGCATTGGAAAAGGAGCGGTTGTAGGAGCCAGGGCGGTAGTGACCAAAGATGTCGCTCCCTATCATGTTGTAACCGGAACGCCTGCAAGTCCGATCTCTAAAAAGAGAATTGAAGAGTTGAACTATAACCCCTGTGAATTCCTTGCGGAGAACAGGGCCTGGTTAATAGGTTAAAATTATGAAGATCCTGATGTCACATCCTACCGGTAACCAATTTGTGAGAGCGCTGCTTCAGACGCTCCGCGAAGATGGCTTGCTGGCAGGCTTTTATACCACCGTTGCTTTGACAACTGAGACGAGCTGGATACGCAAACTGCCCGGATCCTGGAGAACAGAGTTGTCCAGGCGGTCCTATGACCTGGAATCAAAGTATATCCATACCCGTCCTTTCCTGGAGCTTCTGAGGAATGTACTTCCAAAATTCGGGTTGAAACATTTTGTACGACATGAAAATGGCTTTGCTTCTTTAGATCAGGTATACCAGGACCTGGATAAATCGGTTGCCACTGCCTTAGCTAAACTGGTTTCAACATCTGAAATACATGCCGTTTATGCCTATGAAGATGCCGCACTGGAAACCTTTACAGCAGCAAAAAAACTAGGGCTCACTTGTATTTATGACCTGCCCATTGCCTATTGGGAAACCGGAAGGAAATTAATGGAAGAAGAAGCCACACGATGGCCTGCATGGGCAGCCACTCTGGGCGGAGGAATTTATGATTCTGAAACCAAACTACAACGTAAAAAACAGGAGCTTGAACTGGCCGATGTTGTCGTTGTACCAGGTGATTTCGTTAAACATTCCCTTCCTGAATGGACTGCAGGAAAGAAAGTTATCGTGTCGCCCTTTGGATCGCCAAAGCCCGTACAACTTCAGCGGGGCAAATCTTTTGACCGGCCTCTACGGATACTCTTCGCGGGATCTATGGGGCAACGAAAAGGGCTTGCAGATCTTTTTGCAGCAGTGAAGATGTTACCACGGGAACAGGTGGAGCTGGTGGTGATGGGATCACCGCAAACTCCTCTAAGCTTTTATAAAACCCAGATGACAGATTTTACTTATGAAAGCAGCCGGCCACATGAAGAAGTTTTGAAACTGATGCAAAGCTGTGATGTATTCTGTCTTCCCTCTATAGTAGAAGGAAGAGCATTGGTCATGCAGGAAGCGATGAGCCAGGGATTGCCATTGCTCATCACGCCCAATACCGGTGGTTCAGATTTGGTGCTGGAAGGACGAACCGGGTTTTGCGTGCCCATCCGCAGTCCAGAAGCCATCGCGGAGAAACTACAATGGTATATGGACAATAGAGAACAAACCCGGGAAATGGGCAAGCGAGCGGCAGAGCATGCCGCCCTCTACACCTGGGAAAAATATGCAGATCATATCATTAAACAACTGATCGATGAGGTATAACGACTCTTCACACTCAAATAAAGATCCAAACCTCTGGTTAAAACGGGGGATTTGGTTGTACCTGCTGCTGCTCATTTTTGAAGGAGCCCTGCGTAAATGGGTTTTGCCTGGCCTGGCATCACCATTGCTGATCGTCAGGGATCCGCTTGCGGTTCTGCTGCTATGGATGGCCTGGAACAGAAATCTGATCCCTTCTTCCATATTGCTCAAAATCATGGTCCTTATAGGAGCTCTGTCCATCTTAACTGCGCTGATCTTCGGGCACGGTAACCTCTTTGTTGCCCTGTTTGGGGCAAGGATATTCCTGCTCCATTTTCCATTAATCTTTGTTATCGGAAGAACATTGGATAAAGAGGATGTCATCCAGATCGGTAAATTTTTACTCTGGGTCTCTATCCCTATGGCCTTGCTGGTCGCCTTGCAGTTCTATAGCCCGCAATCTGCATTTGTAAACCGGGGTGTGGGCGGCGACAGTTCAGGAGCAGGGTTTAGTGGGGCTATGGGCTATTTGAGACCTCCGGGAACCTTTTCTTTTACCAATGGTATTCACCTTTTTTATGGCCTTACCGGAAGTTTTATCCTGTATTTCTGGCTCAATCCAACAGGTGTAAATAAACTGGCCCTGTGCGGAGCCACCCTGGCGCTTATTGCGGTGATCCCTTTGTCCATCAGTCGTACCCTGGGTTTCACCATCATTATTGTCGTTTTCTTTGCTTTGGTCACTGTGCTTAGAAAGCCAGAGAATTTCGTCCGGGTGGTGCTTGCCGGGATTGGAATTGTTATTATGCTCGCTGTGTTGAGTAACTTTAATTTCTTTCAAACGGCCACCAAGGTACTCACGCAGCGGTTTACCAATGCCAGTACCACCGAAGGGGGGCTAAGAGGAACTTTCGGAAACCGTTACTTTGGCTGGATGGCTACGGCCATTGCGACCTCTCTTGATCAACCCTTCTTCGGACATGGAGTAGGCTTGGGGACGAATGTGGGCAGTGCGCTGCTCACCGGAGACCGGAAATTTCTCGTCTCTGAAGAAGAATGGAACAGGCAGATCGGCGAACTCGGGGCATTAATGGGCATAGGAGTCATTCTGGTACGCCTGGGCTTAACCCTCAAAATGAGCATTCATGCCGTTAAGAATTTACAAAACGGGCAAATGCTCCCATGGATGCTGCTCAGTTTTGGCTTAACCGTAATCCCTCAGGGACAATGGGCGCAACCTACTGCCCTGGGTTTTAGTGTACTTGCAGGGGGACTTATCATAGCCGCTATGCACCATCATACAGAAACAGATCATCTATGAAAACAGCAATTATTACCGGCATCACCGGACAGGACGGCGCTTATTTGGCGGCATTGTTGTGCCAGAAGAACTATAAGGTCGTTGGACTGATCAGAAGTTATCATACCATCAACCGGAAAGGGCTAAAATACCTGGGTATTCAGGATCAGGTAGAATTGGTGGAATGTGACCTTGCCGACCTCTCGCAGGTGATGGCCACCATTAAAGAATATAAGCCCGACGAGATCTATAACCTGGCCGCACAAAGTTCCGTTTCCTTGTCTTTCAGGCAACCCATTGGAACCATTCAGTTTAATGTAGTTTCTGTACTGAACATTCTCGAAGCCTTAAGAATGCTGGACTCTCCGGCCAAATTTTACCAGGCTTCCAGTAGTGAAGTTTTCGGCGATTCTGAACTGCCCATCAAAGAAACCACCTACATCAATCCCATCAGTCCGTATAGTATTTCAAAAGCCTCTGCGCATTGGATCACCAAAAATTACAGGGAATCCTACGGCTTATTTGGCTGCAGTGGATTTTTGTTTAACCATGAATCTTACCTCAGGAGTGAGAATTTCTTTGTCAAGAAGGTCATCTTACAGGCCATTAAGATTAAAAAAGGTCATGCTGAAACCCTGGAAGTGGGTAATATAGACATCAAAAGAGATTTCGGCTGGGCACATAAATACGTGGAGGCCATGTACCTCATGTTGCAGCAGGATCAGCCGGATGATTATCTGATCTGCTCCAACCGTTCTGTAACACTCAGGTCGGTTATAGAATGCGTGTTTAAGGAACTGGATGTTTCGATGGACCGGCTGGTCATTGACGAAAAATTATTCAGGCCTACAGAAATAGAAGATATCTATGGAGACAATTCTAAATCAAAAATACAGCTGGGCTGGACCTACGACCTGTCCTTTTACGATGTTTTGAAAACCTTAATAGAGGAGGAAATGGCAAATGGAAAGGATTAAAGTCAATTATTTTCAAAGGCGGCCGCGCAAGGGGTTTAGCTTTAGTGTGGAATATATTTTTGAAGACATCAGAAAGAGACTTGCAGACCGGATTAATGCCCAGGTTTACATTTGCAAATGCTATAATGATGGTTATTATACCAAATTGGTCAATATTGCAGAAGCCGCTTTCAGGCAAGGTAAAGATGTGAACCACATTACAGGGGAGGTCCATTTTTTAGACCTGCTGATGAGGAGAAAGAGGGTGGTGCTTACCGTTCTGGATTGCGGTATGATGCCCCGGAAAACAGGCCTGGCCAAAAAAATAGTGAAATGGCTGTACCTCAGTGCACCAGTGAAGAAAGCGGCTGTAGTGACCGCAATTTCAGAAGTGACCAAGCAGGAAATTATTACCTATACAGGCTGCAGGCCAGAAAAGATTAAAGTGATTCCGGTAGCGATTGATCCTCTGTATACACCATTTCCCAAGCCCTTTAACAAGGCAAAGCCGGTCATCCTGCATATAGGCACAGGAGCTAATAAAAACCTGCTCCGGCTCATAGAAGCTTTGAAAGGAATTTCCTGCCACCTCACGATCGTAGGAAAACTGAATGAAGAATACCTGGAGGCATTGCGTAGCCACGGGACAGATTACAGCAATGAGTATAACATTTCTAACGAACGTTTACTGGAGAAATACCAGGAATGCGACATCCTGGCCTTTGTATCTACATTTGAAGGTTTTGGGATGCCCATTGTAGAGGCCAATGCCGTGGAACGTGTCGTGGTCACCAGTTCCATTTCTTCGATGCCGGAGGTAGCCGCCGAGGCCGCTTGTCTGGTAGATCCATACCAGGTCGAATCAATCAAAGCTGGCATTCTTAAAGTAATCGAAGATGATAACTACAGGGAATCGCTCCTGGAAAAAGGAAGAAAGAACAAAACCCGTTTTGATCCGGATGAAATTGCCAGTCAGTACTACCACCTATACCATACTGTGAAAAACATTTAAATCATCCTACCTATGTTAATTTTACACGTTTTACCCACCCTGGATCCAAAAGCCGGAGGCTTAAGTCAAGCCGTCAGAAATATGATCCGATATGCGTCCAGTCCAGACCTGCAACATGAAGTGGTCTGCCTGGACCCTGCCGATGCCAGTTATTTATTTGAGGATAACTTTAAAATTCATGCCTTGGGAAAGGGAACAACGGCCTGGAATTACCATGGAGAATTGCGCTCCTGGCTGGACCGGAACTTGAAGCGTTATAGCAGCATCCTGGTCCATGGATTATGGCAATATCAAAGTTTTGCAGTATACAAGTCCTGGAAGAAGGTACAGACGGTATCGGTCCGTTTGTTTGTGATGCCCCATGGTATGCTGGACCCTTATTTTCAACGTGCAAAAGGCCGAAGGTTAAAAGCGATGAGGAATCTCTTGTTCTGGAAATTTACAGAAAAGCAACTGGTCAATTCGGCGGATGGTGTATTGTTTACCTGCGAAACGGAGAAACAACTGGCCAGAGAAAACTTCCAGCCTTATCTTCCAAAAAAGGAACACGTAATTGGTTTAGGTGTGCAGCAACCACCTGTTTTTACAATGGATATGGGGATGCATTTTTTTAAGATCTGTCCGGAGCTTGCTGGAATTCCTTATCTCCTGTTCCTAAGCAGGATTCACCCCAAGAAGGGACTGGATTTGCTCATTAGGGCTTATCAGAGCCTGTGTTCGTCCGGGCAGAATTTGCCTTTATTACTAATTGCAGGACCTGGATTGGATACGCCTTATGGAAGGGAAATGCAGCAGTTGGCAGAGAAAACATCCACTATATATTTTTCCGGAATGCTGGAAGGCCTGGCCAAATGGGGCGCTTTCTATAATTGTGAAGCCTTTGTTTTGCCCAGCCACCAGGAAAATTTTGGCATTGCAGTGGTTGAAGCGCTGGCCTGCGGTAAACCAGTGCTCATTTCCAACCAGGTCAACATTTACCAGGAAATAGAAATGGAAGGAGCAGGCCTCATCGGAACAGATCACCTGGAAGGCCTGATCAAACAGCTGGAACAGTGGCTGGAAA
>Ga0210409_10003351_pt1 | contig 18061 bp, 14 predicted proteins | sample IncBWH17MmetaG_FD_161649 | JGI IMG/M metagenome (GOLD analysis project Ga0210409, IMG submission 161649) | Forest soil microbial communities from Barre Woods Harvard Forest LTER site, Petersham, Massachusetts, United States - Inc-BW-H-17-M | ecosystem: Environmental > Terrestrial > Soil >... | reverse complement strand
ATGTTATAGACTTGGCGGCCGGTGAGGCGGCCCAGTACGTAGGGCCACGATTCATCCATTTTCGCCGTGTTGCCAAACGTGTGAGAATCACCGACCGCGACGATGTCCGCAGTTTTGGGTACCCCTCGGTTCCGGAAGCCCCACGCGTCGAATCCTGCTTTCGCGGTTGTCGACGGCACTGCGCCGAGCACATCGTCCTGCACCATCTCTACGCCTAAATAATCCGATGGGTTCAGAAACCGCCGCGCCACAAACTCGCCCAAAAGCAGGGCGATCGCGGTTGTCGCGGCGAACAGGGTTAGGTTGGCTAATATTTTGCGAATCATGGCCACCTAATCGAGCTTGAATTCGCTTCGCCAATCAGTGTCTTCGGCAAGCTTCGGCTGTTCTTCTTTGGCGAGCAGGTAATCCCCGACGACCAGGTAATCCATCTCGGTCCGCATAAAACAACGGTAGGCATCTTCGGGTGTGCAGACGATGGGCTCGCCGCGAACGTTGAAACTGGTATTTACGATGACCCCATAGCCAGTCAGCTTTTTGAACTCGTTGATCAGGTCCCAATAACGGGGGTTGGTTTGCCGACTCACGCTTTGAATGCGGGCGGAGTAGTCGATATGAGTGATGGCCGGCAGGTCCGACCGGAGAAAATAGAGCCGCTCGTAGAGAGCCCCTTCCGCATAGCCCTCAGGGAGCGGAATCTGGCGGTCGGCGCGCACCGGCGCCACGATGAGCATGTAGGGGGATCCACGGTCAAGATCGAAATATTCGGCGACGTCCTCTTCCAAAACCGAAGGAGCGAACGGCCGAAAGCCTTCGCGATACTTGATCTTGAGGTTTAGCTTCTTCTGCATCTCGGGATTTCGTGCGTCGCCCAGGATGCTCCGGCCTCCGAGAGCACGAGGCCCGAATTCCATTCGGCCCTGGAACCATCCCACCACGTTGCCTTCCGCGAGCTTTGCAGCAACATCCGCGGCTAGCCTGGGATAGTCCGCATAGTAATGGGCGGGCGCGTCGTATCTTTGCAGGGTTCGGCGAACCTCACCGCTGGAAAACTCGGGTCCCAGGTAAGACCCTCTGGTTCTGTCCCGGCTCCCGTTTGCGTGCCGCTCATTCCCCTCGCGGATATGCCATACAGCATAGGCCGCCCCTACTGCGCCACCCGCGTCGCCCGCGGCTGGCTGAATCCAGATGTCCTCAAAGGTTCCGGCTCGCAGCAGTTTTCCGTTGGCCACACAGTTGAGCGCGACTCCGCCCGCCATGACCAGATATTTGCACCCGGTCAGCTGACGCGCAGTGCAGGCGAGGCGCATGACAATCTCTTCCGTCACTTGCTGAATCGCCAGCGCCAGGTTCATGTAGACTTGGGAAATCTCAGACTCAGGCGCTCGCCGCGGAACTCCGAAGAGTTGTTCCCACTTGGCGTCGTTGGCCATCTTTAGCCCGGTCGCGTAGTCGAAGTAACTCATGTTCAGGACAATCGACCCATCTTCCCGGATGTCGACGAGGTCAGACTTGATCTTGCGAACAAAATCGGCGGTCTGCGGGGAAGCGGGATTCCCATACGGAGCCAGGCCCATGAGCTTGTACTCGCCGCTGTTCACGGTGAATCCGGTGTAATAGGTAAATGCGGAGTAGAGCAACCCGACGGAGTGGGGGAACTGAAGCTCCTTCAATATTTCAATCTGGTTTCCCCGGCCGCGCCCGATGGTCGTGGTGGCCCATTCTCCGACGCCGTCGACCGTCATGATCGCCGCTTCCTGAAATGGCGAAGGATAAAACGCGCTGGCGGCATGGGACAGGTGATGCTCGGGAAAGTAGACCGGCACCTTGGCATCGCCGAGTTCGGCGAGTTGCTCGCCCAGCATCCGCCTCATGAACAGCTTTTCCTTGATCCACACCGGCGTCGCAGTAAGAAAGCTGCGGAAACCAGTCGGCGCGAAGGCGTGATAGGTCTCGAGCAGTCGTTCGAATTTCAGGAAAGGCTTGTCATAGAAGGCTACCGCTTTCAGGTCATTGTACCTGATGCCCGACTCCTCTAGAACGTAGCGACAGGCGTGGATGGGGAACGACTCGTCATACTTCTTGCGAGTGAATCGTTCCTCCGACGCCGCAGCCACGATCTCGCCGTCAACGAGAATCGCGGCCGCGCTGTCGTGGTAATACGCCGATATGCCAAGGACTGCCCTTTTCATGGTTAGAGGTTCCCTTTTTGCTTGACTGGTTTATTCCGGGTCGCGCGGTGTGGTTAGAACAGAGTGTAGATAAATGGCGCGATTGCGGATCCGCTGGCCAACACGATGAGCACGCCCAGGGCGAGAAGAATCGTAATCAGCGGCAGCAGCCAAAACTTCTTCCTGTTCTTCAGGAAACCCCATAAATCGCTTAAGAAATTCATTTTCCTCTCCTTATAAAGCGAGCCCCGGCGCACGCGGGAGCCCGAGATATTAAACTCACTTCTTTCCGTTAGTACGGCGTGTCGAGATCCTGAGCGACAAACGTGTGGTTTCGCTCCACCATGACCGATTCCTTGCTGGCCTTGAACGCCCGCAGCTTCAAGGAGTCCCGGCCAAGGAGCCGGCGGAATATCCCGATCGGCGTCACCACGCCGAAGAACACGATGGACAGGAGAATCCGGGACACTACGCTTCCCATGAGATCAGAAAGGCCTAGCCAGAATACTGCGATGGGCTTGTAAACCTTAGGCACCGTCATGTTCACGACGTGCAGCGCCATGGCCACAAACAAATACCCTTCCCGCTTCCGCGAAGCGGCAACGAGGAGAAATAGGAGGACCATCGCCATACCGGTATCGCGACTCTGATCCTTGGTGATCTTCCTACTGAGAAACTGGATTGCCATATTTGAAGTTCACCGTCCCTGGTTCTTTTGTTTGACCCGCTTCGTGATCGAAGTCCGAACAACCAGGTGTGCGTGACCCTTAGAAGTTCGCGCCGGCATGACCGGCTTCCAGCCTGAACATTGCTTTGTCCCAGCGCCTGAGACACGAAGCCTTGAATTGAGGAAGCCCGCTCTGGGCTAACTTTGCGGCTTTCCATCCGAAGAGGGGCTTCATCCAGGCATATTTCCAGCGCAGCTGAGGCTCTTCCAGGCGGCCATTCAGCTCCCCGGCCATTCTCTGCAGTTCCTCGGTCAGGTCCGGCCTTTCCGGATAGAAGTTGTGGTACCAGTTCTGCAGGTAGGTGACGCAAGCCTTGCGGACACGTTCGCTGTCTTCCAGAGATCGGAGATACTGGATGTGCAATTTCATCGAGCGGACCAGCGACTCTTTTTTCTTGTCCGAGTTGCCGATGTAGCTGATCCGGTGGGTGCCCGTCATCCTGTAATAAATCCCCGTCTCGGGCACGAATCGAGTGCGCTCGGAGGCCAGGAGTACGCGCGCAAAATAGTCTCCATCCTGATCGTAGTGAAGATCTTCATCCCAGGACCCGGCAGCTTCGGCCAATTCTCGGCTCACCAGCCAGGTGGCATTTTGCATGTGGAGATTTTCGCTTAACTTTCTTAGGAGCCACTCCACGGGAGGGAGGTCTTCCCAAACCGCATTGCGCACGAAGTGTGCGTTCCGCGTTCGGTAGTAGAACGGAGCCCAAGGTGAAGAGAGGAGGATTCGTTTGCTGTCCGATTCCGTGAGAGCCGCAAGCTGGCGCTCGATCTTATCCGGTGCGAGAAGATCATCCGCATCCAGAAATTGAATGTAGTCCCCATGGCTGAGCTTGTATGCGCGGTTTTGAGCCGCACAAAAGCCATGGTTCTTCGTAGAGACGACGGTGACCCCTCTTGATGCGAATCTTCGGGCGATTTCAGCGGTCCCATCCGTCGACCCATCGTCCACCAGGATGATCTCTTTGTGTGGCCAGGTTTGCGCAACCGCAGATTCCAACGTATAGCCAACCCACTCTTGGGCGTTATAGGCGGCGATGAGAATCGAGACCAGTGGTTTCATCACAGCCCCCCCAACATTTGCGCGTACGCATCACAGGTGAGGTTGGCAACTGTATGCCACGAGTGACTTGCGTTCGCGTAATCCTTGATCTCCTGGCGGCGGCTGTTTAAGTTCGCGAAAAGGTCGCTGGCGAAGTAGGTCCCGATGGCTTTTGCCATTTCCGCGGCGTCTCCGGGTTGGCATAGAAAGCCCGTGCGTCCCTCAACGATTTCTTCCCGAAAAGATCCCACATCCGTCGCGACCACTGGCAAGCCAAAGGCATAGGCTAGAAAGAGCACGCCGCTCTGGAAGATCTCTTTATAGGGGAGAACCAGAACATCGGCTGCCTTGAAGTACATTTCCACATCTTCGTCCGGAATGAATTGCATCCTCAACAGGACCTGCCCTTGATCAAAATCCCGATTAACGGAGCTTTGAACCTCTCGCACATACTCTTCGTAGCCTTTGATGGGCTCCCCGGCAACGATCAAGTGGAAATTTGCCTGCTTATTCGCCACGAGCACTCGGAAAGCATCCAACAGATATTCGAGCCCCTTATAGGGCCGGACTCTTCCAAAGAATAGAATTGCCTTCTCGCCATCCCTAAGACTTAAGCGCTGCTTCGCCTCGGACGGGGTGAGCTTCGTATCGGGCAAGGAGTTATTAATTGGAAATGGGATTACCGTGACTGCCTTTTCAGCGACGGGAAATTCCTGGCAAAGCTCCTCTTTCATCTTTTGCGTATGGACGAAAATGTGGTCACAGAGGCCGTATTGAATTCCTAGCGTGACCCGATTGAGCCACGAATCTTTTCCATCCCGTTTGGCTTGATTCACATTGTGGGCGGTGAATGCGATCTTTTTCCCCAGCGCTTTGTAGTACAGCATCAGGACCGTGCGGTCGAAGTGTTCGAGCTTGTTGTTCCACAGAATATGCAGGATCTTGGGGCTGGAAAACGCAACGTAACGGATCAGAGTGGCGTAGTAGACACAGAGATCCAACAACCTCTTCGCGAAGGGAGTTTTGGGATTCTGGCTGCCGCGGAAATTAAGGAAATGCAGGTTCGCCGTGTGCAATTCGGGGCTGTCCAAGTCGTCGCTGCCGATGATGTCGGTCGGCACCTCCCTGGAGCCGAGTGCCGTCGCCAGGCCGAATACATAAGGCCGGTCCTTGCAGCCGGTGAGCAAACCGATCTCGACGCCACGCAAGGAAGCATGTATCACCCGCTGCTGAAACCCAACTTCCTTTGCGAAAGCCTCTTCGCCAACACTACGCATCTGCATGACTATTGGCATCCGAATCCATTTTGGGCCGGGCTCTCAAGCTACCACTTTCGCGTCGACTTGATTCCTTCCGGAGTTTGAGGTAGTTGAGAGCACTGTCTTCGACAAGATGTCGTCATCAGGGTTTCCTTCCGATTCAATCAATCAACCTGTTCTCTTGACAGCGAACACAAAAGCAGATTCACCTCGAAGAATATGGGGCTGATAGTTGCCCGGAAGTAACGCCGACACCACCTCCCATACAGGAATAGCCTCCGGCGCAATATCTTCAACTACAACCCACGCCCCAATCCTTATTTTCGTTAGCCCAAACTTCAACGTCTCAATGTTCGCGTTGGGCGAATGAAGTCCGTCATCGATTACCAAATCCAAATCAGAAGGGATGGATTTCCCTAATTCATCAAATGTAACGGCATCCGTTTGATCAACAAAGAACGTTTTAATGCGCTCTTCTTCAAAAAGAATCCGTTTGTCTATATCAGCACCAAATATCATTGCTGATTTCAGAAACTCTCTAAATGCTCTCAACGAAGCACCCGGGGTACCCCAGAGGGCCATATTAGACACAACATCTATGTTGTTTGTCCCTAGTCCTATTTCAAGGATGCCTGTGACCTCATCCCGCTTTTTTAAGATCGGCCCATAGACGTTGTGATAACCGTTACTTCCTTTGTCACTGCCATGCCTATCGAAATAAGTTTTGATTTCGCTCGCCGCTTCTAGGTCTTCGTCGGAAACCGGGAAGCTTTTAATGCTGGTGCCCTTGCAATGTCTATTGCCGACTGACATTGCAAACGCACTCAAAAGAGGGATGGTTTCATTTACGGCCTGAACAGTCAGTCGCGACAGATCTTTATACGAGCCAGCACTGTGGGGAGTGAATAGAGGAAATGTACGACATACGTTGAGCCGATTGAAATCAAAATAATTCCCCTTGAAATTAAAATACTTTTTCCAAACCAATCGTTTTATTGAAACCAATCGTGGAGATCCCTTGAGCGTTTTTAGCAGTCTAACAAGTGGAGAACGGATGAAGTTCGGAATCATAGTTTTTCTCGGCGCGCTTCTATGTAACTTCTACATCTGAACTGAACAACAACCTCTGCGGCAGTCACATCGGAACTCCAAGTTCCTCGGTGTTACTCGGACACCGGACTTCCCGCGTCCGACGCAGCCATTAGTCGGGAAAAGCCAATCCCGACAGCTAATGCCTTTGGCGGCGGAAGGTCTGGTTTGGGCCCCCGTCGTACGACCCAATGCAACACTTTAGTAGTGTCCTGCGCTTTCGCATCCCAAGTTAGGCGCTCTCGCGCATATATCATTCCCTGCCGCCGCAACTCCGCGAGCCGGTCCCGATTGTAGGCCAATTCCGTAAGAATATTTTCCATCTGGGCCACGAACTCGCCTTCATTTGTAAGAGGTACCTTGTACCCCACTTGCGAATTCACAATATCCCCGGGGCCACCAAAGTCCGCGACCACTGGGACGGCGCCCGTCGCTAGAGCTTCAAAGACCACGCCAGCGCCGAAGTCGCGAACCGACGGAAACACCATCACATCCGCGGCTCGCAATTGCGTAAACACCGCCGCGTGATTAACCCAACCGCGGAAGTGGACCGCGTTCCTGATTCCAAGGGATGTCACAAGCTGCTCCAGCCGGTTCCGTTCTGGTCCATCGCCAAGGATCGTGAAGCTGGCTGAGCCGTTTCGCAGGAGAGGGGCAGCCGCTCGCAGCGCCAGATCACAAGCTTTGCACGGGATCAGCCCACCGACGAAGACCAGCTCTAGTTTGGCATTCGGCTCCGGACCGCGCTGGTCTTCGGAGCATAGGGAGCGGCTGATACCGGGCTCTGGAACAAAAAACAATTTGTCGCGATACGAGGCAAACTCGGAATAGGTTTGAGAGGAAGCAGTGATGATGGCTGCCGCCTTATGATAAGTCGATCGAGCGAAGGGCATGAACCGGTAGAGCCCCCTCAGGCCGGAAATCCATTGCTTCTCGTTGTCCGCCTGGCTGAAACCCTCCACGTAGGGGAGTCCACCATTGATGGGCCCGATTACAAAGGGTATCGGCCCCTTCCTCAGAAAGAAAGCAAATGGACTAGGGATGACCGCCGACATCGGCAGGATGCGCAACACGACATCGAACTCGCCAGCTTTAATCCGCCGCCGCAACTGCCGCCAGGCACGCCATTCAAATGCGAGAGAGAACGGATAGCCGAAAGCGGTCAGCGCCTGGCTGGTAAAGTTGGATTTGAATATGTTGCGAAAACACCACGCGTGAAAGCGCTCCAGCCATGGCATCCGAACGACTTCGATCGCGTGAAACGGCGCATTGGCGCGTCGCACGGAAGCCTCATTGGACGCTCGAAGCACCAGAGTGACATCATGAAGCAGGGAGAGCGCCGCCGCGTGACAATAGGTCACGTAAGAAATGCTGACACGCTCCGGATCGCAATCCGACCCCAGCAGCAAAACGCGGAGCCGGCTCATAGGTTTTCCATTTGAAAACTCTCGTTCAAGTTCGGGCTGGACATCGAGGCAGCCGTAGGCGATGTGCACTCAACCGTGCCTTCGGGCAGGAGGTCGCGAATCAGGCCAGCCGTCTCGCTCAGCGGTTTTACACCTCGGTGGAGTGCAATCACCCCGCCGAGATAGAGCCCAAAAAACACCACGGAACCGGAAACCATTCGCGCAAAAGCGCCTTGGATTCCAGATATCCCAGCAAAATGCGGCATAGTTCTGAAAATTAGCAGCGTGCCAACGCCAGCTCCAACCGACGCGGCAAAAAACTTCCAGATGACGGCCAGGACCGGCCCCATCCCAAGCCCGATCGGCTTGCCGGCGTACCAGAAGCCCGGAAACATCAGCAAAAAATACGAGGCGGTCCATGCAAAGGCGACTCCCGACGGGCCCCATCGCAGAGTCAGCAAGAATAAGCTCGCGGTGCAGACAAATTCCAGCAAACCCCAGCGGAACCATCTCTCGGGACGGCCGATCGAAAGATGAATCCAACCGTGCGTGTTATACAGCAACATGACTCCGATACCAGGACCGAACAAGGCGAAAATTTGACCAGCCTGCTCCCAGCCAGACCCAAAAAGAAATCGAATGATATCCTTTCCCACTAACGCAAGATCCGCTCCAATTCCCATCCCGACTAGCGCCAGAACCGATATCGTCCGAAGGAAGTAGCGTTGGAATTGTTCGCGATCGCGACTGACGCGGCTAAGTGTACTCACGACCACAGCGGACAATGGCGCCAACAACTGTGTTTCTGGGAGAATGAACAAGTCGTACGCCCTCTTGTAAAATCCGAGTGCGGGGGCGCCAAACCGCCAGCCAACTAGGAGATTGTCCGTGTTGCGAGTCAAGTAGTTGAAGGCAAAGTGCCAATAGACGGTCATCGCGAACTTCAACCCGGAACCCGTGCCCGGGACACGACCCGGCCGACTCGGAATCCATCGGCACATCAACCAAGCGCCCGCCGTTATGGCCACAGTGTGCATGACCGTGCCCCATACTAATGCCCAGTAGTGCCAGCCCTCCATGCCCAAGACGATACACACAATCACATAGACTAGAATCCCAGCGAAATTGATGACTGCCGTCGTCCTAAAATGCATGGCCCGCTGCAACAGCCCGGTGTGAATATACCCCAGGCAGCCAATCACAATCGTTAGCGACATGCCCTGCGTTACTGGAACTACAGCCGAGTTGTGATAGAAAAGCGCCAGCAACGGACCCGAGCTGGCAAACGCCAGAGTCAGTATCGTACCGATGCCCAGATTGATCCAAAACAGGTTGCTCGCGAGACCATCGGTGAGTTCTTCGCACTGCATGATAAATTCCGTGAAACCAGCCAGCCCGAAGCTGCGGAGCAGAAGGCTAAAGGTGGTGACCATCGTCACGATTCCGAAGTCAGACGGAAACAGCAGGCGTGCCAGGATGACTACTGACAACATCTGTAGAACAAAGCTACCCGCCGAACCGACAATGGCCGCCCCCGCGCCGCGCACGGCAGTGCGGCGAAGGTGCTTGCCCGTGGCGATCGGGTGGAAGGTTCCGTCGGACTGAAAGGGCTTCAAAGTCTTTATGCCTTTAGCGATGTTGGTTCACCGCTCGCTCGCATGTTGCGACTTGAGCCTGCGGCTGCAAACAGTGGAGTCGTGAGCGGCGGTTCTAGGCCGCTGGGACGAGGCTCGTACGAAGCCATTCTTCCAAAACGACCAGGCTGAATAAGATCTTGTGGTGATCGCTAGCGCCGGAGCGGTGCTGGTCAAGGAGCCCGCGTACGGCGGCGGGCTGCAAATAGTCGAAGATATGCGACTGCGGGTCGAGCAGCATGCCTTCCAGTTTCTGCGATTGCGCGGCGCGGAACCACTCATCGACGACATTCATGGCGAAGCCGCGCTTTTTGCGCTTTAGAATCGACGCCGGTAAAAAAGCTTTGCAGACTTCGCGATGCAGCCACTTGCCTGAGCCGTTGCGCACTTTGAAGCTTGCGGGAAGCCGCTCTCCGTATTCGACCACTTCCTTGTCCAGATAAGGCACGCGCGCTTCCAAGCCGTGAGCCATCGACAGCTTATCGGCATACATTAACAGCTCATCCGGCAAGGTCGAGCGCATCTCGACGAACTGAAAGCCGCCGAGCTCGTCGGTGTCCGCCATCAGGTCGGAGAATTCTTCCCATGACTTCAGAATGTCGTCTCCAGCCGCGGGCGGCAGAACGTCCCCTTGGAAAAGGCCGTCGATCTGATCGCCAGGCAGCAGCGACAACACTTGCTGATATCTTCGCAGGCGTTCTGGCCGATCCAGCGAGCGCACGCCGCGCTTTAGGGTTTCATTCCGCGGCAACGCCTCGACCGCCGAAGAGATCGGTCCTCGCACCCACTTCGGCAGGCCTCCCCAGAGTTCGCCGTAGCGAACTCCGACATGGCGGCGATACCCGCCGAAAAGCTCGTCGGGGCCTTGACCGATGAGGGCGACCTTGACGTCCCGCCGCGCTCTTTCGCAGACGAAAAACATCGGCAACACTGAAGGCGTAGCGACGGGTTCTTCCATGAACTCGACCACGCGGGGCAGCGATTCTTCAAAGGTCTTCCGATCGAGTAAGACTTCGGTGTGGTTCGCGCCGAAGACGGCGGCGGTTTGCGCCGCATCGGAGAGTTCGTCGTCCGCAAAGACGCTGCCGTAGCCGACCGTGAACGTCCGCCACGAATTCCCGTAGAGGTTCATCAAGGCCAAGAGCAATGCGGAATCGATCCCTCCGCTCAGTAGTAATCCAAGCGGAACGTCGCTGAGCAGATGACGCTTGAGGGCGCGCTTGTAGATTTCGAGCAGTTCTTCGCGCGCCTCGCCTCCCGATTTCGGTGGATAGAACGGCTTCGGATGGTATTGGTAGAAGCGCTGCACGCTGTACGAGCCGTTTTCAAAAAGCAGCATGGTTCCGGCTGCGAGTTTCTTGATGCCCTTGAACACCGTGTGCGGTGAAGGCGTGAAACGATAGCGGAGGAAAAGATTCAGAGCCCTAGGATCGGGGTCGAAACTTCCCTGCGCAGCGGCCAGAATGGTGCGAATCTCCGAACCGAACCAGACGTTTCCGTCGTCGATTCGGTAATAAATGGGCTTGATACCGAATGGATCGCGGGCGACTACGAGCCGGCGTTTCCGTTCATCCCAAATGGCCAGACCAAACATCCCACTCAGGCGGTTGAGAATTTCGTCGCCCCATTGTTTGTAACCGAGAACAATCACTTCCGTATCGGAGTTGGTTCGGAAGACGTGGCCGAAACCTTCGAGTTCACGGCGCAGTTCGGGGAAGTTGTAGATTTCGCCGTTGAAGAGCACGCGGACAGTTTCTTCCGCATCGGACATGGGCTGGTGGCCGCCCTCGAGATCGATGATCGAAAGGCGCCGAAAGCCCAGTCCGATCGGCCCGTTGACGTAGTAACCCTCGTCGTCGGGGCCGCGATGGGCGATGCTGCGCGCCATCTTTTCGATGTCACGGCGCAAGACGGGAGCTTGCCGTTCGTAGCTGAATTGTCCGCAGATTCCGCACATGGATTTATGCTCTGGCGCTCGCAGAATTTACTGCCTGGTCGTTTTGAGGACGACCGTTTTGTAGAAGATAGAGTGAGAGGCTGCGAAACAACTGAGCCTGCGCCCAGCGGTGCATGGGAACATTGTCCCAGCCGAACAGCAATTGGCGCGACCGGAAGGCGCCGTCGGATCGCTGCCAGATGGTCAAAACCTGATTCACTACGCCGTCGACAAGGCGGTCGAGTTTTTCGAATCGTCCCCGCAGGAGGACGCCGAGATTGATGCACTCGGCGTAGTCGTATAACTCCCGGCGATAAATAATCATGCGCGGCGGCCGCGAAAACGGCTTGGGCACGCCGTTTTCCTCGAAGAGATTGCGGACGTAATAATCGACGCCGCGCTCCAGGGCCGCGGTTATCTCCCGGTTGCCCGTCAGAGCCTCGACTTTGGCTAGAGCTTTCATGACAAAGCAGGTGTGAAAGTGATCGATGAAGAGCCGCTTTCCATCTTTCGCGTAATACCAGGAGCCGTCAGGATTCTGCGCTTCCAGCACAAAATTAAGATTCCGGTCGGCGACCTTCTGATAGCGGTCCTCGGAGAAATCCGCCGCCGCCTGCGTCAGCAGGAACGCCCGGTAGGCGTTGGCATTGACCACGCCGACCGACTGCTCGGGGATGGGGCTGTAAGAGCACGAGGCAGCCCGATCGGAAGTCGCGAAATCCTTGTAGTCGATGAAGCCATGCTCGGCGGTCGAGCGCATGATCTGGCGCCAGCGGTCGTTGCGATCGATCTGGTAAACCGCGCGGAACGCCTCGTACACATAGGGCACGGTTGTAATCAGCGGTGTTCCCGCCCAGATCGTGCCGCGCAGAGTGCCCCAGTTAAAGGGATAACCCCAGCAATAGTTTTCGTAGCCGGGGCAGCGAGTTTCCTCGAGGACCTGCAAAAAGTGTAGCGCCCGGCGGTAGCAGCTCTCGTCGTTATTCAGGTACGTGCTCAGGTGCGCGAAGCCCATGGCGAAATGTGCGTCTGCAATGGGAAATCTCTGGCGCTTCCAGAAAAGGCTGCGAGCCGAAGGCAGAAACGCCTCGCAGAAAATAATGGGAGCAACGGCCACCGTGCCGAGTAGCGGCTTGCGATAGTAGAGCTGCTTGGCATTGCGGCAGAGATCGCTGGCATAGAACGTCTGAAAATCGTAGGAAGTCTCCCCATAGGAGTCGAGCCAGGAGATAAAACGTCGCATGGATGCCAGCACGTTTTCTGCTGGCACGGTACTGGTGCTGGCTCGTGCGGGCGCGTCCATTGCGGGGGCTGCGGTCGATGTCATGTTCAGTCCTTAAAGGCTCTAAGTTCGCGAAAGGCTACTTCGCTGCGCCGGTTCCAGCCGAATTGGTTTCCGCGGGCAGCAGTTCAAAATTGTTCACTTTCTTGAAGCGGCGCAGAGAAGAGAGGATCGCTTTCAGTTTCCGCATCTGCTCGGCGCGATGAAAGCGCATCAGTTCGGGTGACACCGGCCGCTCCATGCCGCTCAGGAAAGCCGCCGTATAACCGGCCAACAGCGCGCCCCCTCCTACTATGTAAGGACGCTTCGCGGAACGATACAGGCAACGGAAAATCTGCCACAGCGGATGCCCGCCCAGAATGTAGTCTTTCTTGCCGTAGGCGTAGTTCGAGGCCACGATGCCGCGCTCGGCCGTACCCAGCACGCGATGATGCAGGAAAGATTTTTCCCGGAAGGAGCGAGTGTTCCAGCCGATCATGCGGGCGGTGGTCACCGCCATCCAATCGATGCCACCAGCTTTGCTGGGAACATATCCACCGATTTCCTCGAAGCATTTTCGTCGAAATATCTGGCACTGCCCGGAGACGTAGGTTTGTCCTTCGAAACTGTCGGTTGCGGAATTGTATCCGTCGGGCTCGGTGAAGACAGTGCCGGCAACTCCGAGGCGATCGTCCTGGCTGAACTTGGAAAGCAGAAATTCAAAGTGATCGGGCTCGAGCGAGACGTCGGCATCGAGGTTGCCGATGATGTCGTACGGCAGTTGCTTCACGCGCTCTTGTCCGGAATTGAAGGCCTCGACCTTGGCGGCGAAGTGCCGTTCCTTGCGGATGGGACGATCCACCAGTTCGATCCACGGGTAGCGTTCCGCGTAAGTGCGGACAATCTCCGCGGTCGCATCGGTCGAGCCGTCGTTCACCACCACCCATTTCAGCGGACGCACCGTCTGCGCCACCACCGATTTGAGCGTATTCTCAATCAGGCGCGCTTCGTTGCGGCTGGGGGTGATCAGAACGTATTGTAGAGGATTGGCTTCGCTACCCATGTTGGTTCTCAAAAATCTTTTGTTGTTGTGCTGCGGCTAGGCAGCGTCGACGAACAAGCGGTGCGCCAGTTCAAGCGCCAGCAGTCGATGGATTTCGGTCGTGTAGTTGCGGTTTCCGCGCAAATGCCCGTTTACGATGCGCTCGACTCCGGCCCGCGAAACATAGGGCCGCGAGAGCGCGCGATCGTCAAGCAGCGTCTGGCGCACGTAGTCACTCAGTTCGTCCCGGTACCATACGCGAAAATGGAAGGGCTTGTGCCGTCCCAGCCAGATGCGTTCCAGGTGCAGCGGAGCGAATACGTGGTCGATCTGCGCCATCCACTGCGGCATGCCCATGTCGTAGGCATATTCCGCTTTGAAGAAGAACTCGAGAAATGAGCGCGTAAACACGCTGTTCAAGCCGCGAATGCCGCGATCGGTGCGAAACTCCGCCAACTCGCGGTTTCCGTCGAGAATCAGCTGCAAGCGCGCTTTATCGTTCAATGCGATCTCCGTCGGCGGGCCGGGAGCGCGGTACACGGTCTTGACGAAATCGTTGTCGAGATAGGGCGAGCGAATCGCGACCTGAGTCTGTTCCAGGCCAAGTACGCCGAAGTGATTCCAGGGCGATTGGCGAAAGGCCACGAACGAAACCGGGTGGCACTGGCGGGACGCGTCATACGTTGCGATCGCCGCACCAATCTGATCGAGCAGTGGATCGAAAATTCCAGGCGCCGGCTGAGTGGCTTTGAACATCACCGCATGCTGCAGAATTTCGCTGCCGTAGGTTCCCACCATCCGCACCGGCGCGATCTGTCGAACCCGTTCGTTTACGTAGAGGTCGGGCGAGCGGCTGAGATCGACACAGGCGTCGGTCAGGAAGATCGTGCGTTCGGCGTGGTGCGCGAACTGGGAAAGAAACTCGGCGCCCGCCGTGATCACCTGATGCGGCTGCCGGCAGAGTTTCGCGACGCCGCGCGCCAGTTTGACATCTTCATGGTCGCGATACATGCTGCCGAAGGTGTAGCAGGGCAGCGTGTTCGGTTCCGCCTTGTGCCAACCCATGATGATGCGGGTGTCCAACCCACCCGTCAGTGAAACTCCGATGGGCTCGTTCGGGTTGAAGTAGCGGGAAAGATTGCCGGTAAATGCGTCGCGCAGTTGTGGATAGTACTCTTCTGGCGACAGCGCCTCCTGCTGCTCCCACTCTTTCGGCTCGAAGTAGGAACGCTGGGCATCAAGCGCGCCATTTCGGAAAACCCATGCGGATCCGGGCGGCAGAAGCCGAATGCCGGGAAACAGCGTGCGATTCTCGAGCACGCAGCCGGTAGCGACGAATTCCCCAATCCCGCGCGAATCGATGGCGCGCAGTTCTGGCCGAACCTTGAGAATGGCCTTGGCTTCCGCGGCAAAATAGAACGCGTCTTTCGCTTGGTGATAGTACAACCGCTGCAGTCCGTAGCGGTCGTTGAATAGAGTCGTCGTGCCGTTGCGGCGATCGGCGACCAGTCCGTGGAATCTTCCGTTCAGTTCTTTCGGGAAATTCGGCTCGTCTTCGTAACGATGAACTAAGTAGGAGGACTCCTCGTTCGAAAACTGATGACTACGTTGCCGAAGCTCGGTCTTTAAATCGGGATGCGGAAATTCCTCGCCAGAGAAGAAAAGACTCACGTCACCGTCTTCGTTGCGAACCGGCATGCCATCGGCAAACGATCCCCGCCGGGCTACCCAGCCGACGTAGATGCCAAGTTCCTCATCGCCCCATGTGCCGCAGTTATAGAACGCCTCATGGCGCAGACACTTCACCATGGCGAGCAATTGCCGCTCGGCGGCCGCTCTGGGCAACCTGGTGACGAGACCTACAATTCCGGGCAAGGCATCTCCTAGAGCGACTCGGCTTTCAAGTGAAGTCTGCGCTGATACCAGCGGTCTCGCAGTTCGCGCAGTTTTGCGGCAACCGGTTCCGGCACCCGCTCCGCCAGGCGCCGGTGCAAGCCCATGCGAAACGCCGCAGCGCCCCATCGTGTGAGTGGAACGTAGTAGCGCGGTACGTCGACGCGCTGAAATCCATTGTTCTTCTTGAAGTCGGCCAGGCTGCTTTTCACCTTGTTCCCATAGGCGTAGTTCGCATAGGCGAGGCGGGTGATGCCGCGATCGGCGCAGGAGCGTACCGCCTGTGCAATCAGGCCATTGGTCGGAGCCTTGTCCCTGTGCTCGATCATGCCCAGAATGTGCATGACCCCGGCTTGGGATCGGGTTTCGTCCATGGTTAATTTGATGAACCCGATCAACTGCTCACCGGCAAACGCCCCGATGAAAATGCTGCTCTCGAGGAAGGTCGCTTTCATCTTCCGGATGGTTTCGATATCTTTGCCGTAGTGAGGGAACGGTCTGCCCTGGCGCACCGGGGACTCGTTGTAAATCTTCCAGATGCCCTGCACCAGGCTGTCATCGAAGGGCACTTCGCGCACGACCGCGCCCTTTTTTTCCGCGCGCCGAACCATGTTCCGGGTCTTGGCGTCGACCTGCTTCGTCCACCAGTAGTCGAAAGTAGACACGGGAAGGATGGCGAAATTGTCCCACTCAAACGGATAGGAGTATGCCGGTTTGGTTTCGGGCAGCTTCTGCAGGAAGGTGAAAAGGTCGGCGCTCGTATTCGAACTGCGCAATACGGCGATGGCCGATTCCGGGTCGGAAAGGAACTGGTAGCCCTCACCGTCCACGTGCGCCACCCGGCAGAGGCGACCCTCGGCGACTACTTCTCTACCGTCGATGTGGAGCTTTTCCAGTCTGGTATTCATGGGCTGCTTTTCGGCTGCAATCAAGTAAGAAGAAACGTTCGTTAGCTGGATAGATTTTCGAGGGATTTCGAGTTGAGGGACGATGCTGCTCGGATCAGAATCTGTTGGCGTGAGCCCAGACGGGTTCTGGAATGGCTTCGGTGACGGCGGGTGCTTTGGTTTCCGCGCCGACCGGTGAAGCCGTTACTTTGCGCTTGGCTCCGCCGACCAGGCCGGCGGCAAAACCATTCGCACTGATCACCGCCAGCAATAGAAAGATCCAAGATGGAGTCAGAACCCGGAAGCCCACTTCGGTGATGCTATAGAAGGCACAGGTGGCAATGTAGGTAATAATCAGACTGCCCACTTCCGGGTTGCGCCGGAAGCACTGGATGGCGTGCCGGTACCCGCTTACGAAAATCGACGCGATCAAGCATACGCCGATCCACCCCAGGTCGAGGTAGACCTCGATGTATCCGTTATGGGCTGAGACCAGATTGTGCGCGGTTGGCCCCCAGTAGCCGCGGAGTTGATCGGCGACTTTCTCAACGTTGACGTTCCAGAAGCTCTCAAATCCCGTGCCAAAAATAGGGCTGTCGGCGGAGGCGATGGCCGCCTTCCAGATATCGCTGCGGCCCAAGTCGGCTCTTCGGCCGAGCGCGCCAGTCACGACGGATTCCCCCCCCAACGACAAGGTGACTCCGCCCACCAGAATGATGCCCATGCAGAGCGCATGCACGCGGCCGGGTGTTTTTTTGATGAACCGCAAGCTGGTAACTAACATGAGGCATGCGCCGAGAACGAAGCAGGCGACCGCGGTGGCGCAGTGCGCCATTTTAAGCAGCAGGATGCCGAACAGAAAGAGGGTTATCTGAGCCACGAGATGCCGCGTGCGATTGGCCGCTTTCTTGTCCGCCAGCAGCGCCCGTATGTTCCACAACACGCCCAGCATGATCACGAACACGATGAGTCCGAGAGAATTCTTGTTGGTGGTCACTCCGGTGACCAGCGGTCCATCCTCGTCGTATCCAACGCCCAAACTTGTATAGCGGATCAATGCGACCGAAACCGGCAACAAAATAAAACCGACTCTGGAGTAAAGCCGCCGGAGCGCCGCGACGGGCTGCGCTTCGGTAACTATGATCAGCACCATGACCAGATCGCCGACATCTTTGATCCAGCGCTTGAATGCGGGGCCATGAATCGGCGACCACGCCGTACTGATCATGCAATAGAGAAAAAAAGCCAGCACCGGGACGATTGCCTTAACGATGGTGATGGCCCGGCTTCTCCGCTGAAACAGCGCGATGAGGCCGGCGACAATGAGCACCTCAAAAATCAGGGCGTCCATCGGACTGCCGTCGAGTGTGGCCGCGATACTGCCTTCGGTGTCGCTGCCGATCCCGAACCACGACGAAACCGGTCTCGACCCGGCAATCATGAGCCAGATGACGGGCAGCCAAAATGCCTTCGAGGTCCGGACCGTCTTGTCGCGGTCCAGATAAAACAACACCGCGACTCCGGCGCTGAACAGCAGTAGGGCGAGAGTCGGGTTCATTCCGTCATCCTTGCAGCACGGCTTTTCACAAACGAATACATACGCCTCTGGCTCAAGCGAAGACCCAGCGATACATTCGGTCCGCACTCGCCATTCTGGTTCGGCCGCGATCCACGATCTCTACGCCCGCGATCGTAAGAGCGAACGCTGCCAGGA
>Ga0210409_10003350_pt1 | contig 18063 bp, 21 predicted proteins | sample IncBWH17MmetaG_FD_161649 | JGI IMG/M metagenome (GOLD analysis project Ga0210409, IMG submission 161649) | Forest soil microbial communities from Barre Woods Harvard Forest LTER site, Petersham, Massachusetts, United States - Inc-BW-H-17-M | ecosystem: Environmental > Terrestrial > Soil >... | reverse complement strand
TTCGTAGGCCTGCATCAACTGATCGGCAGTGTGGGCCTTGATGTACTCCCAAAACGGAGACTCCGTTTGCGGACGGAAAGCAATCGTCGCCGCCACCACCAGGGCGACGATCAAGGCTTGGGCAAGCCAGAAGGAAAGGAAAATTTTGAGAAACAGGCTTCTCATCGAGAGCTAGTTTTCACCCTCTCACGGGGTCTCGCAAGAATATACCCCACACCGCGAACTGTCTTGATGTGCTCTTCTTCCCCGTTCGTGTCGCCGAGCTTCTTGCGGACCTTGCTCACGTGCATATCGATACTTCGGTCGAAAGGAGAAAACTTGCGGCTGAGCACGGCGCTCACCAGTTGTTCGCGCGTGACTACTCTGCCGGCTTCGCGGAGCAACACTTCGAGGAGGTTGAATTCGACGGACGTCAGATCCACGGGTGTGCCGGCGTGTCGCACCGTGCGGGTGGCGGGGTCGAGTTCAATATCGCCGACGCGCAAAATCTCCGGCGGCCGCGGAGAACCGAGCCCTTTCGGATCGGCGGCACTGCGCCGCAAAATCGCGCGGATGCGCGCGACCAGCTCCCGCGGATTGAAAGGCTTCGGAAGATAATCGTCAGCGCCAATTTCAAGGCCAACGATGCGGTCCACGTCTTCGCCGCGCGCGGTCAACAGCAGAACCGGGATGCGAGAGGTTGCGCGCAACCGCCGGAGCACATCGAATCCGCTCATGCCCGGCAGCATGACGTCCAGCACGATCAACAGGTAGTTGCCTGCCGTGGCGCGCTGCAGCCCGGTTTCGCCATCGTGAACGGCTTCTACGCGAAAGCCTTCCGCGGCCAGATATTCACTCACCAGCGTACACAGCTCAAAATCGTCGTCAATGATCAGAATGCGGTCCATGGTCACTCTCATTGTCACAAGGACCTCCTCGGGACGCTAGTAAAGATTTGTCAAAAGCTCGGTAACTGATTGACAAAACTTTACTTGCATTGACTGTCTTTTTACCACGCAGGACGCCTGGGCGTGTTCCCATAAGTGAACACAATTGACGGTACCCGGGCCGGTATGCCGTGAGGCTGTGGAGGTAAGAATGAATCCCGTTCGATCAAGAATTCTGGTGGGGCTGTTGAGCTTGACCCTGCTGTCGGCGATCGCGTTCGGCCAGTCTGGCATGCGTCGGACAGGGTTTGGGCACGGAGATGGCTTCGCGTCGATGCTGGGAAGGATGGGCGACTACCTGGATCTCACCGATGCGCAGCGAACGCAGATGAAGTCGATTCTGTCGAAAGAGAAATCGACCATCCGTCCGCTGATGCAGCAACTGGCGCAGGGAAATCAGCAAATGCGGCAACTCGAAGAAGCCAGCACTTTCGATGAAGGCAAAGTGCGGACCCTGGCAACGCAACAGTCCCAGACCATGACCGAATTGATGGTGCAAAAGGCACGCATCAAGTCGGAACTGGTGCAGGTGCTGACGCCGGATCAAAAAACGAAGCTGACCGCTTTTGAGGCCCGGCAGCAGGCGCGCTTTCAGCGGCATTTTCAGCAGGCGCCGGCAGCATCTAGCGAGACGCCTTCGAACCAGTAAGTTGCTGTCTGCACAGGAGGGGCGGGCAGTTTGCTCCCAAGCCCCGCCCCCTTTTTCAGCAACTTGGAGCGACTCGCGGGGTTTAGTCAGAAAGGCGGGTTCCACCATGGCAACAGTAGCGACCAACCAAACGTTGATTGAAGCCATTGCGGCCGAAATGTCGGAAGGCATCGACTGCGCCGTGGAGTTCTGGATGGGACAGATTGAGCATGCGCTGGCCGATCCAGAGTTGACGACGTTAGGGCGGTTGTACGCCGTGCGCGCCATCGTTCATAGCTTCCGCCGTAAGCCTACAGAAATGGAGTCCGGGGCCGATGGATACGTTGCGTAGCACCTTCCGTTTCGTGGGAGTCACGCTGATGAACAGTGAACTCGTTTATTCGTTCCTGATGGGAATGGGGTGGTTGTTCCTGTTGAGCTGGGCAGTCGCTTTACTGGTCGCGTGCGCATCGGTTTTTCGGCAGGATCAAACGCCGCAATTGGCCGGGTCGCGCAGACGCGCCGGCACTTCACCGATTGTTCGAGGCTGAGTTGATGCTTTTAGTGCTTCGGGTCGAAGGTAAACTCGACCTGGGTCTTGGACTCGCTATCGGCCGCAGAGTACTTCCACCTGCGAACCGCGGCACTGGCCGCTTCTACCAGAACTGGATTCCCACCGAGCGGCGATACTGAATCGACATTACCCTTCGCTGAAATGGTGATTTCCAAACGAACCACACCGCCGATGTGCGCTTCCCGCAACGTCACCGGGTATCCGGGACTTTCTTTGTAGACCAGCTTTCGGGGCGTCTTATCAGATTTTTGGGCGTGCGCCGCCGGCGTGAACGCAGACAACAAGAAGGCGCAGAGGAGCACCGCCGCGATGCGCGCTTTTTGCTTAAAAGAAGGGACGATCGGCGAGCTGTTTTTCAGGTTCCGCAAAATGAACTCCGAGCAAATGCAGATTCCCCCAAGGTTCGGCCTGTCAAGAAGTTATGTCAGTAATTCGTAACCAACAAGATTACTAACGTACTCCCGAATCGGGACTCCGTTTTCAGTTCTCTGGGTGCGCGTCGGAGGGCTGCGATCGGTTACGCAGGTTGTCTGATATCCCGCAGAACCCCTTTCCTGACAATCACCTGCACCCGAGCCTGCTAGAATCGCATCTACTAGACCGATGCTGCCGAAACGCCTCCGTCCTCTGTATCCGTATTTGAAGAAATACTGGCGCGGTTTTGCCTGGGGCTCGCTTTGTGTCTTATTGCTGAATGGAACCTGGGTCCAATTCCCCAAGGTATTGGGACGGTCTATCGACTATCTGGATAAGGGCAACCGGGGGCTTGGGAAACTCGCCTTTTACGCCTTTCTGATGATTGCGATCGCCGCGAGCAAAGGCATCTTTCAATTCCTGACTCGCTGGATCGTGATCGGGATCTCGCGCGACATCGAGTTTGACCTGCGCAATGACATGTTCCAGCACCTGGAAAAGCTGTCGTTTCCCTATTACCAGCGCAACCGTACGGGCGACATCATGGCCCGTGCAACAAATGATCTGAATGCTGTTCGCACTTTGCTGGGGCCTGCTGTCATGTACTCCGCGAACACACTCGTGTTCACGGCCATGGCGCTCTTTTATATGGTTAAGCTAAGCCCGAAGCTCACGGCCTACACGTTCCTGCCGCTGCCGGTCGCAAGCATTGTTATTCAATATTTCGGCAGGCAAATTCACGAGCGCTTCGAAAAAATCCAGGCGATGTTTTCCGATATTTCGGCGCGTGCGCAGGAAAACTTCTCTGGCGCACGGTTGATTCGCGCCTACGCGCAAGAGGGCGCGGAGACTCGTCGATTTGAGGCGGCGAACCGAGAGTACATCGCGCGAAGTCTTCCCCTGGCACGGCTGATTGGCTTGTTGTGGCCAACCCTCGAATTCACTCTCGGATTAGCGATTGTGCTTGTGCTTTGGCTGGGCGGACAAGACACCCTCAAAGGCAAAATGAGCCCTGGCGACTTCACTGCGTTCCTCACCTACATGGTGCAGCTGACGTGGCCAGTGATCGCTCTCGGATGGGTCGTAAACATGTTTCAGCGCGGCACGGCCTCGCTGGCACGCATCAATGAAATCCTGCAGGAGGAGCCGGAGATCGCCGACGAAAAAGCTGTGCGCGCGGCCGGCCCGCCGGAAGCCGAGATTCGCGGCGAGATCGAGTTTCGGAATCTCGATTTCAAATTCGGCGACACACCGGTTTTGAAGGACGTCAACCTGCACATTCCCGCGGGCAGCAGCCTCGCAATCGTCGGGCCGACGGGCTCCGGCAAGACGACATTGGTCGATCTGATTCCGCGCGTGTACGACGCGCCTTCCGGGACGGTTCTGATCGATGGGCGGCCGGTCCGCGAATATCCCCTCGAATTTCTGCGGCGAAATATCGGATTCGTTCCCCAGGAAACATTCCTGTTCAGCGAGACGATTCGCGAAAACATTGCCTTCGGGAAGGAAGATGCCACGGATGCCGAGATCCGCGCTGCGGCAGAAGCTGCGAACATCGCCGCCGATATCGAATCGTTCGCGGAAGGCTTCGATACGGTAGTCGGGGAACGCGGCATCACGCTGTCGGGCGGGCAGAAACAACGAACCGCCATTGCGCGCGCGATCCTGCGAAATCCGCGGATCCTGATTCTCGACGACGCGCTCTCCAGCGTCGACACACAGACGGAAGACAAGATTCTCAATCACCTGCGCGAAGTGATGCAGGGACGGACGACCATCTTCATTTCGCATCGTGTGTCTACCGTGCGCAATGCGGACCGCATCGCGGTGCTGCACAGTGGCCGTATCGTTGAGCTGGGCACGCACGAGGAACTTCTTTCACGCAACGGCTATTACACCGATCTCTACAATAAACAGTTGCTGGAAGAAGAACTGGCGGAAGTCTGAAATCCGCTACGGCATTTTCATGAAGCGGATACCTACCGAAGAACTTCTCGACTCCGATTCCGGCACACTCGAGGAGATCAACGCTTGTCTCGCCGACTTGCGCATGATCAACCGCAACTTCGGCGGGAGCGCGACAACACTCGCGATGGTCGAGCAGGTCGCGAAAGCGATCGGGGCGAACCAAGTATCTCTTCTGGAAGTTGCGGCTGGTTCCGGCGATGTTCCTCGCTACACAGTACGGCAACTGGAAGCACGCGGCGTTCGTCTGAACGTAACTCTGCTCGACCGCTGCGCGTCGCATGTCGGAAATGGCGGACGGTCCGTGGTTGGCAATGCACTGGCTCTTCCCTTTCACGATGGAAGTTTTGACCTGGTAAGCTCCGGCCTGTTTGTGCATCACCTTGAACCGGACGAAGTGGTCCGATTCGTGAACGAAGGCTTGCGAGTATGCCGGCGAGCGGTAATCATTAACGATTTGATCCGCCATCCCGTTCACCTCGCCATGGTGCTTGCCGGATCTCCGCTCTACCGCAGCCGGCTCACGCGCCACGACGCGCCCGCTTCCGTGCGACAGGCCTATACCATTGACGAGATGCGCGACATGCTGCGCGGTACGACGGCTGCGCGTGTTGAGATCAGCCGCCACTATCTCTTCCGCATGGGTGTGATCGTATGGAAGTAATGCAAACGGCATCCTCGGCGGCAAATTGGCCGAGTGTCGCACTCTACGATCTGATCGTGGTGGGTGGTGGGCCCGCCGGGACGGCCGGGGCGATCACCGCCTCAAAGTCCGGCGCCAAGGTTCTTCTCTTGGAGCGTGGCCGGCTGCCGCGCCAGCGAGTATGCGGCGAGTTTGTGTCGGCGGAGTCATTAGAATTGCTGTCGGGACTGCTCGCAGACGCAGCGCCATCACTGCTGTTCGCGTCGGTCCGCATCACAAGCGCCCGGCTGTTTGTGGAAGAACGAACCATCACCACGCCGGTGTCTCCTGCGGCGGCCAGCATCGCGCGTTTCGATCTGGACGCAGCTCTATGGAAGGCCGCCCAAGAGGCGGGAGTGGACTGCCGGTTACAAACGACGGTTGAAGGCATCGAGCGCCAGGACGTGTTCGTGGTCAAAAGCTCGGGGCGCACGTTCCGGTCGCGCGCACTCATTCTGGCCGCGGGACGCTGGTCCAATTTCGACTCCCGGGCTCGTGCCGACGAGCATTCTAGCCAACAGTGGCTGGGTATCAAGGCGCATTTCGCGGAGGAATCTCCCCCTGAGTCGGTCGACCTTTATTTCTTCGAAGGCGGGTATTGCGGGGTGCAGCCGGTGCGTGTTGCAGAGAGCGATCGCTCAGCCGGACGAGTGAACGCCTGCGCCATGGTACAAGCTGATGCCGCCCGCACTCTTCCAGAAGTCTTCCGGCAACATCCGCAACTGCTGGAGCGCTCCCGGAGATGGCAGCCCCTGATGGAAACGATGACGACCTTTCCGCTGGTGTTTCGCGAGCCTTGCCCGGTCCAGGACCAGATCCTACGCGTGGGCGATGCCGCCGGGTTTGTCGATCCCTTTGTCGGCGATGGCATCTCGCTCGCGCTGCGCAGCGGCGCATTGGCAGCGGATTGTCTCGCGGCATTTATCCGTTCGGAGATATCGCTGGAAGAAGCTGCAGCACGATACAGCCAGCAGTACAAAACCCGCCTGCTGCCGGTGTTCCGCAGTTCGTCGAAGATTCGTCGCCTGCTCGACTTACCCCGACCGATTCGACGGGTGGCCACCCATCTGCTGGAGAAGACGCCCGCGGTCTCGCGTTTACTGGTGACGCTCACGCGTTAGCCTTCCTGGGAGCTCAGGCTCTCATTTTCCGTGCAGGAGTTCCCAGATCCGTGCCAGGTGGTGATCATCGTGTTCGGCGGCAAAGTACAGATGATCCACCAGTCGCATCGGCTTTTTGAGGCGCGGGTGCAGCATCGTCCGGCTCACCGATGCAGGCTCCACGCTTTGCACATGATCGACGAGTTGTGATCGCTGTGCGCGGAATGACGCCAGAATGTGATCGATTGGCCGCTCATTGTGACGCGCTTCGTCCGTCTTGCGATTGCTGAGGTCGGCGGCCGTTAGCGTGTCTCGGCCGGAAAGGAAATCGTCGACGCGTTGTTTCCACAAAGATTCAAGATCGAGAAGGTGCCCGGCATGCTCCTGAGCAGACCACTTGCCGTCGGGCTTCCGAACGAGAGCAACGGGTGCAGCTCCTCGCACAATTTCTTCAAGCCGCGCGGGCGTTCCCTGCAAACGAACGCACAGGTTCGGAAACTGTTCCAGGGGGAAGTCGAATTCAAATTGGCGATCAAACCAGCGGGGCAATGCGCTCATAGTTATTTGTTCCCCCGTTAGCGTCCAAAGAGAGGACGTGAACCTGGGGCACCCACGTTTGATTCTAGATTAATGTCCGAAGAGCAGATGCGAACCTGGGGCCGCTCTGCTGAAATGGAGTTCGTCCTGACACAAGGAAAGCAGGTCCTTCGCTGCGCTCAGGATGACAATTCTTGACCGCGACCCACTGACCGCTTATCGCACCACCAGCACTTCGCGAATGTTGTCGCGGCTGAGGAAGAATTTGATGGAAGCGAAGTCGCGGAAGAGGTTTTCGATATGGCGGTTATTGAAGACGCGCTGCAGGCGAAAGCCTCCGGCGACCGCGCGATGCACGGCGCCGGTGGGGCCGCGACGGACCTCGCGCTGAGGAACAATGGGCTGCATGTCCAGAACGTCGGGCCCTATGATGTGGTAGCGATAACAGGGGGCGTCCGGTCCAGCGTCTCGCGTATGGAAAAAGGCGAGCATCATGCCACCGGGCTTTAACACCGACCACAAACGTCCGACCACCGGCTTCACCAGGCTCTCGTCCAGATAGTCGGGCAAATTCCAGCACAGCACGACATCGAACTGCGCGGCGGGATACACCAGGTTTTCTTCCAGAAAAAGACGGCTGTCGAGAGAAGGGTTTCCCTGCTCATCTTTCGTGGCCAGTGAGGGCTCTGTCGAGGCGGTGAGCAGGTCCTCGCTATAGATTTTGTGAGATCGCTCGGTGAAATACCGGATGTTGGAGGGCGAGGTTGCACCCAGATCGAGGACGCACAAACCTTCCTGCGAGGCCCAATGACGGGTGAGTTCGCCCAGGCCGCTCGAACGGCGGGAGAGTTTTGGACTGCCTTGTGCCGGGGACGTAGTCTGGTCCGGTCCGGACGATGAGCCGCGAAACAGTTTCATGAAGTCTTGCGCGATAGTGCCGGTCCTGAGGGCACTTCCAGCATTTTCCTGAATACCGGGTTAGCCCTCGAACTGTATGTTCCACGCCAACGCGACAACGAGAAATCCTGCGCTCCGTGCGTGGGTTCCATCTCGGAGCTTAAAGCCTTACTTTCCGTCCTTACTGATATCCACCTTGCCTTTGAGGTACGCACCTTCCTCGATGGCGATCCGCTGGGTTGCGATGTCCCCCATAACCACGGCGGACTTGCGCAACTCCACGCGGTCCGAGGCGTGCAGATTGCCTTCCAGCTTGCCTTGTACGGTCACGCCTTTGGCGTCGACATTGGCCTTCACCTGGCCGTTGGGGCCGACGGTGAGGTTATTTCCCTTCAACAGGATGTTGCCTTCGACCTGGCCGTCGAGATAAAGGTCTTCACTTCCGGAAAGTTCGCCCTTGATGACGACCGATTTCCCGATATGCGCGAACTCCCCAGTTTTGGGTACTTCCATGACCGCAGTCTCCTTCGGCTAGTTGCCGGTGGCTACCTTCGGATCGATGAGATTTCACAGGCTGATCTGATCTCCGGCCGATCCCCGGGGCACAAGCCTCCCTGGGAGCTCATTTGGCGGGAAAACAGGATTCTAACCTAATTCGTCTCACCCTCGCATACGCTTTTCGGCGCACGAGTGATTGGCCGAAAGTTCATCCTTGGCGAGAGGTGGGTCACTTGTGTACAACACGGGATGCACAATGTTCGTCTAACGGTAAACTGCTATAAGAGGGGCGTTCGGATGAGGCGGAACAGGCGGTTCCAACCGGGTTGGGCAGCAAGTCTGGCGCTTCTTTCGCTGTGGAGTACGGCTTGGGCGGCACAAACGCCTTCGATCCCCGCCAACGAGTTGGTGCGAAAAACTGTTCAGAATGAGATCAGAGCATCGGAGGGCACATCCGCACCTCACATGTTCGTTTCACATAAAGAGTCCTCACATGGCTCCCAAACCAAGTTGTACTGCGAGACCAAAGATGCAATAGCAGGAATGGCCATCGCCAACGATGGCAAGCCACTGACCGCGGCTCAGCGGCAGGCCGAGGAAGCCCGGCTGGAAGAGCTGATGAAGGACCCCGCCCAGCTTCGAAAAAAACGGCAACGCGAGAAAGAAGACGCCGAACGTGTTACCCACATCGTTCGCGCCATGCCGGACGCATTCATCTACGAATACGACGGCGTTGAACCAGCCACCGACGTGCTGGGAAAGCCGGGCAATGAGCTCATTCGCTTGAAGTTCCGACCGAACCCCACGTACGAACCTCCATCGCACACCGAACAGGTTCTGGAGGGCATGGAAGGCACCCTGCTGGTGGACGCCAACAGCTACCGCATCGCGCGCATTAACGGCACGCTCTATAAAGACGTCGCGTTCGGGTGGGGAATTTTGGGTCACCTGGACAAAGGTGGGCATTTCCTGGTGGAACAAGGCGACGTGGGCGACGGCACCTGGGATATTCGCAAGATGAGTCTGGCTTTCACTGGAAAGATCCTTTTATTCAAGCACCTTGATATCAAGTCGACCGAGGTCTTGAAGAATTTTCGTCCCGTTCCTCGCGATCTGAGCTTCGCGCAAGGGGTAGAACTGCTGAAGAAACAGGAAAATACGCTGGCGGAAAACAATCGGCAGGACCCAAGTCAAAATCAGAAGTAAGTTATGACTATTTTCTTGATGCGAAGGATGCGGAGCTACGCTCGGCCGGACAAGCAAGAGCGCCTCCACCCCAGTGCGCGAAAAGCGCGTGCGCCGGGAACTCGGCGTGTCCCGACGTGGTCTGGAGTGCGCGCGGGTCAATGCGCGTTGCGGATAGTTTCTTTCTTCACAGTAAGCTTTTCGATCAAATCTTCCCTGACGCGATAACCGGTTCCTGGCTCGTCGCGAATCGTAATCAGCCCGTGCTTTGAGACTTCGACCTCGGGCTCGATGATGTCCTCTTTCCAATAACGCTTCGAAGCCGAAACATCGCCGGGCAGCCGGAAGTTCTCGAGTGTCGAGAGCGCGATATTGTGGGCGCGGCCGACCCCGGATTCAAGCATCCCGCCGCACCAGACCGGAACGCTGTTGGCATGGCAAACATCGTGCACTTTCTTCGCTTCCGTGAATCCGCCTACTCGCCCGACTTTAATGTTGATGATACGGCAAGCACCGCTCTCCACGGCGAAGGTCGCGTCACGCCCATTTTCAATGGACTCGTCGAGGCAGAGGGCAGTGCGCAGCTCTTTCTGCAAGCGCGCGTGATAATAGATGTCGTCATTCCACAGGGGCTGCTCGATCATGAGCAGGTTGAACTGATCGAATTTGCGGAGATGCTCCTGCTGGTCGAGGGTATAGGCAGAGTTGGCGTCGACGCTGAGGGTAATGTCCGACCACCGAGAGCGCACCTTCTCGAGGATGTTCACGTCCCAGCCCGGCTTCACCTTCAGCTTGATACGGCGATAGCCGGCGGCGAGTTCTGCATGGATCTTCTCGAGCAATTGCTCGGGCGAATCCTGGATGCCGATCGAGACGCCACAGGGAATCTCTTTTCGCGTGCCGCCCAACAGCTTCCAGAGCGGTTGCTGTTTCGCCCGCGCCTCGGCATCCCAGAGCGCATTTTCCAAACCGGCCTTCGCCATGCGATGGCCGCGAATTTTGGCCGTCAGCGCCGCCGCTTCCCTGCCCTGGGACACAGTCTTGCCGACCAGCGTTGGGGCCAGATAGCGGGCGATCGTCAGCCAGGCGCTCTCGATCCACTCACTGCTATAGAACGGATCTTCGCCCGCGACGCATTCTCCCCATCCGTTCACGCCTTCACAGTGGACGGTGACGAGCAGAATGCGGCGGCTATAGGTCCGACCGAAGCTCGTTTCGAAAAAATGTACGAGCGGCATTTGTATCTCGCGCAATGTAATGGCTTCGATTTTCATGGGGAGATCTTTCCTGGGAAGATCAACGACTCGATGTGAATCGGTTGAAGTCTATTGGCTTGCGTAAGACCACGGTTCGTCCCATGGACCCAGCAGAAATTGGCCGTTGCCCTCGGCATCGCGCTCGTAACCCAAAACGGCGAGACGATCCTTGAAGGCTTCAAGAAATTGCTGCCGGTTGCGTTCCTGCACTTCTTTGGCGCGTCCGCGAGTCTCGGGCGAGGCTTTCCATTGATAAATCTGTGTTGGCACGGAAATCCGTTGCGTTACATCGATTTTGGGCAGCGAACCTCTGCTTAACAACTGGTCTACTCGTCGGGACTTCAACCACCACTCCGCGATCAGCCGGTCGGTGGGCAACCCACCCTGCAGGGGAGAGGTCGTGATCCCGTATTGGTTGATGGTGTAACGCCTGACGATGGCTCCGAGCTTCTCGATATTCAAGTAGGCATTCTTGATTTCCAGCGGGTCGAAGGTCCACTCGATCAGTTCGAAGCCACGGCCGACGGCTTCTTCCCGTTGGAAGAGCTTGATGCGCCGGCCCAGGCCACCGTTACGATACGTTTGCTTCACGGCGAGCATGTGCGAGTGCAGGTACGGGTGCCCGGCGCGCATGCCTGGTACGGATAAGGCGAACCCGACCATCTCGCCGCCGTCGAAAGCTCCAATGACCTGGCCACCGACTTTTTCCGCTACGACAAACAGGCGGAGGGGAACCAGCTCCGCATCGGTAAAATTCCAGACCTCTTTTTGCAGGGCAACTGCCGTGCGCAGTTCTTCGAGGTCGTGACAGTTTCGAATCACGATCGAGTCGGTTTTCACTTGTTCGACTTTTCCAGTTGTTTCGCCCGCTGCCATAAGCTCTCGAGCTCGTCGATACTGGACTCATCGGGCTTTCTTCCCGACGCGCGCAGTTGTTCCTCAATCCATTGAAAGCGCCGCTTGAATTTCCGGTTCGTCTTCTTGAGCGCTGATTCCGGATCCACGGATAGATAACGTGCAATATTCACCAGGACGAAGAAGAGATCTCCCACTTCTTCTTCGAGACGGGCGCGCAACTCATCCGGAATCTGCTGCTGCCCCGAGCCGGCGATCCCGCGAAGAGCGGGTTTCGGCCCCGGCTCAGGAAACTGCTCCAACTCTTTACGCAATTCTTCAGTCTCTTCCCGAAGCTTGTCGAAGAGCCCTTCGACATTGGGCCAGTCGAAGCCGACATGCGCGGCCTTCGAGCTGAGCTTATGCGCCTCCAGCAGCGATGGCATTGCGGACGATACGCCGCCCAGAACGGAATCGGGATGAGATGGTTCTTTTGCAGACTTTCCGCCACCGGCAGCGAGCCGCTTCTTCTTCTCTTCTGCTTTGATCGCTTCCCAGTTGCGCAGAACTTCGGACGAGGTCTCCGCCTGAACATCGCCGAATACGTGCGGATGGCGGTGAACCAGCTTGGTGGAAAGCCGGTCGAGAACGTCGTCAATCGAGAAGGTACCCTGCTCCTGGGCCATCTCTGAGTAGAAAAGAATCTGCAGGAGAAGGTCGCCCAGTTCGCTGGTCAGTTCGTCCCAATCGCGATTATCGATGGCTTCCAGGACCTCGTAGGTCTCCTCGAGCGTGTAGGGCTTGATAGTGTCGAAGGTCTGCTCGCGGTCCCAGGGGCAACCTCCGGGCGCGCGTAACTTCGCCATGATCGCGACGGCGCGCTCAAAGCGGTCTCCAGTTGTCGGGGGCATCGGTTCTTAATCTAAACGACCGATCTGCCGGGGGCAACGAGGCATAGGCGTCAGGTATCAGGTATCGGATGGCAGGGGTCAGGTGGCAGGTGGCAGGCGTCCGGCTTTGGGTGTCGAGTCCCTCAGCGTGGCTACGAGCGCTTGCGTATCGTCGGAGATGATGCCGTCGATCTTCGACCTACTCAGTTGACGCATGGTTTTCGGGTTGTTGACCGTCCACGCAAAGATCTCTTTTCCAGCGGCGTGCACTTGCTTACATAGATCATTGTCGATCAAGGTGTAGTGGGGCAACACGAACCGAACGGGCGACATTTTCCAGGTGATCAACTGCGACTGGTCTTCACACAAAAGGCCCAAAGGGAGAGGCGGATCGAGCGTGGCCAGCGCGTCCAGAACCTCGGGCAGAAATGAAGAGATGAGAAATCCCCGGCGCGGCGGATGGTCGCGGAGCGCCGAGATCACACTTTCCTCGAGGCCGGAAACTTTCAATTCGATGTCGAGAAAAGCACTGTCGGTGTAGCGGCCCAAGACCTGATCCAAGGTCGCGATGTCGGTAAGTTCTTCGGAGTGCGCTGAGTGAATCTCGATCCCATGAATGGCGGGGTCGTGACAGATCACGGCGTGGCCGTCCGCAGTTTTTCGTACATCAAATTCGAAGCCGTCGCAGCCATGGGATAAGGCGAGGTCGAACGATTCCATCGTGTTTTCTGGAATCGTCTGCGTGGCGCGGGCACCGCGATGACCGAGAAGAAGCGGGGACATTGCTGAGATTCTAATGGATGGGGATTCGATGTTCGGCTGTGTTTTGCTGTGCTAATAGATGGGGGGAATTCCCTGGCAGGCCGATGCCGCGATTAGCGACGAATGAGTCCTTCAACTTCGTTCCGCAAACGCCTCACTCCGCTCAGGATGACAGAGGAAGCACATCCTCAACTTCGCTCAGGATGACAAACCTACAGTTCGAACGAAAAGACGGGGGCTAATTCAGATCGAAAATTGAAGAAAGAGTGGACACCGATCGCTAATCCAGATCGAAGTCGCGGATGGGACGTCCGGTATCGGGCGTCTCTTTGGCTTTCTTGAGGGCTTCCTGGAATTTCTTCTCGAGCAGGTCGGAGGCGTTTTTCTGGTTTTCGAGCGACTGGCGGAAGATCGAATCGCGCCGGCTGTCTTGCTCTTTCATGGCGCGGGCCGCTTCCTCCATGTCGTTGAAGGTCCTGGGCTGGACGGCGGCCGTGTGCGAGATCACCGCCTTGGTCCCAGCGTCAACCTTCAGAACGGCGTTGCAGCACGGACAGGTGACCTCGAAAATAGGTGCACTTTTCGCCATTGCTGAGAATGATACTCCAAATCCTGATCGTCGCGACGGCTTTGCGGGATCACCCACGGAGGTCAGTGCAAGCGGAGGGGCAGTATCTTGAAGAGGTACAGCATCTCCCAGCCGAGGAGAAGAACGGCGACGGCGACGGTGCCGACGGCCATCATCTCGCCAAACGACATGCGGTTGTGGCGGTTGGGATCGACGCGGCGGGAGACGAGGCTAAGAATATTGATGGTGGCGAAGCCGAAGACAAGGGCCCAGAGGATGTTGTAGACGTCACCCTTTTTTGAAGTTTCAAAGAGTGTCACCAGGCCGAGCAAGGCGAACGGCGAAACTGACAGGCTTCGCGGAAAAAAGGCAGCGGCGCTGCGGGAACGGGTGAATTGAGTAACCAGGCTGGATAGCTGCAAGCGGATTTGCCCTTTGCGGTCGACCGAGAGGCGCCTCTCGGTCGGAGTCATGAGTGCGATATTACCCGTTTTTTTCGGCGCGGTCACGGTGCAGGTAGCCCGCGCCTGGCAGACGGCATTTCTTGGCGCGATGTTCGGCCATCGCGTTGAGTAATCAGCGTTCACCAATCGACAATCAAACGATTTTGCAGAGAGCGCCGCCGGCACTACCAATTTCCGGCCGGTCCGGTGCAGCCAGAGGCCAACGGGGTCACCGAATCCGCTAAGATGACTTTATGCCTGACAGTTTGCGATTTGTGTTTTTCGATGTCGGCAACACACTCCTGTTCCCTAACCGGGGCCGCATTCTAGCGCCCCTGCGCGAGCGTAACATCGCGCCCACCGATGAACAGCTACGGCTGCTCGAGATCGAAATCAAGCACAAGTTTGACGATATCGTGGAACACGGCGGTCGCGCGGATCACGGCTTTTGGAGCATGTTCTATATTCGACTCTTCGAAGTGCTTGGGGTCGATGACGAACGGCTGCGACAGCAACTGGTAGCGAACACGCGCAGTTCGGCGAATTGGGATCAACCTCGTCCCGGAACAGCCGAGGCCCTGGCCAAGATACGGGAGAAGTACAAGACGGCGGTGATTTCCAATTCGGATGGCAAAATTGCGGATGTTCTGGCGCGCGCCGGCATTGCCAAGGGGTTTTTATCCATCACTGATTCCGGTGTCGTAGGCAAGGAAAAGCCGCACCCCTTCATTTTCGAAACTGCGCTGGGCGGTGTCGGTGCCCGGCCGGAAGAGAGCCTCTACGTGGGCGACGTTTACTCGGTGGACTATCGCGGAGCCACAAAGGCGGGGATGCAGGCGGTGTTGTTCGATGTTCCGGGCGCGTACCGCGAGAAGGGCGTTCCACGAGTAGAGTCGTTGGAGGAGTTAGTGCAAAAGATCGGCTAAAATCACGCCATGATCGATTCAAGCAAGCTCGGATTATTTCTGACAGCGGCGGTTTTGCTGGCCATCGCACCCGGCCCCGGGATGCTTTATGTGCTGGCGCGCAGCCTGGCCGGCGGACGACGCGAGGGAGTGTTGTCGTCGCTGGGAACGTTCGTCGGCGGCATGGTGCACGTGATGGCAGCGGCAGCAGGAGTATCGGTGATCCTGGCGCGCTCGGCGGTAGCGTTTGCGACCGTCAAGTACGCGGGGGCAGCGTACCTGTGTTTTCTTGGGATTCGCATGATCTTCGAGGCACGGCGCGACACCGGTTCCCTTCCCGCCGACGCGTTGGCGCCAGTTCGCAATCCCTTCTGGCAAGGGATCGCGACGGAAGTACTGAATCCCAAAACCGCGTTGTTCTTTCTGTCCTTCATACCTCAGTTTGTGGACCGGCAGAGCGGACACGTGTTCGCGCAGTTCCTGATGCTGGGAACCATTTCAGTGAGCTTGAACACTTCGGCTGACTTGGTGGTGACGATGTTCGCTGGCCCGCTCGGAAATAAGATTCGGTCTTCAGCGCGATTCAGAAGAACGCAGCGGACCGCAACTGGCGCGATCATGATTGGGCTGGGGACGTATCTGGCGGCTAGCAAGGCGGAGTAGAGGGACGACCTGACGCATTCGATCCCAGCGCTGCGGGAGCTCCGCTCCGCTGGGCAGACGAGGCGTATGCCCCCACGTAGTCCATATAATCGCGTCGCGCGCGATCGCGGGCGAAGTCAGGCCTGATCTTCAACAGCTCCTGGACGGCTGCATGCGCTGCGTCGTGTTGACCGAGCTGCGCATAGGCTTAAAATCCTCGAACGTGTGCTCTCATGATGCGTGGGGCCGAGGGCTTTGTTCCTGGCTTCATATTTCCGTGGTCGTCGGTGATGTCCCATCCGGAGTTGGCGATATAGTAAAAATCATCGTCGATGACGACCCCGTGCGTCGGATCGAGCGTGCGCGTCGACCGTTCGATGATCGTCTCTGACACAATTCTTGCAAACGACGCGTCCAGTGTGAAGGCCACGACACGCTCGGGCGATGTGCCGTTCTGCACCGCGATCAATCTCCCGCGATCGAAATACAACCCGTCAATGCCATTGAGAGCGAACTTTCCTTCCGTTGAAAGCCAGCGCACCTGCTTGCTTGCGATGTCCAACACAGCAATCCCTCGCAGATAGTCAGGCACGAAGATATGTTTCCCGTCCGGATGCATCGCTGGAGTTTGGGGTGAGATGAACTCCCCGGTGTCCAGGCGCTCCAACGCGGTGCCCTTCGCGGGCAAACGGTAAACGCCTCCGCTTTCCCCATCGCTCACGATGACCTCGCCATTCGCTGCGAGCACCATGTCGCCCAGAGCGCTACCGCGCGGTCCCTCAATGCGCCGCAACAACTTGTCGTTCTTCAAGTCATAGCAAAGGACTGCGGACCTGCCCCAATCCGCTTCGGGTGCAAGGCTGAAGCCTTTTATGGCGACCTCAGTCGCCCACAAAAACCCGCGGGGAACATCCACTTTCACTGCCAGGATGGGCCAACCATCGGGTGCCTTGGCAAAGTCAGTGCTGGCCCCGCTGGTATCGGTCGAAATGATTTTCTTCTCCCGAATACTGGTGATGAAGAAGCGCTTGGTGCGCGGATCGTAGTCCACATCCTCGGACAAAAGCCCGGAGTCGGACAGCAGAAAAGCCGTGGATCCGAGCGAAACCGAGTCGCGGTTCGTTTTCATGTCATTCTGGATTTTTGTAAAGCGTGGATCTTTGAGGAGTGCAGCAAAATCCCCTGATGTTTCTATCAGGTCGGTAGACTGCCCCATGCGAGCGAACTGCTCCAACTCGACAATTGCCGCATCCAGATCGCCGATCTGGACGCTCGCACGCGCGACCTCCAGGAGTGAGGAGGGTGCGTCGTTCAACAGCTCTTTCAGTTTTTTCGCGCTTGCCAGATTCGAATGCCAGTCTCTATTCGTGTGTGACTGGTGCAGCTCGGTCCGGAGACTCTGAAACTTTGCTAAGGCGGACTCCGGTTGCTTTGCAGTCGACGCTGCCAGCATGAGCAGGAACACCACTAGAGCGAGGGAAACAGTTCGCCGCATCGTTGTTAAACCCAACAGCCGAAGTAGTGCTCAGGAGGCCGGCGCCCATTGCTCCACAGCTAGTCGGGCTAGTCGAACGTGACTACCTGGTGATCGTGGCAGCCGGGCTGCAGAGTGTTGTAGAGAGTCTGTAAGAACTCGACCCCGAAACGCGCGAGGAAGTAGATGGCACCGATCTCGCGCTCCTGCAAGACCTTGTTCGGAAAAAGCGAATTGCTCAATTGCTGGGCGTGACGGCCGACGATTTCGCTCTGGCGAAGCTCGGCGCGCGCCGCCCGGGCACGCAGGGTTTCGAGCTGATGCTGCATTTTCGAGGTAGCGTTATCGGCTGCTTCGACCAACGTCTTATCGAGGCGTCCAAGCGCGTCTCGCACTCCCGTAAAGGATTGCTCGAGGGTGCGCGCAGCGCGGTCAAACGCCGTCTGAAGTTCGGCAGGCAGAGTGCTCGCGGCAACTTTTTCGCGCAAGGCGTCGTCCCCATGAAACGCATCGGTCAGCTTGAGGCCGTAGCGTTCGAGCAACAATTTCGGCTTTGGCTCCACGATGGTGGCTGAGAAACGCGGAACGATGGGAGTCACCTGACCCAGAAGTTTCTCGTAGACAACACCGACCTGCGCGAAGTACGCGACCTCGGCGGAGCCACCAGTGTAAGCCAGGGTGGGCAGAAGATGGTCCTGCACGATCGGACGCAGCAAGACGTTCGGACTGAAATCGTCTGGCCTCTGGGCGATTCGTTGGAGGAGCTGTTCTTTGGACAGTTTCTCGTCTTTGATAAGGAACTCGGAGGTCGCGTCACTCCCGTTAACGCGCCGGTGAATCGGAATGCGAGCACCATATTTCGAAGTGAAAAGCAAGGTCGAAG
>Ga0210409_10003349_pt1 | contig 18070 bp, 18 predicted proteins | sample IncBWH17MmetaG_FD_161649 | JGI IMG/M metagenome (GOLD analysis project Ga0210409, IMG submission 161649) | Forest soil microbial communities from Barre Woods Harvard Forest LTER site, Petersham, Massachusetts, United States - Inc-BW-H-17-M | ecosystem: Environmental > Terrestrial > Soil >... | reverse complement strand
GGTTTGTGGCTGATGCTCAAGCCGCGAAATTTGCCCGAAGCCTGCTAATCGACGGCAGCTTCGTTACTAGCGAGCCAGCTCCCAACGATATTGATTTGGTGCTCGTCTTGTCTCGGAGCCACGACGTAGCTGCGGACTTGCCACCAGGTCATTACAATCTGGTGTCAAGAAGGAGCGTGCGAAGGCGCTACGGCTTTGATATAGTAGTGGTGCGTGAATACACGGTCGAGTATGAGGAAGCGGTGGCTTTCTTTCAGCAGGTGCGTGGACAGCCCGCCCTGCGGAAGGGGATTTTGAACCTCACGCTATGATTGAGAATACCGCCCAACTCCAACAGGCCCTCGAGCAAATGGGCCGCATGCAACGGATCCTGGACTCATACCGTACCGACATCCTCCCGAAGAATCCTCGCAACTTCGCTGTTTTGGCCGAAGGACCACTTGACGAAATCCGCAAGCTGCAGGAGCAAATCTCAGAATACCTCTCACGCCTGGAACAGGCGCCCGCAGTCTAAGTAGCAAACCCGCCTCGCCCGCCCAAACGGCCACCCAAACAGTAACGCGGCGCCTGTTGGCCCCGGCGATGGGTCATTCCCGCTTCATTGCTTTTGGTTGCGAGGTCCGCTGTACTCCCGTGCTTGTCTTGAGCTGAGAATTCGCTTATCGCCTCAAAAGTTGCGCCTTCCGACCCCTCGATGCGTTTCAATAGGGCAAATCCGAAGTTGCAAATATGGCTTAAAGGATGGGACGAGAATCCGCCGCACGAGCAAAAAGATGCAAATGAGCGCGGAGATCAACGAAAACGGCGGCTACTATTTTAATTTACAAGCGGGAATAGTCTTTTTTGAGTCGAGCGCCGGTTTCGTAAGCTGGAAGCGGTCGGTGCAACTCTGGACTGTGGGCTCCAGCTTAGGCGTGCCGGGAAAATCGGCCAGATCATGCAAATGACGACGGGCCAGGGTTGAATAATGGACCATCGAAGTAGCAATCCAACCACACGCAACGACTCGCATCCCGGTTCGGTGGATGATCAGAAATGCGCACGCTGCACTTCTGCCCGGTCCTGTTGCGATAATAAATGGTATGGCGCACTTGAAAAGCGGATGGGCCAAGGGAAGCCTCCGCAGCGGAGCTGAGCAACTCGAAACCGTTAGAACTGATTTTGCTGAGATAAAACGCAGTAAGCTCCTCGATCGTTAGCTCCGAGAAAAACTCAACGTGGAAGACGGCGCCTCGATCCGGCTGCGGACCTTGGCGGGTAATGTAGGAAACATCCGCAGGGACAAAGAGCGAGGAATAGGCGGCCGCTTTATGCCTTTCAACCCAAATCCCATTGGGCCGAGCGAGATAGGCCCAAGAAAAGAACAACGCTATAGGGACAATCGCAAAAAACGGAGGATACACCAAGCGCTTGCGCAGCACGAAAACCAGCAAAGCGATGAAAAGGGGTAAACCAACGAATAGATCGAAAGGCCAAAGGAAGAACATGGCTTCGTTGCAGATAAAGGCAGCATATGAATTGAGGAAGACCAGGCCAGAGGAAACCCCAGTGAAAACGGCGAGGGCCAAGAGAGAGGTAACCAAGCGGGGTCCTTTAGGAAACTTTTCGGGCGTCCAGAAAAGCCAAAGCGCAAGCAAACCGACGAACAGACCCCAGATTATGCAAATGAGTGAGGAACAACTCAGCATCGACGAAGTCATCCGTAAGAGCGACTGTATCTCACCGGATGTTGCGTTCGTGAGAATGGAGCGTGTCCGGAGCCAGGGAGGGATTACACCGAAGTTCTTTCAAGGCGCTCCGGACCTGGCCGTCGAGGTCATGTCGCCGCGAGAGAGCCGGCGCAGGCTCAAACAGAAGTTGATCGAGTATTTTAACAATGGCACTCGGCTGGCTTGGGTGGTTAATCCTGGGAATGAGACCGTGATGGTTCATACCTCTGCCGAGCAAGTTGAGAGTTTAGGTCCGGCCGACCAATTGCGCGGAGGCTCGCTCTTGCCTGGCTTCGCCTTTGCGATCAAAGAGCTGTTCGAGATACCCGATTTCACTTAATGGATGCGAAGGCCCGTACGGTAGAATCGTACGTAAACGGAGCGCCGACTTGTAGTACTTGTAGTCGGCTCACCACCCTCGATCCAGTTATTGGTCGTGATGAACGAGAACTGGACAACCGTTCTCCGCCCTCTGCCGTCCGGCACTCGACAGCTAATCAGAGCGAAAAGACCGCACAGCATCACTAACGGAAAGGAGCGAGCGATTGTCATAGTTTCGGTTGGTGTTCAAAGAAAGTGACCATATCCCCCACGGTCTTGACCTTGCCATAAACCGGATTTCTATCCGAACGGTCCAGAGAGCCCCGGGCAAGGTAGGCGATGTCCCGCGCCAAGTCGTCCAAATCCTCTGGATCGATCTTCAGATCCTTTTCGCACCGATCCCGCCGAGTGACTGTGTTTAACTCGCCAGATCACTTTGTGTTGTTGCGGGCGGACGCCGAGTTGGAGGGAGGCAGGGTCCTGCCCGGTTTTGTCTTCCCCATCCAGAGGATTTTCGAACTGCCGGATTTGACGAGTTTTTTAACGTTTCAACGTTTCAACGTTTTCAACGCCTACCAGCTTCCGCGTGAGCCAGGTCACGCACAAGGTGATCCCCGCGCCAATCAAAGTGTACCAAGGCCAGAAAATCTCCGTGCCGACGTGCTCCATCCAATAAGCCTTCGTCGCGGGCAGAGCCGGCAGCACCTCAATCAGAGTCATCACCCCCAAAGAAACCAGCATCCCCAGAATGACGGGCAGGGCCCGGGTCTGTCTCCACGTGAGGGCCAGGATAAGACCGCCCACCAGGGCTCCGCTGGTCAACCCGCGCAATGAAAAGGCCGCGTTCAGCACAAACTCAACCCGGCGGCTGAGGTAGGCCGTTACGACCAGCAGCCCGGCCCAGAGGACCGTCGAGAGCTTGCTGAAGCGCAGAAAGAAATCCTCGTCTCGGTTTGGCCACACCGGCCTGACGAAATCCATGGTTGAAACCGAAGCCAACGACGTTAGGGCCGAGCTAACCGAGGACATGGCCGCTGAGAGGATCGCCACGATGAGAAAGCCCTTCAGCACGGGCGGCGTCTCCGTCATCATGAAAATCGGGAAGATAAAATCGTTGGCCTTGATGCCCGATCCCGGCCTGGGCTCCGGCAACGGGATTTGAAAAGGATGGCCCCGGTAAAACACCCACAACATGGTCCCGACGACGAGGAAGATCAGAAATAGCGGAAGGATCACCGTCGCACTGAGGAGAATGGCTTTGCGGCCATCGGCCACCGATTTGCAAGTCAGGACTCGTTGCACAACTAATTGTTCGGCGCCGTGAGTCGACAGGCCCAAAACCGTTCCCCCGAGGACGCCCATCCAAAGGTTAAACGGCGGCCCGAGTAAAAAGCGCGGGAACGAAACCCCGGCTGCCGGGGCCACATTCAACCAATGCGTTTTACCCGCCTCGACCGCCTGGGCAAACACGGCGCCGAGCCCGCCGCTCACGAGCGATGGGATATAGCACAACGCGTAAGCGCCTCCGACCAGAAAGAGGCAGAACTGCGCGACATCTGTCCAAATGACTGCCTTGACTCCTCCCCAATAGGTATAGAGTAGCGAAAGGAACACAAACAGGAGAATTGCGCCCAGAATAGGGTCGCCGGTGCCTAAACCGAGCAGCTTGTCGCCAAGCATCAGCTTCACCGGGATGCTCGCGACGTAGACGCGCACCCCGGCGGCAAGCGTTTCGCTGATCAAAAAAAAGCCGCCCGCCGTTTGCCGCGCCGCCGGGCCGAAAGAATTCGCGAAGAGTTGGTACGGGGAATAAATCTCGCCTTTGAAATAATGCGGCACCAGGAACACCGCGATAATAACGCGCGCCAGCACGTACCCGATGAGCATTTGGATAAAGGCCAGATCCGCGCCATACGCCATCGCGGGCACACCGATGATGGTCAGCGCGCTGGTTTCTGCAGCAACGATGGAAAGGCCAATGCCCCACCAGGGGATATTCCGGCTGCCCAGAAAGTAATCGCGCGTCGTGCGCTGGTCTTTGCCGAACCACAATCCGAGCGCCACGATGCCCGACAGGTACAGGAGGATGACGGCCCAATCGCCCGTGCTGAAGTAGCTGTTCATGACGACGAAATCCCAAACCCGAAGATCGAAAGCCGGCCCGCTGCGTCGGTGTGGCGACGCGGTGAGAGGAATTCCCTCTGTCAGATAAGCAGCGGCTGCTTTAGCAAGTCCTCAACCGCCCCCGGCAAATCGGCGCATAGGCTTTCGAACAAATGGCGGCACTGGCGTTCCGAGAGCTGAAGCATGCGAGCGGCCGAATAGATGAAGCCGCGTGTGGTTTGATGGGCATAGCCGAGCAACCCTTGGCGCAGGGCCAGGGAATAGATTTCGAGGGTCAATCCATACACCAACGTATGCCATCCGTGGGCCAGGCCGGTTTCCACCGCCTGCAGATACCTTCGCACCATGCGCTGATCGCGCAGCGGACGCAGTTTCTGCAACTGACCCTGCCCCACTCGCCTGCTGGCGGAGGCGAAGCGTTGCAGGACCGGCCGCTGTTGAAGCTCTTGATCCAGGGCCACCAGCTCCCGCAGTTCATTGCGGGAGGTATGGCCATGGGCCGCCTGGATGGCCGGCAACTCGATGGGCAGCAGAATCTGCGCCTGGTACTGCCGCAGCGCCCGTTCAAGCGAAGCTGCATCGTGCACCGGCGGAAGCCGGAACTCGGATGAAACCGAAGCCAGCGTGAGCAAACCGTCGGCGGAGCCCAGTTGCTCGGCCAGAGGATGCCAGTCGCCCAGCCATTCGGCCGCGTCGTTGAGCGCCAATTGCGTCTGCTTGACCATACGTTGCCCCGGCGGGCGCCTGCGCATCGAAAGCGCCGGCCCGCCGGTTCAGCTTTTACCGTGCACTGGTTGCCAGGCGAATGCCAGCGGCAAAGTAGGAAAAAAGAAACAAAAAATCCTTGCGCGCATTTTTGCTCTCTGTCTACATTTCATTCACCCTAATTGAGGTGGTTAGGCTAAATGATTTGGTAACAGAAAGGTCCGCATGGCTTCGGTTGATTTTGCAGTCGGGATCGGTGGTGAAAACGGGCAGGGCATAGCGAGCACCGGTGATATTCTGGCGCGCATTTTCGCCCGGCGCGGTCTCAACGTCAATGCCTACAACGCCTACCAATCCATCATTCGCGGCGGACACACGTTCCTCACCATTCGCGCCAGCGACGGCCCGGTCCGCAGCATGGGCGACAAGCATGACGTGCTGATCCCGCTGAACCAGGATTCGATGGACCGTCATTTGCGCCTGCTGCGCTCCGGCGCGTGTGTGGTGTATGACTCCGACAAGCTCAAGCCCGGCACTGCCGCCGACGGAGTGCAATTATGCCCGATGCCGATGAAGCAGATCTGCGGGGCCAACAAGCTCGCTTCCAATACGGCCGCACTGGGCGCGGCTCTCCAGATGATCGGGATCGAAGCGGAGCCCCTGGAGACGGTCATTGCCCGGCAGTTCAAAAAGAAGGGCGACGCGGTGGTGGCGGAAAACGTCGGCATCGCTCGCGCCGGCTACGATTACGCAAAGCAACATTTCAAAGCACTTTCTTTTCGGGCGCCGAAGCTCGACAAGCCCAAGGCCATCCTGACCGGCAACCAGGCTACTGCGATGGGCGGGGTGGCGGCGGGTGTGAAATTTTATGCCGCCTATCCCATGAGCCCTTCGACCGGAGTGCTGATGTGGATGGCCACGCACGCGCGGCAATTGGGCATCATGGTCCGCCAGGTGGAAGACGAAATTGGCGTGATGAACATGGTCATTGGCGCCGCCCATGCCGGCTGTCGCGCCATGTGCGCCACCTCCGGCGGCGGGTTCGCCTTGATGAGCGAAGCGGTCGGCATGGCGGGCATGATCGAAACGCCAGTGGTCTGCGTGGATGTCCAGCGCGCCGGGCCGGCCACGGGCGTGCCCACCAAAACCGAGCAAGGCGATCTCTGGCAGCTCCTCGGTGCCGGTCAAGGCGACTATCCGCGCATCATCGTAGCCCCCTCGAGCCAACTCGACCTTTTTCATACAATTCCCGAGCTGTTTAACCTGGTAGATAAATACCAATGTCCGGGCCTGGTCCTCGCCGACTTGCTGATTTCCGAGGGGACGGCCAGCGTGGATCCCGCCGCTCTTGATTTCGCCGCGAAAATCCAACGCGGCGAGGTCATTTTCCCGAAGGCCAACAGCAACGGCAATGGGGAATCGGAGAATCCGTTCGGCGGTTACAACGACAATACTTATTTGCGTTACCGGAACACGCCCAGCGGCATTTCTCCCCGCGCGGTTCCCGGTGTTCCGGGGCATATCCATATCGCCGCCACAGACGAGCATGACGAGGATGGCACGCTGATCAGCGATGAATTCACCAACCCCATCAAGCGGCGGATGATGGTGGAAAAACGAGGCCGCAAAATGCAGAGCATTCTTGCGGATATTGCGCCGCCCAAGCTGTTCGGCCCGAACCAGGCCCAAGTGACCTTGGTGGGGTGGGGATCCACCAACGGTGTGGTCCAGGAAGCCGTCGAAAAGCTGGCGGCCGAAGAAGGCATCGTCGCCAACCACCTGAACATTAAATGGATCGTTCCGTTCCACGGCGCCGAAATCACCCGCCTCTTGTCCGCGAGCAAACGCGTTATCATCGTGGAAAATAATTATTCGGGCCAATTCGCGCGCTATTTGCGGTCAGAAACCGGATTTAATGCCCACGGGCACATCCGGAAGTATGACGGCGAACCGTTCCGGCCGCATCACATTGTCGACTCAGTCAAAGAACAACTCGCAGGACAGACCACCCTCTCCGTTCCGGCGCACGAGATCATGGTTTAAAGCAAGCGCCCGTCACTTTCTGCATTTTGAAAACATGAGTACAATCATCGAACCTACCGCGCCAATTGAGGCAGCCAAGTCCGCCGCACAACTCGTTAAGGACAGTTTCAAGGGAAAGATCCATCCGGATTGGTGTCCGGGCTGCGGCGATTTCTCGGTGCTGTCGGCACTGCAGGCTGCTTTGTTCGAACTGGGGCTCCAGCCGCACCAGGTGGTGGTGATTAGCGGGATTGGATGTTCTTCGAACCTGCCGGGCTTCATCAACACCTACGGCATGCACACGCTGCACGGCCGTTCCCTGGCCGTGGGCACCGGCGTCAAGCTTGGCAACCACAGCCTTAAGGTCATCTGCGTCGGCGGCGATGGCGACGGTTACGGCATCGGCGGCAATCACTTTCTCCATACCATGCGCCGCAACGTGGACCTGACTTATATTGTGATGGACAACCAGATTTACGGCCTCACCACCGGTCAGACCTCTCCCACCAGCGCCAAGGGCATGAAGACCAAGAGCACACCTCACGGGAATGTCGAGAACGCCATTAACCCGATTCCCTTGGCTATGGTCGGCGGAGCTACTTACGTTGCGCGCGGCTTCAGCGGCAAACAAAAGCACCTGGTCGAAGTGCTTAAGGGAGCTATCACCCACAAAGGTTTCTCCCTGGTAGACGTGTTCAGCCCATGCGTGACTTACAACAAGGACAACACCTATCAATTCTTTAATCCGCGCGTCAAGATCCTCGAAGAGCAGGGTTACGATCCGACCAATTTCCAAAAGGCCCTCGAGAAAGCCTATCAGTTCGGCGAGGAAATCCCCATCGGTGTGGTGTGGAAGAATACGGAGTTGCCCAGCCTGGAGGATCTCGAACCCGTCTTGCACGACGGCAGCGGCCCGCTGGCTTTCCGCAAACTCGGCATCACCGAGGAACAGGCCCAGGCCGTCATCAACGAACTGCTCTAAGTCACCTGTCGTGCCAGCCTTACAGGCCTGTGGGCCCGTTGGGTTGTCCTTGCTGGGTCTGGTTCGCTCCAGCCTAGGCTTTAACATTCCGGGCTTTCAGCCCGAACCAGCATTGGACCAACACTGAAACGCGAACCCCTCGCGCGTGCGCTCCATTCCCTCCCCTTCCTTGGCCGACTTAGTCTTGTTTGCGGCAGTCCCTGACTTTACGCTCGCGCCATGACCGAACCTGAGATTCTGCAAGTCTTTCGCGACACGGGTGCCTTGTTGGAAGGACATTTCATCCTGCGCAGCGGGCTCCACAGCCGTCAATATTTCCAATGTGCACTGGCGTTGCAGCACATGCCGACAGTGGAAAAGTTTGGCACGGATTTGGCGCGCAAGGTCCGCCCGCTAAGCGCCGCCACGGTCATCTCGCCGGCAATGGGCGGCCTGGTTCTCGGGCAGGAAGTGGCTCGTCAGTTGGGCGTTCGCTTTATCTTTGTGGAAAAGGAGGACGGCAAACTGGCTTTGCGGCGCGGGTTCAAAATCGCCAAAGGCGAACGAATCCTCGTCGTCGAGGATGTCGTTACCAAGGGTGGACGGGTTCAGGAGACCATCGACATCGTGCGGGCGCATGCAGGCGAACTTGTCGGTGTGGCCATGGCGGTTGATCGCTCCGGGGGCACAATTGCCTTCGGCGTGCCGACGTTCAGTTTGCTTTCCCTGAATGTCGCAACCTTTCCAGCCGATCACCTGCCTCCGGAGCTGGCCGCGTTACCCGCTGTCAAACCGGGTAGCAAGTGATCGAACCCAGCTAGAGTTATCATGCCTGAACATCTACGCAGCTTGCGCGAATCTTTTTCACGTTTTAACATTTCAACGTGCCAACGATTTGGTTGCTGCTTCGCCGATGGTGTTCATCCGTGGTTTATTATCTTTGACCGCCCGCGCGCTAATTGTTTCGCCAGCCGGAGTGCGGCCACCATGCTCGAGGCATTGGCTAGGCCCTTTCCGGCGATGTCGTAGGCAGTTCCGTGGTCAGGTGAAGTGCGGATGAACGGCAAGCCCAGCGTCCAGTTCACACCCTGCTCGAACGCCACCATTTTAAGCGGTGCCAACCCTTGGTCGTGGTACATGGCCACAACGGCGTCGTAATCGCCGCGATACGCATAATAGAACAACGCGTCGGCGCTCAGCGGGCCGACCGCGTCGATATGCCGGCTCTGCGCTGCCTTCACCGCCGGCACAATCGTCGTGAGTTCTTCGGTCCCGATTTCGCCGCCTTCCCCTGCGTGCGGATTAAGCCCGCAAACTCCCACTCGAGCTCGGGCCAATCCAAGATCCCGGCAGGCCTGGGCGGATAGTTCAATAGCCGTCTGGACCTTTTCAACCGTCAGATACTCTGAGACCGCTCGCAACGGAAGGTGGGTTGTGGCCAATCCGACTCGCAGCCAACGGCCCCGGTCATCCTGACCCAGCAACATCATCGCTGTGCGCTCCGTCTTCGCCAGGCTGGAGAGCAATTCGGTCTGGCCGACGAACTTTATTCCCGAGCGCACGATAGCTTCCTTATTCACGGGTGCCGTTACCAGCGCATCCAACTCTCCACGAAGGCACCTTTGCGCGCCTTCACGTACCCAGGCTACGGCCGCACGGGCAGCAGCCGGCGAGCCGCAGGGCAATTCCGCAGCAAGCCGCTCCGCCACCGCGTTCAGGAGGAGAAATCGTCCCGCGCCGCTCTTTTCTTCATAACGAGACAAAGGCAAACCCAGCCCGAGTTTCTCATTGAGCACCGTTGTTTTCTCCGGATCACCTATCAGCAAATAGCGCGTCCCATCAGCCGTGCTTTCCGCTGCCAGTGCCTTGAGCGTCACCTCAGGTCCAATCCCCGTAAAATCGCCCAGCGAAACGCCGATGAACAAAGACGAGTCCACTTAAACTTCTTTAACTTGAAAACACACAGTCAAGAGGCGCCGGTTTGGCGAGGCCTGGAGCTCAATCTGATTCGCTTTGATTCGCGGTTCCAATCCGGACACTCTCCAAGGCACTGCCTCGCCACGCTAATAAAAAATCTGCACGAAGGTTTTCTTCTTCAAGCGATCGATCCACTGCTTTTCCAGCCGCCCCCGTTCTTCAGAAAGAAGATTCCTCTCGATGACCTCACGCACTAATGGACGGGGACTGTCCTCCTCATAGGGATCGCTTAAAGACTTGTAATGGGCAGTGCTCATTTCGTCCACTATGAGCAAGTAGCACTCGTCTGAAGTCTCGACAATGCCGCTCCATTGACCAGGTTTTAGTGCAGAAACCGCTTCCGCCCACTCTTTTCGTAACGCCGAGCGCCTGTACCAGCTCGACTCCCGGCTCTCCTTCAGATCTTGGGAGTAGATCGCCGCCATTTCGGTAAAACTGGCGCCTTCCTTGAGCCGCTGGAGGATCTCCTTGGCTAGCTCCTCGGCGTTAGGGTCCTTGGGATCCGATGACTTGCTCAGCGTAATCCGCCTCAGCTTCACCCGATCCTCCATCTTAAAGTCGTCGCGATGCGCCAGGTAATAGGTCTCCACCTTGTGCGGCGAAATGATAATCTCGGAGGCGATGTTCTTCAGCCGTAATTGCGCAATGATAAATCTCTCGCGGATTTGCTGCCGGAATTTTTCGATCGATATGCCGCGCGCCTCCAAAGTCTTGGTGCAGGTTGCGCGATCTCCAAACTCGGCCTTGATGGTTTCGTCCACCAACTCGTCGAGGACGCTTTCGGGCAGACTGTAACCAGCTGTCTTGAACTCGTGCAGGATGAGTTGCCGCTCCACCAGGCCGTCCAGGTTTTGACTGTCAACCTTGTTAAGCTCCTTCTCCAGCCTCGAAGGCTCGTTCCGATACTGGCGAACCAAAAGATCCTCGGCTTGTTGGTCGAGCATCGCCACTTCCTGGTACGTTATCACGGCATCGTTGACGATGGCCCGGATCGCGTTGGCCAATTCAGCTTCGACGGAACCCGCGCACAAAAGGAGCGCGGCCGCACCCAGCATAGTGCATGAAAGTTTCATTTTCGAGCGGAGCTGAGTCTACCGGCAGTGCTTCCGCTTGCAAGCGCAAGTTGGACTCGCACCTGCGCGGTTTGCATCTGAGTGTTGAACAAGTCGGCTCCCAATTCCCCTCACCCCTGCCCTCTCCCCGAGGAGAGAAAGAATTGTCCCCAGTCAGTCGGCGCGGCCAAGGCCATTGGAATTTCAAAAGGCGATGGTAGCTGCTCCCTCTCCTCGGGGAGAGGGTTGGGGTGAGGGGAATTGGGGTTAACCACCGGCTTGGCCGGGGCGCTCTATCCTCACGATCGGCCGCTCCGCTTCGTTTGCCCCGGCACGCTTCAGCCAAACCAGGAGGATGCTGATGTCCGCCGGGGATACTCCCGAGATCCGCGAAGCCTGACCGATGGTCGCGGGCCGGATCCGTGTCAGCTTTTGTCGCGCTTCTGGGCGGAGGCTGGGAACTCCGGAATAATCGAAGGCTTCGGGGATGTGCTTGTCTTCAAGGGACTTATGCTTGATGACTTCGTTTTCCTGCCGGGCAATGTAGCCGGCGTATTTGAGGGCGATCTCGACCTGTTGCACCACCTCGAAAGGCAAATTTGTCTTATCTACAATATCAGAATAACTTATCTCTGGCCGCCGCAAGCGCTGTCCCAGTGTCTCTGACCCGTTCCGCGTGTTCTCCAGCCGGTCGATTTCAGCTGCAATCGCTTCCTCCTTCACCCTGAATTTGCGGTAGTTCCGCTCGGGAAGCAGGCCAATTTCATGTCCGAGTGAGGCTAAGCGCAGGTCGGCATTATCCTGCCGGAGCAATAACCTGTATTCCGCTCGGGACGTAAACATCCGGTAAGGTTCAACAGTGCCCTTCGTAACTAAGTCATCGATGAGCACTCCGACATAGGCACGGTCACGTCCCAGCACGATTGGTTTGAGGTTCCGGGTCCGACGAGCCGCATTAATCCCGGCCATGAGCCCTTGCGCCCCAGCCTCCTCGTAGCCAGAGGTCCCGTTGATCTGTCCGGCTAGGTAAAGGTTCCGGCAAACCTTGGCCTCTAAGGAGGGGTACAGTTGCGTCGGGAAAGCGAAATCGTATTCCACAGCATAAGCGGGCCGGAGTATCTCGGCGTTTTCGCAACCGATGATAGTTCTGACCATTTCCGTTTGGACCTCGAAAGGCAGCGAGGTGGAAAACCCATTTACGTAGATTTCGTCAGTGGCAATGCCCTCAGGTTCCAAGAAGATCTGCTGGCGCTCTTTTTCTGGGAACTTAACTATTTTGTCTTCAATCGAAGGACAGTACCGTGGGCCTACACCTTCGATGATTCCAGAATAGAGGGGCGATTTATGAAGATTCGCTCGGATTACATCAGCGGTTGCGTTGGTGGTATAAGTGATATAGCAAGGCAACTGCCCGTTTATTTGGTCTAGAATTGAACCTGGGGGGTAGGCCCACTCCCTCGTTCCTGGACCACGTGGCGCCACGTTGGAATGTTCCACGTGGAACATTCCATTGCCATCATGACCATTGTGGCCAGATTGTTCCACGTGGAACAAATCCTCCTTCCAATAGGTAAAAAAAGGCGGCGGCTCATCTCCTGGTTGAACCTCAGTTTTCGAAAAATCGATCGACCGTCGAAGTAGTCTCGGAGGAGTCCCGGTCTTCAGTCGCCCTAGCTCTAATCCGACCTCCTTAAGAGAGGCCGAAAGCCCCATGGCAGCCGATTCGCCTGCCCGACCTCCGGATTGCTGGTTCAATCCGATATGCATGAGCCCCTTAAGGAAGGTTCCGGTAGTGACAACGACGGTTCGGCCGATGTAACGCACTTCCAAAGTCGTTTCCACCCCGTAAACCTCACCCTCCCTATGCAACAGTTTCTGGCATTGGGCCTGCCTCAGATCCAGGTTTGGCTCGCGTTCGCATACCCATTTCAGCCTGAACTGATACGCCTTCTTATCGCATTGGGCTCGAGGAGCCCAAACCGCCGGCCCCTTCTTCGTGTTCAGCATCCGGAACTGAAGCCCAGTCATGTCGGTAGCCTTACCCATCTCGCCGCCCAAAGCATCGATTTCCCTGGCGAGATGGCCCTTTGCAAGGCCGCCAATCGCCGGATTACACGACATTTGCCCCACTGTATCGGCGTTGATAGTCAGAAGCAGCGTCTGGCAGCCCATGCGGGCCGAGGCCAAAGCCGCCTCGACACCGGCATGCCCGGCGCCAACGACAATTACGTCATACTCTTTCGGATATGTGAACACACTAATTTCTTCTTACGATGATCTCCATCGTTAGCGAATGCAAAGTGTCTGCTGCCTGCCGCAGGACAACCTGATGACATGAACCATAAATCCTCGATCCCGTCAACGGAAGCTCAAAATGCGGCGTGGGTTTTAGGCTGGAAACAGGATTTCGACCAACTAATGAACAAAGCGCAGCGAGTCGCAATAAGCGTTTGAAAACCTTGGAAGCAACTCATTTTGTGTGCGCCCCGGCCAAGGCGGTGGTTAGCCGAATTCCCCCTCACCCCAACCCTCTCCCCAATGAGAGGGAGCCCGCTACGCTCGCCTTCTGAAAATTCCAATGGCCTTGGCTGCGCCGACTGACCGTGGACAATTTTCCCTCTCCCTCCGGGAGAGGGCAGGGGTGAGGGGAATTGGGAACCGACTTGTTCAAAACCTGAGTTGCACACGGTCTCTTCACTGCAACGACGTAGACAGTGCTATATTGGCAATGAATTCATCCCGACGGAGTAACGAGACGCCACTAACTTACCTGAGCCTCTTGCAAAAGTAGACCGCGGTCGAAACCCGAAAAACGGTCGTTTTAAATTCGGCCTTCGGGTTTCGAGTGCGGCACTCGGGTTAATTAACGGGTGTTCGGATAACGACAACCACCATGTCATTCTAGAGCCTAGATATGACAATGTATTGTCAATGTCGTTGGGCTTGTGGGCCCTAATAAGTGCGGCTAAAGCAGACTGGATTGGCTATAGGCGTAGTTAAATCTCTTCCGGGCTGATACGTATGGCAACGATGCTGCACGCTTGGATGACGTTCAAGCCCAGGCGCTCCGCCTCGGCAAGCACGCCTGGGGACTCGGTGCCTGGATTGAGCCAAAGTTCGTCGCAGGATTTGGCCGCAATCTCCGGCAGGATTTTTTCGAGCACTGCAGGTGGAAGGTAGACGCTTATCCGGTCCGGGCGGACGGGAACATCGGAGATCGATTTAAAGGCCGGCAACCCTTCTATTTGGTCTTCTTTTGGATTAACCGGGAAAACCGCATAGCCTTGTTGAACGTAAGCGCGAACGGCTTTATTTCCATATTTCGCACGGTCGTTTGAAGCGCCGATGATGGCGACGGTTTTCATACTAAAAAAGCGTGAGGATAAGCACTGATTAAGGCAACCGCGTCAAAGCCCAACTAAACCCGCGTGAACTTTACCCCAAAGCGCGCTGCAAAGCAAAGTAGACGCAAAGAGAAGGAATTTTAAACCGCAAAGAACGCAAAGAGGGAGCCGCTTCTTTCACGGGCCGTTTCGGCGGGCTCACCATTCGGTGAGATATCGACACAGTAGCGAGGCTAAACCGGGTTACTTTGTTCCCGTGTCCGGAGGAAGGAAGGTGATCTTGACCCCGCTCTGTTTTGGGCGATTGATGCTTTCGAGCAGTGTGGGGGAGGACGATTGCGTTGCGGTCGCGGGTGGGTTGCTTGGCCCCGGGGCGAGGGCTGAGCGCAGGGCGCCTTCCACCAACTGGGCGCAGTGAATCTTCATTGGGGGAAGGGGCCCCAGTTCGCCGGCCAACTCTTCAGTTTTAAGCGACAATGCTTCCTCGGGAGTTTTGCCGCGAATGAGCTCAGTGGCGAGACTGGCCACGGCGATGGCTGTTTCACAACCAAACGACTGGAAAGTGGCACGGTCGATGACTTTCTTTCCATTTTGCTGCTTGAATTTTACCCACATGCGGAGCATTTCACCGCAATCGGAATTGCCCACTGTTCCGATGGCATCGGCGTCGGGCAGTTCGCCGACGTTTTGCGGATTACGCAGGGCCTCGGAGATTTTCTTTTGTAAATCGTCGGTCATGGTGTTGAAATAATTAGCTCAACTTATATCTTGGCATTTTAGAGTCGACCTCGCGAGCCCAGGCGTCGATGCCGCCGCTCAAACACCGCACATTTTGCAAGCCATGGCCAAGAAAGTAGGCGGCCGCGTCCAGGCCCTGTCCCCCCTGGTGATCGACGATTACCAGCGGGCGAGTGTTCGTGCCCTCGGCCAGGATCTCACGCATGGTTGGCTGTGACAGCAGGACCGAGCCGTGGATATGAACCGCCTCGAATTCTTCACGAGAGCGCACATCGACCAGGCGCACAGAAGGATCGCGGCGCACCCATTCAGCCAGTTCTGCTGCTGCAATCAACGTTTTGGCGTCCTGTTCGTGACTGGTCCGGATATGCTCGAGGACTTCCTGCGGGTCCAGGCTTCCGTTGCGATCGCAAAGCTGCTGGATGGTCTCGTTTGGCTGGAAGGCGCAACTGCTGCAGCCGCCGATGTGAAAACGACGAAACAGGGCGCGCTGAGCGCCGGGATAGGCCTCGAGGACTTCACGCATGGTCGATTGCGGGCCGATCGACGTGACGGCTGCAGCGAGCGGAGGCAACGTGCTCATGCGGCGAAGAATTTTTGAATTTCGCCCAGGACTTCAACAAAGCGGTCAATTTCCTGGGTCGTGTTGTAAAAGTAGAAGCTGGCGCGCGCAGTGGACTCGACGCCCAGTTTGTGCATCAGAGGCTGATTGCAGTGATGTCCTCCGCGCAAGGCAACGCCCCGCTGGTCAGCCACCGTCACAACGTCATGCGCGTGGATGTCCTTGAGGAGGAAGCTCACTACGCCTGCCCGCCCGATGTGCGGTCCAAAAAGGCGGATTCCGCTCTCCAGTCCGGCGAGCTTTTCATACGCATAAGCCCCGAGCTCCTGGTCGTGCTCCGCGATGCGTTGCCGGCCGATTCCATCCAGGTAATCCATGGCCGCGTGCAATCCGACCGCGCCGGAGATGTCCGGAGTGCCGGCTTCGAACCGGTGCGGTGCATGCTTCCAGGTGCTTTTTTGGAAAGTCACACTGAGAATCATCTCGCCGCCGCCCTGGAAGGGCGGCATGGTTTCCAGAATTTCCTGGCGCCCGTACAGCACGCCGATGCCGGTGGGGCCGCACATTTTGTGGCCTGAGAGAGCCAGGAAGTCGCACCCGATCTCCTGGACATCGACCGGCCGATGACCCGCGCTCTGGGCCGCATCGACAAGCGTCGGAATGCCCAATTTGCGAGCTCGCGCGCATAACTCGATGACCGGGTTAATCGTTCCAAGCGAGTTGGAAATGTGGGTCAGGGCAAAGAGCTTGACCTGCTTGGTGAGCCATTCGTCGAGGTGATTGAGGTCGAGCAAACCGAGGTCGCCCGTCACCGGAAGGAAAAGAAGCTCGGCTCCGGTGCGGGCGGCCAGCAATTGCCACGGAACAATGTTGCTGTGATGCTCCATTTCGGTGAGCAGGATCTTGTCACCGGGATGCAGATGCTTTGTGCCCCAGGCATGGGCGACGAGGTTAATCCCCTCGGTGGTGCCTCGTGTAAAAATGATTTCATCAGGGCTGCGGGCGTTGAGGAAGCGAGCGGCACGCGCGCGGGCGGCTTCGAACGCGGCGGTCGCGCGGTTGCTCAGTTCATGGATGCCGCGATGCACGTTGGCGTTGTCCCGTTCGTAATAAGTACGGAGACAATCCAGCACGGGCACAGGTTTTTGCGTGGTGGCGGCGTTATCAAAATAGATCAGGGGATGCCCATGCACCTTCTGGTGGAGAATGGGAAAATCGGCGCGAGTGACGGACCAGTCCATATTCTCAGCGAAACATCTTCAACGGTTTTAGCTTCACTCGCCCGCTACAGCAACCCGAGTTGCAGCTTGGCGGCTTCGGTCATCATTGCCTGGTTCCAGGGCGGGTCCCAGACCAGCTCGACGGCGACATCATCGACGCCTTCCAAGCCAAGCAGCTTGTTTTGCACGTCCTGCGCAAGCATGGGTCCCATCCCGCAGCCCGGAGCTGTCAGAGTCATTTTGACTTCGACGCGGTAGACTGAGCCGTCGAGCGGGGCGAGGTGGCAATCATAAATCAGGCCCAGGTCGACAATGTTGACGGGGATCTCCGGATCATAACAGCCGCGCAATTGATCCCAGATTTCCTTTTCCAAGTGCTCCTGTGTCACTGGTGCGCCACTGCCGGCCGGTTTGGCCGTGGGACTCAAGCCCAGGGCGTCGGCATCTTTGCCTTCGATGCGGAACATGTTGCCGTTCACAATTACAGTGTAGCTGCCGCCCAGGGATTGTGTGAGGTAAGCTTGTTCGCCTTTTTGCAGCGTGACTTTGGAACCGACCGGGATCATGGCCGCTTCAACGTCTCGCGCAAGAGCAATGGATTCGCTGCTGTTCATATATTTATAATATAGTCCATTTTAAAGCCGCTGTCGCGTGTCATGGGCTGATCCGGGACGTACTCTCGGCGCCAGCCACTACTACCTGAGTTGCTGCGGACTGGAAAGTCCGCGCGCCAGGCGCGCGGACATTCTTGTCCGCAGGAATGGCGGATCTTTCAAGTGATCTGCGAAATATTCTCCATGCCAGCCAGTTCGTGGCTGCGCCGCCGCTCCGTTACATATCTTCTGTTTCGGTGCTCACGGGCTCGCCGGCCCCGCTGAGGGCCGCTTTTACCGCGTGCCAGGCCAGGATGGCGCATTTAACTCTGGCGGGGAACTTATGCACGCCCGCGAACACCGTCAGTTTGCCGACCTCGCCGATAACCTCGCCGGTGGTGACCATCTCATGAACCTGGTCGAAGATTTTTTGAACCTCGGCTTTGGTTTTGCCTTTGACGCTTTCGGTCAGGAGCGAGGCCGAAGCCTTGGAAATGCAGCAGCCGGAGCCGAGGAAACTGATGTCCTTGATCACCTCACCCTCGACGGCCAAAAACAGCTTCAATTGGTCGCCGCAAAGAGGGTTGCGGCCCTGGGCGGAGCAAGTGGCACCAGGGAGCTCATGAAAATTGCGCGGGTGTTTGCAGTGATCGAGGATTACCTGCTGGTACAAATCGGAGAGGTCGTCAAACATCATCTGGGTTGCTCATTCCTTTCCAGAGATCCGGGGGTGTTTTTCGAG
>Ga0210409_10003347_pt1 | contig 18073 bp, 16 predicted proteins | sample IncBWH17MmetaG_FD_161649 | JGI IMG/M metagenome (GOLD analysis project Ga0210409, IMG submission 161649) | Forest soil microbial communities from Barre Woods Harvard Forest LTER site, Petersham, Massachusetts, United States - Inc-BW-H-17-M | ecosystem: Environmental > Terrestrial > Soil >... | reverse complement strand
CGCATACCCACGATCGGCGCGCGCGTCATGGACCTGCAGGACCCGACGCGCAAGATGTCCACCACGGGCGGCTCCGAGCAGGGCACCGTGTACGTGCTCGACGAGCCCAACGTGATCGTCAAGAAGCTCAAGAGCGCCGTCACCGACTCGGGCCGGGAGATCGAGCGCTCGCCGGAGAAGCCGGGCGTCTCCAACCTGATCGACATTCTGGCCGTGGCCCGCGGCGTCACGCCCGAGCAGGTGCAAGACGACATGCGCGACGCGCGCGGTTACGGCGACCTCAAGGCAGCCGTGGCGGAGGCGGTCGTTGAGATGCTCGCCCCGGTGCGCGAGCGCTACGTCGAGCTGCGCGCTGAGGAGCCGGCGCTGGAGGCGGTTCTCGCCGACGGAGCCGAGCGCGCGCGGGCGATTGCCTCCAAGACGCTGGCCGACGTGCGTGAGTGCATGGGAGTGGGTCCGCCGCGATCGGTACGGTAGGCCGGTGACGCTCCCCGCGCTCGACCTCGACCTGGAGATCTTCAGCGGCCCTTTCGACCTCTTGCTAGCGCTCGTGCTGCGCGAAGAGGTGGACCTGCTGGACCTCGAGCTGGCGGACGTCGTGCTCGCCTATCTCGACCACCTCGAGGGTCGCGGCGAGCTGGATCTGGAGACGGCCACAGAATTCATCGTGCTGATCGCCGCGCTGTTGGAACTGAAGTCGCGCCTGATGCTCGCCGAGGACGGCGAGGAGCTGCTCGACATCGAGCCGGGCGAGGCCGCCGAGGAGCTGCTCGAACGGATGCTGCAAGCCCGCCGCTACCGGTCGGCCTCGACCCACCTCTTGGAGCTGTTCGAGCGCGAGCAGGGCGTGCGCTTTCGCAGCGCTCCGCTGCCGCCCCATCTGCGCAAGGCGATCGCCCCCCCGACCGACGGCTCACAGGATCCGGCCGTGTTGGGCCAGGCGCTTGGGCGCCTGTTGCGGATGCCGCCGGTCATCAGCCTGCGCCACATCTCGACGCAGCGTGTCACCGTCGCCGAGCGCCTCGACCACCTGCGCGGGCTGCTACGGCGCGGGCGCTTCTCCTTCGAGGAGGCGGTGCGCGGCGAGGATCGCATGACGGTGGCCGTCACCGTATTCGCGCTGCTCGAGCTCTACAAGCGCGGCGAAGCGTGGTGGGAGCAGAACGAGAGCTTCGGTGAGATCGCCGTTCACGCCGTTGCCGCCGCCGAGGTACCACAGGCACGCGTGGGATGAACGACGATCCGGGACAGGATCGGCCGCCGCTTGAGGATCGGACGCCGCCTGCCGATCATGGGGATGTGTCAGCCACCGAGGTCGAGTCAGAGCTAAGCGACGCGAGCGACAGCCCCGAGCCCGATCTCGCGGAGCCCGAGACGGCTGAGTCCGAGAGCGAGGAGCCTGTCGAGAACGCTGCTGTCGCAAGCGCCCTCGACATCGAGGGGCTGCCCGACACCGACCCGCTGACGGTGCGCACGGTCGAGGCGCTTCTGTTCCTTGCGCCCGACCCCCTCAGCCCGCAAGAGCTGTCCGACGCCGTCGCCACCGAGGAGCTTGCCATAATCGCGGCGCTTGCGGAACTGGCCGAACGCTACGCGCCCGGCCGCAGTGGCATCCACCTGCGGGAGCTCGGAGGCGGCTTTACATTTGCAAGCGACCCCGAGTCAGAGGAGGCCGCCAAGCGCCTGTTCAGCCGTTCGCGCGCCTCGGTACTGACGCCCGCCCAGGCGGAGACACTTGCGATTGTCGCCTACCTGCAGCCCGTGTCGCGACCGGAGATCACCCGCATTCGCGGCGTCAGCGCCGACTCGGCTGCCTCCACGCTCTTGGAGCGGGGACTCGTCGAAGAGTCCGGACGCTCGCAGTTCGGTGCGGTCATGTACCGCACGACCACGCAGTTCCTCAAGTTGTTCGGTTTGCGCTCGCTCGACGAGCTGCCCGACGTTGCCCAATGGGACCCGAGCCCCGAGGAGCAGGCCGAGTTGCGCGATCGGCTATTGCGCGCTGGCGAGGCCCGCACCGGCGACGGCCCGCCTGTGGCCGACTAGCTCAGGCAGCTTTTGCTGCCAGCTGTCCGCATGCCGCGTCGATGTCGCGGCCGCGCGTGAGCCTTACCGTCGCCTGGATGCCGCGCGCCTCCAACGCGCCCTTGAACGCGGCGATCGAATCGCGGCTTGACCCCTGGTAGATATCCCCATCACCGGCACGCGCGCCGCCTGCCGCGCGCGTGGGGGAAGCGGGGCTGTGCCCGCCGGTGGGGTTGTAGGGGATGAGGTTGACCTTGAACATGCGCGGCTGTTCGCTTGTGCCCTTCAGGGTGCTCGGCCCGCCCGCCCCGCGCGGCTTGGGGTGGGTGGGACTCAGGATCTTCGCGAGCGCGACGGCCTGCTCGTAGCGGTCGTTCACACCGGCGAGCATCACGTACTCGACGAACACGCGCCGGCGCTTGCGCTCGTAGAAGGCGCGACAGGCGTCGATCACGTCAGCCAGGGGGTAGCGCTCGTTGACGGGCATCAGCTCGCTGCGCAACGCTTCGTCGGCCGCGTGCAAGGAGAGGGCGAGGCGCAGCGGCATGTCTTGTTCGGCGAGCGCTTCGATGCCGGGGATCCAGCCGACGGTCGAGATAGCGGTACGGCGATGTGTGATGCCGATATCGGGCAGCCGCTCGCAGGCGGCAAGCACGTTGTCGAGGTTGAGCATCGGCTCGCCCATGCCCATGAACACGCAGTGATCGATCGGTCCCATGCGACGGAAGTGGAGCGCTTGGTCGACGATCTCAGAGGCCACCAGATTGCGTCCGAACTTCATCCGGCCGGTCGCGCAGAATGTGCACGTGAGCGGGCAGCCCGACTGCGAAGAGACGCAGATCGAGTGGCGACCGCCCGCCCCCCGCGATGGGGGGCGATAGCGCATCAAAACCGCCTCCACGGGACGCCCGTCGGCGGTGGCAAATAGAGCCTTGACCGTGCCGTCGCTCGCGGTGCGCTCCTCGCGCAACGCGAGGCTCGAAAACGGCACGCTCTTGGCTAGCCACGCGCGCAGCGGCGCGGGCAGGTTCGTCATCTGCTCGTACCCGCTCGCGCCCTTGGCCGCCCACTCCCACACCTGCCGGGCGCGGAAGGCCGGCTGGCCGTTGGAGGCGAGCGTTCGGTCGAGAAGTTCGAGGTCCACAGCCCTATCGTTGCAGCATGACGACTCACAGCCTGTCCCCCTACGAGCCTCGATGCGCCTCGCCAAGTACCTAGCCCACGCAGGGGTCGCCTCGCGCCGCGCCGCGGAGACGATGATTGCCGAAGGGCGGGTGACGGTCGCCGGGCAAGTCGTTCTCGATCCCGCGCGCGACGTCGACGCGCGCTGTGCCGTCACGGTCGATGAGCGTCCTGTCGCAGGCCCCGAGCAAACGGTCGTCTATGCGGTCAACAAGCCGATCGGTGTGCTGAGCACCGCGCAGGACACCCACGGTCGCCCGACGGTAGTCTCGCTGGTCCCGGAGGAGGCGCGGCGTCTGTATCCCGTTGGGCGTCTCGACGCCGACTCGTGCGGTCTGATCCTGCTCACCAACGACGGCGCGCTCGCGCAGCGTTTGACGCATCCAAGCTTTGAAGTGCCCAAGACCTACCGCGTAGGGGTTGATGGGGGGCCTGTTGGCGAGAGCGCGCTTGCCAAGCTGCGCGCGGGGGTGCGCCTGGAGGACGGGATGACCGCCCCCGCGCAGGTGCGGCGGGCGGGACAGGGAGTGCTGGAAGTGACGATTCACGAGGGTCGCAACCGTCAGGTGCGGCGCATGTGCGAGGCGGTGGGGCATCCCGTGGTCTGGCTCGAGCGCGTCGCGTTTGGGCGACTGAAGCTTGGAGAGCTCGCGTCGGGCGCGTATCGACGGCTCGGCGAGGCCGAGCTCGCGCGCCTGCGCGGTGGTCCAGAGGATCGCAAGCGATCTGTGCAATCCATGGCCGGTCGATCGAAGTGGCGCGGGCCTGCGCGTGGGTCGTGAACGGCGACTTCCCGGGCACACTCTGAAAGAATCGCGCCCGATGCCGCAACGCCTGTATGCCCTGCGGGGCGCGATCTCGGTGTCCGAGGACCACGCGAAGGAGATTCTGAGCGCCACGACGGAGCTGATGGAGGAGATCATGGAGCGCAACGGGCTCGCCCCGGAGCGCGTCGTCAGCTGCATCTTCACCGTCACCGACGACCTCACGGCCGAGTTCCCGGCCGTCGCGGCACGCGCGCTCGGCTTTGAGCGCGTGCCACTGCTGTGTGCGCGAGAGATCCCGGTGCCGGGCTCCTTACCCCGTGTGATTCGCGTTCTGATTCACTACTACGCGGATGATGGCCACGAGGCAAGGCACGTCTACCTGCGCGAGGCGGCCACGTTGCGGGCGGATCTCTTTGCGGCGCAGTAGCGTAGCGACGCTGGTCTGTGCCGCGCTGGCGTTTGGCGCCGGCGCGGCCCACGGCGCAGAGCGACATCCGCATGTCGGCAGGTTGCCCGGCTTCCCCGCGATTCGGGGCGTTGTGCCCGTGCTTGGGTCGAGTGCGGCCGTCGAGTCGCACGAAAAGCTCGTGAGGGGCGCCTTCGCGGCCGTGCGGTCCCGCCGCGTGAAGGGCCTCGCGGGTCCGGCCCAACGCAACGAAGGATTCCTGGCTGCATGCGAAAACGAAGCGCTGTTCCTCTCCTCGCAGGACGCGTGCTACCGCGGCGGGCCCGTGGTGCACGGCGCGACGGTGCACCTGATCGTCTGGCAGGGTCCGGTCGAAGAAGACATCTCGACCGAACCCAACGTCAAGTTGTTCCCGCTCGGCTACGTCGAAACGCTTGTGCGCTACATCGAAGACGTCGCGCACGAAAGCGGGGCACAGACGAACGTGTTCGCCGTCGACCCGCAGTACTTCGACAGGAATGCCGGAGGCGAAACTACCCCGGGTCAATATGCGCTGTCGTTCGACAGGACGACCGGTGTGACGGTGGACAGCACACCGTTCCCAAAACACGTGACGGGTGGTTGCACGGACGAAACCGAATACTCGAAGGGCCCCTGCCTGCTCGACTCAGATATCCAGAAAGAGGTCGAAACGGTTGCCAAAACGAGCGAAAAGGGTCTGCACGACATCTACGTGGTACTCACCCCGCCCGGCGTCGGTGGCTGCTTCGACAGCTCCTCGGGCGAGTGCGCCTTCAAGCAATACTGCGCCTACCACGGAGATTTCGGCGGCGACGGGGTCACAGCGGGCCAGCAGACGCTGTACGCGGTCATACCGGAGGTCGGCGAAGTCGAAGGCTGTGACTCGAGGGTGCACCCGAACAAGGCTGGAGGCGTGGATGCAGCGATCGACGCCACCAGCCACGAGTTGGGCGAGGTGATCACCGACCCGATCGGCAGCCAGTGCAAGAGCATTGCCAAAGAAGAATGCGAGCGCAATGCCTGGACCGACGTGATCGGCCAGGAGGTGGCCGACAAGTGCCTGCCGCCGGAGAGCACGGTCGCGGGGGCGTATGGGGAAGCACTCGGAGAACTCGAAATCGGCAACGAAGCGAGCCGCTTCAATCAGTTGATAAACGGCGATCACTACTACACCCAGCGTGTGTGGAGCAACCAAGCCGGCGTGTTCGAGGGCGGCTGCGTGCAGCGAGCGATCGGCGCCAGCTTCAGGGTGTCGCCGGGAGCGGCCGCGACGGTCCCGATCACGTTTGACGGATCCGCCTCGGGTGCGCCGGGGGATCCGGCCGTCTACTGGGTGTGGAGCTTCGGCGAAGGCGAACAGCTCGGGTCGACCAGCCCGACGGTCTCTCATACGTTCGCGGCATCCGGGGTCCGGGAAGTCGGTCTGACCGCCTACGACGCCTACGGCAATGCTCAGGGGGTGGTGGAGCTCGTCAACGTGGCCGGCGCGCCGATTCCCTCGCCGCCCCCGCTCTCGCCCCTGCTGACGCCATCGCCTCCGGCGGTCAAGGAAGCGATCGCCTTGCCGCTGCATCTCGACGCCGCACAGCTCGCGGCGGCGCTCGGCCTGCTGAGCGCCGGCAGGGAATTGGCCGGCGACACCCTGCTCGGCCACGTGGCGTGCCCCCCGGCATGCGCGATCGTGGCACGGCTGTACGCCAAGATCCCCGTTACGAAGCAGGGTCGTCGCACGATCAAGCTCATGGCAATCGGGTCGGCGCGCCTGACGGTCGCCGCCAAAGGGGTGGGGGCGCTCACTGTGAAGCTCAGTGCGAAGGGCCGTGCCTTGCTGCACAAGCGCCACAGGCTCTCCTGCCAGCTGCGCATGAGCGTCGAAGGCCAGGAAGGCGGCACATGGCAGATCGTGCGCTCGCTCACGCTTGTCGGCAGCGGGAGTGTGGCTCGACGCTGAGCTGCGGTCTCGTGTGAGGGTTCCGTCACAATAGGCGAGCATGGCAATCGAGTTCTCCGAGCGCATCGAGCGCATTCCCTCCTACCCTGCGGCGGGCGGCTATGCCCAGCGCGCCCCCAGGGTCAAGCTTGCCTCGAACGAGTCGCCGTGGCCGCCGCTGCCGGCTGTGATCGAGGCGATCCATGCCGCGCTTCCCACGCTCAATCGCTACCCCGACCCCACCAACTCACTGCTTCGCGAGCGCCTGTCAGAGCGCTACGGCGTGCCGGCGGCGCGGATCGCGATTGGTAACGGCTCATGCGACATCCTGCTGGCTGCGGGAGAGGCCTTGCTCGAGCCCGGCGCCGAGCTCGTGTACGCGTGGCCGTCCTTTTCGGTCTACCCGCACCTGAGCGCCGCTTCGGGCGCACGGGCAGTAACGGTCGGGCTCGACGCAGGCGAGCGCCACGACCTGCAAGGAATGTTGCGCGAGATCACCGCCGCCACGCGGCTTGTCATCGTGTGCAACCCCAACAACCCGACGAGTACCGCGCTCGCGCTCGCCGAGATCGCCGACTTCGTGGCAGAGGTGCCGCGCCACGTGTGCGTGATCGTCGACGAGGCCTACTGCGAGTTCAACCTCCTGGAGGACCCCGATGCCTCGATCGAGCTGCTCGAGCGCCACCCGAACCTGGTGCTCTTGCGCACCTTCTCAAAGGTGTACGGCCTCTGCGGCCTGCGCGTGGGCTTTGCCCTGTGCGGCTCCGAGGATGTGCCGCGGGCAGTCGACCAGGTGCGCCAGCCGTTCTTCTGCAACGCCGTCGCCCAAGTCGCGGCGGTCGAGGCGCTCTCACACCAGGATGCCGTCACCGAGCGTGTGACGCGCACGATCGCCGAGCGCATCTCCGTCGAGGAGCGCCTGCGCGCGCTGGGGATCGAGCCGGCCGAGTCCCAGGCGAACTTCTGCTGGTTTGGTCTCGGCGAGGACGACCCCGAGCTGGTGGCGGCGCGCGAGGAGCAGGTGATGCGCGGGTTGGCCGAGCGTGGAGTGCTCGTGCGTGGGGGAGGGGCGCTCGGCAAGCCGGGGGCCTTGCGTGTCACGTATGGCAGCTCTGAGGAGAACGCGATCTTCCTCGCCGCGCTCGAGGAAACCCTGTAGGCATGTGGGCGCAAGCCCCTATGGAATGAAGGGTGGGTGCTCTGAGGAGTCGGAGACGGTCCCTTCCCGCGGCTCGACGGGGCGCGAGTTGTCTGCTACAAATCTCTTAGACGATCATGCAGACGACCGCTTCGACATCCGCCGCCGCACTCCGCGTGTCGTATTGGTCGTTTCGCTACGCCTGGCGATTTAGCTAGGCGCTCCGGCCGTGCCTCCGTCCGTGAGCGGAGGCCACCCAGGCCGCACGGGTCCCCGCGGGACCGAGCGCCGCTCCCACCGGCACATCCGCCTTCGCACGCGCGACGCGGCGGCTCTCACGGAGCAGCCACAACCAACCCGCACTTGAAAGGATGAAGCAATGATGATCGTCATGAAGGAGGCCGCCTCGGACGCAGAGATCGAGGCGATTATCGAGAAGATCGAGGGTGCCGGAGCGCTCGCCCACCCGATAAAAGGAGCCCGTCTGACCGTGATCGGGGCGATCGGCGACGTCGAGCAGGACGTCAACATCGCCAATCTGGGTCTCGAGGGGCAGCCCGGCGTGGACCGCGTGATGCCGATTCTCAAGCCCTACAAGCTCGCCTCCGCACAGATCCGCCACGGCGAGCGCACGGTGCTCGAGATCGACGGGCGCAAGATCGGCGGCGAGCACTTCGCCCTGATCGCCGGGCCGTGCACGGTCGAATCGCGCGAGCAGCTCTTCGAGACGGCGGACGTCGTCAAGGATGCCGGCGTGGCGATGCTGCGCGGCGGCGCCTACAAGCCGCGTACCTCCCCCTACGCCTTCCAGGGCCTTGGCCAGGAGGGTTTGCGGCTGCTGGCAGAGGTCAAGCAGCGGACGGGCCTGCCGATCGTGACCGAGCTGATGGACGCGCGCGACATCGAGCCGGTGCTCGAGGTGGCCGACGTGATCCAGGTCGGCGCGCGCAACATGCAGAACTTCCCACTGCTTGCCGAGATCGGCCGCTCCGGGCGTCCGGTGCTGCTCAAGCGCGGCCTCTCGGCGACGCTCGACGAGCTCTTGATGGCGGCCGAGTACGTACTGAAGGAAGGCAACCCGAACGTGATGCTGTGCGAGCGCGGAATCCGCACATTTGAGAACAGCTATCGCACGACTCTCGACCTGCAGGCGATCCCGGTGCTGAAAGAGCTCTCGCACCTGCCGGTCGTCGTCGACCCGAGCCACGCGGCGGGACGGCGCTCACTGGTCGCACCGATGTCGTTTGCGGCCGCCGCCGCCGGGGCGGATGGGATCATCGTCGAGGTGCACCCGAACCCCGACGAGGCCCTGTGCGACGGCCCCCAGGCACTCCTGGCGGACGATTTCGCCGAGTACGTGGCGACGGTCGAGCGCGTGGCGGCAGTCGCGGGGAAGGCGTTCAGCACGGCGTGAGAATTGCGGTGCTCGGGGTCGGGCTGATCGGGGGCTCCATCGGCCTGGCCGCGCGCCGTCGCTTGGGGGCTCACGTGGTTGGCTACGACCCCGACGCGGCGGTGCTCTCGAGCGCCGGCGAGTTGGGGGCGATCGACGAGGCCGCCTCCGGGCTCTCCGCTGCTGTCAAGCATGCCGACGCCGTGTTCGTGGCGAGCCCGGTGGGAGCCTCGACCCAGGTCGTGCGCCGCGCGCTGGAGGCCGCCGGCGCGGAGTGTGTCGTCAGCGATGTGGGGTCCACCAAGCGTGAGATCGTCGCCGCGATCTCCGACCCGCGCTTCGTCGGCGGCCACCCGCTCGCGGGCGCCGAGACGGCCGGGGTAGGGCACGCACGCGAGGATCTCTTCGACGGCGCGACCTGGTATGTCACGCCCGTTGCGGGAGCGGCAAGGTCTGCCGCCGGGCCCTCGGCACTCACCGGAGCGAGCACCCTTCCCGTCGTCGAATCGGCGCCGTGGGCGCTCGAGCGGCTGCGTGGGCTCACCGAAGGCATCGGAGCACGCCCAATCGCGATTGACCCCGAGGCTCACGACCGCCTGATGGCGGGCGTGTCTCACCTGCCGCACGTTCTGGCCAACGTGCTTGTGGCACAGGCAATCCGGGCGGTCGAGTCCGACGGCGCGGCGGTCGCGGATGGCGCGCTCGGTGCGGGTCCCAGCTTCCGCGACGCGACGCGCGTGGCGGGCGCCAACACGGCGATCTGGACCGACATCTACATGTCAAACCGCGACCTGCTCGGCCACGCACTCGACCATGCGATCGCGGAACTGGGCACCGTGCGCGAAGCACTCGACGCCGGCAACGCACAGGCGCTCGCCGCCTGGAACGAGCGGGCGCGCGCGGCCCACGAGCAGCTCCAGCGGGCAGGGCTGGCGCCGGGCTCGTAGGGTAGGGCATATGGACGTGCGATTCGATCCCTCAGGTGGGCTGCACGGCGAGCTCAGGGCTCCCGCCGACAAGTCGATCTCCCACCGCGCGGCACTCCTGGGGGCGATGGCCTCTGAGCCGACGCGCATCGAAAATTATTTGCACGCCGCCGACACAGACTCGACGCTCGCGGCGGTCAGGGCGCTCGGTGCGCTCGTGGACGAACGAGACGGGGTCGTGACGGTCAGGGGCACCGGCCTGCGCGAGGCACGGGTTCCCGACGGGCCGATCGACGTCGGCAACGCGGGCACGCCGCTGCGCCTCTTGCCGGGCTGGTTGGCGGCGCAGGAGGGACGCACGTTCACGCTCGACGGCGACGAGTCGATCCGCCGCCGCCCGGTCGATCGGGTGGCCGAGCCGCTGCGTTTCATGGGCGCGGAATTGGACGTGCGCGAAGATCGCTTCCCGCCACTCACGATCACGGGTGCCCGCCTGCGCTCGATCTCCTACGAGCTGCCGGTCGCAAGCGCCCAGGTGAAGTCGTGCATCCTGCTGGCGGCCCTGGCCGCCGACGGCGCCACGACGGTGGGAGAGCCGGCGCGCAGCCGCGACCACACCGAGCGCATGCTGTTACGCGCCGGCGTAAACATCCACCGCAACGGGCGCCACGTGACCGTCGTCAACGCCGATGAGCTGGTGCTCGACCGCGTCGTCGTGCCGAGCGACCCCAGCTCGGCCGCGTTCGCGATCACCGCGGGAGTGCTCGTGCCCGGGTCGCGCCTGCTCGTGCGCGACGTCGGCGCCAACTGGACGCGAACCGGCTTCCTGCGGATCGTGCAACGCATGCGCGGGATCGTGCTCGGCGACCTCGAGGACGAAAGTGGCGAGCTGATCGCCGAGGAGCCGATCTGCGACCTCGATGTGGCCCACGGCGCTCTCGAGGGCACCACGGTCGAGCCCGAAGAGGTCCCCTTGGCGATCGACGAGCTGCCGCTAGTCGCCCTGCTCGGCTGCTTCGCCGAGGGGGAGACGATCGTACGCGGCGCGCACGAGCTGCGCCTGAAGGAGTCCGACAGGATCGCCACGGTGGTCGACGGCCTCCGCGGCCTCGGCGCCGAGATAGAGGCGCTCGAAGACGGCTTCGCCGTGACGGGCACCGGCGGTCTGCGCGGCGGCACGATCGACGCCGCCGGCGATCATCGCCTCGCGATGATGGGCGCCGTAGCCGGCCTGGCATCGCGTGACGGGGTGACGGTGCGCGGGATGGAGGCGGCGGCGGTGTCCTACCCGGGGTTTGTGGAGGACATCGCAGCGCTCTCCTGAGCCGGCGGGAAGAAGTAGCGACTGCGCTAGTATGCAGGTATGAAGCGCACAACCCTTTCGCTCCCTGACGATCTCGCTCAGGCACTTGCGCGCGAGGCGCGCCGACGCTCTACGTCCGCTTCTGCGATCGCCCGAGATGCGCTCGCAAAGCACCTTCATCTCATTCCCGGCGATGCGCGACCGCTGCCGTTTGCCGCCCTTGGCCACAGTGGCCACCACACGACCGGCCGGGACATGGAGAAGTTGCTCGCGCACGAGTGGGATGAGCAAGCTCGCGATCGTTGACGCCGGACCGCTCTACGCGGCGGCCGACTCCGACGACCGTGACCACGCTGCCAGCCTGGCAACGCTATCCCGCCAAGACCTGCGTCTCGTCGTAGCGAGCCTGGTCGTCGCCGAGGCGACCTACTTTGTCGGACGGCGTCTTGGTCCCGCCGCGGAGCGAGCGTTCTTGCAGGGGCTTGGCGAGCTGGACGTGGAGGGACCAACCAGCGAGGACTTCACGCGCATGGCCGAGCTGGTCGAGCAGTACAGGGATTTCCCATTGGGTGGCACCGACGCCTCGGTGGTGGCGCTCGCCGAGCGACTGGACGCCCCTATCGTCGTGACGCTCGATCGCCGCCACTTCGCAGCCGTCAGACCCCGCCATCGCGAGACGTTTGAGCTTCTTCCGTGACCTGAGCGCCTGACCGCAGGGGCATGGCCTATGGAGCCACGCCGCGAACTTTCTATATTGAGTGGCTACGGTCCGCGCGCAGGTGAGGCTCACTCCCCGACGGGCCAGTGCTCGACATCGAGCTCCGGCATCGGGAAGTGCTTCGGATTGCCGGTCGCCAGTCGGGCGCCGACACCGACGGCGGCAGCGGCGATCAAGCAGTCGGCTTGGCTGAGGGTGACTCCCTTCTCTGCATACTCTCTGCGCCAGCGTCCGGCCCTTTCCCCCTCAGAGAGGTCGAGTCGAGCCAAGCGCATGCCGCTCAGGAAACGCGCGACGACCGCCTCCTCCGCGACTCTGGCTCCGCGCAGCACCTCCTCGGCGTTGATCGCGCAGATCCAGGGAGCCTGACCGGTATCGCGCAGAGCCCGCACGTGCTCGGCCGCTGGACGACCGCGCAACACATCGATCAGGACGGTTGTGTCGAGCAGCAACCGCAAGCGCTAACCGACACGACTCGGGTCGGCGTGTCGTTGCTCCGTGACCCACGCCGCCGGGTCCGCATCCCACTCGTGCTCTCCGGCAAGGCTGCCGATTCCGGTTTCGATGTCTTCCCAGCGCTGCTCGTCCTCGAGGGCTTGGCGCACGGTCTCCGAGATGAACACACTGCGACGTCGCTTCCCAACGCGCCTGTCGAGCCGCTGCACGAGGTCATTGTCCAAAGTAATGTGCAGACGCATGGCCACAACTTAGCACACACTTGGTTGGCGCACGCTATCGTCCAGCGCCGATGTTGATCGCGATCGACGGACCCGCAGGGGCCGGCAAGTCCACGGTGGCGCGCGCACTTGCGCAGCGGCTCGGCTTCACCTACCTGGACAGCGGCGCGATGTACCGCTGCGTGGGGCTGCTCTCGCTCGACTCGCCGGGCCGTGTGCCGGCGGAGTTGGCGCACTCGGCTCGCATCGAGTTTGCCGTGGGCGCTGAGGACCCCGTGCTTCGGCGCGTGCTGCTCGACGGGCGCGACGTCAGCGAGGCGATTCGTGCGCCGGAGGTCTCCGAGGCCGCCTCGCGCGTCGCTGCCGACCCGGGCGTGCGCGAAGCGCTTGTCGCCAAGCAGCGCGAGCTGATCGCCGGCGGCGACTGGGTCGCCGAGGGACGCGACATCGCCACCGTCGTGGCGCCCGACGCCGAGCTCAAGGTCTACCTCACGGCCGATCCGGCCGAGCGCGCCCGCCGGCGCGCGGACGAGCTGGGCGGCGACCAGGCGACCGTGATGGCCGAGCAGACGCTACGCGACCAGCGCGACTCCACGCTTGGACGCAGCACGCTGGAGGCCGCCCCCGGCGCAGTCGTGCTCGATACGACCGGCATGACCGTCGAGCAGGTCGTGGAGCGCATCGCCGAGCTTGCGCGGGCGGCCCGCGCGTCAGTCTGAGCATTCCCGCGCCGGGACGGCCTTCCCAGCCGGTCATACTCCCCTGATGCAGAAGGTCGCCATAGTCGGATACCCGAACGTGGGCAAGTCCTCGCTGGTGAACCGCTTGGCGGGCTCGCGAGAGGCGGTCGTGCACGAGCGGGCCGGGATCACGCGCGACCGCAACGAGATCGAGTGTGAGTGGAGTGGGCGCACATTCACGCTGATCGACACGGGTGGGGTGGACTTCCAGGACGAGGACCCGCTGTCCGGATCGATCCGCGAGCAGGCGCGTGCGGGGATCGCCGACGCCCAGGTCGCGGTGCTCGTCGTGGACGCCCGCGCGGGGGTCCGTCCAGGTGACGAGGAGATGGCCGAGATGCTGCGACGCTCGCCCCTTCCCAGCATTGTCGCCGCCAACAAGTGCGACGGGGTCGCCGATCTGCCGCTCGCCGCGGACTTCCACCGTCTCGGCCTCGGGGAGCCCCTGGCCGTCTCCGCCGCTCAGGGTCTCGGCACGGGCGACCTGCTCGACCGGATCGTCTCGTTGCTCCCGCCCGAGGAGCACGACCCCGTCGCCGAGGACGAGATTCGTCTCGCGCTGATCGGCCGCCCGAACGTCGGCAAGTCCTCACTGGTCAATCGCTTCCTCGGCGAAGAGCGCGTGATCGTCTCCGAGGTCGCGGGCACTACGCGCGACGCGATCGACACGGCCCTGGTGGTGGACGGTAGGCGGCTCGTCCTGATCGACACCGCGGGCATGCGCCGCCAGTCGAAGGTGTCGGACTCCGTCGAGTACTACACGACGCTTCGCTCCCAGCGTGCAGCCGAGCGTGCCGACGTGGCGCTCGTCGTGTGCGACGCCCGCGACGGCGTCACCTCTCAGGATCTGCGCGTCGCCGAGCTTGCCATGAAGGCGGGCTGCGCCACCGCGATCGTGCTCAACAAGTGGGATCTGAACGAAGGCACGGAGAAGGACCTCGACCACGAGCGCGCCTGCGTCGCCGCAAAGCTGCGCCTGCGCCCGCGTGTGCTCACCGCCAGCGCGAAGACGGGGCGCAACGTCTCGCGCTTGATCGCAGAGACCCTTGCGCTCGGCGACCGCCGCCGCGGGCGCATCCCGACCCCCGAGCTCAACCGCTTCCTCGCCGAGGCCGTGCAGGCGCGCCAGCCGCCGGTCGGGACGCGTCGTGGCTCGGGTCAGCACCGCCTCAAGCTAATCTATATGGCCCAGATCGGCGAGCGCCCGCCGCGCTTTGCGATCCAGGTCAACTCGCGTGCACGGGTCACGCGCGACTACGCCTACTTCATAGAGAACCGCCTGCGCGCGCGCTACGGCATGGACGGGGTGCCCCTGATCATCGACTTCGTCGAGCGCGGCACGCGCACGGACACGCGCACGCGCAGCCGGGTGGCATAGCGCCGCCCTCCTGGCGCCGCTTTCGATCGAGCTCGCAGTCCTTGCACGAGCCGCGCGGCGGAAAATCTCGATCGAAGGTTGCGGGTCGGCTTAACGCATAGACTTCCGCGCAACTTCAAGCCTCGACCGTGGAGCCGACCCCCAAGCCATGAGCCACCATTCCGATAACGAGTTCTTGTTCACCTCCGAGTCAGTCACGGAGGGTCACCCCGACAAGATCGCCGACCAGATCTCAGACGGGGTGCTCGACGCCGTGCTCACGGACGACCCCTACGGCCGCGTGGCTTGCGAGACGCTCGTCAATACCGGCCTGATCGTCGTCTCCGGTGAGATCTCGACCGACACCTATGTGGACATCCAGCACGTCGCGCGCGAGACGGTGCGCAGGATCGGCTACGACAACGCCGCCTACGGCTTCGATTGCGACACGTGCGCGGTCATCAACGCGATTGACAAGCAATCCCCGGACATCGCCCAGGGTGTCGACTCGGCGTACGAGACCCGCCACGACCCCGCCGATGAGGACGAGCTCGATATCGCCGGCGCGGGCGATCAGGGAATGATGTTCGGCTACGCCTCGAACGAGACCGAGGAGCTGATGCCGCTGCCGATCTCCCTCGCTCACAAGCTCTCCAAGCGCCTTGCAGAGGTGCGCAAGGGGGAGGTCCTGCCCTACCTGCGCCCCGACGGCAAGACACAGGTCACGGTGCGCTACCAGGACGGTCGCCCCGTCGAGATCGAAAAGATCCTGATTTCTACGCAGCACGCCGACGGGATCGACTCCGAGACGCTGATCAAGCCCGACCTGTTCGAGCACGTGCTGCACCCGGTGCTGCCAAGCGAGCTCTACGACGAGAAGAAGCTGCTGAAGAACTTCCTCGTCAACCCCACCGGACGCTTCGTGATCGGCGGCCCGATGGGCGACTGTGGTCTCACCGGCCGCAAGATCATCGTCGACACCTACGGCGGCATGGCCCGCCACGGCGGCGGCGCCTTCTCCGGCAAGGACCCCTCCAAGGTCGATCGCTCCGCCGCCTACGCCGCACGCTGGGTCGCCAAGAACATCGTCGCCGCCGGCCTCGCCGACCGTGCAGAGGTACAGGTCGCCTACGCGATCGGCGTGGCGCATCCCGTATCGGTCATGGTGGAGACGTTCGGCACGGAGAAGATCGGCCGCGGGCACATAGCCAAGCTTGTGGACGAGCACTTTGATCTGCGCCCGGGTGCCTTCCGCGAGGAGCTCAAGCTGCACCGTCCGATCTACCAGAAGACCGCCGCCTACGGTCACTTCGGTCGCGACGACCACGACTTCACGTGGGAGAAGACCGACAAGGCACAGGCCCTGCGCGCAGCCGCCGGGCTCTCACCCGCCGGCGCGGCTGCCTGAGCCGGCGCAACCGCCAGAGGCCGGCGTGGCTCCGCCTGCGGCGTCGGGTGTCCGGTGTCTGGTCTGACCGCTCTTACGCCGGCGCGGTCATCTGAGGCGGACGGGTCCCGTCGCGGCGTTTCGGGTGGTCCGCCGCCGAGTCTAACCTTGCGAAGTGTCCGCGATCGTCCAGGTTGAGCCGATGACAACGGCCCGCGCGTTGCGCGGGCCGTTCGACTACAGGCTGCCCGAGGAGCTGCGCGAGGGTGTCGGTGTCGGCTCGATGCTCGTCGTCCCCTTCGGGCACCGGGAGATCCTAGGCGTGGTCACCGCCCTGGCAGACCACAGTGAGGTCTCCGAGGAGAAGCTCCTGGCCCCCCTGCGAGCACTCGACGAAGGTCCACCCGCGCTGCCGATGGACCTCGTCGTGCTTGCCAGGTGGCTCGCCGACGAGTACTGCTCGACGCTCGCCCGTGCGCTCGCGCTGGTCCTTCCCCCCGCGGCCACGCGGCGCCTCAGCGGGCGCAAACGTCGCAGCGCGCCGCCCCGCCCCGAGCACGTCCAGGTCGGGGTCCGCGCACTGCGGGCACCCGAGCTCACCACCGAGCAGGCAGCTGCGCTTGCCACGCTGACCGAGGCGCTCGCAGGCGAGGCCGCGCAGACACGTCTGCTTGCCGGGATCACGGGGTCTGGCAAGACCGAGGTCTACCTGGGTGCCTGCGCCGAGGCACTCGCGCGAGGACGCGGCGCGATCGTGCTCGTCCCCGAGATCGCGCTCACGCCCCAGATCGTCGGACGCTTCGTGCAGCGCTTCGGGGACACGGTGGCCGTCCTTCACTCGCGTCTCACGATCGCCCAACGTCGCGAGGAGTGGCGTCGCCTGCGAGCCGGCGAGGCGCGCGTGTGCGTGGGGCCGCGCTCGGCGGTCTTTGCCCCGATCGAGCGCCTCGGGCTGATCGTCGTCGACGAGGAGCACGACTCCTCCTACAAGCACGAGGGCGACCCGCGCTACGACGCTCGCACGGTGGCCGCCCGACGCGCGAGCGACTGCGGAGCGCTTCTGTTGCTGGGTAGCGCCACCCCGCGCCCCGAGAGCGTCCACGAGGCCAAGGGTGTGCTGCGCCTCTCGCGTCGCGTCGACGGTCGCCCGCTGCCCGAGGTCGCCATTCTCGACATGCGCGAGCAGCCCCACGGCCTGCATCCGCTCACCGCCCACGCGCTTGCCGAGGTGCGCGCCCGTGGTGGCAAGGCGATCGTGCTGCTCAACCGTCGCGGCTGGTCCAACTTCCTCACCTGTCGCTCCTGCGGGCGCGTTTGGGGTTGCCCGCAGTGCGATGTCGCGCTCGTGCTGCACCGCGTCAGCGCCATCGTGGCCTGTCACCACTGTGGCCACCAGGAGCCTGCGCCGCGCCGTTGCGAGTGTGGGTCGAGCTCGGTGGCCCGCCACGGCGCCGGCACCGAGCGTATGCAGCACGACCTCGCCGCTGCGCTCGACGACGGGCACTTTCCCGTGTTCCGGCTCGACGCCGATACGGTCGCAGGCTCGGCGGGGGGGCGCCGCGAGGGCCCGGACCCTGGCAACGGTGGCGTCGCAGACCTGCTCGCTCGCTTCGAGACGGCGCCTTCGGGTGTCCTGATCGGCACGCAGATGGTCGCCAAGGGCCACGATTTCGCCGACGTCACGCTGGGCGTTGTGCTCGACGCCGACGCCACCCTTCGCTTCCCCGACTTTCGCGCCGAGGAGCGGACGTTCGCGCTCGTCACACAGCTCGCCGGGCGCGTGGGGCGTGGAGGGGAGGGACGCGTGCTCGTGCAGACGATGGCGCCCCGCGCACGCTCCATCCTGCACGCCGCCGCACACGACAGCGACGGCTTTCTCGCCGGCGAGCTGCAGCGTCGCCGCGCGCTCGCCTACCCGCCCTACTCCAGCCTTATCCGCGTCGTCTGCTCGGCCGAGCACTCCTCGCGCGCTCGCGCCGCCGCGGACGCGGTGCACTCCGACCTAGGGAGTTTTACTTCTCCTCCAGCGACCAGGACGATCGATGAGCAAGCGAGGCAAGGACGTACCCCTTCGGGGCACAGGCAGCTCGGTGGCGTGCTCGG
>Ga0210409_10003346_pt1 | contig 18073 bp, 18 predicted proteins | sample IncBWH17MmetaG_FD_161649 | JGI IMG/M metagenome (GOLD analysis project Ga0210409, IMG submission 161649) | Forest soil microbial communities from Barre Woods Harvard Forest LTER site, Petersham, Massachusetts, United States - Inc-BW-H-17-M | ecosystem: Environmental > Terrestrial > Soil >... | reverse complement strand
TGAAAAGAAAGACAACACTCCTATTGTTCGCTCAACTGCCAGATTGCTGATTCCTAATACCCGGCAAACTTTTCTGTCCGAATATCGTCTTCATCTACGCCTGCCTCATTAAGCGTTCGGCGTGTGGCTGCGACCATCGTTGGCGGCCCAGCGATGTAATAGATCGGACCTCGCACAATTCCTACTTGTGTGACCAGCATTTCCGCGCTTATGTGTCCGGTCTCCCCCTTCCAACCTCGGTAGTTCTTATCCCAGCGCGTGAGGGTCGGAACAAAGCGGAACCTTGGATTTTCACGCTCTAACTGCCAGAGCAGATTCATGAACGCGGCATCCTCCAGGTAGCGGTTCGCATAGAACAGAACAATAGGATGGCGAAGCTTCGCTCCTGCTGCGTAAGAGAGCATGCTCAGGAATGGCGCGATGCCGATCCCGCCGGCGAGGAGGACAGCTGGCCTGGCTGTGTTGTTGTGGAGTCTGAAGGAGCCCATTGGCCCTTCAATTTGCACACCACTACCGATCGGCAGGATGGACAAAGCCTGCTTGAAAACTGTATTTCGCATGCGAGTCGTGACTAGAAGCTCTTCGTCGAACGGGGAGCTTGCAATAGAGAAGGTATGAGTTAGTCCGTTTGATGACCCATGCTGCGACTGCGATATAGTAAGGTCGATATACTGCCCCGCCTTGAACACAAAGTCCGGGGGCTTTTGAAACTGAAATGCCATTGTGCCTTCGGCAACATCCGTGCGACCTAGTAGCGTGCTTTGATTAGCCTTCATCATCCGTCCTTGTAGTGCTTTTTGTTCCATCCGCCCAGAGTCTCTATTGGTCTCGACTGGCACAGTAGGATTCAGCCTCGTCTTCTTTAACCTGGGCGGTCGCGGTTTATTCCGCTTGTCACGCTCAAACGGGTGGAATTAACTCCATGTTGCTACGCCGGTCTCAAGCAACAATGGTCAGCGATGCAGATCATTGGCATATGCACGTGGATTTATACGGGAACACGTCGAGAGTTTAGGCCTCTGGGCAAAGGCTACCGGAGGCCTTTTGCTGACGCCTTGTCCGTGCTGGGGTTACCTGCTTTTATTCGACCGCGGTTCTCCCGCGAATCAGGTAGCGTTTAGTTGATCTGCAACCAATCGATGAGAATGTGCCGCTGCATGTACCAGGCGTTTATAAAGGGTTGACTTTACTTGCGAAGATTCCGCTGACTTGGCGAAGTATTTGTTCAGCCGTTCGCGAAGCTGCAACCTGGCTCGCCGTAGCCGCGATTTCACTGCGGATTGACTCAAGTTCAAAACTTCTGCCGCCTGAGTGGTCGAAAGACCTTCAATATCTTGCAGCACGAAGACCGTTCGCAAGATCGGCTGCAGTTCTTCTATGGTCTTAATCAAGATGTTTCGTAGTTCCGACACGCTGTAGACTTGTTCGGGATTAGGAGCCCAATCGATGACCTCCCGTGGAAGCACGTTTTCATCGGTTTCAAAATCCTCATCCAGTGACACCTCTTTTGTTCTGCGTAGCTTCCGCAGTTTCATCAGAGAGTGGTTCAGGGTGATGCGAATCAGCCAGGTCGAGAATTGGGAATCCCCTCGGAAGTCGCCCAGGTGTTGATAAGCTTTTAGGAAAGCTTCCTGAACCGCGTCTTGGGAATCTTCCCGGCTATGCGTCACGCTCTGAGCGATTCGGAAAAGTGTGCGATCGTATCGCTTTACCAGTTGCTCGAAAGCGGCAACGTCCCCATTCTTACTAGCCTGGACAAGTGTTAAGTCATCGTTTGTCTCCGCTCGTACTCCGAATTGTGCCGGCTCTGCAGTCATAATCGCTCAACGTGCTTTGGAGAACAGCAGCTCTGTGGAAACAATTAACGCTTCTGGAGATGTAAAGCCGCTCCCGCGCCATCTGCAAGTCCGTGTTTCACTGCACTACGACCTTGCCGGTCATCTTTGGGTGAATCGTGCAGTAGTAGGGATATGTCCCCGCTTTGGTAAACGTATAGGAGAATTGTTCATCCGTGTCCAGCACCTTGGACTTGAACACACCGTCGGTGCTGACCGATGTATGAGGGATGTCATCACTGTTTGTCCAGGTAACTGTCGCTCCGACGGGTACGGTGAGCGTCTGTGGCCCAAAAACGAAATTATCGATTGTGACCGCCGCATTCAGTGCCGATGGCTGATTACTTGCCCTGACGCTCGGTGATCCCGCTAGCAGCAGGAGCATCGCGATCATCACGGGCGCGGTCAAATTTGCAACCCACACATTGTTCCTTTTCATTGTCCTTGTCCTTTTTTTGACGTGATGTTTCTTGCTTGCTGTTCTTGGTTTGGACCGAACCCTACCCTCGGAATTCGGTAAGGGCTGAGTCAACTACCTCCAAGCGCATCCATTGCCTGAAACCGAAGAGCCTTAACCTCCGAGTTGCGAATCGACAATCGCCAGGCTGCTCCCGCTGACCACGTAGTTCACATCCGTGATGCCTAGCACCTGTTGCAACTGCTCGGCCGGCACCTTCATCGGTCCGGCTGAGGGCGCTGTTCCGGGCGCAGGTTGAGGGAACGCGGTCGACATCGCAGTGTGAAACGAAACCTTGCCTTCGATTTTCTGCATGATCTGATGGATATGGCCGTTCAATACGGTCACGGACCCGAAGCGCTTGACGTAGGACAAAGCTTGCTCACTGTCGTCGGTTCCCCAACCCCAATCGGGATAGACAGTCCACAGCGGAATGTGCGCATAGAGCACAATCGGAGTGCTGGCAGAGCGGCCCTTGAGATCGTCCTCGAGCCACTCCAGTTGCTCGTGACCGAGCGATCCCATGCCCCCAGCTTTCAGATTGGCGACATTCACCAGACCGACGAAATGCACACCCTTGTGATCGAAGCTCGACCAACCAGCGCCCTTTGTTCCCTTTCCGTAGCGTTGGAGGAACTGCTCTCCGTTGTCACTCAGCATGTCATGCTCACCCGGGACAAAATAGAAATCCTTGGCAGACGCTCCTTTTAATACCTGGTCAAGCGTGTCGAATTCACTCGGCTTCGAGAGTTGGCTCAGATCACCGGTGTGAATGATGAAGTCCGGTTTGTGGGGCATAGCATTGATCTTGTTGATCGCCGTCTGCAGAGTAGCGGTGACATCCGGATTGGCCGGCTTGTTGAAGCCGATGTGACTGTCGCTGATCTGGACAAAGCTGAAGTCCGCGCCTTTGCCTGGATCTTTATCTTTGCCGCTGCTTTTGGCGAATGCCCGGGATACCGGGATGCCGCCGCTCATGGTCCAGACCAGGCCCGTACCCGCCCATGCCATGCACTTCAGGAATCCGCGCCGGTCGACGCCGTCGTTGTTGAGGTCTTGCAAATTCTGATCGATAAAATCTTGCTTCTTGTCCGGCATATGCCCTCCGTGGTTTGTAACCTTCTGAGGTCATAACTGAGGCAGGTCGTTTTTATTCCCGTCAAATGTGAAGTCGACGAAAGAAGCAGCCCGCGCCGTCAACATCAACAAATTGCAGGAGCGGGGACGCTCGCACCTACATCAAAGTGGGTTTGTGTGGCTCATGAGTTTCCAAGATATTGGTTAGACACGGTGACCCACAGCCAGATGCGCGCGGGATGTCTTTTGATTGTCAAGTTGTTGTCTCGGAGACACGGCAGCAATGTGCATCGCGTACGCGGACCGGTTCCGCGGTGGCCGAGGGAATGATCGTGGAGTGACTTATAGCGGGTGCGTATTTGCTTCTCGCCTGCTTAGCCCCAAGGGCGAGACTTCATCGCAGCATCTCTAGCCAGGCCCGTTGACGCCACTCAGAAAGCCGCCTAGGTGCGCGGTTAGCGTGACAAGACCAACGCCCAGAAATTCAAACGCGAGGCAGTAGTTTGGCAAGACTCCTGCCCACCGTCGCGCGCGGAAATGTACCCACCAGACCAGCCAGATCACCGCACTGGAGACGCACGCAAGTACTAAGTGCAGCAGTAGCAGGCCCTGCAACTTCTGGCCCTCGAGTTGGAACTGCCAAGCGAGTATTCCAGTTGCGAGAACCGGCAGAGTTGAAATCGCTGCCACCAGCAAGTTGTAGTATGCGCCGTCCGCCAGGCCATGTCGCTTCGTCCATTGCGCGACGAGGTCGAACGCCACCGCCGTGAGAAACAGCGCGATTGGAAAATGAATTAGCACCACGTGCTGTGCGTGCTTCGCCAGGAGCACGGTCTTGAGATCAAAAGGATTTATCATCGCTTCCTTCTAAGATTTGCGTTTAGGTTGCCTCGGGGACCGTGCCGCTCTGGCTCCCGTGCCATTCCTCACCCTCCATAGTTGTTCGAGGACTCACTTTGCTCAGGCTGGCGGTCCGCTGGCTTTGAAACCACCCATAATCCTTCGCCATTCAACACATAGATAAAATTCCGCTCGTCCTGAAGCCACTTGACCACTCCGGAGAATTTTTGCACTACTTGGGGGGCGGCTGGATTCGACAAGTCCCAAAGTACAAGGTCATCATTGAATCTGCTGCTATGCATCGGAAGCGCCTCGCTCTCGGAAATGACCGCCAAATCACCCGTTAGGTTTATCCTGCTTGACACGGCTGGATCCGGCCATGGGATTACCCCTACCGCTTTCGGTTGAGCGGGATTGCTGACATCGACAATCGAGATGCCTTGGTCTTTTTAGTGCTGTACATAGAGGTAATATTTGTCGTTCACCTTTTTCTGCATTGCCATGTCAACAGCCGATAGTCCGCTAAATGAGATGTGAGCGACCACTTGGCTGCCAGGACCAGCTCCCTTGAGCTTGTGCTCCTTCGCCGATGCACCGCTAACCGTCACAACCAACACAATGCCAAGAAGGGCCAGTGTGCTCGCGCTGAGTTCAATAAACTTGCTGGTTCTGATTTTGTTCATCATCCGTCTCCTTCAAAACGAGCCTCACGGGAGATAACGGATTTGTGGATCTTTTATTCCTTCTCGACAGTGGATCGAGCGGCGGAGAATTGATTCCCTCCAATGGAATATTAGCTAGGGGACGTTAGTTCTCATCAAGTGATCGGTGATTACTTGGGATCCCTATGAGGAGCTTGGTCGAAGCAGTCGCCAATGTCGTGCTGTTCATTCTTGCGCCAGTTGCTCTGGTGTGGGTACAAAGCAGGTTAGCTATGGTTATTGAGACATTGCTGAGCCCTTCACTACACCCTGACGGGTGTCACAACAAATACTCTTTTGGAGGAATGCCATTCCATGATCAGTAAAAATGTCCTTCTCGCCGTATGTTGCTCCGGCGTGATTGGTCTTGGCGTTGTTGGTCTCGCGCAACAGTCTGCACAGAATCCTCAGCCGCCCAAAATAACCGAGGCGCCTGCTGGTTTTAAAACACCCACACTATCCAAGCATCCCGGCTCAAAGAGTGTCAGCAATGGCATTCCCGAGCCGCCGCATGACACATTTGCTCTCGACCAGGCAAACTTCGAGTCCCGGGAAGGAAATGACAGTGGCCTCGGTCCCGTCTACAACGCCACCATTTGCGTTGATTGTCATCAGGACCCCGTCACCGGCAGTCCCAGACAACACCGGCCTGTTCGGGATTGACCACTTTGCCCAATTCATTCGCGGAACGCTTGTGCCGCCACGCGACCCAGAGCTAGTCCACCAGCCCGACGTCAAGGCTGGAGAAGCGCTATTCGCCAAAATTGAATGCAGCATCTGCCACGTGTCCAGGATCGTTACGGCTCCGCTGGGAACCGTTATTAACGTCGGAGCGTTCACTATTCCCGACGCTCTGGGCAACAAGATCATTCATCCGTTCAGCGACTTCCTGCTTCACGATATCGGCACCGGTGACGGCATCGTGGAAGGAGGACCGCAAGATACGCAACACAAGCTGCGCACCGCCGCGCTTTGGGGAGTGCGCACCAAGACCCGCTTCATGCACGACTTGAAGTCAGAATCCTTCGAGTCAGCGATCCTTCGCCATCAAGGCGAAGCATCCGACTCGATTACCCAATTCAAGCAGTTGAATCCTCAGGAGCGGAGTGAGTTGTTGAAGTTCCTAAGTTCTCTCTAGACCTGAGTCTTTCCGGGGCAGGCATTTGGAACACGAGCTTGCACCATTTTCTGCGCCTAAACGAAGGGCGAAGAGGGCTAATTCTTGTCGACGGTGAATAAGCTGTTTCGTGCAGGTAGCAATCGTTCCGCGTGCAAGTTGTGCATCAGGTTGTCGGTGTAGTACGGGGCTTCGTGGCAGGCGGAGCAACGGCCTTTTTCCGTTGAATACGCCTTCGCCGCGGAGTTCCGCTGCCGTCGCTTTCGAAGGATCCAGCTTCCCGAAAATTATGTCAGGTTGCCTGTTGGGAAAGATTACTTTGTTCAGGAGCAAGAGATGATGTAGCTTAGGGCACGAACTTATATCCCAGACCGTATACTGTGAGAAAGTGTGAGGGGTTCGAAGGGTCGCTTTCCAGTTTCTGCCGTAGCCTCAGCATGTGGTTGTCTACCGTCCGTGTGCAGGGGTAGTCCTGGTACCCCCAAACTTTGTCGAGAAGTTCATCCCGCGAGATCACGCGTTCCGCGTTCTTGGTCAAGAACTCCAGTGTCTTGAATTCCTTTGCGGTGACCGTGATCTTCTCGCCGCCACGAGTGATTTCCGTCTTAAAAAAATCCACCATCACTTCGTCAAAGGTATACACATCTTCCGGACTGAAGCGTGACGCACGCCTGATGAGTGCACGCAGACGCGCAATCAGTTCCCTCGGGCTGAACGGTATGGTCACGTAGTCGTCGGCACCCGTTTCCAGCAGAAGGACCTTGTCCGCAACATCGGAGCTCGCGCTGAGAATTACAAGGGGCAGACCAGGAATCAAACTCGCGATTTTCTTGCAAAGGTCACAGCCCGAAGATCCCGGGCTTAGTAGGTCGAGGACCACCACGTCTGGTGCTCTTTGGCGAAGCATCTCCAGACCAGCCCGGGCATCTGGGACGATATCGACCTCATATCCTTCCGACGAGAAAAGCCGCTGCAGAATCTTCCGCAAAGCAGCATCATCCTCAATGACCAGAATCCGTTCCATTGGAGCCGGTCGCAGTTCGGACATTGGAGTGTTCAAGGTTGCTGCCAAGGTGGTGGTTGCCATAACCTTTTCCTCTTTCTGCTAGATCGCCGCTTGATTTACACCTCGAGTATCACAGCGTTGCTGCATCGAAGATTTCTTCCCTGTGGTGAGCCCGTCCAACTGGAGACGTAGTTTTTGCGTCGCGCGGAACAAACTGGTCTTGACCGACGCTTCCGAGGTATTGAGGATTTGGCCTACGGTTCGCAGCCTCAGCCCCTGGAAATGCTTCAATTCAAACACCATGCGCTCGCGCGGCGTCAGTCTTCCCAGAGCGCATAGTATGTGTGCGCTCAGTTCTCGGCTCAACAGCTGTCGCTCTGGGTTGTTGGTTGGCCTGTCGTCCGCAAACTGGTTCAGCAGGTCGTATTCCTCGCCATCGGTGTTCACCTCTATCGCGCTATTCGGTGTACGGTTTCGATTCTTCCGGAGGTGATCCAGGCAGAGGTTAGTGATAATGCGGTAGATCCACGTAGAGAAGGAGCACTCGAACCGGAAGCCGCCTAACTTCCTGTAAACCCTCAGAAATGTTTCTTGATAGATGTCCTGGGCATCGCTCTGCGACCCGGTGATCCGAAGCGCGGCTCTCAGAACAGCCTGATCGTGAGCGTGTACCAACTGCTCAAACGCGGCTTGATTGCCGCCCTGCACTTCGCGAACCAGGAAACAATCCCGGATACAGCTTGTGCTCTCCATTATCATTTTCTCCGAGGCCTCGACATCGCCGCGTCAAGCATTCCAGATGGTGAATTTCACTAGATTAATGAAGCAAATCAGTCTTCGATCTCGGCTACGCTCCCGTACCCTCCTCGTGCAGTTCGATGTGATGAGACAAGTCTCTCGATAGTGGTGCACCGGGAGTTTTCCGGAGAGACTCGCGAACTACCTTTCGGGCTCTCGCCAGACGTGACATAACGGTTCCGATCGGGATCGACAATATTTCGGCGATCTCCCGGTAGGACGCATCTTCAAGATCACATAGCAAAATGACTTCGCGAAAGATGAGTGGCAATTGCTCGATTGCGCGCTGAACTGCGTCCTTGCTGGAACGCTCGATCAGCTGCGATTCAGGCGTGGAGAAAGTTGTGGGCAAAGCTGGGGAATCCTCCTCCTCGTCCATCGCAACCGTCATGCGCCGCTCGACTGTTGAGCGCGAACTTAGAAAGGTGTTCCTCAGGATTCGGTATATCCATGCCCGGAAATTAGTGCCAGGTTGAAACGACCCGAAACCTCGTAATGCCTTTAGATAAGTCTCTTGAACGAGATCCTCGGCATCACTCTGGTCGTGCACAAGCCAGCGGGAGAAGTTGTAAAGGGAATCGAAGAGGGGGAGGGCTAGATCTTCGAAACCTGCCGACGGTTGATTATCCGGAGAGGATGGAGTCCCGAATCCGACCATCCGTTGTAGACCAGATCCGATACTTTTCATTGCCCTGCTCCAGAATCGTTGCGTACGATCAATCAGCCTGCAACTCCACTAGCCCTGCCATATCCATCCGCACCGACAGCGAACGGAATCGCACAATCGGATCTTGTGCAAAGTGCTTTACAAACAGCGCATGACCTCATCCACATATGTTTTCCCTGTTTCGAAGCCAAAGCCTCGCGTCGTATGGCAATCTGACGCGTCGGTCGGTCCGCGTCAATTACCTGCGAGTTTTTTCCACATATCCAGTCCATCGCCTGTTAAGTAATTGCTAGCCGGTGAGTTAAATCCGCGGATATCCTGAATCCGACGGTCTGTGCGCGGCAGTGCTAGACTTCCGTGTTACACCCAAAGGCACCATGGAACCCCTGCGGCCTAACTCCGTCGTGCGATTCGGAACCTATGAGGTTTCTCTCCAGTCGGGCGAAGTGCGCAAAGCGGGTTTGAGAATCAGAGTCCAGCAGCAGCCGCTGAAACTGCTGGAGATATTGCTGGAGCGCCCGGGGGAAGTCGTTACACGGGAGGAATTGCGCAGCCGAGTCTGGTCCGACGAAAGTTTTGGTGATTTCGACCAAGCTGTGAATATCGCAATCGGGAAGCTTCGTAGCGCATTGGGGGACTCGGCTGAGAATCCGCGATTTATCGAGACTCTTCCAAAACGTGGCTATCGCTTCATCGCGGATGTCTCGGTTGTCGATGCGGACGCCCACCCAAAAAGGCTGGAATCTGCGGCCGGAGATCTGCCGGAGTCACAAGAAAAGAAGACAGCGCCTGAGCCTAAGGTCCAAGACGCTGGGTTGGCTGTTACGCCCAAACGCAGGCTGCGGCCGGCGCTTCGGGTCATCATCGCGTCGGCACTCGTCGTGAGTTTGACGATTATCTTTGTGGCGCTATTTCGTTCGCGTGGCCGTGCGCCATCGGGTATCCGATCCCTGGCGGTGCTTCCGCTGGAAAACCTGTCTGACGATGCTTCACAGAACTACTTCGCTGATGGCATGACCGACGAGTTGATCACTGACTTGGCGCAGATCAGCGCTCTACGAGTGATCTCCCGCACTTCCGTAATGGTATATAAAGGAGCGCGCAAACCTCTGCCGCAGATCGCTCGTGAGCTGAGCGTGGACGCCGTGGTGGAAGGCACCGTCCTCCGCTCCGGCGACCAGGTTCGCATCACGGCGCAGTTGATCGAGGCCTCCACCGACAAGCACTTATGGTCCCAAAGCTATAAGGGTGAGTTGCGTGATTCCCTGGCGCTCCAGAACACGGTAGCTAGGGCCATTGCAGAACAAATTCGGATCAATTTGACTCCGCAGGAACAGGCTGCGCTGAAAAACGTAAAGGTTGTCAATCCGCAAGCTTATGAGTCCTATCTCAAAGGTCGCTACTTCTGGAATAAACGAACGTCGGATGGTTTGAAGGTTGCCCTGGCTTATTTCAACCAGGCAATCGAAGAGGACCCGAAATACGCACAAGCCTATTCTGGCTTAGCCGATACTTACGCTTTATTGGGAGATTGGCAGTATGCAGTGATGACTCCCAAGGAGGCATTCCCCAAAGCAAAGGCGGCGGCGATCAAGGCCCTGGAGTTGGACAACGCTCTCGGCGAAGCCCACAACTCGCTGGCATTCGTTTTGGATGGCTTCGACTGGGATTTTGACTCTGCAGGCAAGGAATTCCGCCAGGCCATTCAACTCAACCCAGGCTACGCAACCGCTCACCATTGGTATGCCTGGCACTTGAGTCTGTTGGGTCGCTATGACGAAGCTATTGCGGAAATGAGAAAAGCGGAGAACCTGGATCCGCTCTCTCTTATTATTAACGCCGATTTGGCAGAGCTCCTTGTCCTTGCGCACTCCTATGACGAATCCATCCAACAGAGCCGCAAGACGATCGAAATGGATCCTAGTTTTGCTCTCGCCCATAATCAACTCGCCCAGGCGTACCTTCAAAAACACATGTACGACGAAGCGGTCGCAGAACTGCAGAAAGCGGTCCAGCTTTCCGGGAGCAGCCCGACATGCATAGCTAATCTGGCTCGTGCCTATGTCGTATCCGGCAAGCGGAGCGAAGCCCTAGAACTGTTGAGCGAACTGAAGAAGCGCTCAAATCCTGATTATTCGAATGCTTCAGAGATTGCCATGATCTACGCATCTCTCGGCGACACGGATCAAGCCATGAATTGGCTCGAAAAAGGCTACGAAGAGCGATTTAACCCGGGAGTTCTGCTGCGGCCGGGCTTCGATCGTCTGAGATCCGACTCGCGCTTCCAAAACCTCGTACACCGCATTGGACTGCCCCAGTGAGCTCTGCCTTCCTTGTGAGCCCGAGAGTATCTGAGAGCGGCGCTTTATCCTTGTTTCCTACGATCACACGCTGCTCGGCCAATTCACGACGCCCACGAATAAACCATTAGAGAGAAAATCGCCTTTGGTAGGATTCGGGCTGGGCAGAATGGTCCACGTCGTGCCCTCAAAATGCTCGATCAGAACCATACGGTGCCCAGAGCCGTCGGCCGCCAGGAAAGAGCCAAAGGCGCTTCAGACCGCAGAACCTTTCATTGAGTGCCATGACAATTCTTTGACAATCACTTAACAACCCCAGCGCATCTAGCCGGGCTGTTTATAACTCCAACTTTTAGCTGGAGGAAAGATACTTGAAAGCCTTCACCTAATAAGAAGGTTGTGTTGACGCGCTGCTTTGCCGTTCGCAGGCGGTTCTCTGGAAATCACGTTATGCGATCAAGTGCGCCGCGCGGTTGGGGAATGGTAACTGCAATGGCAAAAGTGATTGAGTATTACACACCGGAACGATTCCGAAAGACGGCACGATGGGTTCCACCCGATCAACGCGGGAAGGTCATTGAGTTCCCCGTGCCGGATAAAAAGTCGGCGTGAGATGCCGGGTCCGCAAGGATGCGGTGCACCCACAAAATGGCAGTGTTTGATTTCTTGTGTACCCACCGCCAATAACGCCTGGCTGAATCAATTCCACCCATCGCTCGAACAACGACACCGGGCCATACGCGGTTTCTTGTTAGATCCTTTTTTTGTTTCTTGGAATAAAAACCCAACTGGCCCAGTTCTACTGCACATGAGTGCCTCGGTAGCGATTACTCTCACGGCTAGTCGGGCACTCAAATTCTGAATAGGAAAGCAGAACAGGGTTAAATTATGCGTAAGATCTTGGTTACCATTGCGATCGTGTGCGCCACTCTTCAGGCCCAAGTCGTGAAAGTTTCAACTACGGCCAGTGCTGAGCAATTCGCTCTAAATCCCACTCAATCGGTCAATCCCGTCATCGAGTGGAATAGAACCCTTCTGGTCATCGTTCGGACTTCGGGTGCCCAACCAGCCACGATTCATTCGACGCACAGCTTCGCTATTCTGCACGCTGCTATCTACGATTCCGTCAACGACATCGCTGGACAGTTCACTCCCTATCTAGTCCGCCTCGCCGACGTGTCTCCTAAGACTTCTCAAGTCGCCGCAGCCGACCAGGCTGCCCACGACGTGCTGGTCTCGCTCTATCCAGCATTTCAGACCACCCTGGATGCTGAACTACAGCAGGATCTGGCCCAGATTGCCGATGGAAAACCGAAGACCGACGGTATCGCCGTGGGACAGACGGTGGCTGCTGAAATTCTGGCCTTCCGCGCCAACGACGGTTCGGGCGCTACGCCACCACCATACAAACCGAAGAATGTCCCAGGATACTATCAGCTGACTCCGCCGGATTTCACCCCCGCCGACTTCACGCATTGGGGTGATGTCACGCCTTTTGCTATCGTCAACTCGCGCGAATTCCTTCCCGCACCACCACCTGCGTTGACCGACAAAGAATACATCCAGGACCTTGCTGAAGTGCAAAGCTTGGGTGAGATCGACAGCCAAACTCGCAGCAAAGAACAGACCCTGATTGGAACCTTCTGGGGCGGCAAGATTCAGAACTACTGGAACGAGATCGCCCAGACTGCTGCCTTGGCCCACAACCTCAACATCGAACAGAGCGCACGGCTTTTTGCCCTGGTCAACTTTGGCATGGCCGATGCCGCAATTTCCTTCTTCGAAAGCAAGTACATCTACCACTTCTGGCGGCCTGTCACCGCGGCGGAATTAACCGACAGCGATTGGCTCCCTCTGCCAACCAAAACCGCGCCCGACCCGTCATACCCCGGCGCTCACAGTGCCACCAGTTTCGCAGCGGCGCAAGCGTTGCAATTTTATTTTGGCGACAAGTTCACCTTCGATGTCACGTCCGAGGTCTTAGCTGGAGTGAAGCGCCACTTTACCAGTTTCTCGGCAGCGGCGAAGGAGGCGGGTCTGAGCCGCATCTATGCCGGACAACACTACCGTTTCGATCACAACGCTGGTCTGCTCCTGGGACAGAAGGTCTCGGAGTCGATCGACGAAACCACCTTGCTTCCAAAGTAAAGCGGACGCATCCACAAGTGATCGCGGGTCGCTATGAATACTGCACTTTCTCGCCGATGCCGGCGCGCAGCATATGCGCGCCGGTTTCTTTGTGAGGTGCCCGCCAGGAAATGGGGAATAAATGTGGAGCATCTTCGTTTTTCATCATGAGCCGTGTCTCGCAGACGTGGCTGCCCGAGCGGACACTAACGCGTTTTTCAACAATCACGGGGACGTCGCCGTCAGTCGCGAAGAAGTGACAACCTCTTGACACGACAGTTACACCTTTCGAGCCGCGTCGAGATAGCTTCTATTCCGACGATCAAAGCAAATTGGATTTTCATTAAGCCAACAAATCAATCGTCAAGGAGAAGAAATGAAATTACACACACCAAGCGTGCTGTTGTGGCGCTCAGCCCTGGCAGCCGTACTTACTGCACCCTGGCTCTTATCATCCGCTTACGCACAAGCTCCGGCCAAACCCAAGTCAATCTGGCAGATTCAGGAAGTTCCTCTCAAAGGATTGCTGGCGGTGGGGGTGTCGGCAGACTCTGCGAACGATGTTTGGGTAGTCGGCAACGGATCCTTGCATTTTGACGGCAAGACATGGATACAGATTCCGATCGCCCATGAAACGGGGAATCCCGATCTCGTTCTTAACAGCGTCGCTGCACTTTCCCCGAGCAATGTGTGGGCCGTAGGCTTCTTCGAAAATAGTAAAGGCTTCGACACTGAGGTAATCCAGCACTTCGATGGCAAGGCGTGGAGAAACGTGAAAGATCTGAACCTTGTCGGGAAGCAAGTGGACAATGGAACAGTTTTGAGCCAGGCATTGGTCTCCATCGCGGCGTCGTCGCCAACGGATCTTTGGGCCGCAGGATATCTGCTGGCGCAAAGTGGCACCCAGCAATTCTTAGTTCCATTCATTGAACACTTCAATGGCAAAAAGTGGTCTCTTTCCGGGGCGCCTTTTGCGACCGGCAACGACCTCTTGATTGGAGTGAACGGCATCGCACCTATCTCCGACACAGACGTGTGGATGACAGCCGTCGACGATATAAACGGACAAGATGGCCAGGGAGAGATTTTCCATTTCGATGGTCATACCTGGAGTCTATTTGCAACCGCCGACGCGCGGGCGAGCACTTTGCGTGCCGTAGCCGCGATTTCGAGCAATGATGTCTGGGCGGTGGGTGATCAAAATGATCTTCAAAATACGCTGATTGAGCACTTTGATGGCAATCAGTGGACCGTGATACCCAGCCCCACGCCGGCGAACACGCAAGTCGTCGAACTGTGGGGCGTAACCGCTATCTCGAGCAAAGATGTATGGGCAAGCGGTTTCCAGGAAGGATTTGACGGCAAGAACAGCCCTCTCGTTCTTCATTGGGACGGAAACAAGTGGAGCTTGGTCCCAGCCCCTTCCGAGGGAACGCGATCGACGACCACGTTCGGAATCGCTTCGGTCGCACCCGGAGATGTGTGGGTGGCAGGAAGTTTCCTCAGCAACCGCATGCCATTCGAACACCCGTTCGTCCTGTTTACCAACCAGGCAAAGTAATTCGTTCAGGGGACAGGGCTCACTGGGGCGGTGTCCCCATTCAATCTTCCAGGCTACTGCGTGACGAGCGCAGTGGCGGAATACGACAAGCAACAGTGCAGATAATTGAGAGCCACAAAATCTTATTAGAAGAAGGAAAATGTAATGAATTCAGGAAAGTCTCTATTCGATAACAATTGCATTCGACCCGTCATGATCCTCGTTCTCGGCTTGTCGCTGGCGGGCACCGCCCGCGCGCAGAGCTCGGAAACCATCAATCAGCTATTTTCTTTCACTTGTAGCGGCGGCATCATCGGTGTAGACAAGTGTCCACAAGGCGGGCGTCCGAATGTCATCATTCAAGCCTCGGACGGGTACTTTTATGGTGCGGCTGAAGTTACCGAAGAAAATGTCTCCAATCCCCAGGGCGGCACACTCTTCAAACTGACTTCTGCTGGAACGTTCACCAAGCTCTTTACCTTCACCCAGACCGCCGGTGCGTTCCTGAACGGCGACAACCCCGCCAGTGCCTTGGTGGAGGCTAACGACGGGTTCCTCTACGGCACAACCTTTGATGGGGGCAAACAAAATCAAGGCGTGCTGTTCAAGATCAGTAAGACGGGCACCGGTTTCAAGGTTCTTCATAACTTCTGCTCGTCTGCAAACTGTGCCGATGGCACCATTCCCAACTCCCTCTTGCTAGGACATGACGGCAACCTGTACGGCACCACACTGCAAGGCGGATCAACCGTGACATGCGGAAGTGTCGGCTGCGGCACCATCTTCCGTTTCGAGCCGACCACCGGCACTTTTACCGTTCTGCATAGATTGGCCGGCGTGACTGATGGTGTTGAGCCACTGGGCATAATTCAGGGAACCAACGGCAACTTCTATGGCGTTTCTCAAGGGCTCGATGTCAATAGCTTCAATGAGGATATCTTCCAATTCACGCCAGCGGGTAAATTCACGGTTCAGTTCAAGTCGGTCTTATTTGATATCGGAATTAGTGGACTGACTCAAGGTGCCAACGGCAATCTCTATGGAGCCTTCGAATCCATTACCGCGGGCGATATAAACTTTTTTGAAGTCAGCACCAAGGGAACCGGCTTCGTGGCTTTCGCACCATTCACGACACTCGCAGGAACGACCACCATTCCTTCACTTTTCCTGGCTTCCGACGGCAACCTGTGGAATAGCAACTTTACGGACTCGGCTGATCCGATGGGCAGCGTCTTCTCGATCAGTCCGAAGGATGGCGCGGTGCTCCAGGCCTTCGCTTTTGACGGCGCCAACGGTAACTCGCCTTTGGCTGGGGTCATCCAGGCCGCAGACGGCACGTTTGTCGGCACGGCGGAATTAGGCGGGACTATCTCCGGCGGGGGCAAAAAGTTCGCCGATGGCACGGTTTGGACCCTGGATGCCGGCCTGCCTGCGCCCACCCCGACCCTTGCAGCATTCACACCCGCAAGGGGCGTGGTGGGTTCAGTTGTCACGATCCGCGGCAACAACTTTGTCGGCACAACCGCAGTCACGTTTAACGGCGTCAGCGCCTCGTTCCAGGTGCTCAACCGTCAATTCATCAGCGCAACAGTGCCTGCGGGCGCCACCACGGGACCGATTAAGGTAACGAATCTAGGTGGCACGACAACAAGCAAGCAATCATTCACAGTCAACTAGCCTGATAGCCTCTTGCCACTTACTACCGGGTGGAGGAGCTGAATCGCAGTTCGAACAACCTTGGCGAACTCGGCCATAAACAATTGCGGGGCGAAAGAAATCCTTTTGCTCGGCAAAAAAAAATGGCCGAGCGCCGGACTTCCGAAAATGAACACCAGAACCCACAAAATCTATTGAATGTTGATTCGAGCCTCAACCAGCCCGCACTGTTATGTGAGCAAAGCAGATTTTGCAATTAAATGCGGACTCGTTAAGCGTCTTCTGAAACTTTTGTTCCAGTCATCTCTCTCATGATTACGCGACGCGGAAACCGCAGGGAGTGCCTCGTTCGAGGAGCCCTCAGTTCAGCGGCCGCGAACTTTCAGTCGATTACAGGAGCCGTGACATGCAGAAAGTAGTTCGCACTCTTTTGTCAGTCGCGCTAGCGGTTGGCGTAGTGTCGGCAACCCGCAGCATTGCACAGGATGGACGTCCCAGCCCAGGTGCAGTCTTCGTTATGACGAACGCCGCGGACCGGAATGAAGTCATTTCCTTTAGAAGAGCTGCAGATGGCTCGTTACAAGAGGGCCACAGATTTGCAACCGGCGGGCGTGGCAGCGGTGGTAACAATGATCCGCTGGAATCACAAGGATCTTTAACCCTCAGTCAAGATCACACCCTGCTGTTTGCGGTCAACGCAGGGAGCGGCGATATCTCAGTGTTTCGTGTTCATGGATCGGACTTGTCGCTGGCTGACAAGGAACTCTCAGGAGGAAGTGAACCCAACGCAATAGCCCAGCAAGGACACCTCGTCTACGTTCTCAACGCTGGCGGTAGCAGCAACGTGGTCGGTTTCCGGGTCAATGAGGACGGAAGACTTTCGCAGATTCCTCATTCTCTCAGTTTTCTAAGCACCAATACCTCGGGAGCAGCGTCATTGGCGTTCAGTCCCAACGGTCAGTTCCTCGTGGTTACTGAACGAGAGACGAACGACATCGATGTGTTCAGTGTACAGAGTAACGGAACGTTGTCACCGATCGTCATAAATCCGAGCGTGGGTCCGGGAGCTTTCGCGGTTACTTTTGCTCCTGATGGTGCGGCGCTGGTAGCTGAGACCGGCCCCACTGGAGGCCAAAACGCCTCGGCCATCTCATCTTACGCAGTTTCTTCCAATGGAACCCTTTCCGTGATCAGCGCGAGCGTCCCAACTCTCGGGGCAGCATCATGCTGGAACGCGGTCACTCCCAATGGCGAATGGGTTTACACCTCCAATGCTGGCTCCTCCACAATCTCCGGCTTTACCATCGGCAGCAATGGGGCGCTAACCGCGTTGCCGGGAACTGTCGTTGGGACAAACCCCACGGGAGCTACGAATCTCGACATTACCATTAGTGCTGATGGCAAGTTCCTGTACAGCCTCGATGCGAAGGTGGGAGAGATTAGCATCTTCGGCATTCAGTCGGATGGCACATTGAGCAACCTGGGGACCGTCGGCGGGCTCCCGCAGGACGTCGGATTTAACGGAATCGCTGCAATCTAGATTATTCGTGAGTTGCGGTGAATCGACGCTGCAACTCACGTTTTTCGCAATGGAAAACGGGCGCTAGGCTGAGTTTTCTGTGTTTGCGGAAAAGAAGCAAGAAGGGACGATACTGCTAAGCTTGCTGTCTGGTCGAGGTTCGCGGTTGTGACGCACCCGGTTTGTGTGAATGCACTGCCCATAAGAAAAAGGCTCAGCAAGCACAACAGACCGGTAGTGGATGGCGTAGCGACTTTCATTGATCCTTCAGTAGATTATGAACGGGGCTGGTGGCCAGGTTCGCGCACGTTTCTTGGACGCGAACCTGGGACACTGGCAAGCAAATCAGGGGATAAACTTGAAAACTTCCCCTCCGGCCGGAAATCCTGGTCCAAGGCTGGTGCCGAACAGTCCGCCGCCAGGGCCAAAGATC